>Ga0172373_10004051_pt1 | contig 20862 bp, 26 predicted proteins | sample Lak10m_2_FD_114546 | JGI IMG/M metagenome (GOLD analysis project Ga0172373, IMG submission 114546) | Freshwater microbial communities from Kabuno Bay, South-Kivu, Congo - kab_092012_10m | ecosystem: Environmental > Aquatic > Freshwater > Lake | place: Democratic Republic of the Congo...
GACGAGGTTGAGATGGGAGAGGACTGTTTTCAACTCGACGTCACTCTTGGCTTTGTTCATGTTGGTGAACGGGGGGAATGGCATTTTGTAGTGATTTGATTTAAAATGGTCTTTTTATTTTTTTTAAGGCGATGGAGGTTTCTGTGGTTCAGGAGCCTTCGTCTTCTGAGCAGGACCCTGAACTGAAGGCAGCATTGGCCGTGATTGAGAGTCAGAAGGCTCAGTTGCGTTTTTTAATGGAGACCTATTCTAACCAGATTCATTGGGCAGCTGAATGGCGCATTCAGTGTCATGACAATATTCGTCTGCGGGCCATACTGAAATCCAAGGAGGAGGGCACAGAGGTTATGGATCTCAAGCGCATACTGGTCGACAAGACGGCCGAGTTGGCCAGCTTCCGCGCGGCGTATCATCAGCGCGGGATACTGCTCTCGAACGCTTTGCATGAGATCCAACTCATGACCGCTGAGCTTCGGCGATTGAGAGGGGCCGGTCCGTGAGCGCCTGGCTGTGTGAATAGCCGTTTTTGATATAAAGCCATTGTGCTTTTCTCAGTAAATGCAGGGCTTGTTTCGCAAACGGTGTGATGATTTGGTGAATGCGTATGTCAAGGCGTCTTTGAAGCGCGAGTACACGGCGCAGGAGATATGTGTAATTTTGGAGAAACAGATACGCTCGGACCGGCGTTTGTTTCGGAAGCGAATTGCTGTGTTGGAGAGGGAGAAGAAAAACACTGATAGGTCGATCGAGGATTTGGCCTGGGAGATTGAACAGTTGAATTTCAGACTAAAGAGCATGGGGGTGTGCTTGACACATGAAGTAAAATCCCGACTAGAGGCTGTAGAAGCGCGGTTGTTCGAGGAAGATAATGCCCAGACGATCGGTTGCGAGGAGGCGATGTGTTTGCAGAAAAATGAGACCAACATACTCCCCACTGACGAACTGGGATGGACCCGAATTTAGATTTTTTTATTTTTTTTAAATCTACATTAAATGGAGACATCACACACCCTTTCTCGGCACCAAATGGAAGTCCTTTCAGATTTAGTGCAGTACATCTCGTGTGATGTTACAGAGCAGTTGACTGGCTCCACCAAAGGCGGTGAACATATTTTCAAATTGCGTTTAGAGTCTGCCGAGACAAGGTACAATCGCATGAAGGCGTTAGTGTGCGCTTCGCTCGAAAAGCAGGCGCGGTTGCAGCAAGAGTGTGAGGAACTCAGACTTTCAACAATGGCTGAGAGCATAGGCGTCAGTGCGAGTGATAGCGTAACAATGATGCAGAACATGCTCAATGAGCTTAAGGCGGTTAGAGATGAGAATTCCAGGCTGATAGAAATGAATCGATGCCTCCGTCACAGCACGCCAGTGGTCTTGCAGTCAATGGATGCGAAAGACAACAAGGCTGCAGTGGAAGGCGATCTCAGGGTAGCGCGTCAGCAGATCAGCGCGTTGGAGTTGGAGCTCGTGCGCACGGCCGATCAGCAGTTTGAAATGGAGGAACGGCTCAGGGAGTATGAGGATGTGTTTGATCGTCTTCTGGGCAGGGAGCATGTTGCCATTGATCCTGTGCATCCACGCTTTCATCCAATCAGCACCTGCTTGTCGCCTGCGTGCCAAAGCTACGCAAACCGGTTGCGAAACGGGCTGCGACGGGAGATGGCTGACGCCTACGTGAGCGATCGCAATGTGCGCATCAATGGATACTTCCAGAGGGTTGTCAGACCGTTGGAGGCGCTTCGTGACGAAAAGGACCAGAGAATCGACGAATTACTGTTGCGCATCGCGCGCCTGGTTTGTGCCACGGTTAGGAGCGCAGATGATGTGGACGAGGAGATGGTGCGCGTGGTGTATGGGATCGAGAAGCTAAAATCGGATGCAGAGGCATTAGGTGAGGAGATCAAGACTCTTGAGAACACCAGGCTTTCTTTGGTTTCGGAGCTCGGTGGTCTGCAGCAGGAGATTCAAGAGGCCAGCGGTGCTTTGGATGAGCTGACGGAGACACGCGGTCTGTGTAGGGCTGAGATGCATTGCTTGGACGAGGAGCGCAAGCGTGTGGAGGCGGAATGGGAGCGGGTGCAGTGCTTTTTGAATGGCCAGATGGGGGTGGAGTATGATCGGATGCTGAAGGACTACCAGATGTTGCAGCGTAAACTGAAAGCAGCACAGCAAGAGGACGTGAGGAATGACGAGACTGCTGATGCAATGCAACAGGATGACGCTCCCGTCAAACGGATTGGAAAGACGATTTTCATTGCATGTCGATGTGGCGTGAGCGTTCCAGTCGATGACATTGGCAGCCACATCATCAAGATCCATGGTGCGAAGGAAGGCGAGAAGATTTTTCCGTGTCCAGAAGGGTGTGGCTTTTTTGCTGACACTGGGAAGGAAATGGTCGAGCATGTCCGCGGGAGCGAATGCGGGGAGCGACTGAGCGTCATCAAACGTCTCAGAGAGTCGGCCAAATGTGTATAAGAGCTTGGCTCTGTTGCTTGGTATTGATGCGGAAAATGTTGGCGGAGATTCTATCGCTGATCGTGATCCCGTGGCTCAGATTACTTCGCACTATGTGGATGTAGCGACTGGTTTGTCATGTAACGCCTGTTCTTGCTTTGCTCTTGCGTAATGTGCAATGAAACTGCCCAGACAAATGGAAGTGAACAGAATTCCAAGTAAATACAGGTGTGCCTGGGTGTCTGTTCGGAAGGATGGCATGAATGAGAATATGTATAGCAGCACGAATAACACTATATCGGCCCCTATGAATAGCAGCTTGATGTACTGCCAGCATTGATCTTGGAGGAACGACATGCCCCATAGTGTGAAAAACAGCTTCTGAATCACTCGCGTACTGATGAGAAACAGGTACGTGGCCACGTACGGCGTCTCGTTAGTCTGATAATACCTGGAGGACACAAGCATCATGCAGCCTATGATGATGTTGATGGTGTTGCGGTTCTCTATGTGGTATGCAGAATATCCGGCAATGTAGGCTATTGTGTACCAATACAGCACGATGTCGTTGTATGTGGCCCAGAACCCATCGGGGGTGTTGGATATGATGATGGCCATGAGCGCTATGCATAGGACCACTGTGTTGTGATTGTGCGGGACTGAGCCCTTGACTTCCAGAATCAGTGCAATACATTCGCCGAGGTTGACTATGAGCCACAGCATGATGAGGAGGACGAACAGGTTGGCCCAGTAGCCCAGGTCGAGGTCATATTGCACCGAGACTTCACCGTTGGCCCACACGATGGACGTGCCGTGGCGCAGGTCGCATGGCATGACGTCGAAGTCGAACATGCTCAGACCCTTTGCACACTTTGCTTCCGCCTTCCAGAAAAAATCAAAAGGCGCTTGAGCGTCCGTAACGGAGGTCCGCGGGGTTTGTGTGCACGGCAGGAAGGTGTAGTTGTTATGTTGACAGAGGCCGTTCAGTATGCGCGGGCACGGGTAGCTGGTGGCCGAGGGCATGTAGACTGGGGTGTCAAAGAACAGGAACCCGTTCTGGTTGATCCTCACGCCGTCTGATACGCTTAGCCAATACATGCTGTGGTCGTCAAAGCACGGACGATTGGTGAGGAGCATTTGCAGGAGGGTTTGTCCGTGCTTTATACGTTGGTATGATGTGTGTGGCGAAATGATTCTGTGGTGTACTTAAACTGAGGTGCTGCTGCCGTGCAAATGGCCACTCCTGCGATGGTACTGTCGTGTGTGATCAAGCTTATGGTGGTGAGTGTCGGTGTGTTTTGGGTGGTGTCGTTTTGCGTGTCGAGGGTGTTTGTGTTTATGAGGCCTACAGCTCCTTCTTGCGCATCCTCAAGGACGAGGAGTGGCTGCGGCAGCAGTGTGCACTTCCGGAATTTTATTCCAATCTGCGGCAGCACACGGATCTGTGCAACGCGGTGCGGCTGAATGCGGAGCGCAGCCCCGTCTTGATCGCGCTGAATGAGGTGGCCAACACGGCCCATCTGTGTGGTCGCTACAGCTGCATGGAGGCCCTTAGCATGCTTTCGGCGGCTGGATGGCCGGCCATCGTGGCGGTTGTCGTTACGTTGCTGATGGCTCCATCGATTTTGGGTCGAATAGTGCGGGGGGTGGTGCACGGGGAGCATCTTCCGACGCATGCGCAGCACTTGAAGTATCTTTGATTGCTGGTTGGAACTCGAGCATCCGGGCGTTGTTGAGCTTCAGAATCCAGCGCTTGGCCCACTTGATTCCATTTTTCGAAGCACATAATTCGTACGTCAGACGGGCGTCGTCCATGCAGTACAGCATGAGCGCCTCGTGCCGTCCGTCATGCCACATTTCGATTGCTTCGAGCCCGCTCCCGCTTTTGGGTGAATATCCATTTTCCGTCAGTACGTCGTTTAGCTTGACACACGCCCCGAAGCCCAGCACCTGTTTCATGGCGAACAGTGGGTCCACCGTCTTGACGACCCATTGCTCCATGGAGCAGCCACAGTGTTTGGCGAAGCGGGGGAGGTCGAACTCCACTCCGTTGAACGTGTAGATGTATGTGGCCGCATTGAGCATTTCGACCACCTCAGACGGATCTTCCCCGTGAAAGCAATGGGCTTTGCGTCCCGGACTCCATGCGCACGCGACGGTGACTATATCGGACCGCTCTTTGCCTGTGGTCTCTATGTCGAATCCGACGGCAAATTCATCCGGGCGTGGCATAGGCTGAGGTATGCGTGCAGTTCGTTCTGCTTCGCTTTCTCTATGTTGTCCAGACATGTTTTGATGTGGTTTGCCTTGCCCTCGGATTGAATGATGCTTCTCAGTTGGGCAGGGATCACTGGTTGCTGACGACGCATTTCACAGAGGAGGAAAGGGGGTGTGTATAATGTACATTGGTTTTTTTATTAAATATCTCAAAATTATCCCTTAACCCCCTGCGTTTTTTAATATATTTTTTACCTTTGCACTGCAATCGACCACATGATGGACCCCATCGAACACATTGCCCATCGCCTTGTAACTGATTGCACGAAATCTTTGGATCTTTTGCTCGAGATAGATTCGATCATAGAGGAAAGCGACACTGTCGCCGCGGCATTCGAGGCACTTCGCATAAAGAAGTATGATCGATATGTGGATGTTGATCGGCTTGATTTGATACGATATGACATCGGCTGCCTCCGCCGCTGCATTGATTCCATGGTGGAGATCAAGCGAATGGCCAGGAAGGTGTTTGTGGTCAGTTTTTTCGATTCGGATGTGTATTATGTGTTCAATCAGGAGGTTAGCTTTTCGTACGCGTGCAAGATGATGTCGCAGATTGGCCCACGGCTGGCGCATTTCTCCAACTCCCCCACAGCCAAAGAAGTGATGTCCGCTGAGCTGGATCTGGCCTGGAATACGCGGTTCATGTCTTTGGATGAGGTCGAATCGGACTTGCTTTGTCTGGAATCCATGCCGCAGAATCTGGACAAGCCTGCTCAGGCGAATTCGGCCACCACGTCCATCTGATACGACGCCGTTCTTGGGGTGGGCGCACGCGCGGGGATGAGCCAGTATGCATTCGAGACTTGGTTTTCTGCGATTAACGAGCACGAGGCCTTGATGAAATCTGTCAATACTACGGGAGGGTTGTCTTTGAGGATCCATATGGCATTCGCAATCCATGTCACCAGCGTGCTGGTCGGTTTGGAACACGCTGTGTTCAGATCGAGCACACGAGTGGGATCCACAATAAAGCCTTTGGAGTTGGTGTATGTGGTGGTGATACCTGCGCCTGGGCTCACGATGGCCAAGCGTTTGAGACGAATGGGGCGCTGGCTTTTGGCCGTGATGAACACCAACTGCTCTGAATCTCCAGGGGACGGGGTGGGATTGAAATTGAATCCGTATGTGATCCGCACATTAATTCCACTGTTTTGGTTCTGGGTTGTTCCGTCGTGTGTGACCACTCTGATCGGTTGTCTGGCTTGTAGTTTGGTTGTGTTGATGTGGTCCGAAACACGCACAGTGTCCCAGACTGCAGGTGGGGGGTCTATCTGTTTTAATACGGTTTCTTCTGTGTTGTTGTATTGTATCCAATCCGATTGGTCCCATTGAAGGTAAAAACTTGTTCCCTTCATTCTCACACCAGCAACCAGAATAAACCAGGTGTTAATGGCGCTGAATCTATGGAGTTCTAACTTAGCCAGGGACATATCCTGTTGTCCTCCTACTTCCACCAGTAATCCAGAAATTTCGAAATCAAATTTGACTGGATGTAATACAGACTGCGTCTTAATGATTGGGGTGTTTTGGAACGAAGTGATGAACAGTGCACCCACATATCCGTTGCACGACAGGCTGGTGCATGTGGCCCAGGCTCTGATAGTGGGCTGAGTCATATTGAGAATGTATCGCCCGCGGTCGAATTGCAGATACTGTGAAGCTATTTGTGGGTGTTCTAGTCTTTGGAGCGTCTTGTTCATATACGCCACTTCGGCAAGGATTGGAATGTATGAGTTGGGATCAGACTCCAGGCAGGCAGCGGTGGCATTGCTCTGTGCGCACGGGTGTGAATTGTTTTTCTGTGCCAGGAACACCACCATGGCAGTGTATGAATCAGCAATAAGGGTGGTGTCAATTGTCCAAAACAGACCGTTTGTGGCTGCATTGGTCAGTAGAAATGTGTTCTTGGTATTTGGGGGCCTCGCATACAGACAATGTCCCAAGTATTCGTACGTCCCTCGTTTGCATTTCCCGCACCCATTGATCATCACTGTCGACAGCTGCTTGGGGTCCATGCACCACGTGCACGTGTCGTTGCGCACCGTCATGTTGTTGAACGGACAGCAGCTGCCGTTTGAGAGGCGTGGGCAGCCGCAGCCAAAGGGTTCTGTCTGGGTCACCAGCGCCGACACGGAGACAGGGAAGCCAGTGGTATCGTTGATGTAGTGATTTGCATAGCGCAGTACTGTGACTCTGAAAAATTGGGCTCTGATGGGGTACGAAAAGATGGTGGTGGCTGCCGTGGAGAAGTTCAGCGACGTGTAATTGCCCCAGTCCATGAAGGTGACGTTGTCCGCGGAGGCTCGCACGTTGATTTGGCGCAGCCAGCGCGCTCGGTTGCTGTTGAACGTTAGTCCCGCCACAATCCAAGAGGTGTTGAGCGCGACGTCGATGGTTTGATTTGCGGGCGCGCGCCAGCACCCGCATGTGTAGTTCTGAGGGAGGCCGGGGCTGAATTTGGGTGTTGTTTTTGTTCGTGTGAAAGTGTTGGTTCTGGGTAGTTGAATTGGGTTTGGAATCACAGCGGGGCAGTCTAGGCATCTTGGGGGGAATCGCGCGACGTCGTATCTTTGTGTGGGTGGACAAAACTGGGTGGTCGTACAATCAGGGTGGAGCAGTAGCACCAGGAGGGCGGTGGGGTGGACCCAGCTCCACACCATTCGGTGGCTCTTGCCGTGCGCTTTTGTATCACTGCGTGATGGGAAACGGGTTGCAAATGTGTATTGTATTAAGCGATAAAACACGATGGCCCCTAGACAAGTGGCGCGGCGGGCACCAGATTGTTGCCATAGATCTGGTGGCTCTCAAACATCTTGATGAGCGTGCGGGTGAATTTCTTAAAGTCGTGTTGATCTGTGTATTTCTTCTCGAAGAAAGTGACCTTGCGCATGGGCGCGTCGCGCAGCTCGTGGAATGCGTTGCTGGGGTCGGACGACTTGATGTAAGGCATGTGAAATGATCGGTCGGGGTTGAATTTATATGAAAACCACTGGAACCAGCGGATCAAAACTCCATCAGGAACAGTTCAGTGAACCGCTGGACGTGTGATAGGACATTAGTGAGGAGGTCCAACGCGTGCGGGCACACCATGGCCGCGATGAAGGTCTGCAATTCAGACACCCTTGGACCGTATGCATACGCTGTAATCAGCCACAGCCCTGTGACCGTGTGCACCAACAACACCGGTCCACCCTTGAGGAACCGATGCTGCAGTATGTAGCACGTGGAGTGAAGGGCGCACGCATATCGAAGCTGGTTGGCGTAAGGTATTACGGCTATGACGGATGCGTGGGTTGAGATGTGGAGTACGTCCTCGCAGAAGGTTTGAATTTGACGTGGTCGATGGAAGATGGTGGGTATGTATTTGATGCCTAGCATGCATATCGCCAAGACAGTGACCGCGATCCAATATGGCTCGGTCAGCGTGCCGCGTGCGTCAAATAGCACAAGACAGACGATTCCTGTGTACATGTTACAGAAGTGGTACTGCTATTTATTTACCCAACTCAGTTTAAACCCCATTCGCCGTCAGTTTGGCTGCCAGCTCCACGCACCAGGCGGGTGGGGTGGGTTGAAGGGTGGGTGTTTTGTGCTTTCTGAGAATGAAAAAGTGTTTGGCGTCGGGGAGAATTTTATGGCTGAAGAATGCACGCCGTCTGCGAGTTTTGAGGATGACGTAGCCATTCAGTGGGTCGAGCATCCGAATCTCGTCGATGTCTTTGTGATCAATGAATGCAAAGTGTTCGTCTGAAACGCGAAACAAAGCTCTGTCCCTTCGAGTGGTCTTGTCGTATTCATGCCATTCTGCTGGCATTTTGGTCGTGTGTTTTTTGTGTGTCAATAAGCCCCCTCATGGCAAATATGCTCTTCCCAGCCCAGTGCAACACACGTGGTGTCTGACCTTGGGCTGTTGGCATTTGGAGCAGGCGTCAATGCACAGATCACACACCTTGATCTTTCGTCCGTGGTGGCGCACCTCATTCGGTGCTGGGGTGTTGCAGAGGACACAGGCTTTGCAGTCTCTGCATATGAGTCCGGCGGTTGTCGGCACTGGCTTCACAAACACCCATTGCGAGCCGTACCCTGGAATCGTACGCTGTTCGATGCAATCCAATGCCTTCTCGCATGCAATGACCACGTCAGTATTGGATACGAACTGGATGTTGATGGGGTGGATATTCTTTACCGTTTCGAGCATGGTCTTTCTGGATTTTAACACCATGTCCTTTGTTTCCATCTGTGTCATGGTTCTGTTCAGGCCTAGCCCGCAGAGTGGCAGGCAGCCTTGTCCACAATTGGAGCATCCCAGCGTGGGAAGATAGTCCACATGTCCGTCGGTCCAGCGACGCGCCGAGTGGAGGAGGTCAATGAGTCTCTGTTCCATGAATTTGTCTGTGTTTGTGTTTTTTTTTTGTTTTTTTTAGATTTGGTGCACAATGCTGAGAACAATTGCATACTTCAAACACCTTGCCGCAAATACGCTGATACGAGACGTCTTGATCCAGTGTAATCAGCTAATTTCTGTTGATCTTGGGGTCAATGAACGGCTGGAGTTTGTTCCTGATTTGTTGATGATTACCAAAAACAGCGATAATGCCGTGACGGGGTTGTTGGTTCTGCATTACACTGTGAGCACCAGGGCCTGGGAGGTCGGGATTATGTCCACCATGAAAAAATATGACAACCGAAACGAGATGCTGGAACTTCTGATCAATGGCGCTGTCGACGCCTTGCGTGCGCTTCAGGAGAGGGAGACCATCGATAAAACTGTCTGGTTGGTCAAGCAAGTCAAGATGTCAGATTCAAGATAGAAAGAACTGTTTACCAAGATGGGCTTTAAATATCCCAAGCGCTGGATGGACAACTTCTTGTCTGATACGGGTTACGTGCCGTTCGACCCATTCGAAATGATTTTGATGAAGCGCATTGTTCAGGCATAGATTTCACCTGGCTCTGTTAATCGGATGAACCCGCAGCATATTGCCTCTGGTGAAGGCGACACATAACGACTCGGTGTGATCTGCTTAGATGGGGGGTGCTTGAATACTATATCGTGTGAGGTTTTTGCCAAGTTTTTGATTCCGTTGCGACACGATCGAAGCAATGGGGATTCTGGTGGTTTTCTACACACGACGACGTTGTGAAGACGGCCGGTGTTGATGGCGTTGACCTTGACAGACATGGGTGAGATCTGCGGCGAAGGATTGACGTGGCCTGCTAAGATGGCCTCTAACTTGCATTTATCGTCTAGCGCATCGAACCAATCCATGCGTTCGAATGAATTGGTCTGATGGTCTATGGAGGGGGAATAGATAAAAACTGGTTTGGCCATCCCAATGAAAGTCGTGGGGGTCGATTATACGCCTTCTGATGTAATAGTCGGTGTCCGTGTGTTGTAGATCCGCAGACAGCACCACAGACAGCAGCATGGTTCACTTTTTGGTGGTAGTTGTTCGTGTATGGAGATGTTGTCTTGTTCTTCCTCCTGTGCAAAGACTGTCACCATGGACGCTGACGTGGACGCGCGTGCCATTGGCGAGGCTAAGGGTGAAATGATCATTTTTATTTTCTAGTTGGGTTCGTTTTATAATACGACGCCATATACTTCCGCACCAGGAGCATGATGCAGCACAGGTGGTTGGTGCGCTTGGCAGATGGCTGTGGGTAGACGTATTTGATATCGTACTCGCTCAGAGGGATGCTGGTGATCTTGTACACCACACCAGGCGGCTTTGTGTCCATTGGTGTCAGCAAACATCCCGTGGGTGTTTATACGAAATAATGCTTTGACGGTCAACCCTTCAACACGGTCATGTATTTAAGAGCTGTCGAATGTGGGTTGAATGAGTCTTCGCAAGCCCACGTCGATCAATGCCAGCGCGGCCGTCACCGCTCCGACCACCACTGCCGTGGGTGCCTCGGCTCCCGAAACCCCTTCCAACGTATCCACCCCCATGCGATTCACCAAGCGCTTCAACGTTCAGATCACTGGCACCATGGCCAATTTTGAGGCTGAGGGGCCTTCGATTGCACAGTGGCGTCCGGTGGAGGGCCAGCACGTCAAGATTTTCACCAACGCGTCGGCTGAACAGGATCTCGGCTCTGCCATGAAGGTCCTTCAGTCCACGTGGTTGGTGAATGCCCGGATTTTGGAGCACAAGAACTCGTTCCCTGTGCCCCTGGGTGTCAACGTTAGCTGCATCAAGGGCCAGGAGCACGTCGACACGGGCGAGGGCTACACCTTCACTGCGCTGCCCCAGACCCACAACCCGACCCCGCTGACCATTTTCGAGGCAGACGCATCGGCGCAGACTAGCCAGGAGTGGCGGCGGATGTACGGTGAGTATAATGAGCGGAATCTCGATTCCCACAATGTTCTGCCCGTGGCTAACCAGAACTACGTGTTTGTGCACGAGAACCACCCGGTCATCTCGTTGCTCAAGGCGAACGCCGACCTCCTCGGCACCGAGATCAACGACGACAAGCGGATCGACGGCGAGTGGTTCAAGGTGTCCAAGACCGTCCTGTCGACCTGCTGCAACACGCTCAAGTCCAAGGTGCTCAACAAGATCGCCTTTAATAACCTCATGGATTTCAGCGTCAGCCTGAAGCGTTTGGACGCTAAGGAGTGGACGCAGGATTCCGACATCCTCTCCGAGGCGGCGCTGAAGAACCCGAACATCATCGACCAGCCGTGTTCCTTCATGGCGCGATTGGAGATGACCTACGAGCTGCAGAGCTGAATTTGACCATATTTTCTATGTTTTCTTTTTTTAAATTAAATTTGCGACTAATTGTTCCTTGTGGCAGAGGATCCGGTGGCACTCTTTCAGGTACGCCCGCGGGCTGTGGTCCTCTTCTGTCGTGGTTTTGGACAGGTTGTAAACCACCAGGAGGGCCGCGCTGTAGTCCCTGATTTCGTTGAGCAACATGGGCGATATGTGGTCCGGGGGAAGCACGCGGACGTCGTTGACCGAAAACGGATGCAGCAGGTAGCATCCCAGGTAGTCTTTCGTGTACGTCGCCATTATGCTGTAGATTGATTGGAATGATCCGTCTGACTGCAGGAGTTGCTGGTAGTACGTGTCCTCGATCACTGCCTGCCTTTGTTTCCTTTCGGCGTTGAGCCTGCTGTCGTTTTGTTTGAAGGCCTGTGTCAGGAAGATCGACAGGAGGTCGTGGCTGTTGATGGTCGTGTTTTCATTGGTCTCCATGCGCTTGCCGTCAGCGATGGGCAACGGGGGACATCCGAATTCCAAGAGCGCCATGGCCCTTGCCTCCATGAATGGGTCGCCCATGGTTTTGCGGCGTTTTTGAGACAGGGATGTGGGTAAGGGGTGTTTTTAATTTTAAGGCACATAAAAAGTTTCGATGCGTTCTGTTTCAAAATTCGAGCACTGGCACTCGAGGCAGTGGAACGGGGTCACTTCCGTTTTCCACGATGGTGTGGGTGGAACCAGTAGGTACTGATCGTAGTATGCGTAGTCACACCCCAAGAGCGTGACATGCAGTTCTGTGGTGTGGAAAGTGATGTTCATGATGTTGAGCTTCACCTGTCCGTTGGTGGTGTATTCGATGATGATGTCGACGGTTTCTGCACTCCAGCAGATGGGTTGGAGCAAAAGCAGCAGCCACCACCCGATCCAAGGCATCATGGACGGAGGACGCATGGGCTTTTGTATGCCGCGTTCGCGCAAAAGATATATAAACGGATGGCGAGCGGCCTGGGCAGAATGCCGTACTCTGCAAACACGGGTCTGGAGGACCTGTACAACAGACGCGGCCTGTTTTATTCGCTGCCCATCACGATAGGTTCGTTTTTCAGAGAGCTGTTTGCGGTGACGGTGCTTTTGATTCTGCAGGAGCGTGCTCTGACGTATGATTTCTTCACGCCGGGGCTGGTGCTGCTGCTCATCTTCCTCACTTTTCGGGTGCCCTACGTGAATTCGTACACCCTGCTGTTCGAGGCCTTGTCGCTGGGTCAGTGGGAGGTCAAGAACCACGTGGGCCTCCGGAAGCACGTGGACCCATCCCAGAACATTCTGCATGTAGTCGTCATATTCGCGGCGCACGTGTGCGGGGCTCTCGCCGCAGCGGCGGCCCGGGTGTATCTGGATGTCACATACGGAACGGAGGTCATGTTTGGCAAGGAGCGCGACCCGCTGACCCGGACGGACCTGGCCCCTGCGCTGCAGGTGAACGTAGACGCGCTTCGGCGATTCGATTCCTTCTGGGGTGCCGAGGGTCGCGTGGATCGATTGGAAGGTCTTGACGTGAACGGCACGCTGCACCAGCTGCTTCCGCTGTCGGCCGACAACAATCTGGGCATCAGCGACACCGCCTTGATCGTTTGGTATCTGACCGAGGAGGTCGCCTTCGTGTTCATGCTCTGCGTGTGTTACGTTCACATCTGGCTCAGCGCGGGTGTGGGGCAAAATCAGAAACCCCCGTTGAACCCCTTCCGCAAGAATTACTGGAAGAGTCTGTTCCGCGTCTGTCTCCTGGTGGTCGTCATCTATGTCGCGTTGTACCGGGCGTTCCCGACTGCGCACGGGAGTCTGCACATGACCATCTTCAAGGTCCAGTACCAGGCGTGGAACCCGAACCTCCAGCTGGTCGACAACGACCACAGCGAGACCTTTGCGCGCATCTTTGGTGGGTTCATCGGCCTCCTGTTGGCAGTGGGGTACAACAAAATGCTGGTGGGAACAGAGCGCTCGGGCCCGGAGGACGATCCCGGGGGCTTTTATTACAAGCTTGTTTGGGGGCTCGAGCCAGATCCCAACCACACACGCACGAAGCGGGTGGGCGAGGGGTGGGATAGTGGCAGCGATGATGAGCGGTCGAGGCGGAGCGGCAGGCTGCCGAAGTGGACGAGCGGGCCTCCGCGTAAGGGATCGGCAGATGATATGAACGTGGGCTGCAAGACGTACCGCATTCGCCACTGCGACAAGGGTGGGAAGTGCACAGACTCAACCTGCACCGTGTGTGTGGGAGCCAATGCGGATTTCAAGCTCAGGCTGCCGCATACGCTCGATCATGCTAAGTAAATATTTTTCGCGTCTTTTGAATAATAAATTGTTGCACAATGCCCTTACCCGATGCCAGCGTCCGTTTGTGCATAAGCCATGGCGTGTATGAGGAGGGATATGGTGTTTAGTGTTTTGTTCATTGGTGATGAGCGTCTTATCCGACACTTTGTGCTGGATTCGGCCAGGCGTCTCGGGGCATCGTGGGAGACTGGTATCATGGAGGCAAGCCTTGTCCGTTTGAGAGTGATGTTCTTCCTACTGATGGACCGCGACGCCGCTTTGAAAGCTAAGATCGTGGAGGGTTGGTCGGATCTATGTGTGGCGGGGATGGATTCCACCAAGGCAGCTTCCTTCTTCCAGGCACTACGTCCGGAGGTTATCGATCCATGGCTGGTGGACGAGCGCAAGTGTGAAGACGAGTTTGTATCGCGCGTGATCGACTTGTACTTGGTGTCATGAGATCTTTATTAAAGGTGTGTGGCCTTATTGTTGCTGCAATGTCCTTTGTCTGTGTGTGCGTGGATTTTCTACTGACACTGGTGCACACACATACACACAGACTACAACGACCAAGGGAACAGGAGGGGACATCATCATCTTGGAGGAGGCAGCATATGTGGACCCGCAATTCTTCTATGAGACAGTGGCACCGCTGCTGTGCGTGGGCACGACCACCTTGATAGGCATTTCGACCCTGACCAGCGAGATTAATTTTTACAGTGAGTTGTTTTGTATTTTCTGGCGTGCGTGTCTCTGCTCTCATACACACACACACATGCAGCGCGTCTGGTGCGTCTGAAGGAGAAGCAAACCGGTTTGCCCATGTTTACTGTGCTTCAAATTCAATTGGCCTGCGAAAAATGCTAGGAGGAGGGCAAGGCGGCCAACTGTGTGCACATGCTGCATCTGGTCCCGCGGTGGCAGAGTTCGGATAAGCACGAACGGCTTCGTGTCATCATGTCCGATCGTCCCGACCTCATCGAGTCTGAGTTGAGCGGGTTGGCCTTCGACAGTCTGCAGCAGTGCTTCCGCCCGGGAGACATCGAGGCCATGTTCACCATAGAACCCCTGGTCCCGGTGCTGCACAACGAGATCTTCATCATCGTGGATCCTGCCGGCGGTGGACCGCATTCAGATTATGCCCTAGTCTCCTTTCAGCGCGACAGGGGCAACGTGACGATTGTGGGGATCGAGTCGCTCAACACAAAGGAACCGTCGAAGCAGTTTCTTTTGCTGGAGGAACACATCCGCGAACTCAGGCGCAACATCTATCGCACCAATTCACCCGTCACCATCTTCGTGGAGCGTAATCTGGGATTCGAGGCGGAGCACCACAAGCACGCGCTGAGCCACGTGCAGGGCGTCCGGTTTCACGAAGACGAGAAGGCGGGGCGCGTGGGCGTGTATACGTCGGATTCGGTCAAGTACGCCGCCATGGAGCTCTTCAATATGATGCTGCGCGAAAAGCGGGTGAGCATTTGCAGGCACTTTCACTCGCGCGAGCCCAAGGAGATCAAGGTGCGACTGCGTGAGCAACTGGAGGTTTATTCGTTTCAATACAAGGAGGCCGCCAACACGTTTCAGAAGAGCCGCACGGCGCTCTCCGGGAAGATTGGCGGGCTCAAGGATGACATTGCCATTTGTCTGCAGCTGGGGTGCTATTGGACGTCGGTGGGCGTGGTGCACAATTCGGCGAGGGGGTTGATTGCAGAGTGAATTACAGTTGTTCTCTCTGTCCGAATCTTGCATTCACTTTGGCACTGTCGTTCATATCGCTTGCGCTTGGAAATTTGGACGTGTCTATTTGTAGTATCTGGCTTGCATTTGAGCCCCCCGATATAATGAATTGATCGATTCTGAATAGTACTGGAGTTAACGTCTTGATAAATGATATATCAATGGAAGGATTCTCAGATCCATCATGGATTCCCATGGACTTTATTATTTCGTTGATCTTCTTAACTGGTAGTATTGCCATAACATATTTCTCTACACTGGCTGCACTTTTAAGAAGCTGATAAACAACCAATTTAAGAATTCCCATTCTTTCAGCACATGGCCTAATGGCCACAACGTGAAATTCAACCCGGTCGCTTCTATTTGCTATTTTTAATTTGGCAATATCACATGATAGGAGATGTATCCCCTCTACTTGATTGGTCACATACGAATGGATGTTATTCAGAAGGTTCTGAAATCTAAGAACATAATCATCTGGAATTTCATTCCCAAAATCCACTGCAAATTCGTTTTCAATCCCATGTGTACTCTTGAAGATTGATGCTTGATCGTGATCATAATTTGAATTATCTGGAACTGGTGCATTGATGAAATGTGCCCTTGAGTCCAAAAAGGAATTTACTCGTCTCAGCAGGTTGGTGGCCATCGACCACTTGCAATGCACAGTTATATAGGTTTCTTGTTTCATTGGTGTAGTGTGATTGGTGGCAATCAAACAGTCTTCATTTTTTTTGCCGTGTGTGTTTCGCCCTGATCCGCTTTGCGCGACGACGACGGATTCGGTGGCTTGTTCAACGTGAGCGGGGGCTTGTGGTACGTCGTCATCACCAGGCGCATGTCGGGGTACTTTTCTCTGCTGACTTCTTCGGGCTTGAAAGCCTCCTTGTTCACACACCGCTCGTTTGAAATGGCCTTCCATAGGTCGTTGAAATACATGAGCGATTGGGCCATGGCGCCTTGGGCCGAATGGTATAAATTGGTCGTAGGGTTGCTGCCCATGAAGATCGTGACGGAGTTGAGGCTGGGCATCTGGTCCATGTTGTAGGCCATGATCACTGTGCCCACTGATATTGGATAGCTCTTCTCTGTCTCCGCCACATGCATGTCGTGTGTGGTGTCCTTGGGGAAGAGCGCACTGCCTACAGTGACGGGAATGCCGGCCTTGGGCGTCAGGATGACGAATTGGTTCTTGCTCATCACGAAAAACTCGCCCTCCATGCCAAGGAAGGATGCGGCGACGGCGACATCCGATTGCAACCCAATGTGCGAACCGTTCTTGACGTCACAGCGCCTGGGCCCAAATGTGAAGGGCTTGCGGAACGGGTCCATGGTGATGGTGTGAAACGGCACGTGAATCCCCTCGGAGGGGTTTTCAGGCAACATGTTGTGCATGGTGATCGACAGATGGCACGTCATTTTGAGTGGATTTGGATTTCGTGGTTTTGTGGTCTTATAGAAAAAATAAAATCCGATTTGAAAATGTTTGTGAAAAAAAACACAAATAGGATGAAATAAAATAAAATTCACTGATTGTAAAATCAATGCAAACAAGTATTATATAAAGCGTCGCCCATTTGGCAAAATGCACCATCCGCCCGATTTGAATCTGGCTTCGTCATACATTCCAGCCTGTCTGTGTGTGTTGAAGTGCACGGCTGCATTTGTGCTCTTTGTCTTTTCTCCTGTCCGTGGGTGGATAGGTTTGGGCAGCCTGATCCTCGTGGATCGGATCCTGTGGAATCAGCACCACACCACCATTTTAGACGTCAACGCCGTGATAGTGGCCCTCATTGGTGGGCTCATGGTCATGCACGCCCGATCGGACGGCCTGCACAGCGTGCTGCATGTGGCGGTCATCGCTGTCTGGATGCTGGTCAGCGCGCCTCAGATTGTCGGGCTGTCGCGGATCCAGAAATCGTACGAGGTGATCTTAGGAGGGTGCTGCGTGACGATCCTGTCGTGCATGTATCAGGCGCAAGAACGCACCGAGATGCTGGCCTTCCGGGCCTTCGTGTTCGTGGTGGCGAATGTCACACTGCCCTATCTGGGCGTCATGATGCAGCAGCACGAGATCGACACCTACGTCAATGCGTGCAGGACGATGCTGATATTGTTGGGCGAGCCTGAGGTGGCGTGCGCCTGGTTGGTGATTTACATTCTGTGCATAGGCTATCAGATCCGAGGATACCCCAAAAAGCAGGTTCAGCAGACCATCCAGCAAGAGGAGCCGACATCAGTGGTGGTTCATTCCTCCAAACTGGCACCACCCCTTCCTTCTGTGAACGCGTCCTCGTCGTCCGCCACCGGTCAGGACGAAGCCACATTGCTGCGCGAGGCGCTGGCCAGTAGGCGGGGTTTTAATCGCGATTCCTGATTTTTTTTTAGTCTATAAAACATTTCTGCAATCGAGATGCATTTCGGCAGCATTTGCGTGGTCTTTTTCATCCTGTTTAACTGGTATGTCATTGAGATGATGGTGAGGCATGGTCTCAAGAGGCACATGGCGTTAACGAATGGGCATCTGGTCCCAGAGCCGCTCAACACATTGGTGGTGTTCAACACGGATCCCGACAAATGGCCCTGCCTTGTCCCGTCGTCACTGGTTTGCTGGAAATATCGAATGCGGGAGAGTGAGAATGTGTAGGCGGGACAACCCGATTTATTGCGTTCGGTTGGGCACGAACCCGTACCACAACATTAAATCCGCGAGATTGTCCTCTGAGAAGAACTGGTTGAGCAAGTCGTTGATGTCCTCCATCTCATACTCCACGCGCCGCCTCCATGTCCACGCCAGCATTTTTGAGTTTGCATCCCAGCATTCCACTTTGCATCTGCAGAAGCCGTGGTTGGAGTAGTCCTTGGCATCCGGGGTCACTGTGAGCGTGATGACTTTGCATTGGTTGGCGCTCCACGTCTGCCCCTTTATCTCCACTGTGGTTTCATGCCGTGTGGCGGTGAGCCGCTCCTTGTCATTCAAGGCGAACGTCATCTTGGTTTCGACGCGATTGCCCTTGAGCACGCGTTCCCAGAACCCGCACACCGGCATGTCGTAGTATCTGAACAACATGGTGTGGCCACGGAGGCGCGGGGCGTGATTATATAGTGCGCATCCCGAATTCCCGGGTTTTCCAGACGCTGCCACCTTAAAGCGGTGTGTGTGTGTATATAAACGATGTGTTTAAGATGCCAGAATGGAGGGTCGCACACAAGCCAGTCGCTCAATCGCAGAGCCGTCATACCTTCCCGGCAACGGGAACCCCGGCTCGATTGGAGGAGGCACGTATACTGGGTCGAGTCTGGAGCCACTCCAGGCCGACTGGGAGAACATCTTCGGTCCGGCCGGCCGTGACGTCAAGCTCGACCACCAACGTCACAAGAGACACCAGCGTTGGCATCTGCCGGACGCGCTCAAGGGCCCCAATTCCTACCTCACCGACCGCATCGACGGTCTCATTACTGACACCACCAATTCCCCTTTCACCACCGTTATTCTGCCCTACAAATACATTGCCAATCCCGATGCCAAGATCAAATGGAACGCCTACAGCTACGACGAGGGCATGGCCACGCGCGTGCCGTACGAGTCTGCCGCCCGTGTGCTCACGCAGACCAAGCGCTCGTATGCCGCCTACGCCGTGCGCCACGGTCTGGCCATCGAGATGGAGCACAACTTCATGATGTCGCCGGAGGGCATGGTCAATTTCTCGAACCAGGTCAAGCAGTTGGTCGGGTCCATCCAGATGACCAACGACCTGGATGTGCACATCGCGCTCGTCCAGGCCCCGTCGTACGCCAAGGAGTACATGGAGAAGTATTCTGCCTCGGACAAGACCCCGTACCAGATCTGCAGAGAGTATGTCGATCTGTTCGGGATGGTCCAGAAGAACCCGAATGCCCTTGATATCCTGATCGAGGAGGCCAAGATCCAGCTTCGCATCTGGGGGTCGCCCGAGCCGTCGTTCCTCATGTGCAACCCCAAGCTTACGTTCAACATCCAGATGACCCCCGAGCGCACCAACTACGTCACCAACGGTATTGATGGGGTGAAGCGGCTTCGCCAGGGCCCGGACATCACGTCGTACCGCGGTCTGTCAATCATCAACTCCCGGGCCTACTCCATGGAGACTGGCACCATCCCCCGCGACGTGCTGCGCCGGCGAGTGCGCGTGGCCGAGTACTACCGGGTGCCGCCGCAGAAGGACCGCAACTGGGAGCTGGAGCTCTATGACGAGAGCAGGGATACCTGGTTTAAGTTGACCCCTGATGATTTGGACCGCTATGCCGATCTGTCTGGCTCCACCCACACCACTGGTCAAGGCAACGTGACGGTGGACGATTACAACAAGCTGGAGTGGAATCAATACACCCAGGGCGCGGGTAATCTCCTTGAGCAGACTCGCTTCCAGCTCAAGATGGACGCCGAGCCTGACTCCACCGCGGTCACCATGCCCTCGCTCCTCCGACCGTCGCACGACCTGAATTGGCCGGCCTCCCTCCGCCAGATCCAGACCATGCTGCACGCCCGGTTCAACGAGACCCACACCAAGGCCGACTACCACACCATCGGCACCGCGTGCGACGTGGCCCGGGTGTTTGTGCCCGTCCCCAACCTCACCGCCATGACGGGCGTCGAGTGTCCGGTGGAGGCGCGCCACATCCCCTATTGGCTCTTCATGAACGCCGCGTTCCTCAACAGCACGTGCCACTTCCTGTGGACGACGTTGAATAATGTGGATCGTGACTTGATTCGCCAGAAGATCATCCCCTTCGTCTACGGCGGGCGCTACCAGCCCATCTTGGACGAGTACAACGCCATCCCGGACGATGCGCGCATGAACATCTACCACACCGTCATGTTCCTCGGCACCTCCATGCGCTGGCATCCGGATGACGATGTGCGGAGGATCTTGGAGGCCAAGTTCGCCGAGCGCCGCATCGGCACGCACACCCTCCGGGCGTCGTTGGTGTATTTCGTCAAGCGGTGTCTGGATGATACCACGGAACCGATCCCCAACACCCGCATCCAGCTCGGCAAGCGTCTGGACGAGGTCTTCAGCAACGGGCGGTTCCCGCAGGCGGACGAGTCCAAGGCAGTCTTCATGCGCTGGCCCCCGTCGCCCGCGGGTCACATGTCGGTCGCACTGGCGGCTGGTGTCAGCGAGACCACCGGGTCGCTCGAGGACTACCGCATCGAGGAGCGCTACGCGCGCGAGGGGGATGTGTACGATTGGAACCAGCTACCCAACATCCGCGGTGGAAATGAGGTCGCGATCAACGAGGTCACTGTCCTCGACAGCTTCTTCTACGCCGCCATGCAGCGCATGCTCACGTTCCATGATGAGCGGCCCGTGTTCCC
>Ga0172373_10004053_pt1 | contig 20859 bp, 16 predicted proteins | sample Lak10m_2_FD_114546 | JGI IMG/M metagenome (GOLD analysis project Ga0172373, IMG submission 114546) | Freshwater microbial communities from Kabuno Bay, South-Kivu, Congo - kab_092012_10m | ecosystem: Environmental > Aquatic > Freshwater > Lake | place: Democratic Republic of the Congo...
AATGTAAAATACCTTTTAATTTATATAGCTTAAAATAAGGAAATTTTTTTTACTGATTCCTGCCTTCGCAGGAATGACAGGGTAAAAATCAAGTAATTTATTAAACTTAAACAAGTCTAATATCTAAACTTTTTTTATTACATTTCCAATCTTTTTTTTCTTCTGAAAAAGCATTATAAAAAATGCTAATAAAAAATATAAGTGTAATTAAAACTAACTTTTTCATAAAAATTATTTAGTAATTTCTTGTGAATAAATAATTTTTCATGTATCAATTTCTATTACTTTGTAATATTCTTTATCATTTCATCATCAAGTTTTTGGATCAATATCTATACTTCAGACTTTAACATAAATATTTTTTTCATCTATATATCATCAATACACTTCATCATCTTCTAATAGTTTTTTAATCTTAGGAAAATTTCATTTTTCTGTTATATAAAGTCAAACTTCTCACACTCTTCAAATCTGTCAGTATATAAATTGAGATTTATCTTTTGTCCAAGAACTAAAATTTATATTGTATGAATTTAAAATTGATTTTCATGTTTTTACGTCTAAAAGTTGAAATGGACTTAATTCCCATCAACCAAAATTAATTGATAAATAATATCAACTAGGAGAAAATTCTAAAAAATCTGTAAAATATGGGAATCAGCAAGATCATATCCAAGACATTCTATCTTTTTTATATTTTTCTTCTAAATTTGCTACACATTTTATTTTAGATTGATTTTCCTCACTTTTATCTTCCAAATTGTAAACTCAAGGAATTTCCCAATTCTTTCAATTCTGTGTAATCTTAATTTTATCAGATTTAGTATAATCTCAATTATTAGAAATATACTCTGCTTTAAAATCTCATTGAATTAGAACATTTTTAATTTCTTTTTGAATTCAACTTTGGCTTTCTGCTTCTTTTTTCTTTAAGTCATCTTCTATTTTCTTAAAAATAGATTTTTTGTTATCTAAGCTATTTTCATATAAATACCAAACTATATAATCAACATAAGCTTCTAATTTTTTACTTTTACTTGTATCTATCTTTTTAATTTTTTCAGCTAAAGTATTTCTATAATTTTCTCATTTTTTAGAAATAAAACTTTCTAGTTTAAGTACTATATTATCAGCACTTTTTTTATCTGAATCGCTTAAATGATAGGCAAAGCTATTTCCTAAAATAGCTAAATTTAGCATAATTACTAAAACAAGAGCTGTTAATTTTTTCATAAACATAATTGTTTAAAAATATAAAATAAATTAGTAATTTAAGTTTAATTTTAAAAACTATAAAATCAACTTTTATTACTTTTTGCTTTTGCAATATATCAATTTTATGTTAGAATACTGTAAGAAAAATAAAAAATCTTCTTACATTTATATTACAATACTTTTTTATTATTAAGAATGTTAAATAAAAGTAATTCTAATTGAAAAATAAAAGTTATTTTAGTTGAAGACAATGAGCTTTTATCTGAAAATATTTCATCTTATTTGAAGCTTAAAGATATAGATGTAACATTATTTTGATCAGCTGAAGACTTAGAAAAAGAAATTAGTAATTTGAGTTTTGATATACTTATTCTTGATGTAAATTTACCTTGAAAAAATTGAATAGATTATTTAAAAGAACTTAGAAATAGATGAGAAACAAGATATATAATTATACTTACAAGCCAAAATACAAGCGATAATATTATAAATTGACTTATTTCTTGAGCAGATGATTATATTTCTAAACCATTTAATTTTGAAGAATTTGTTGCTAGAATAATAGCTTATAAAATAAGCAGAAAAAAAGTTTTTGATAGATTCTATGGAGTGAAAAATCAAGAAACAAAGAGCTTTGAATTTTTCAACTAAATATGGAAATATTTAGCCTAAGAGAAGAACTAGAAAACATAATTGATAAAATAATTATGGATGAAAAAATAGAGATAAATTTTGAATAATAAAAATAAAGGTATGTTTTTACTAAAACATACCTTTATTTTACCTCAAATATTTATTCTTATTTTCTATATGTTCTTCATTGTTCACAGCATAATGAACTTTTCAATTATTATCATGTAAATAAAAGTAATATGGAGTTTCTTTAGGATAAATAACCGCTTTTATAGAAATTATACTAGGATTACTAATTGGAGTTTTTGGTAATCAAAGGATTTTTCTTGTATTATATTCGTTTTTCTCAAAAATATTATCATTTACAAATTTTGGAGTACATTCTTTACTAGTTATTTTGTATGGGTAACAAACTGTTGCATCGGCTCAAATATACCATCACTCAACTAATCTTTTTTTCAATATTCAGGCAATTATACTAACTTCCTCTTCGCTATCACTAACATTTGCTTCTTTTTCGACAATTGAAGCTAAATTTATAATTTCTAAAATTTCTTTTGGACTTTTTTCTTTTAGTAGTTTAGAATAAATCTTATTATAAAAATTATCAAGCATTTTCTTAATGAATCATTCGTTTGAAAATATTTTTTCATTAATATCATAAGTATCTGGATACAGAAATCATTCTAGGCTTTTAACTTGAGATAAAAAAGGATACTCGCTTGTATTTATATTTTGAGTTGCTTTTATAAAGTTTCATTTTTTTGATAATCATTTTTCACTCAAATAATTATCTATGTCATAAATGTTCCATCACTCTAAAATTACTGCTTTTTTATCTCAATTTGTTGGTTTTTTCAAGCTTTCAATTATATCTTTAATTGTTGAATTTTCTTTTAGTTTATAATATCATTCTTTTAGCTCAAAATCTGGTTTATTGTATCTTAAATAAATTTTTAAAAAAGTTTCATTTAATTCTAAATTTTTTCAAACAGAATAAAAAGTAGAACCATTTTTTACATAAATTTTTTGTTCTTTTTCAACTAAAACTCTATTTGTGAAACTTGTATAACTCCAATAAAACATTCATCAAAATATTATTAAAATCCAAATTATTAGTTTAATTAATCTTGTCATAAGCAATTTTTATAAAATACATATTTTGCCATTCTAATCATAAAAATAAAAATTCAAAATTATTTTGTTTTTTGTTTTTATTTTGTATTATTAATAAAGTATTATTAAATAACAAACTATGAATCAAATATTTTGAATAAAACTTGATAATCTTAAATATAGTAATTTTTTTAATGAAATAACTAGGCTTGAAAATCAGAAAATAATTTTTACTCCAAATCCTGAAATATTACTTGTTGTTAAAAAAGATCCTGAATTTAAGAAAATGCTAGGAAAAGCTAATTATTTGCTTCCAGACTGAATTTGACTTTACATTGCTTTTCAAATCCTTGAAGAAAACAATAAGTTTTTCAGGTTCTTAAAATTACCATATTATTTTTTTAATCTTTTTTTTATGAGAAAATATCTTTATGAAAGATATTGAGAAAGAATATGTTGAAGTGACTTAACAAGAGATTTAGTTAATTACTCAGAAAAAAACAATATAAAAATAACAATTTTAGACTTATATAATCCTACAGACTCAAAAAAAGTAAAATCTCAAGAAATTTTTTCATCTAAGTTAAAAGAAAAATTTCCAAACTTAGAATTTGATTATTTTATATATGAACCTTCAAAAAAAACTGAAATTATAGAACAAATCAAAAATTCAGACTCAAAAATATTATTTTCAACACTTTGAAATAAGAGACAAGAAGAATCTATAATAGAAATTATTGCTAATTGTCCTAATATCAAGCTTTGACTTTGAGTTTGATCTAGTTTTGATTATTATATTTGATTTCAAAAAAGAGCTCCAAAATTATTCAGAGTTCTTTGATTAGAGTGGTTTTATAGACTTCTAACTTGACCTAAAAAGATTTTAAGATTAAGGAGACTTTACAATGCTATATTTGTTTTTATATGGGAAGTTTTAAAGTAAAATACAACATTTTACACTTTTTTAAAAAATAATTTGACTTAAAATATTTTTTGATATAATTTGGAATTTCCAAAAACAAAAAACAAAGGTATGGGTATGAATAATTTTTCATTTGACCAATTTTTTGAAAATGTCGTGATCGTGGGCTTTTTAATTTTCCTTCTTCCAGTAATCTGGATCTCAAGAAAAATTTGAAAGTTTGGAAAGAGGCCGAACCAAGTTCGGCCTTTAACTTTGATTATTTTATTGATTTTTTCATAAATTATCATAAAATCATTTTTAATAACATTAACTAAGAAATTTTATGCTAAAATTTTACAACACAAAAACTAGAGAGGAAGATATTTTTAAGCCATTAAAACAAGATGAAGTAAAGATTTATTTTTGTGGTCCAACTGTTTATAATTATGCTCATATTTGAAATCTTAGAACTTATGTTTTTGAAGATGTTGTTATTAGGACTCTAAAGTTTCTTTGATACAATGTAAAAACGACAATGAATATTACAGATGTAGATGATAAAACTATCAAAAGTAGTATTTTATCTTGAGAAACTCTAAAAAACTTTACTCAAAAATATACTGAAATTTTCCTAAAAGATATAGAAAAATTATGAATTACCAAAGCAGATAATATAGTTCCAGTTACTGAACTAATACCTGAAATTGTAAGGATGATTAATACAATGCTTAAGAGATGATTTGCTTATATCTGAGATGATAATAGTATTTATTATAATATTAAAAAATATTCTAAATATGGTAAATTTGCTAATATAGATTTTTCTTGACAAAAAGAATCTGTAAGAATTGATAACGATGAATATGATAAAGAAAATGCTTCAGATTTTGTACTTTGGAAAGCTTGGAAAGAAGAAGATTGAGCTAATTTTTGGGAAGAAAAATTTTTATCAAAAGATGAAGAATTTTTAACTATAAAATGAAGACCAGGTTGGCATATTGAGTGTAGTGCTTGTAATATGAAATATTTTTGAGCTCAAATAGATATTCATATGTGATGAGTTGATTTAATTTTTCCACATCATCAAAATGAAATAGCTCAATCTGAGTCTTGTACTAGAAAAGAATTTTCTAAATATTGGCTTCATACAGGTCATTTAATGGTAGATGGTAAAAAAATGTCTAAATCTTCTAATAATTTTCATACACTTAAAGATTTAGAAGATAAATTTTTAAAAGATTGAAAAATAGATGCAAAAATTCTTTATAGAGCTATAAGATATAGCTTTGCAAATGGTAAATATAGAGATAGTGTAGACTTTAGTTTTTCTAAATTAGATCAAATATTCAATACTTTGAAAAGTATTGATGAAACTTTGAAAAATATATCTATTTATAAAAAATCTATAGAAAATAAAAATTGAAAAAATACTATTTCTTTTGAATTTAGAGAGCAATTACAAGATACAATTCAAGAATATGTAGAAAAATTAGAAGATGATTTTAACATTCCTGAAGCTTTGGCAGTTTTTTTTGAGTTTCAAAAATTTGTAAATATTTGATTAAGAGAAAAAACTTTTAATTCACTTGAAATAATTTCAATAATTGATATGTATAAAACTTTCGATCAGGTTTTATGAGTAATTGATTTTAGTTTTTTAGAAGATAAAATTGAAGAGATTCCAAGTGAGATTTTAGAATTATTTGATTCAAGAAATCAAGCTAAAAAAAATAAAGATTTTGAATTAGCTGATAAATTAAGGCTAGAAATAGAAAATTTAGGTTATTCTATAGTTGATAACAGAGATTGAAGTTTTGTAAATAAAAATTAATTTCTAAATTTTTGCTTTATAAAAAAAATAATGATATAATTCTAAAGATTTTATATTATTATTTTTTTTATATGTGATTTTGAGAATGACAATATTATGCTTATAATAAACCTGAAACAAATGATTATTCTGATACAACTTGAAGTTTAAATAACCTTAAAAATGAATTAACATTAAAACAAGCACAAGAATTAAAACAAAAATCAATTGACAAAGTTCAAAAGTTTGAAGTTTTTGATTTTATAAGAATACAAAAAGAATTTTTTTGAAAAAATTTAGATTCTGAAATTGATTTTGTAAATGAAGTAAAAAAAATTCAATCTGAAAGTGGACTACCAGAAACTTGAATTATTGATGAAGAAACTCTAAAGGCTATATATTTGAATGTTTATCAATATAAAGATGAACTAATTCAAGATTCTAGGTTTTATTTTGTTAGAGATAAGATTTTGAGATATTTAAAAGCAGATATTTCTTCTGAAGAAACAATTGAAACTCAAGAAAAAACTAACCCTTGAAAAATTCAAGAATCATCTCCAAAAATCTCTAAAACTGAAACTACTGATGAACCTAATGAAGATTTTAATCAATTTTTAAAACAAAGAGAATCAGAGATAAAATGAGAAATGAAAGGAGAGTTTAGAAGTAATTTTTTGCTTGTTAGGAATTATTTTGCTAGTAGTAAAAAATTTAATAATGAACCAATTGGTAGTGAAAATACAAAATTTATTTCTAAAGGTATAGATAGAAGTCTTTTTAAAAACGATAATCCTAAAGAACATAATAAATATTGAAACTCAATATTTATATCAAAATTAGCTTGAAAAGTTGTTTTAAGATTTTATATTAACTCAGAATTACATTTATCTACAATAGTTTCTCCTTGAAAAGAAAAGCCAACAAAAGACGATTTTTATTCTTGAAAACATACAACAGATATTTATCATAAATCTAATCTTTATCCAACTTTAGAAGAAAATCAAAAAAAATGAATTAATAAAGTTTGATGAGCTATAATGCCTTATGCAGTATTTCTTGCTGATTGAATCTATGTACACTGATCAGATAGTCCAATAGATTGAAATTATCAGTCCCATGGTTGTATAAGAACACCAACTTATTATGCAAAAGAAATATTTGACAAAGTAAATGAAATACAAAGTTCAGGGGAAACCGTTACAATTGATACAAGATGAATTTATTAAAAAATCTTTTTGAATTATAGAAGTATTAAATACAATGTAGAGAACGAAAATCTTCGTTTTCTACATTTTTTAATATATTTTTATGCAAATAACAACAGAAATTATTTTTTATATTATTATTTTTTTAACAATTTTTGAATTCATTCTTACAAAATGGCTATGATACCTAAATACTAAAAACTGGTCAGATAAACTACCTGAAGAATTAGTGTGAATTTATGATCAAGAAAAATATGAAAAATCTCAAAAATATGAAAAAGAAAAGTATAGATTTTCTAATTTTTCTTGAATATTTTCTTTTGTAATTATGCTTGTGATTTTACTTTTTTGATGATTTTGATGGCTTGATGACTTTGTTATAAATTTTACAGATTCTCAGATATTAAAGTCCTTGTATTTTTTTTGAATTATTTATTTAGTTAGTATAATTACTTGATTACCTTTTTCTTATTATTCTACTTTTGTAATAGAAGAAAAATTTGGATTTAATAAGATGACTAAAAAATTATTTTTTCTTGATATATTAAAATCTTTAATTTTAACTCTTATTGTTTGATGACTTTTGATTTCCCTTATAGTTTGGATTTATACTAAATTTTGAAGTAATTTTTGGCTTTTAGCATGGTGAGTGATGACATTTTTTTCTATATTTATTATGATGTTTTATAGTAGTTTAATAGTTCCAATTTTTAACAAACAAACTCCATTAGAAAATTGAGACTTAAGAAATGCAATTGAAGATTTTTCTAAAAAAGTATGATTTAAATTAGATAATATTTTTGTTATAGATTGAAGTAAAAGAAGTTCAAAGGCTAATGCTTATTTTTCTTGATTATGAAGTAAAAAAAGAATAGTTCTTTATGATACACTAATTAATGATTTATCTGTTGATGAATTAGTTTGAGTTTTGGCTCATGAAATATGACATTATAAGAAAAAACATACTTTACAAATGTTAGCTTTTTCTATAGTTCAAACTTGATTTATGTTATATATTCTTTGATTAACTTTGAATATTCCTGAAGTTTCTAAAGCACTTTTAGCCAAAGACTGAAGTTTTCATGTTTGAGTTTTAGCTTTTGGTATATTATTTACACCAATTTCCATTGTACTTTCAATTTTTTGAAATATATTATCAAGAAAAAATGAATATGAAGCAGATAATTTTGCTTGAACAAATTATAATCCAGAGTCTTTAAAAACAGCTTTAATAAGCCTTTCCAAAAATAATCTTAGTAATTTAAGGCCACATCCATATTATGAGTTTTTCTATTATTCTCATCCAACAGTTTTGAAAAGATTAGAAGCTTTAGAAAAAATAGGAAAGTAGAAATTTAAAAATTCTTAATAAAATTGCAAAATAAATAAATAAATGCTAATATTAATTATATAATTTAGCATTTATTTAAAAATATGTTTAAATCCTATTTTAGTTATAATAGGGAACAGTATAATGATATACTTGAAGATCCAAATAGTATATTATGAAAACACTTAAATAGATTTATTGTTTTTACAATATTTATATCTATTTTTATACTTGTTTTGGAGAGTATAAGAAATCTTGATTATATTTATAGTAAATATTTTTTTATTGCTGATTTTTTTATTTCATCTATTTTTTTATTTGAATATTTATATCGTTTTTCTAGAAGTTTAAATAAATTTAATTTTTTATTTAAACCTTTAAATATTATAGATTTATTGGCTTTTTTACCATTCTTTCTTTGATTTTTATTTGCTTCATTTATTCCAATTCAAGTTTTAAAAGTTCTTAGGTTAGCAAGAGTTTTTAGAATACTTAAATTAGCTAAACATATTCCAGTTATAGTTTGATTTGTAAAAGCTCTTAATGAATATAAAGATGAATATAGATGAATAGCTATACTTTTTGTAATGATTTTAAGTATATTTTCCATATTTATTTATCAGGCTGAACATGTGGAAAATTATAAGATGTTTTCATCCATCCCACAAGCTATTTGGTGGTGAATAGTTACAATGGCTACAGTTTGATATTGAGATGTTTATCCAATAACTCCATTTTGAAAAATAATATGAAGTGTTTTGATTATTCTCTGACCTGTCTTATTGGCAGTACTTTCTTCCATTACTATACTAGTTTTTATGGATGTAGCAGAAACACAAAGAGAAAAGTTAAATAGGGGTTGAGTAAAAGTATGTCATAGGTGTAAAAATAGAAATCCAAGACAGGCAAATTATTGTATGAAATGTTGAGAAAATGTTGAATAAAATTAATTTTCTTTACTTTTAAATTTTTTAAAATAAAATAAATTCAATTAATATATAAAAAAATAAATATGAAACTTATTTCTTGGAATGTTAACTGAATAAGAGCTTGTATAAAAAAATGATTTATAGATTTTTTAAAAGAACAAAATCCAGATATTATTTGAATACAAGAAACAAAATGAAGGCAAGAGCAAATAGAAAAATCAGATTTAGAACAAATAGAAAATCTTTGATACAAAATGTATTTTAATCCAGCAATCAGACCTTGATATTCTTGAGTTGCGATATTTTCTAAATCAGAACCAATTTGAATTTATAATTGAATAGATACAAGTTTGCTTGATTTAAATAATATAGAAACTGATGAAGTAATAGGAGAAAATCACGAATGAAGGGTAATAACTGCTGAATATGAAAATTTTTATTTTGTAACTGTTTATACACCAAATTCAAAAACTCAATTAGAAAGACTAGATTATAGGCAAATTTGGGATCATGTTTTTTTGAAATATTTAAAGTTTTTAGATTGAAAAAAGCAAGTTATAGTTTGTTGAGATTTGAATGTAGCACACAGAGAAATAGATTTAGCTAATCCTAAAGCTAATAAATGAAATGCTTGATTTACTTCTGAAGAAAGATTTTGAATGGATGAATATGTTAAATCTTGATTTATAGATACTTTTAGGTATTTTTATCCTGATAAGATTTGAGCTTATAGTTGGTGGAGTTATTTAAGACAAGCCAGAACTAATAATGTTTGATGGAGAATTGATTATTTTTTAGTTTCAGATTCTTTTAAAGATAATTTGTTTGATGCTTTTATTTTACCTGAAACAACAGGTAGTGATCATTGTCCAGTTTGAATAATTTTGAAATAGATTTTTATTTTTGCAAAATATTTATAATTACTTAAAATACTTAAAAATTTAATTTTTAAGTATTTTTTATGTTAAATAACGAAAAAATAGTAGAAACAAAAACTTGTAAACATTGTATTTCAAGCTTTGAAATTACAGACAAAGATTTAGAATTTTATGATAAAGTAAGTCCTATTTTCCCCCTATCCCAGCCTTTCCCCCCAGTGGAGAAAAGAGTTATTGATTTATGAGACTGAAAAGTAAAATATCTAATTCCAACACCAAAGCTTTGTCCTGATTGTAGACAACAAAGAAGGTTAAGTTTTAGAAATGAAAGAAAATTATATAGAAGAAAATGTGATTTTAGTTGAAAAGATATTATTTCAATTTATTCTCCAGATAAACCTTACAAAGTCTATGACCAAGAAATATGGTGGAGTGATAAATGGGATCCAATGCATTATTGAAGAGATTTTGATTTTAGTAGATGATTTTTTGAACAGTTTGAAGAATTGATGAAAGAAGTGCCTCAATTATGATTATTAGTTGCAAATAATACAAATAGTGAATATGTGAATTATTCTGCAAATGTAAAAGATAGCTATTTAATATTTGCATCTAGTCAAAATGAAGATTCTATGTATTCGAGATGGATTATGAATAGTAAAAATATAATAGATTCAAGTAATTGTAGTAAATGTGAATATTGTTATGAATGTATTGATTGTATAAATACAATTTCTTCAAGTTTTTGTTTATGATTAGTAGATTGTTATAACTGTTTCTCAAGTTATGATTTAATATGATGTAATAATTGTATTTGATGTAGTTTACTTAGAAATAAAAACTATTGTATAAATAATAAACAATATTCAAAAGAAGAATATTTTAAAATAAAAGAAAGTATCACTATTAACAAAGATTTACTCCAAAATAATATATTACATTGAATTCATAGATCGAAATATCTTCTAAATAGTGAAAATTGTGAGTGAGAATATATAATTAACTCAAAAAACATAAGTAAATGATTTGAAATTGAAAATAGTGAAAATTGCAAATATGTAACTAATACTTTAAATTTAAAAAGTTCTCAAGACATAGATTTTCAAGCATTTGATGATAGTTTTGCTTACGAATCTATATGATTTGAAAATACATACAATTTATTATTTACATTCTGAGCTTTAAATTCAGATAATTTAATATATTCTTATCATTGTTTAAATTGAAATAATAACCTTTTCTGATGTGTCTGACTTAGCAATAAATCCCACTGTATCCTAAATAAACAATACTCAAAAGAAGAATACGAACTTCTTGTACCAAAAATAATAGAACATATGATGAAAACATGAGAATGGTGAGAATTCTTTCCTTCTTCTATATCTCCTTTTTGATATAATGAAAGTGTGGCAAATGAATATTTTCCATTAGACCGTAGAGATGTTTTTCAAAAACATCCCTACGAAGATTGAAAACCAATATTTAAATGGAGTGACTACGAACCACCATTTCCAAAAGTAGAGAAAATAATTACTGTAGATATGTATAGTAATACATCTATGTTAGATAATGCTAATAATATTCCAGATGACATTTTAAACTGGGCAATAGAATGTGAAGTTACTAAAAAACCTTTTAGAATAATAAAACAAGAATTAGAATTCTATAGAAAACATAATTTACCAATACCAAGAAGACACCCAGATCAAAGACATTTAGATAGAATGAAACTCAGAAATCCAAGAAAATTATTTGATAGAAAATGTGATAAATGCTGAATAGATATGAAAACTACTTATTCTCCAGAAAGAAAAGAAATTGTTTATTGTGAAGAATGTTATAATAAAGAGGTTTATTAGATTTTATTTTGTCATCAAATCTTATGAATAATTTTGAAGTAAATTTTTTTAAAAAATATGTTGCAGAGTGACAGGATATAAAATGAGTTGTTCATCAACACTGGATAAAAATAATATGAAAAATATTCTTTATTTTTGGTGTTTTTATTTTTGTTCCTTGTTTTTTATATTATTTTTCTGTAAGAATAAGGGAAAATATAGCCTTTTACTATTTAGAAATATATTTAATAATAATATATTTAAAGTTAATATATGAAATATTTGATTGGTATAATGATGTTTGGATTATAACTAATGAATGAATTGTTGATTTAAAACGGGCAATTTTTAAAACAGACATAAATAGTATAAAATATGAAAATATAGAATGAATAGAAGTAGAACAAAATTGATTTATAGATGTTTTATTGAAAAAATGAGATATTGTAATTCATAAAATATGAGAAGAAGCTTTTGTGATGCAAGATGTTATGATTCCTTATAATGCCTTAAATGAAATAGAAAAAATAAGTAAAGAAAAAGAAGAAAATTTAGAAGAATGAAATTTAGATAAAGATATTAGATTTGATATGATAATGAATGCTTTATCTTGAGTTGTAGAAAATTATCTTGAAAAAAGTAGTTTAAATAAACAAAATGAAACAATAAATAATGAATTTATAGAAAAATTTATTGGTAAAGATGAAACTCTCGATTTAAGAAAATAAAAAAAGCAAGTTTTTTTTAAAAAAAACTTGCTTTTTTTAGGAATGTTATATAATTTGTTATTAGAGAACAGGTTGTTATCATTAATTTCATTGTTGTGTTAGGTTTTCCTTATCTACTAATGAACTTTATAAAACATTGTTATCTATATTTTATTTAATTTAATAGTATATTATGGAAACTAATAAATTGTTTGTTTGAAGTATTTCTTGGAATTTAGATTGGCAAGATTTAAAAGAAGCTTTTTCTGCTTTTGGTGAGGTTACTTATGTAAAAGTTGTTAAAGATAGAGAAACTGGTAGATCTAAAGGTTTTGGTTTTGTTGAATTTGCTGATATTGAATCTGCAAAAAAAGCAAAAGAAGAAATGGATGGTAAAGAATTAGATTGAAGAGCTATTAAAGTTGACTTTGCTGAAGATAATAAAAGAGCTTAATTCTTTTAAAAACAAAAAAAATGTAATATGAATATATTACATTTTTTTTGTTTTTAAATTTTATCTTCTTCTTTACTTAAATCATTTTTATTTTTTATTTTCATTAAGTCTAATTGGTACTTAACATATCATAAAATTTTTCTTTCCAATTTTCTACTTATTAAGCTTGTAGACCTCCAAAAAAAGTTTATCTTTACCTTATCAAATTCAATTTGATCATATGTTATTTTAAATATATCTTCATCTAGTGAATCTATACTTTTTAGCTTATTAGTCAATGTTTTTAGAATTATATTATCTCTTATTTCGTCAATAAACTTAAAAATATTTTCCACTTCTACTAGGTTTAATATTATATGAAAGTTATGATCTCAAATTTTAGGATTATTTATAACATCAACTTTTCATCTTACTAGTATATTATTAGGTATATTTACATTATGATCAGTTATGACTCAATCATCATTTATAGTTCTAAGAGTAGTGTAAATAGGTGTAATTTTTACTACTTTACCTTTGTCATCTCATTGTTGTATTATATCTCAAATACTGTATTTTCTAAATATTATAAAACTTCAAATAAAAGAAGATATAATAGGAGCATTTATAACAACTAAATATCAAGATATAAAGAATAATAGAGCATAAAGTTGTGTATATAAATAAAAGAAAAAACTTATTAAAAATACAATAAATATAATTGCAAAAATTAATTCAAAATACAAAAACTCTTTTTCATATTTCTTTCATAATTTTTTATATAGAGCTATTTTTGATAAATAAACTATAAAAGATATTATTAAAAATAAATATAAAATATTCATTTTTTCTTTTGTTTCTTTTTCTGAGTTATCATCTACTTGTTTTTTTATTCATATATATTTATCAAGTAAATTATTATATTTTTCAGCTAGTAATTCAGCTCACTTTATATTTTCTGTTAAATCTTTTATAAGCATTTCTTTAAAAAGTAGCTGATTTCTGAAACTTTGATTTTGTTTTTCTAATTCATTTAACTTTATTTTCATTTCAGAAGAGTTTTTATAATCTTCTTCCATTTTTTTTATATTATCTTGATTTTCAAGCATTTTTTCTTTTATGTCATTTACTTGATTTTTTATAGTTTTCAAAAATTCTTCATTTAAATCTTTTTTTATTTGAACTTCTTTAATTGTATTTTCTATTGCTTTTATATCTTTTTCTTCTTTTGTACTGTCTAGAATACTATTTAAAGCTTCTCTTTTTTTTGTTATAGTTTCGTTTATTATATTTCAATCACTGTCAATTGAATTATTTGTATTTTGCTTTATATCACCAGAAAATGAAGCTCAAGAATCCGAACTTGCTGAATTTAAGTCTATATTTTCACCAATTATGTCTCAAGTGTTTCCAAAAGAAACACTGAAATTTATTATAAATATTAAAGCGGTTATAATAATTAAATATTTTTTAATCATAAGATTTTATTAAATTTAGTTTATAATCATATTTTAACATAAAATAAAAAATAAAACAAAAAACCTTGTTATTTTTTATTAAATGAATATATTCTATGAAAATAATGTACAATTTTTGTTTTGTAAAACTTTTTTAATCTAAAATATGTTTTACAAAATTATATTTTATTTGGTAAATTATTATTAATGAAGAATGTTAAGATTTTTATTAGTTTGTTTTTATTTATTTTATTGTTTTCTTGTTCAAAGACTATAGAAGTTAAAAAAGATATAGAATCTCCTTTTTATTGAGATAAAAATGCCAATGTTCAAATAAAAATTTATACAGATTTTGAATGTCCAGCTTGTATAGTTTTTGAACAAAATATTTGAAAAGATTTGTTTGAACAATATGCACTAAAAAACAAAATTTGATTAACTTATAAAATGTTTCCTCTTCCAATGCATTCTAATGCTCTTGACGATGCTATTTCTGCTCTATGTGCTACTAAACAGTGAAAATACAGTGAATTTACAACTAAAATGTATTCACTAGAAAAAGAAAAAGAATGAAAAACAGTTAGTTTTGAAGATAGGTTAAAAATAGCAAAAGATATTAAATTAAATGAAAAAGAATTTACTACTTGTGTAAGTGAAAATCATTATTTAAATAAGGTGCAAAGTGATATTACTGATTGAAATAATATCGATAAAATAACTGGAACTCCATCTATTTTTGTAAATTGAATTTCTGTTGATTTAAGTTGAGTTAAATCAAAGGAAGATTTCTTTAAATTTATTGATAACCAAATTAAAACATGAGAAACAAATTAATAGCTATAATAATTTTATCTATGATAGCTGTATTTAATGCAGGTTACCTAACAATGAGTGCTTATGAATTGTTAGAAGCTAAAAATAGTAGTACTTGACTTTTACCTTTTGCTTGTGATATAAATTCAACATTTTCTTGTTCTTTAGTTTTTAATCATTCTTTTTCCTGGCCTTTTGGAATACCTTTTTCTCTTATTGCACTTTTTGTTTATCCTACAATTATTTTAATAGCTACTTTGTGATTATTTTGAAAAATTAGAAAACATTTTACAATATTATTTTATATGTGAGTAGCTTGATTTTTATTTAATTCATATTTTATAGTAAATGAAGTTATTGTAAATACTTATTGTCCTCTTTGTCTTATGTGTACAGCAATAATAATTTCAGTTGCAATTTTATGAAAATTAGGTCAGATAGAGCAAAAAAACCTAAAATCTTAAAATTTATTTATAGCCTAAAAAACAAAATAAACAAGTTAAAAAACTTGTTTATTTTGTTTTTTGAATATAATTCTTGAAGTAGATTATTTTATCTCTAAAAGTTCCTTAACATAACCAGTTATTAAGCGATTACAAATAGGGTTTTCTTAGATTTAGTTTTTGGTATTGCTAAGAAAAACCATTAAATTTGAAAAGTATCTGAATTATACCCAAGCAAAATTGTTTGCCCCTCGCCGATAGGCGAGGCAGTAAACAACAAAGCTATTTTGTATAAAAAAAAGTGGAAAAACCATTTTTGTTTTGGTATATTTAAGTGGTTTACAATTTTAAATAAAAAAATAAAAACAAAAAGAGACTACATGTTTCTAAAATTAAATTTTTATTATTTAATTTTTGTTTATGAAAAAAAATAATGTAAAAAAGTCCATATCTGGTTTGTCTTTGGTTGCAATTTTTGTAACACAAATACTTGCTGGTTTCGTTGGATTAATTTCAGAGGCAAGTGCAGCACAATCTAATAGTTGAAGTTGAGAACTTACTTCTTCTACTATTAATGGTTCTGCTTGAATGCAATATATTGGTCAGAATAGCAGTGTTGCAAAAAGAACTGTAGCATGGACTAGAAACCTTGGTTATGCTTGAGCAATAAATGTTTATTATGCTAGAAATTCTTGATGAACAGCTTGATATTGTACTTCTCCAGATCCTGCTAATCAACCATGATGGACTATAGCTAACTGAGTCGGTATAGTTACTAGTTCTTATGAATTTTCTTCACCAACAGTTTCAGGGTTGCCTGATTGAACTGATTATTGTTTACTTGTAAGAAGTGCATCTTCTTCTGAACCTTGGGCTGTTACTGATGAATTTGAAGTTGATAATACAGTTCCAACAATTACAGCAAAAGAGACTCAAGACCTAGATGCTGATTGAAAAATAGATGCTATAAAAATTACTTTTGATGATGAAGTAAAAGATAGTACAGTTACAGCTTGAAATTTCGATGTAGCATGATATGCTTGAGAAGCTTTTTCGTCTACTACAAATGGTGATGTAGCTGATAATAATGTAATTTATATTACATTTACAGAATGAACTTTTGATACTTCAGCTACTCCTACACTTGCATATACAGCTTGAACTCTTAAGGATTTGGCTGATAATGCTTTGGCTACTGCTTGAGCAGCTGTTACAACTGACAAGGCTTCACCAGTAATAGTTTGAGTAGAAGAATTTGATGTTGACTGAGATTGAAAAATTGATGAAACATTATTAACTTATTCTGAAAATATAACTGATGCTACTGTTACACCATCAAATTACACAATTTGATGAACATCTGCAGATGCTAAAATGGATACTACTTCTACAAACTGAACAGATGCAAATCTTGCAGATGATGATGAAATTACAATCAAAGTTACTGCATGAGTTTCTTGAACAGAAAAGAAAGCAGTAGTTTATACAGCTTGAACTACTTCTGACTGAGCAAATTTATCTTCAAATCAGACATTTATTGCTTGAGATGTAGTAGATAGTGCTTGACCAACAGTACTTACTGCAACTACAAAAGATTTGGATTCAGATGGTAAAGTAGATTCAGCAGATTTAGTATATTCTGAAAATATTGATGATAGTACATTTTCAGTATGAGAATTCACAATTTGATGAACTTTAGTTGATACATTTTCAACTTCAACTTGTGATTGAACAACAGATACTGATGTAGATGATGATAAAGTGTGTATCAAAATAACAGTAGATTGAAATGAAATAGCTTGAACAGATATTAAAGAAGTAAATTTTACAAATGATTGAAATTCTACTGATTTAAATTTAGTAAATGCTTTGAATGAAAATAATGCAGCAATTACTGAAACAGATTGAGCATGAGCAAAAATATTAACTGCAACTACAAAAGACTTAGATGTAGATGGTAAAGTTGATACTGCTGATTTAGTATTATCTGAAAATATAGATTTTTCTACATTCTCAGCTTGAGAGTTTACAATTTGATGAACTGCAACAGATACAATAGAAAACTGATGAGATGCAGATGATGATACTACAATAAGAGTTAAAATAACAGTAGATTGAAACGAGATAGTTTGAACAAATGTAAAAGAAGTAAATTTTACAAATGATACAAATTCAGTTGACTTAAATTCAGTAGTTGCAATAGATCAAAATGATTGAGCTATTACTGAGACAGATTGAGCTAGGCCAGTTTTAAAAACTGTTTATATTAGAGATGATTGAGTTAATAGTATATTCAATCAAGCTAATGATAAATTAGTTTTAGTATTTTCTGAATGAATAAATGCTCTACCACCTTCAGCACAATTAGAAAGTGCTTTCAAATTTGATTGAGAAGCATGATCTGCTACAAATGCTAATGTTCCAGCAGATGTTAATATAACTGCATCTACTACAACTTTGGCTAATGATACTATAGTTTCTAATTATAATGCTATTAGTAGTGCTACACTTATTGCTACATATTGAGTTGGAACTGTAGATTTTGATTCAGCTACTTTTGTAGTTGATTCTATAGAGGATTCTGCTTGAAATGATTTATTGGATACAAATACTTGACTTCCAATTCTTTCATCTGAACTTGATGAAACTCCTCCTGTAATATCAGCAAATACTGATACAGTTACACAAGATCTTGATTCTGATGGTCAAATAGATTTTATCAAAGTTACTTTTACAGATAATAATAATCTTGATAGTAGTCTTGTAATTGATGAATCTAAAATAACTGTTGCTTGATATACAGTTTTGGATATGAATGATTCTGCAAATTGTTCTTGAAGATGAGCATGAGCTGCTGCAGTTATGGGAACAAAATGTTATGATAGTGTTAATTGAAAAGTTTTGTATATACCAATAACAGAATTATGAACTCCAGATACTGATAGTGTTCCAAATTTATCTATAGTTGCAAGTAGTAATATCAAAGATATTCATGCTAATGAATTTACTACTTACTGAGCTACAGCTACTACAGACTGAGCAAAACCAATAATGTTGACTTCTACAACATATGATGTTGATTCAGATTGACAAATAGACAGAGTAGATTTACATTTTTCAGAAGCTTTGAACTGAGTTTCTGTTGCTAATGATTGAAGTGATTTTACAGTTGCATGATATGTTGTAACTTCTACAGATGAAGCTGATATAGGTAATTGAAATGTTTGATTAGTTATAACAGAGTCATGAACTCCTGATACTGATCAAATACCTTTAGTCTCAGTTGCATGATGACAAAATGTAAATGATACAAATACTAATCAATTAGTTTGATGATCGGCTTGAAGTTCTGTTACTTCTCAAGATTGAGCTAGTCCAGTTATTACATCTGCTACTTTGAAGGACACTGATTGAAATTGAAAAGTAGATAGGGTCGATACAGTTTGGTCTGAAACATTAAATGCTGATGTTACGAGTTCTACTCATTGATTTGAATTTCAATGACATTGAGTTTTAGTACCTACAGCTGTAACTAACTTTGCTGTTTGAGCATCTACATGATTAAATATAGTAATACCAGAAGCTTGACAAAATGTTGATACTACAGTTTGAGATTTTCAACTTATATATACATCATGAACAGATGATATAAGTGATGGAACAAATAATGTAGCAAGTAAAACTCTTACAAATGTTTCAACTCCTGCATTGTCAGATTGAGTTGGACCTGTTGCTACAGCAGTTTCTGTAACAGACTCAGATTCAGATGGTAAATTAGATACAGCTAACATTACTTACTCTGAAGCTCTTTCAGATACAGCACCATCAGCAAATGGATTTGATGTAACTTCTGCTTCAAATCATGGTACTTGTGATACAGAGTCAGCTGACCCAGATTGAACAAGTTCTTTGACTCTTACATTTAGTTGTTCGGCAGTAAATACATCTGTTTGAGACTTGAATATAGCTTTTACAGCTAATGCATGATTACAAGATTCTTCTACTAATCAGTCTCCAACAGCAACTTATACTTCTGCTTCTGTTATAGCTATTACAGATAATGCTGCTCCAGTTCCATTGTCAGCATCAGTTACTAAAGCAATATCTAATGGTAACTTACAAAATGCAACTATTATGGATGTTACATTTTCAGAGAATGTAACAGTTGTTTGAGCAGTTGACTGAAATTTTAAATTTTCTAGAAATGGTTCAGAGCCATTATCTACTGCTAATTGGCCAGATTGATCTACGGTAGCATATTCTAATCCTTCTAATTTACTTAGAATGACATTGTCTGCTCCTACTACTTCTGCTAGTTGGACATCAGCTGCAAAATTTAACTTGTCAGCTAACAATATTGCTACTATTACAGATTCTTCAGCAAATCAAGCTGATATGGTTTCTACAGATTTATCTATATCATGACTTATATGACCTTCTGTGGATGCTGTAGCAGTTAGCTCAAAGACTTCTACTACTGCAACAATTAGTTGGATTACTTCACCAACAACAACTTCAAATAAAGTTAAATATTGAACAACACCAGCTTTAGGTTCAGAATCAACAGCTTGAACTCCTTGAGAAGGGACAACATCTCATAGTATAGATTTGTCTTCTTTGACTCCTTGAACATTGTATTATTATCAAGTGTGTTCTACAAATGTTTCAGAAACATGTTGAACAATATATAATTTTACAACTGATGCAGCTCCTTATATGATTAGTTCTACTCCATCAAACTGAGCTAATAACATATCTATATCAGCTTGAGCAGCAACAGTTAAATTTAATTGAAATATTACGATAGTTGATCAGTCAAAAATTACTATTGTTAAAGATTCTGATAATACAGATATGAAAAACTGAGTTGCTACAGTTGCAACAGATACGCTTACTATAAATTATAATGCATTGACAAACTGAGTAACTTATAGAATAAATGTAGCTCCATGAGCAATTAAAGATTCAAATAATTATACAAATACTGATAATATAGTAATATACTTTACAACCATTTCTACTGCTGATAGTACATCGCCAGCATGATTAACAATAACAACAACAGATGCAACAGTAAATAGTGATTATTATACAATAGCATGAACGATAACAGCAGATACAGATGATGTGACAGTGCAAGTACTAAAT
>Ga0172373_10004055_pt1 | contig 20848 bp, 20 predicted proteins | sample Lak10m_2_FD_114546 | JGI IMG/M metagenome (GOLD analysis project Ga0172373, IMG submission 114546) | Freshwater microbial communities from Kabuno Bay, South-Kivu, Congo - kab_092012_10m | ecosystem: Environmental > Aquatic > Freshwater > Lake | place: Democratic Republic of the Congo...
AATTGGAATCAGGAGGGACTTACCGTGACGCCTCACGAGCACGACGGGTCGCAAACCGTGTCCGTAAATCCACCGGACGGCGCACGCAGCGGCCTGCGGGCGGATGTCATCCAGTTCATCTACAAAACGCTGGTTATCACCGAATTGGATGTTCGCAAACTGCGCCACGACCCCACCGAGATTTTCATGCGGGTGGTGCAACCGGCGCTGTGGCTGCTGGTATTCGGGCAGGTGATGAGTCAGTTACGCGCCATTCCCACCGGCGATCTGCGCTATCTGGATTTCATGGCACCCGGCATTCTGGCGCAGAGCGTATTGTTCATCGCCATTTTTAGCGGAATCACGGTCATCTGGGAGCGCGATCTGGGCATCATCCACAAGTTCCTTGCCAGCCCCACGCCCCGCGCCGCGCTGGTGACGGGCAAGGCGCTGTCGGCAGGGGTGCGGGCGCTGTCGCAGGGGGTCATCATCTACGTGCTGGCGCTGCTACTGGGTGTACAGGTGAACTGGAACCCGCTGGCGCTGATCGGCACGCTGCTGGCGGTGCTGTTGGGTGCGGCGCTGTTCGCCACCTTTTCGCTCATCATCGCCTGTCTGGTCAAAACGCGGGAACGCTTCATGGGAATCGGTCAGTTGATGACCATGCCGCTGTTTTTCGCCAGTAATGCCATCTATCCCATCGCCATCATGCCCGATTGGTTGAAGGTGATTGCCCGCGTGAATCCGCTGTCGTATCAGGTGGATATTTTGCGTTCGTTGATGCTAGGGCTGCCTAGCGCCACCAACCTGCTAGTGGATTTCGGCGTGCTGATCGCCTTCACCATCGTGCTGATCTGGATCGGCGCTCGCCTGTACCCCGAAGCCGCCATCTGATTACGGCAGCAAGGGTATTTGTGGGTGTTGTACAGATTATCGCGTCTGTGTTCGTTCGGAATCGCTGTGACGATTCCAGTGGATGTGTGTTATGATTCGCAATGTGGTTGTTTAGTGTTCACTTAATGAGGACTGCTCGTGACGACGAGTGATGTGCTCGATATACCGCCAGCGATTGATGCACCATCCGAAACCCCCGCCGCCGATCATCCGCCAGTCGCCGATGTCGTGGCGCTGCTGGAAGCGGCTATTGCTTCCCGTGACGTGGAGGCGGCGCGTCGTGTGACCGCTTTGATGGACTCGAACCCCGCGCTGGATGCCTTCCTCGAATCTCGACTTTTCCGCATCTTAGCCGAACAACCGGACGCTGTGTATGCCTTCATTCGCTGCCGTCTAGGGAATCAGGGCAACCTGCGCTGGTTGCCGCGCCTGAAACTGGCTGCGCTGTATTCGCTGCGTGTGGCGATTACCGATGCCGATGCCGCCACCATCATCAACTGGCTGACGCTCATCGCCCGCGAACCATTGACGTATGATCTGGGCGATGTGCTGCATTATGGCCTGCTGGCGGCGCTCACTCGTGCTTATGAAGAACCGGAACTGGCGTGGGCGCTGGTAGCCATCGCCGCCAAACGCGACCCCGCTAATCTCGATACACTGTTGAACGATCCGGCGCTGCTGGCGGCATTACCCAACAATGTCGGGCGCGTGCTGCGGGATATGGATGGCGATCTGTTCCATCTGATCCAGCAAAAAGGCATGGAACTGTATCTGGTGGCGGTGGCGCGGGCAGCGCAGGCCAGACAAACGGTCATGTTTACGCCCGAAGCACTGGTTCCGCTGCTGGAACTGGAAGAAGCCGGACAGCCGGTTGGTTTGCTTCCGCCACAACTTCAGCCGGATTTTTTGCTGCGCATCCTGCTCACCCCTTCCAACGGCTTGCTTTCCAACGACACCGTGAACGCGCTGGCTTCTAACCTGTTGCGTGCCGGACACGATACGCTGTTCTTGCGCCTGCTGCATCATCCCGAAGCCGCGCATGTGATGGCGCCGCGCCTCGTTCACATTTTCGAGCAAAGCGAACGTTCCCTGAACGAGGCGACTGAACTGGTGGGGCGGGCGATGGGCGCGGGCGATTTGCACCCGCAGGAAGTGGTTGACCTGTACGCGGCCATGCTGGACGGGCTGAACTGGCGGCGCGAAACCCTGCCCTTGATGCAGCAGTTTGCGCGTTCGCTCAAACAGTTCCCGGTTGTCCATATTGCCGCCGGGACGCTCTGGAACCTGCTGGCCGCCGCCGCCGATGTGAAGGATGAATTGTCGGCCCGTGTTTCTGCCAAGCGGTTGCTGGAAGACTTGGAAACGCGGGAGGATGAAAGCGAACTGACCGACCATCTGCTCCAACTAGCCGCGCAAACTGCATGGTGCGAAACCGCCCGTACCTTCATCACCGATTGGTGGCGGGCGTATGTGCGCGTGCAGCCCGTTCCCCGCCTACATCGGCTGGAAAAGCTGCTGGAAGGCAAGCGGGCGCTGGAAACCGAACGCGACATCTTGCACACGCTGATGGCGGTTCGCAAGATGATGGGACAGTGGTCGCTGCATGAATTTGCGGCCTCGGTGCAGTCGGCCTTCACCGTGCTGGAAGCGATGGCTGAATCGTTTGACCCGAACGTCCGGCGCAGCGGCCATTTCGATGCACGTATGGCACGCGACGAACTGGACACTCAGAACGATCCGCTGGCACCGCAAGAACGGCAGGTTCTGGCGAACAACCTGAAAGAGCTGGCCTACTTGATCGCCACAATGGGCGACAACCGCACCCGCGCCAACCTCATCCGGCGCGGCGACGATCTGGATCGGGAACTGATGGCTGGCGAACAGGAACCGCATAGCGCGGTGGATACGATGAAATGGCTGGCTGGCCACTGGGGACGCACTCAGGACGACGACGACGACGATTAACACTGTCGGCACTGGCAGGTGACAGAACTTGCACTTTTTGAATCCGTGCTGCGGGATGATTTTCGCGGGATGATGATGTGTAGGCTGACTGATCGTTGCAACCCGCAGGGGGTGTGGTGCGTATAGCACAGTACCGCGCCGGTTATGTGTGTCCCGGAAAGAGGCCGCCATGATCCCCGTAAATGCCCTCATCCCCATTCGTAAAAGAGCTTATGTCACCTACGGGCTGATCCTGCTGAATATTCTGGTGTTCGTGTGGCAAACCGCCCAACCTGTTCTCAGCCTGAACACGCTGTTTAAGGACTACGCGGCGGTGATGTGTCTGGTGGCACGAGCGCCGTTTGCGCCGGAAACGCTGCTGGACATCCTGCGCAGCATGTTCTTTCACGGCGGTTGGCTGCACCTCATCGGCAACATGACGTTCCTGTGGGTGTTTGGTCGTCCGGTGGAAGGCTACTTCGGCAGTCGCCGTTTCGCGCTGTTCTATCTGGCGGCGGGGTTCGCTGCTGCCTATGCCGAAACGCTGGTGAACGGCGTGCTATGTGTGCCGCTGATCGGTGCCAGCGGCGCGATTTCTGGCGTGCTGGGTAGCTACCTGCTGCTGTATCCGGGATCGCGCATCCGCACGCAGGTGTTCATCTTCCGCTTTGATCTGTCCGCGATACTCATTCTAGGGTACTGGTTTCTGGTGCAGTTGTTCAACGGCGTGGCCAGCCTCGGCGCGGAAACGCTGGGCGGCGGCGTGGCTTTCTTCGCGCATATCGCCGGTTTCGTGGCGGGCATGGTGTTCGCCTTCCTGCACACGATCACGAATCCGCCGCCGGAACGCTTCACCTACGTGGATTAACTGCGTTACACTAGGGCGCATCATTCGCGGACTGTATGAGGATGCGCCCTGTGAACCGATTTGCCCTCTCCCTGTGCTGCTTGTTGTTCTTCGCGTTGTCCCTCGCGGCTGTTCACGCCCAAGATGCGGCTTCTGGCACGGATGTTAGCGTGCAGGCGACAGACGGACGCACGCTCTACGGCACCTATTACGCCGGACAGGGGCGGGCGGTGCTCCTGCTGCATGAACTGTATACCAACCGCACCAGTTGGGAACCGCTGATTCAACCGCTGCTGGATAGTGGCATGGCGGTGCTGACGGTTGATTTGCGCGGGTACGGGCAGACGAAAGGCAAAATCAACTGGAGCGTGGCGCAGGACGACACGACGATCTGGGCGGCATGGCTGGCGGCACAGTCCGGCGTATCGTCTATCGTGATGGTCGGTTCGAGCATGGGCGCGAATCTGGCGCTGAACGGCTGTGCGGCGGTCGAGGGCTGTGCTGGCGCGGTGGCGATTTCGCCGGGGCTGAACTATTTCGGTGTGCGCACCCGTGATGCGCTGGCGGACGGATTTCCGGCGCTGCTGGTGTATGCCGACCGCGACGCTTACCCGCGCAAGGATGTGCCGGATATGCTGGAAATCGGGGCGGGACATGCCGAGGCGCTAACGTTTGAAGGGCGCGAACACGGCATGGATTTGTTCGCCGCCCATTCGGATTTGGCGGGTACGCTGACCGCGTGGTTGGCGGCACACTGAAGGCAACCCACCCACCCCTGTGCTAACGCTTTTTTCTGCGGGGCATGAAAAACGCGAACGGGGGCTTTCGGATGGGCGTATACTGCCGCAGAAAGTCCGCCGCTGCCTGTCGCCCTTCCGCCAAAAGCTGCCTGTATTTCAGGTTGTTCGGGTCGGGTTGCACTTCAAAGTCGGTGGCCTGTACGCAGCAGTCGTTGATGTTGATGGTGCGCTGACGGTCTGCCGGATTGTTGTCGAAGGCCACCACCTGCGCTTCCAGAATCGTTTCCAGCAGCGCCTCGATATAGTCAATCAGGTTGCCGATGGGGTGGCGTGCTTGAATCCAATCGCAATCGGCGGGGGTGTATAGGCGGCAACCGAGGGTTTCGCCGTTCACCATCGCCTGATAATGCGGGTTGTCCTCGCCAAAGTCGGGATGGTCGAAAACGCGCATGGGGAAGTTATCCAGCACGCCGCCATCGGCATAGAAGTTCCCTTCACCCAACTGGTTTCCGTTAAAGCGCAACGCCTCGAAAAACAGGGGGATGCTGGCGGACATGCGCAGCGCATCCGCCACCGCCGCTTCGGGCGTGTGTTTGGCTGAAAAGGTGCGTGCCGTGCGCGCCGAGATGTCGGTGGCGACCACGTACAGATCGAGGAAACCCCGTTCACGAAACTCCGCGAAGGTTGCCCGCCGATTCCCGTCGCATTGTTCGGCGATTACCCCTTGCAGCCATTCATAGGCGTACTCGGTGGAGTACCAACCGAACCGATTCACCAGCCTGTCTAGCGCGTTGGTGTTGCCGATCACGCTGTTCAGCGGGAGCGCGAGAAAGTCAGGAACCGTACCCAGCACATCCTGCGCCCGCCGCAGCCCCGGAATCTTGCTGAATTCCAGCGAGGCGTACAGGCGGCTGATTTCGGCGGCGCTCAAGCGAAAACTGACCAGCATCCCTAGCATGGCTCCAGCAGAGGCTCCCGCCACCCGCTGAATCTGCGGCAGGATGCCTTCAGCTTCCAGCACGTCCAGCGCCCCTAGATAGGCGAAGGTTTTCACCCCGCCACCCTGAAACACCAGATTTTTGAACGGATACGCACTGCCCATCATGACCTTCCTTCAGGCGGAGGTATCGACTTAGGATGCAGGCGGCATGAGACGCGCCGCGTTAAAAAGACCCGTCAACGCCGTATAGGGGATGCTGACCGGTTGTGCGCCTGCGGCATACGGCGCGACCTGATACGGCATGAAGTAGACAATGAGCGCATCTGGCGGAACGGCTGATGCACCTACGTCCTTTCTTTTGAATGGTTTGACCAAAGCCTGATTCAGGTTGCCCGCGCAACGGGCGAAAAACATCTATAATTGTAACATTAATTCTTTAATTCACCTGTTACGACCCGGATGAGAGATGATTATGACCGACGGCAGCCCCAATTACCCGGATATTCTTGGCTACATCACTGGCGATGTGCAAATGACGTTTGGCGTGGTTCAGGCTGCGCTGGCCGTCAGTCCTTCGGTTGTGTTCACCGGACACCCGTTTGAGGTCATCTTGCTGTTGCAGAATCTTTCGGATGTGCATGTCAAAGTGGTGGCTTCGCTGCGGTTGCCCCCGGTGGACGCGGCAGGGCAGAAGCACGCCATCAGCAGCCACCATCACCGCCGCACCGTCACGCTGCATCCCGCCGAAGTGGGGTATCTGGTCATGCCTGCCGCCATCAGTCCGGCGGCTGCCCCTGCGTCTGCCTATAGCCTGAGCATGTCGCTGGAGGTGGAACCAACTGCCAAACCGCGCCGGATTCGGGCGGTGGGCAGCAAAGATGAGATCAATCTGGACTACTATTTTTACCTGAGCGAACAGACCATCACCCGCCTTGTGCGCCTGAAAGGGCTGGGCTTCTCCGCCACCGGATCGCGGCTGATCGGCGGCTCGTCCATCGAAACCACGTTCAGCGTGATTCCCGGTCAGCCGGTGCCGTTGCCGCCTTCCAAAGTGTCGTGGGTGCGGCTGTGGTCGTTGAATACCCACAGCGATACGCGCCCGCTGCTGGAACGCTACCACACCGCGCTACTGGAACAGGTGATCCCGCATTTGAAGCGCGACCACCTGTTCCCGCTTTTGCAGCGTGCGCTGCGTGAACGCTTCAGCATGCACTATCCGATGCAGGCGGCTGAACTGCATTTCGCGGCTAAACTGCTGGTGCATGTTCTGGAGATGGCCGCGCAGCCGCCAGAACGCCTGTATTACCCGCAGCAGTCTATCTATGCCGTGAGCCAACTGTTGTTGCGGGGCTGGCCGCGTGATGGCAGCCCGATTGTTCTGCCGAACTGGACGCGGGCGGCGCTGACGCACATGGGCGTAGACCCGCTGGTGACGGACAATCCGCTGGCGGCGCTCACCACCATCCTGTTCGATGATCTCCTGCGCGACTCGATTCTGCACGGCTTCCGCCTGATTCATGCGATCACCGGGCAGCAGTTGGGCAGCGACAGCGATGCCCGCGCTTATGGCGAACAACTGATACAACTACTGGCCGATCCTACCAGCCGCCTGAGCTTTCTGGATTGCTACCTACCGCTGATTATCGGCGGGGTGCTGGTGGCGCATGATACCACTCTGCACGGCGAAAGTGTTCTGGAGTCCTTGAATGCGTTAGAGTATTCATTCCGAACACGCGCCAGTGAACAGGATGCCGATAATACGGAAATCTTTGACCTGTTTGAAAAATGTGTGGATGAGGAAGTTCGTCGTTACCGGGGCTGGATATGAAAAACGCATATTCAAACAGCGATGAAACCGTTCTCTTACCCTAAATTAGGTACTTTGATAGGCGGCTGTTGGCTATCATTCGTATAATGAACATGAATTACCGAATTTTTGCGGAAGCAGATATCGAGGCGCGATCATGCCCGATGCAGAAATCACCAACTATCCCGATATACTAGGCTACATTACCGATGGCTCCCGCTATACCGTCAGCGCGGCGCAGGTTGCACTGGGCGTTCGTCCCCGCGTTGTTCGCACCGGGCGTCTGTTTGAAGCCATTTTGCTCATCCAGAATATGTCGGATGGCAATATTGATGTGACGACCACCCTACAATTGCCGGAAACCGACTTGAAAAAGAAACCCAAGCGATTCGTCGCCAAATCCGAACGGCTGCTGGTCGGGCTACGTCCGGCGGAAGTGGGCTATGTGACGCTGCCGATCACCTGCCTGCCCGATACGGCGATTGGCGACGGCTATAAGCTGGCGATGACGGTGGATGTAAAGACACTCAAGAAAGCCGACCGGGTGCGGTTGCCAGAAGGCGGCGGCGCTGTTGACCTGAATTTACTCAGTCCCAGCAAGGTAGACGAATTGGCGGCGCTCAAAAAGGCCGCGTACTCCACTGTCCGGCGCGGCATGTTTGGTACGACCACGCTGGAAGCCACCTTCGGCGTGCTGTCGGCAGGTGGGGTGGGGCAAATTGCCGACCTGACTCCCGGATGGGTCACTTTGTGGACACTTTCCGATCACCGCGATGATCGGCTGACCTTGAGCCGCCATGCCGACCTTATCTATACCAAGATGCTGCCGGCACTGCGCCGCGAGAAAACGGTTAACGCCCTGTACAAGACCACGCAGCAGCGTTTCGAGCGCAGCGGGTATTCGGTCTACCCCATCGAAGCCCATTACATCGCTAAACTGTTGGCGGCGGTGCTGGAGATGGCGAACCCCGCCGAAAACGTGTTTGACCATCTGGCGGATGAAACCCTGAACATCGCCCACCTCCTCAAGCGCGGCACGTCTTTGAAAGGTACGCTGCCGCTGCCGTCGTGGTTTCGGGGGATGCTGCGGGCGGTGGAGTTCAACTCGGCAGCCGCCGAATCGCCCATTAGCGCACTCACTTCCACCTTGTACGATGACCTGCTGAAAGATGCCTGCCGGTTGGCCTTCAAAATGATGGCGCAGGTGACGGGTGAAAAAATCGGTGATGAGGCCGATGTGGAAGAATATATCAGTGCGTTGATCGCCCGCCTGCAAGCGCCGGATACGGTGCTGCGCTTTAACGACGTGTATATGCCGCTGGTCATCGGCGGGGTGATTTTGTTTGATCGCGCCTGTTTGCCTAGCGAAAAACTGGGCGATTCGCTGAACGAAATCGGCAGGGCGCTGGTGGGTCGTTACCCTGAAATCGGCACTGAGGATCGGGCTACTTACACCGTCATTGAGAAGGTGATTGAGCGCGCCCGTCAAAAATACGGCTATCAGGTCTAGGACAAAACACGATGCGGGACAACCCGAACCGAAAGATTGAACCTCTCTATCCTGATGTGTTAGGCGCAATCACCGATGGCGTTCGCATCAGCATGGATAAGCTGCAAACGGCACTGGGCATTTTCCCGCGCCGCACCTTTGTCAATCAGCCTGTCGAAGTCATCCTGATTGTACAGAACATGGTGGATCAGAACATGCAGTTGAAGGTCGGGGTACAGCTTCCGACCACCGATAAGAAAGGCAATCCGGTTGTCATAGACACGCCCAAGAAGTTGATCGCCATCGGCATGCGCCCCGGCGAAGTGGGCGTGCTGCGCATCCCCATCATTCCGCTGCCTCCCACCCAACCCGGAGTTCAGTTTCCAGTGCGAATCGCCGTTCGCTACCGTACCGCCGAAGAAGGCCATGCGGTGCGCCCCCCCACCGGCGGCGCTCCACCTTCGGTGTTGACCATTTCGCCTGTGAAATTGCAAGTGCTGCGCGATGTGGAATACGCCGCGCAGACATGGAATCAGTCGGCGGAAATCATCACGACGTATTTTGATGTGGCGGCCAAACGCATTGAGCCGCTGAATCAGGACTTGCAGACGCGCTACGAAAGCCTGTGGACGATGGAAGAAATGGCGGAAGAAACGCATCTGATACAGGCACGGGTGCAGGATGCAGTGCGCGTGGCTTCCGGCCTCACCCGCAGCACGTTGCTGCGCCCGATTGGGCACGCCGTCGAAGAACGCTTCGCTGCACGCGGCATGCCGTTGCATCCGGGCGAGAGCAAAGCCATCGCCAAGATGATTACCTATACGCTGGATGAAGGGCTTGATCTGGAGCCGGGTTTTTCCACCGAGTCTAGCCGCTGGTTTCAGGTGTTGTGTCAGGTGCTGGCGCATGATGAGAACGTCGAGGATTTAGATCGTCCCGAACTGGCGACCCGCTATCTGTTCGATTCGGCGATATACGACGCGGTGCTGCTGGGGTTTGCGCTGATTGATCCGAAAGTCAAAGAGGATTTGGGCGACAGCGGCGAACGGCTGAATTTCGCCAACCGGATTCTGCTGTGGCTGGCCGGTCAAGTGGAACCCGATCTCACGTTTATCTATCTGCCGCTGGTGATGGGCGGGCTGGTGGTCAACCTGTTCGTCAACCCGCGTGACGACAATCCTTGGTTGATGGTGGATCAACTGCGTGAAGCCTCTCGCGGGCGGGCGCGGTTGGTTTCTGGTGATGCGCTCGCCATCTTTCACATGATGGACGAACTGCTGGACGATGCCGAAGACCAGCTGCGGCGGGCGCGTATCCCGCGTTCATAAGGCGGCGCGTGCGGTTTCGTAGGGACTCTGGCGGACGCGCAGAAGCGTGTCCCTACGAAAGCGGGGGGAAAGGCACGCAACCCCTAAGCCTGAAAGAGTCCCCACCTCTGATCCCTACCCCATACATGGGGAGGGGAAAAGAGGGGAGGATTCTGCGCCGAAAGATTAGTTGCAGGTCAGGCGCGTTGGCACCTTCGACTCTGCCCACCGTTTCTGAAATTCCAACGTATACAGCGCCGCCAGATCAGGATCATTGATAATCAGCAGGTTTTCGTCGTTGCTGTTGGTGGCGTTGCTGGAAATGTTGAACGACCCCATGATGACTGTCGTTCCATCCACAATGAACACCTTGTGATGCAGCACAAACGGGTTGCCGTCCTGCCGCGCATCCAATCCGGCGCAGTACAGCGTTCGCAGTTCGCTGGACGTGGTTTCGCTGCCGGTGGTTTCCCAGATGCCCTGAAAACTGATGCCCGCGCTGGCACGATTAAGAATGGCTTGGGCGGCGTCGTAATCGGTGAACGAGAAGTTCATGGAAAGGATAGACGTTTGCGCCCCGCTGAGGGTTGTCACCAGCGGCGTGAGTACCTTGTCCTCTGGCGAGAAGTAAATTTGAAGCGGGATGCCGTTCTGCGCGAACACCGGGAAGGGCGTGTTGGCAGGCGAACGCGGGCCAAACTTCTTATCTTGGAACATCTCGTTAAATTCGGTTTGATAATTGTCCACCGCCCGTTGTGAACGCAGCAGCAGCGCGTTGTTGTTGTTGCGGTAGGTATCGTTCACGGTGTAGTTCCACGATCCGGTCAGCACATACTGGCTGTCGAAAATCATGAACTTGTTGTGCATCAAGGCGCTGCGCCCGTCATCCACCACCGGAATGCCGGCTTCCACGAACCGCGCCAGCGAGGTGTCTTTGGTGTCCTGCGTGCCGTTCTCGTTGTCCGTCACCACACGCACCGTCACGCCACGCGCTTTCGCCCGCAGAATGGCCTGTGTCAGCACTTCGTTGTTGAACTCGAAGGCCGCAATATCCAGCGTGGTTTGGGTGCTGTCTATCATCTGCTCGAACGGTACATCAATCCCGCCGACATAGCTGGCGGGGTCGCGGCTACCCGTTGGCGCGGTGAACCAGACTGTCCAAAAACTTTTCTGACCGCCCCAACCCAGCGGAGCCGTCAGCGGGGTCACACCCGGCGGAAAACCGGGAACGCTGGACGTGCTGGTGGCGGAAGCGGAAGTGGGGGTCTTACCCGCACTGGGGGTATTCACCACCGGGGCGCTGGTGGGGGTGCTGGCCTGCGGCACCGAAGTGGTCGGCAGGGTGGTGGGCGGCGCAACAGGTGGCGGCTCCACTTCGCAGGCGGTCAGTAACAGGCTGATCGTGCAGACGAATAGGAATGCCCGCAGGTGAGAAATTTTCATTACAGTCCATCCTCATTGAATGCGGCTGACCAATCCGCCGGTTGTGGGTCATCATCAGGGCTGATTACGGGTGTGTCGGCTGACGGGGTAGCGGGTCGCAGCGCCGCCGTCAGTGCGTTGACCGCTTCCACGCCGCTAAGGGGCGCGGCGGATTGGGCGCTCAGTCCGGCGGCGGGGTCGAGTGACAGGCCAGCGTCAGGCGCGGCGGCCAACGCCTCGTTCAGCGCGGCTTGCGTTTCGTCCGACGGGGCGTAGCTGCTCAAGCCGATATAGCGGTTGATGGCGGTCAGCAGGGTTTTGAATGCCTGCGTCCGTTCCTCGAAAGCCGCATCATCTGGCGCGTTTGCTACCAGCGTCGGTAGTTGCGCTTCAGCCCATGTCAGCAAAGCATTGGCTTCGTCATCGGTCATGTCTTCGCGCAAAGCGGGATCTTCATACAGCGCCCGCAGCACCTGTTCTAGATCGGCCATATCCTCCTCTTTCGTTACCACCGCCCGCATTATACTCGTCCCAGTACGGCGCGTAAAACGGTTTGGGGTGGCGCACGGCATCCATTAAGATCAGGAAAAGTGAAGCAAGGTGGAGGCGGTACAGACCGCCTCCACCTTACTCCCCCTTATGCCCCTGCCGGAGGGCGGCGGTTGACAAAACAGAAATTATGTTCTATACTCCCTGTAACGTACACCGTAACAGGGAGATGGGGATATGCAACCACACATCAGCCAGTATCGCCTCTTGGTTCGTGATTTCCCGGCTTGCTTTCGCTTCTACAAGGATGTACTCGGCCTGCCGTTGGGCTATGGCAGCCCGGAAGAAGTTTATGCGGATTTTAAGCTGGACGAACAGCAAACGCTGGCGCTGTTCAAACGCGAATTGATGGCTGAAGTGGTGGGCAAGCAAGCCGCCCCCGCACAGGCCGACGCGCAAGACGCGGCGCTGGTGGTGTTCGAGGTGGATAATCTGGATGACGCGGTGAAGGCGTTGAGCGCCAAAGGGGTGACGTTTGTTTCGCAGCCGACCGATCGCCCGGAATGGGGGATGCGCACCGCCCATTTCCGTGACCCGGACGGCAACCTACTCGAAATTTACCACCCGCTACCGATGGGGTAGTTCGCACCAATAACGAGACGGAGGGGCATCGTCCGGCGACGACCTGCCCCTCCTTTTGTATGGCCTACTGCGCCAACCCTGCGATGTGTTCGCTCACCTGCCACAGCCGTTCCTGCGCCGCCTCATCATACGAGTACGGGGCGCTCTTAACTGACTTGCGCCGATCAAAATACTGTCCGGTCACGCCTGCCGCTTCTGGCGACGAGGCCAGATAGGTCATGGTGTCCGCGCCTTTTTCCGGCGTGAGCATGAACGGGCGGAACAGGCCGAACAAGCGCATCATCAGGCTGTTGTTGTTCACGCCGAAGCCGGTGGCTACTGCGCCCGGATGCAGCACGTTCGCCGTCACGTTCGTCCCCTTCAGCCGCCGCGCCAGTGCGTAGGTGAACAGGATATTCATCATTTTCGACTGGCTGTAAGCGCGAAACCCGCCCATGCCGTAGCCCTTCGTGTTTTGCAGATCATCGAAGTTCAGTGCGCCCATCGTGTGCGCGCCGGATGACACGCTGACGATGCGCGTCGGGGTGCTGGCCTTGAGCATATCCAGCAGCAGGGCGGTGAGCAGGAAATAGTTCATGTGGTTCAGCGCGAAGGTCATCTCTAGCCCTTCGGCGGTCACTTTACGCTCGCTGAACACGCCGCCCGCGTTGTTCACCAGCACATCCAACCGCGTATACTTCTGGCGGAACTCGGCAGCCAGACGGCGCACTTCAGCCAGCAACGACAGATCGCCCACCAGTGCGCTCACCTGCGCTTGCCCGTTGGATTTGGCGCTGATCTCGGTCAAGGTGGCTTCCACTTTAGAGGCGCTGCGCCCGATGATGACCACCTGTGCGCCCATTTTCGCCAGTTCGATAGCGGTCACTTTGCCGATGCCGTTGGTCGCACCCGTCACCAGTACGGTTTTGCCCTGCATGTTCGCCATACGTTTTGCTTCCTTTATCATTACAGTCTGAACAAGCGGAATTATAGTCTGCTCACGCGAAGCGACTGGCGATCTTTCACCCATTTCTCATGCCATCCGGCACTTGGCGCGGTATGACCGCTTCAGTGTACACTGATGAAGTTTCTTCCATCGGAAAGAGAACTATGGCGCTCACCCGTTTGAACGTTCGATTTTTGCTAATTCTGTCCTGCCTGCTACTGGCCTTGCCGCTGCCTGCCGCCGCCCAAATCTCGTCCGCTTCCGATCTCACCTTAGCGGCGACGATCAGCGGCGAGGTGACGAACGGCACCGCAACCGGCACCGTTCCCGCCGATCTGCGCGTGACGCTGGTCATCACCCGCGACGGTAACACCATCAGCCAGATGGCGACTCTCATCACGGATGGTCGCTTCACTTTTAACGATGTGCCAGTCGTGGATGGCGATGAGATGGTGGCGGCAGCAGTCTATCGCGGGCATGTGTTCAGCACCCACTTCGCCAAAGTGGAAGCCATTGTAGACCGCTACAATCTGCCCATCACCCTTTACGAGCCAACCGAAGACCCCGCCGTGATTACGGTATCGGGGACGGTGGTTCAGGCCAGCGCCAGCGGCGACAAGCTGGAAGTGCGGCAGGTGTTCCAGTTCCGCAACCATTCGGATCGCCTTTTCACCAGCAGCAGCGACTTAGGAAATGGCAAATTCGCGTCGGTGGCGATTACGCTGCCGCCCGGTTCGCAAATCGTCAGTTTCGACAACCCCGACCGCTATGTGGCGCTGCAAGAGCAGTACAGCGTGGTGGATACCAGTCCGGTTTTCCCCGGTGACGATCATCAAATGGTGGTGGTGTACCTGCTGCCCTATGACGGACAGTCCGCGCTGCTGGAACAGGCCTTCGCCTATCCGTTCGAGGGGCAAGCGCGGTTGCTCATCTGGCCGGACACGCTCACCGTAAAAAGCACCCAGTTCCCCAAGCAGGAAAATCAGAACTTTGGCGACATAACCTATGCCACCTACGGCGGCGAACTCACGCTCCCCGCTGGCGAGGCGCTGCGCTATGAACTCAGCGGCGCGGCGGGGTCTGCGCCTGCACCTGCATCCGAAGCCCGTCCGGCTTCGGCAAACGACATTCTACTGGTGGTGGTCGGTCTGGCGCTGCTCGGCGCGGCCATCGTCGCGGTTTTCTTTCTGCGCGGTCAACGTCGTCCATCCAGCACAAACCAGAAAGACTCCAACGCATGACATCATCCCCTTCGACTCCGGCGGCTGTCGCACTCATTGAAGCGCAGGCCTTAGTAAAAGCCTATGACCTGCTGCCGGTTTTGCGCAAACTCGATTTCACAGTACAACGCGGCGAATTTGTCGCCCTCTTGGGGCCGAACGGCGCGGGTAAAAGCACCTTTTTGCGGCTGGTGTGCGGCCTCAGCCGTCCCACTGCCGGAACGCTGCGGGTAGGCGGTTGGGAACTGCCGAAGGAAGCCCACGCGGTACGGGCGCAGATTGGGCTGGTGAGCCACAAATCGCTTCTGTACGAAACGCTCAGCGCCCACGAAAATCTGGTGTATTTCTCGCGGCTGTACAACCTGTCCGCCGCCGTCATCGCCCAACGCATCCCCGAAATTCTGAATCAGGTCGGGCTGGGCAAGCGGGCGCATAACCTTGTGCGTACCTTCTCTCGCGGGATGCTGCAACGCCTGAGCATCGCCCGCGCCTTGCTGCACAATCCCGACATTCTGTTGCTGGACGAGCCGTACACCGGACTCGATCAGGACGCATCGGCGGTGCTGGACGATCTACTGCGCGATGCCCACAACGGCGGACGCACGATCCTGATGACCACCCACGACCTGCCGCGTGCGGCGGCGCTGGCGAGCCGTGTGGCGATTCTCTCACGCGGGGTAATCGCCTATGACCAACCGGCCTCCGAACTCAACCCGATCAAACTCTCCACGATTTATACCGAAGTCACTTCGATGACGAGCGCCCGATGAAAACACCTTTCCTGAAAACCGTTTTGACCATCGTCCGCAAAGACCTACGCGCCGAACTCCGCAGCCGCGAATTGGTCACTTCGATGGCCTTGTTCGCCTTCCTCAGCATCCTGATCTTCAGCTTCGCGCTGGAACTGGATCGGGAAGCCCGTGAGGAAGCCATCAGCGGCGTGCTGTGGGTGACGGTGGTGTATGCCAGCACCATCGGCTTGAACCGCAGCATGGCGGGAGAACGCGAACAGGGCAATATGGACGCGATGCTCATTTCGCCCATTGATCGCGCCGCAATTTTCTTCGGCAAGCTGGTGGGCAACCTGATCTTCACCCTGCTGGTGGGGATGCTGCTGCTGCCGGTGATGATGATTTTGTATAACAAGGATATGGTACAGCCCTGGATACTGGCGGTACTCGCGCTGGGGACGGTGGGCTTTGTCTCGGTGGGGACGTTGCTGGCGACCATGACCACGCAAACCCGCGCCCGTGAAAGTTTGCTGCCCATCGTGATGATGCCCATCGCGCTGCCGGTGCTGCTGGCAGCGGTGCGGGCAACCACCTCCATCCTGAACGCTGAGAACTTCGCGGACTGGGTGTTCTGGCCGCAGCTTTTGCTGGCGGTGGATGCCATCTATCTGCTGCTGTGTTACCTGCTGTTTGAGTACGTGATCGAAGAATAACCGCCGTCCGCGTGGTTCCCCGCGCCTAACCCGCAAAACCCTTTTCGCTGGCGGAAAGGGTTTTGTTTCGAGTTGCTCATCGGCGCATCCATCCCCCCTTGCGGGCAACCCGCCTCTGGTGATGGCCTTGCTTTTTACGCGCTCAGGGCAGTAAACTTAAACACCTTTCAAGTCTCAAGATTCCCCGTTTTAGGCAGCATAAGGAGCTTAATCGCATGGTGAAACGGCTAAAAAATTATATCGGCGGCGAATGGGTCGAATCCAGCGCCACCACCTACACCCCGGTGGTCAATCCGGCCACCTGCGAAGTGCTGGGCGAATGCCCGGAATCGACAGCAGCCGATGTGGACGCGGCAGCCAAAGCCGCGCAAGCCGCTTTCGAGGAATGGCGCAGCACGCCGATGATGAACCGCGCTCAATATATGTATCGCCTAAAGACGTTGCTGGAAGACCGTTTTGAAGACCTGTCGGAAATGGTCGTGAAGGAAAACGGCAAAACCCGTGACGAAGCGCGTGGCGAAGTGCGGCGCGGCATCGAAAGCGTGGATTTCGCCGCCAGCGTGCCGGTCATTATGCGTAACGACGGCGTGGAAGACATCGCCGCTGGCATTGACGAAACCACCCTCCGCCAGCCGGTGGGCGTGTTCGCCGCCATCACCCCCTTCAACTTCCCTTCGATGGTGCCGCTGTGGTTCCTGCCCACCGCCATCACCACCGGCAACACCTTCATTCTGAAGCCTTCGCCGCAGACCCCGATCAGCATGGAACTGCTGTTTGAAATCATGGAAGACCTCGACCTGCCGGAAGGTGTGGTCAATCTGGTGCAGGGCGGCAAGGAAGCCTCGATGTCCGTTATGGAGCATCCGCTGGTGCGCGGCGTGTCGTTCGTGGGCAGCAGCCCGGTGGCGCGTATCGTGTACGAAACCTGCACCAAGCACGGCAAGCGCGTGCAGGCGCAGGGCGGCGCGAAGAACTATATCGCCGTCATGCCGGATGCCGATCTGACGGCTTCGGTCAAGAACATCATGGGCGCGGCCTATGGTTGTGCCGGTCAGCGTTGCCTCGCGGCTGCCGTCGTGGTGGCGGTGGGTGATATGTATGACCAGCTCAAGGATGAACTGGTGAAGCAGGCGAAGGGTCTGCGCGTGGGCTATGGTCTGAACGAAACCACGCAGATGGGGACGGTCATCAGCACCGCCGCCCGCGAACGCATCACCAAGATGATCGAACAGGGCGTGCAGCAGGGCGCACAACTGGCGCTGGATGGGCGCGGCGTGACGGTGAACGGCTTCGAGGGCGGCAACTTCGTTGGCCCGACCATCGTGGAAAACGTCGGTTCGGATAATATTCTGGCGCGTGAAGAAGTGTTTGGCCCGGTGCTGACCATCATGAAGGCCGACGACTTCAACAGCGTGGTGGACATCATCAACAAGAGCAAGTACGGCAACGCCGCCAGCATTTTCACCAACAACGGCAAGCAGGCGCGTGAATTCAAATACCGCGTGAACGCGGGCAACATCGGCGTGAACATCGGCGTGGCTGCACCGTCGGCCTCGTTCCCCTTCGGCGGTCAGAAGGAATCGTTCTTCGGTGATCTGCACGGGCAGGGCATTGACTCGATCAACTTCTACACCGAACGCAAGATCGTCATCGAACGCTGGCTGTAAAAGCTAAAACCTCACCCCTCAATCCCCTCTCCATTGAAATGGAGAGGGGAAGCTAAGCGTAGCGCAGCGGGGTGAGGTCGGAGACTCCCCGTTGATCGAATACCGCGATACGCTGGCGGGCGTGGAAGAAGCGCAGTTGCGCGGCTTCTTCGTCGGCTGGCCTCACCCACCCTCACCCGCCCATCATCTGCGAATGCTGCGCGGCAGTCGCCACGTCTGGCTGGCGCTCGACGGGCAGCAGGTGGTGGGCTTCGTGAACGCCATCAGCGACGGCCTGATGACCGCCTATATCCCGCTGCTGGAAGTGCTGCCCGCGTGGCAGGGGCGCGGCATCGGCACCGAACTCATGCGCCGGATGCTGGACAGCCTGCGCGTGTATTACAATATTGATCTGATGTGCGACCCCGACGTGCAGCCTTTTTATGCGCGGTTGGGGATGCGTCCGGTGGGCGGGATGGTGGTGCGCCATGATATGAGCGCGATCCACCAGACCACGCCAACAGGCGAATGAGCCAGTCCGAACTCACAACACGACGATTAGAGGAATCCATGTCACTGAATACGTTTGGAGCCATCCTAACCTTTGCGATTGATCTGGAAGCACGCATGACCGCCTATTATCAGGCGGCAGGCAGCGCCGACCGCGCCAAAGAAGCCGACAAGCGCCGCGCCAAGCTCCAGCGCGCACGGCAGGAATATGTGCTGGAAATCACGCTGGAAGCGATTGACGGGCTGGACGAGGCCAACTACGTGCTGAACCTGAGCGACAGTTCGCCCGCCGGACAGCAAGCGGCGGCGGCAGTCGCCACCCGTTTCTACGCCGAAGTCAGCCCGCACATCAACGTGCGTGACGCGCAGCGCATCCTCGAAAAGTGCGGTAAGGAATACGCGGCGCTGGCCGGCTAACGCGATCATCGCCTTTACACCCTTTCTGTTCCTTCCCCGTGTGTGCGAAGGAACAGAGAGGGAACTCCTCGATTTTGCTTCTTCGCGTCATCATCAAAGGACAACATCATGCCGGAACAATGGGCGGCGCTAATCGTGGTCGGGCTGGTGGCAGGCGTGGCCTCCGGCATGTTTGGCATCGGCGGCGGGGTCATCATCGTGCCGGTGCTGACGGTGCTACTCGGCTTCCAACTCAAAATGGCGGTCGGCACATCGCTGGCGGCGCTGCTCATGCCCGTGAGCATCTTCGCGGTGATCGCCTACTACCGCGCTGGCAAGCTCAAGATCGGCACGGCGGCATGGGTGGCGGCGGGGCTGGTGTTCGGGGCGCTACTAGGGGCGCAGATCGCGCTCAATATGGAACCCAAACCACTCCAGCAGTTGTACGGCATCTTCCTGTTCTACATGGCGTGGCGCTTCACCGAGCCGCGCAAATGGTTGGCGGAACGGCGCGGCGAAAAACCCGCCCCCGCCCCGGAGGGTCTGACCGAGGTCAAAGGTTGGGTGCTGCTGGCCGTCGGCTTCGGCGCGGGCATTCTGTCGGGCATGTTCGGCATCGGCGGCGGCGTGGTGATCGTCCCCGTGCTGGTGGCGCTGCTGCACTTCGACCAGAAGCAGGCGGTGGGGACTTCGCTGGCGGCGCTGCTGCTGCCCGTGAGCATCGGCGCGGTCATCTCGTACTATCAGCAGGATTTGCTGGACATCGCGGTGGCGGCCTGCGTCGCGGCGGGGCTGGTGGGCGGGGCGTTCGTGGGCGCGAAGATCGCGCTGGGGCTGCCCTCCGCCACTGTCAAGCGCTTGTACGGGATTTTCCTGTTGTTCGTGGCGCTGCGCTTTTTGTTTTTCTAGGGGCGAAGTGAGCCAACTCATGTTGCTTATAACTGTAGGAGGATAATCATGAATTGGCTCAGCCAATCCATTGAAAGTGCAACACCGCTGCAAAGTAGCGAAATCGAGACTGCACTTTTGAATGGGTTGATTACATCATCATACCGCCTCGCTTCAGAGGCGGATTTGCCAGTAGATGACACTCGCCAGCTACGGCAACTTTATTTAGCAGCAGCATTTGATCTGGTGGTTGCAGCAGAATATTATAGAAACGTTGCAAATGCGAATTGGAGTTATTGCCCTTCACAATCAGACCCATTCGCTTTCTATGTTTACACGAACGCCTGTCCCCGGTGCTTAATTGAGGGAAAGGACTTCTGTTTTTGCTCTGCTCATAAGCCGCAATCGGGTAAAATTGGGGCTGCAACCTCTCGTCTTTTATCACTATTCTTGCAAGAACTGTTTCGCAAAAAAGGTGGAACGATAGATATATTCAAAGGCAAGGAACCCATTGACACAATCTTTCTGGAAAAACCGAAGATGTGCCTATTGCTCTATTTGCGGAAGTCAAATCAGCCCCTTTGCTCACCCTTCCCCTCGCTATCTCATCTGATCGTTTGACAATAGAAAAAGAGGGCGACATTGTAATCTTAAGCGAACACTACTCGCAAACGGTTAGTTTATCCACTTCCGAAATTCAAATTGCACTTCCCAGTAAAGACAACGATTCGGAAACAGGATGGAAAATGAAGTTTTTTCCTTTAGGCCGAAAGCAACACGATCAAGATAGTGATTGGGCTTATCGAGGAATGGTTAACCTTGTTGATAATCATCCTTCTTTCTTCCGTGAATATGTCGCTTTTTGGATCGAAGCCTTTCGCGCTTATTCGGAATACAACAAGAACACGCTGGTTTACTGGCTTACGAATGCGTGCGGTCAACCCATTCCAAAACCCGCTAGTTGGCCCAATAGACAAAAAGGTGAAGGCTATGAGTCCATTTCAGATTCAAAAACCAGCGTAGGGATGGATAGAACAGATGATATAAAGAAAAGCATCTATCAAGTTCTTAAACTGGGTGCTGAAGGTAAGCCCTCGTCATCTGATGTAAAATATTTGGTCGCAGTCGTTTCTAATATACATGCGGTTCGTCATTTTGATGAGTATTTGAGCGTTTTTAAGGACAACGTTTGGACACGAGATCAAACGGGAACGATTAAGTACGCATCTCAACTCGACCCTGACATAGAGTTATTCAATTTATTTGATGGGTTAATCTCCTTAACTCAGACTATTTCACGGGATGAATGGATAACTTCA
>Ga0172373_10004057_pt1 | contig 20835 bp, 16 predicted proteins | sample Lak10m_2_FD_114546 | JGI IMG/M metagenome (GOLD analysis project Ga0172373, IMG submission 114546) | Freshwater microbial communities from Kabuno Bay, South-Kivu, Congo - kab_092012_10m | ecosystem: Environmental > Aquatic > Freshwater > Lake | place: Democratic Republic of the Congo...
GTGGGCGAATTGATCACAGCCCTGCTGCGTTTTGGGCTGCAGGAATTTCAGCATGGCAGATTGACACTGACCCCGGTGCAAAAGTGGACATCCTTCACATTGTCCCTGGGGGGTAAAAAATGAACTTCCCCCAGGAACGAAGATGCGAACTCAATGACGAAACCAAGGCAGGCGGCACGGACTACGTGCCGCCTGCGCTTTGTCCACGCGCCGCCCACCCTTCCGCCTGCGTGTCCGCCTGCGTGGAGCGTCCAGGAAGGGCGGGAAGGCGTGCATTCCTGCGCCTGCGATGGGTTGCGCCCCGGGAGGCGGCATGATCGATCCTGAAGAAATTTGGGAACAGGTCCTGAGGCGGATTCAAATGGATATGCCGCGCGCGTCCTTCAACACCTGGATGCGTGACACGCAGATCGTGTCCCTTGAAGATAATGTGCTCACCATCTCGGCCGGCAACGAACATGCCCGTGACTGGCTGGACTCGCGCCTGACCTCCACCGTTCAAAACACCCTGAAGGGCATCCTGGACCAGCCGGTGACGGTGCGATTTGTGGCTGGCGAAGGGACCCGCGAGGATGAACCGGATCTTGAAGCGCAGCCGGAAACCGAAATTAACATCGAGCCGGTCCAGTGGCTGGACTATGACCGCATCGTGCAGCCTCATAAGCAGGTTGTGGTGAAGGGATATCTAAGAAGGTTGGGGATGGAGATCGGGCCGAAGGCAGTCTGGTTGTATATCGGCTTTCATCAGGCGGCCTGGAGGATGCAGGGTTTGAAGGACGCGGTTGCCCAACCCCTGCACAGCCGCGAGGTCATGCGCTTCAGCGCCCTCAGTCATGGCGCCTTCTGGCGCCTGCTTAAAGATGTCAGCATGCACGGGCGTTTGCATGGACTGGTGGAGCGCGCGGATGAAAACGGCGCGCGCCGCTTTCGCCGCGGGCGCGACGGACGTCCACACCGCGTGCCGATCCGTTACCGGGTTTTCATGACCCCGCGCCTGACACGCGCCGACGCCCTTGCGATCCATGCCCGGATCCGGTCCCTGACCGGAAGAAATCTTGGACTGCACCAGGCGCTGCAGCAATTGCTGGAGGTGGAGGATGTCATGGACCTGCTCACCCCGGCCGGCAACGTGCCCCTCCCTGCGCCGCTGAACACGGTGATGGAAATTGCCCGCCTGGAGGCGGGTTCCGCCCATACCCCGGAGACGGACCGACTGGCGCAGTCCCTGCATCGCCGGATCATCAATGCCCTGGGCGACATTCATATCACGCACTTCTTCATCACCCGCACCATCCATGAATTTCATCTGACCCCCGCGCAAGCCTGGCTGGTCACCGTCTCGCGCGACATGGCCTATATTAACTCCCGCACCGGGGAACGGCGCGACCTTGTCACCTTCAAGGGCGGCTACCAGGAAATGGCGGAACTGATCGGCTCGGGTCGTTACAAGACCGTGCAAGCCTGGCTCAGCCCGCACTGGAATGAGAAGCGCGGCGGGGACCTTGCGCGCTTCCTGATGGAAATGCCCGTCCCTGATTCCAACACTTATGCCGACCTGCGGGTCGAGTCCATGTCGCGCGCCTACCGGGTGCTGTTGGATGAACCGCTGGACGCAAATGGGACTCATATGGCGGACGCAGATGGGAGCATGATCCGGACGCAAATGGGAGCATGTCCGGACGCGCCTGGGAGTCATATGGGGGTCGCAAATGGGACTGTTTTAAACACCTTTAAACACGGATCGAACACTGACCAGAAAAACACATCCACCACCCAACCCGCCTCCGGCGGGGAAAAACCGGCGGGGGCGCTGCCATTCTTTTGGGAGCTTGAGTCGCTGCTGCAACAGAACGATGTGCATCCCAAAGTGCAGAGGGAACTGCTGAATGCCGGGGTGTCCGCGCAGGCCCTGGTCTCTTGGGTGCTGTATGCGGCCAGCCCGAAAAGCGGAAGGCTTTCCGACCCCCTGGGCTATGCCCTGAGTCGCCTGCGCGCGCATCCCCGGTACGAAGCACGCGGGGTCTTTCGGCAATTCGCCGGACTGCCGCCGGCCGCGTTATTCATGTTGATGGAGTCCACGCCGCGCAGTGCGCATGCCGCTTCAAAACAGGCGGAGCATCCACTGGCCCGGGACTGGAAGAGAACGATGGGTCCGTACAACCCCGGGATGCCCCGGTTGAAAAATATTCTGTTTGGAATCGAGGGAGGGGAATAACATGCAGCTGCATTTTTTGATCAGCTCGGAACAGCGCGCCTCCGGCGCGATGGGGATGGATTCCCTGGATGACAAGGTGCTGGCATTCATCTATCCCGCTGATGGAGCGCGACTCTTCCACACCTTCCTCTGTCCTCCGATGCGGATCGTGGCCCTGGATGCGGAAGGGCGGGTGCGGTTCGATGAGGTCGTCAGGCGTTGGAAGTGGGTGCGTCTGCCGGCGTGCAGATATGTGATCGAGACGGGTCCGAAGGTGGATTACCGTCCATTCATGAATACCATACTTTCCCTTTCCCCTGAACTGCCCCAAAATGGGGCGCTTGAACCCGGCGCAGGCATGGATCAACTCCTGTTCTCCCTGCTGGTGGAGGCTGTGGCAGACATGCGCCGCATCCGCGAAACGTATCGAAGCAAGGTCAACCCAAGGATTCAAAGGCGGAGGTTTTCCCCCTGCGAACGCGGGCAGATCGTGAGTTCCGCCGGCTTCCTGTTGGATTTTTCGGATACCTGCGATCTGCCGGAAGGGGCGGTGAAGCTGTCCCATGCGGTGTTGAAAGCCGAGGAGCCCTACATGGATGAGATCGTGGCCGCATCCGTGGGTGGCATCCCCTGGCGGCATGAGTTTCCCAGGGCCTGCATGCGTTGCGGCAAGCCTGCCTCCTGGCGTCCCATTCTCACCCATCCATCCAGGGCGCCGGTGGAGATCCTCTGGCGCTACCAACGGCCAGAAAACGCCATTCCGATCTGCCATCATTGCACGGAAACCCTGAACCTGCTGCGGGATAGGTCATTACAGATCGACCTGGCCTGGGGATTGTGGGGCGCGCGCTTTGAAGCGCTGTGGCAATGGCATCGCGCCACCAAGAGCAAACGCCTGCCGGAGGATTGGAACCTGTACACGCACCCGCTCTGGCCGGCGGGCTTTGGGGGTGAGAGATGGGAGACGGGCAGCGGCGCATTGGGATTTGCCGAACCGCGGCCGCCGCATCAGATCCTTCGCACAGACCAGCATATGCAGGCCTTGCGCCGCGGGTTATTCAGCAAAAAGTTCCGCGGACGACAGCCGGGCGAGGCCCCCCTGCAAAAGCTATTAGACTTCCGGCTCGATATTTCAAAAGGAGAACCCCAATGACCTTTCTTGCATTCCTGGGCGCCTTGAGTTTAAGCGTGCTGGCTTTCGAACTCCTGAACGTCCTTCCATCCGCCTTCAGCACCTTTGGCGGCAGCCGCCTGAGCAACTTCGCCCCACAATCCCAATCCAAACGCCGCTCCACCTGGGAGGCGCTGTTGATCGCGATCCTGCCTGGACGCTTCGACCCGGACCAGGCGAAAAACAAGGCGGATGTGATCAGCCTCTTGAGACGGGCCGGCTATCCGTATGATACGCCAGGCGAATTCTATGCGGCGGCGATCCGCGACTTCTCCACATTTTTACTCGTGGGCGGATTACTGGCGGGCGCACTGGCGGCGCTGAACATGGCGGCGGCGGCGCCGGTGATCGCCCTGATCTTTATCTTCCTCGGATTGCGCCGTCCGTATGTGCGCATGAAGACGCTGGCAGGCAAACGCGCGGAGTCCTTGAGAAACAACATGTTGATCGGTCTGTCAGTGTTAAGTTCGCTTCTGTCCTCCGGTGTCGGCGTGCAGGAGGCCCTGCGGCGGGCCTCGACCGTGGGCGGACCGTTCTGCAATCTATTGGGACTGCTCGTGGCACGCATGGAGGTGGAAGACTTTACCAAAGCCATTGATGTGACCCGCGCTCATTTGCCCGATCCGCGGGATGTGGAAGCCAATCTCTTTCTGCGCGACATCCATGATTTTTTTGCCAACAACCGCCCGATCCTGTCCAGTGTGCAGGGGCTGCAGGAGTCCGTGCATCGCTCCGTGGTGGAGTCGACCGAGGAGCGCGCGGCGCTGGTCCGTCAACGCGCCGGGTTGTTCGGCGTGATGGCGGTCCTGGGCCTGGTGCTGGCGATCATCGCGCCCTTTATGGGAAGTGGGTTGTTGTAATGCCTGACCCCGATGCGCAGCATTCCTTTTTGCGTCCCCTTGCCTATTGGATCTTTGTCACGCTGGCCCTGATGACTGCACTATTGATCGTTCGCAAATTAACTCCGTGTGTGAACCCGGCGGTCCTGCCGGGCGATCCGCCGGCGGAGTGTTCAACCCTCTTCTGACCTTCCAGCATTACCTGAACCGGCAGTCTCGTTCGAGACTGCCGGTGTGATTTCTATGCCGGAGATGGAGAAGCGGTGGTTGTCCATCCCGCGCGATTGATGGGTCTACATTTCAGGAGCGGGATGGGTACAATATTGCGCACCAATTGCAATGATTCGGCGGGTGATCATAAATGGAATATTGAAAAGCAAGTGGGTATAATGGAAATCACATTCGCATCCATTGAATTCGGAACAGGTTTTATTGACCAATATTCGCCGATATGCAAATTAGCCTTCAAAATATTTCCGTATTTCTTTCATCGCCTGGAGATGTCTTGCAGGAGCGGCAGTTTGCATTGAAGGTGATTAATAAATTAAATGCATCCCCCTTACTAAATAAAAAAATTAATCTGGAAGTCGTTGCATGGGATAAACCGTATAACACGACTCCTTTGCTGGCTTCCACCACTCCGCAGGAGTCGATTAATCAATTCATGAAAACGCCTGCTGAGTGCGACATTGTGATCGTTATTCTTTGGAGCCGGCTTGGCACACCTCTATCCACGAACAGTTTTAGCAAAAGCAATGCAGCCCAATATTTATCTGGAACCGAGTGGGAATTCCTCAATGCCCAGGAAAGGGCAAAACAGGACGGGAAGCCCAGAATTCTTTTGTATCGAAGGATCGAGGAGATTCTGATCGACCCGCAGGATCCGGACCATCTCGAAAAGAAAACCCAGCGTCAGAGAGTGGATGATTTTTTTAAGTCCTTTATGAATCCGGATGGATCGATAGAATATGGGTATACCGCTTACAAGACTCCGTCCGAATTTGCCGACCTGCTTGAGCAAAACCTTGTTTCGTTGATCGCCCCGGTATTGGATGAAAAACACATCCCGTCCATTTCTGATGAGATCAAACGGTCTACGATTTCCCCAAAACGCTTCAAAATTGAATTAACAATATCGGGGGACTACAACCGAACTGTGTTCATTTTGCCCACCATGGAAACCATATTTGGAATGGCAAAACGCCAGAAGAACCCGGATATTGACGTGGTGCTTCGACTGATCCCTTCACGCTCCCCCAAACTGGATCCTGAAAATTGGGAAAAATCCGCCAGGATCAGCAAGGTTCATTGGCGCTTACGGGTCTTGGATGGCCGCGTGCAATTAATGGATACCAGCAGAAATGGCGTCTTGTTGGATAAATTTCAACTGGAAAATGAAATTGACAGTCTGGGTGATTTCGCGGAAATCTTTGGTACGGATAATGGTCATGCAGGAGAGGGGAGCAACCTGATAAGAATTAGAAAAAAGACATGGATAAACCTGCCCGACCAAATTCAATTGAATCTGGGAGAGGATATTCTGGGGTTGATGCTGAAAGTCTTCCGTGATCCCCAATCCTCCGATGTTGAATCCATAAGCATCTCCCGGGTGACCAATCATCCCCGGCATTTGTACCTGCAATTGACTCAAAGAATAAAAATTGGAAACACCCCGGATTGCGCTCTCCAATTGGATCTTCGTGAAATAAAAGGAGTGGTCGGGGAGTTGACCGTGAAGGGCGGGGATATCCGCATAACCAGTTTTGTGCAAAATGAGTTGAGAATAAATGACCGGGTTTTGCCGCCTGGAAATCCGGTTGTATTGATGGAAAAGGATGTTGTGGTCATGGGAAATGCCAGGCTGGAATTTGGTGTGGCGCAGGATGAACATTTTTTGGCAGATGCAGGGACTTCCTGAAAAATTAATTTACGAATCGGTATAGTCTATCGTTTACCAGGATAAGACGCACCATACCCCTGCATTTTTGGGGATGGGGCGGCTCATCTTATAAGGATAAGGAAATATGAGATGATTTCCAGCCAGACATCCCGCAGCCTCCTGCAAAAATACGAGGCGGATTCGTTGGGCCAACTCAATACCACGCAGGAAGAAGCGCCTGCCCTTCACGAAAATCCCAATGAGGGCTTCTTCAAGATCGGGGATGTTGTTTCCGGCCTGTACGAGATCCTTCGGGGCTGCTCAGGCGGCATGGGAAAAATTGACATTGTATGGCACAGGGGGTGGAATACCAATCTGATTATAAAAACGCCAAAAAAATCCATTTGGGCAAATGAAAAAGCGCGGGAATCCTACATTCGTGAGGCTCAAACATGGATCGAATTGGGAAAGCACCCAAATATCACTACAGCATTCTATGTTCGTGAAATTCAAGGAATCCCCAGGATCATCGCCGAGTATGCGGATGCAGGGAATCTGCACGAATGGATCCAACAACATGACCTGAATGATTGGCGTAGTGCCCTTGATGTTTCAATTCAAATCATTGATGGCTTGCTTTTTGCCCACAAAAAAGGTCTGGTCCATCGTGACCTGAAACCCGGAAACATCCTGCTCTGGAAGGATGGGACTGCAAAGCTTACAGACTTTGGATTGGCTATAGCGAATTCCGGCAGTGTGATGGATCTGGAAAAAGAAAAAACAGAAAAGCTGATTGGAACTCCGGCTTTTGCTTCTCCAGAGCAATGGGTGTCGCCGGCGCTGGTTGGAAGTCAATCGGATATTTATTCACTGGGTTTGATTCTATATGAGATTCAATGTGGCAGGCCGCCATTCCAGCTCACAGAAGACGAGAAAAATTCCATTCTGAAACATGAACAAAAAGAAATTGGAAAAAGACAGGAGATGTTTCTTCGAATCTGGAAGCAAAAACATCTGACAGAATTTCCCAATCCCCTGCGATTGATTCTTCCTGACATATCGGATGATCTCGATCACCTCATCATGAGTTGCATGGCCAAGGATCCCGGGCAGAGGCCAGCTCGTCTGGAATTGATCCGGGAGGGACTGCTCAAAAGTTACAAGTTAATTTTTCAGACGGAATATCCCCGCGTGGAAATCGGGGATGAAGTCCTGCTTGCCGCAGATTTTAATAACCGGGGCGTTTCATATGTGGATCTTGGGCGCAGGGATGAAGCCCTTCGTAATTTCGAAAAGGCTTTGAAACTGGATGCTCTCCATCCGGAGGCCATCTATAACCATTCCTTTCTCCGCTGGAGGAGTGCAGAGATCACGGATGAGGATTTCCTTTCAGCGGTCTCAAGGCTTGACCCATCACTGACCACCACCCGATTCAGACAGGGTTTATGCCAGATAGCCCGACAGGATCTGCTTGAGGCTGAGCAGTTGCTGCAATCCGTGGTTGATAAAAGTGGGAATCAAGCGGAATGCCTGAAATATCTCGGGGTTTCCCAGCTTGGCACAAGAAAACCCGCTCAGGCAGAAGAGTCGTTCAACAGAGCCGCTGTTATTCTTCCCACAGATCCTGACATCATGCGTTATCGCAATTTGAACGCTGATTTCAGGCATGGAATCAGGCTCGGCTATGAAATTGAAGAAAATTTTCCTGTTCCCATTGATTGCTCTTTCATGGAAGTCGACAGAAGGTCAGGTACGGGAATTTGGAGCAGGGGCAACGTGTTACTCGAAATTGAAACCCTGACTGGTAAAAAAAATGGCGAAATAGTCCTGCCCAATAAGCCTGACCCCAACTTAAGTTGCGCGGCCTTGGGGGATGGCTACGTACTTCTTGCCGACCGGAATACCCAGAAGGGGAATATCTGGAACTTGCGGTCTGGTGCGCTGGAGTGCCAAATCTCACTGCCGGAGGAAGTATTTTTTATCCCAAAGGAATTCGGATCAAGACTATCCTGGGCGAACGGAACCCTGTACTGCCTTAGCCGGGTTGACGGCCGGTTTAATTTTGAACATGTCATGGCCTGCCAGCGCGACGGAAGCCCTCCCATTCCATTTATTCCAGTACATATGACCGCTTTTTTTCACAGTCAAGAGCGCAACGCATTCATCACCGGGCATGATGGTTCCGTGGAATTCTGGGACAATGGCATTGTCGGCTCAAGCAGGGTTTTACGCGATGGAAATATGGGGAAGGTTCATCACCTGCAATTGTTGACCAACATCAAAGAAGGTTCGGATTTTATACTTTTCAGTTGTAGTGATGGACTGATTCGCCTTTGGGAAGTTCCCTATACGGTACATGATGACTTTGCTGGAAATAAAACATACTGGCATGAAAAGGAAGGCCAACTGGTTCGCATGAAGGGGCATGCGGATAATTTGATATTTGATGTAACGGCCAATTCCTCCCTGACCAGAATTGCCTCATGTGGAGGCGACCAAACCATCAGGATCTGGGATGCCGAAACCGGCATGTGCATCAGGACCATTCCCTTTGCCCTGGATTGGGGCAGTCGTTTAAGTTTCTTAAATGATGTCATGCTGATCCTATACAAGGCAGGGGGGAAACCTTTCATTCTTTATCTTCCTGAATTCTCCATTGATATCCCCATGGAATTATCAAGGCCGCAAACGGTGATTGAGACGCTTTCCACTGCTGAGTATGTCAAACAAAAAATTGCAGAGTCGGGAGAATTTCTGAAAAAGGAACAATTTGAGTCTGCGTATCAAAGTTTGCGGGAGGCACAAGCCAGTCTGGATTATGAACATGATGAACAAATCCTCGGCGCGATGGCAGGGCTCAGGAGGTTTGCAAAGGAAATCGACCTCCACGCCATGTGGTTAAAATCCGTGTTCGAATATCCATACCCGGTTTCGGCTCTTCACCCATTGTCACAATCCACGATACTTGCCGGTGTCGGGGGGACGCTCTTGAGCATTGATTTACAGCATGGCGGCAGAATCGCCATGCAGCCGGAGCATCACAACCTGATCTCCTCTATCTCCGTCAGCGGTGATCAAAGATATGTTCTTTCAACCGCAGATGACATGGCACGGATCTGGGATATGGATGAAAAAAAAACACAGGCACTACTGAAAATCAATAACCCCCCATTTTCGACCTTTTTCAAACGGGGGTGTGTCAATTCACAATGGACCCGTGCTGTGACTTCCGGGCAAAAAACCATCATTATGTGGGACCTTGAGATCGAGGAGATGGATCAGTTTCATAATTTCGAAGAGGATGTGGTCGACCTGGCGGTCTCTTCTGATGATCGTTCGATAAATCTCCTTCTGCAGAATGGGGCGATATACAAGGTGGACATGTTCGAAAGGAGATCTGAGCAGGTTGGGCACCTGCCAGTAAAAAATATTTTCAAGGCGCGTTATGCGCGTGACGGGCTCAAGTATCTGGTGTTTACCAAACCTTCATCACCTCCGGTCATAATGGATATTCAGGGCGACATACTTGATTCTTTTCCCGAGGCTCCAGAAGCCACTGCGGGGGATTTTTTTGACAATGGGAGACTCCTGGTTCTCGCCGGCAACCGGGGACTTTGGGTGTTCCTTTTGAATTCGTTCTCGCATAAATTGTTGTATTCGGGCATTAACGAAGAGGGTGTTCTCGAAGCCCTTACGGTCGCATCGAATGGAAGGTATATCTGCCTCGGATTTCAAAGCGGAAAACTCCAGGTGTGGGAATTGGATTTTGAATTGAGGTTTTCATGAAGATCAAGCTTGATTTTTTAAATAATAATGATCCCGAAAAAATGATTCAAAGCGGGTTTGCCTTGATCAATTCGGGGGATATTGAAAAGGCTCAAACCCATTTCAAGCAGGCTGTTAAGAAGTTTCCGGACAATGCCCGGCTGGCATTTTTAAACGGGTTTGCGTCAATGCCAGAGTCCAGCCTGCAGGAAGCACCCGGCAGTAGGATCCCAGCTTTTTCAGAATCTGAATTTTCCAGGGCACTCCAAATTCATGTTCAAGGCAGTAGCCTGCTGGAGGATTTGGAACTGAGTCTTTCGCACAAGTTCTGTTTTCAATTTGCTTTGCAACAACAGGATTTGCAAAAGGCCCAAATAATATTCATCCAGTTCATGAAAAATTTTCCGGCAGAGGCCGGGTTGCTCGCGGGGCGATTGGTTGTTGCGCTGGATCAAAGCCACGCACAGCCGGCTGATATGGAGTACTGGGCACGACTTGCCCTGGATCAAACCCCCGATGACGTTGACTTGAGAAAAATATGGAAGAAGGCACGCAAGGCACGGGGGCTGAGCTTTTATTCTGACCGCCCGGAAACGGAAAAAAAACAGATTTACAAGGACCATGCTGAAATTAAGAACGAGGCATTTTTTGAAATTCTGGGACAACAACAAGGTCGTCGTCGCAGAGTTGATATTCAAAGCCTTGGCGATTTACAAGGTGAAATTGTTTCAACATCCAAAAATAGCGAGGAAGCTGCGCATAAATCGGTCATGCAAAAATATGTGATTACCGCCTTTGAATTGAGCTTGATCGAACAGGAGGGGAAAACCGAGGGATGGAGCATTGGGAACGCATCCTTGGCCAGCAGTGCGGGGAAAATTGGGGCGGGCCGCATTGAGATGCGGGATCAAATGCATTGTGTTTACTGCAATAAAAGGTTTCCGGCTCCCTACTGGCCCCGTCATGGGAACATGGTTGGGTTTTATGCAGAATCCGCCGAGAGGGTAAAAGTGGAACCTGGGGTATATCGACTGCCTCTGAAATGTCCATTTTGCAACAAGACCTGGTACATGGTCTGGGATTCAGATCCGGGAGATGCCATTGGTTCCCACATTCTGAGGCACTTTGAAAGGCTGATAGAGATCAATCCGGCTTTTCAAGAATTTCTGCATGGCTTGGTGGTTGACAGGGTTCTTGGTGGGGTGGTTGATTTTCTTGAAGACTGCATCAGGGAGGCTCATGGCGGAAATCGTCAGATTCGGAATACTTTTTTCGAGGAGAACGATACCATTCACCTTGTTACATACTCACCTCACGCGAGTTTGATAAAAACACGTGAGGTGATCGGAAACTATACCCAATATCTACTTCAATCCATTCCTTCAGAAAAAAAATCAGATCTGATTTCGAAGTACAATTATGTTAACTGGATTTATTGTCTTTCCCTTGGGGAAGACACATCAAATTTCCAGATGACCATCCTGCCTTCGTTCGACTCCCAACAAAACCTTCCCATTGTATATCCGGTCGAGATGCAAGATAAGAATGCCTTCGATGAGATGATCGACTGGATGGCATCGAAGGCTCCACCCAGAATCAATATGACAATCAAAAATCCCGATATCTCCATCATACGGGATCAAATTTCAAGAATAATCCAGGGACTGGGTTTGCGAGAGGTTGACCAGGAAGTGTCAACTGGTTTTGTGGTTATTGCTGCAGCAGCTTCGAGACGACTTGTAACCATAAAGTGTTCTCCTTTGGATGATAAATTTTCGTCAGTCGAGGTTTTTCGCGATGAGAATATTCAAATTGCCAGCGTTCTTTTAACCCTTCTGAAATATGTTGTCACCCAACATTAGCCAATTACGTTCTTAAATCGGAGGTTATATGTCGTTCTTAAGTTCAATAAAGAAAGTCTTTTCCAAAAAGTCCCCATCCTCGCCGGAACAATCCAGGACCCCCGCCCCGCCTCCGGTTGTCTCACAAAAAACGAGCCCTCCTGCGACTGGGTCGATCTCAAAAAACAATTCCCAATTGAGTCCTGCCAATCTGGAAAAATATCAGCAGGCCCTGAAACTTGGACCAGGTGGACAGCCGGCGGAAGCCATGAAGCTGGTTTTAAGCATCATGGAGGAAGCACCAGGTAACGCGGATGTGTCCAGTTTGGCTGAGACAATTTTATACGCCGGCTATAACCAATTGGGATGGATGCTTATCAACGATCCGCTTCTGGATCCATACTTTGCCCAATGCGCCAGGTGCGGAACATTTTGGCCCATTAATCCGATGTACAAAATGGCGGCCGGTCTTCATATTTCAAATCCCGCTGGTGGTAAATGTGATGAATGCGGAACTGTATTGTGTCGTAACTGCGCGATCAACAACTCCGGCTCGCTGTCTTGTCCAAATCATGGTGCAAGAACTCCAATAATGAAAGCTGTTCTTTATCCCACTGGAAGAAAGCGGAAGGTTTCACCCCGCAGTTCCGTTAAAAAACTTGCCCATGCGATCATTTTGCGCCAGCCCCCCGAGCCACCCCGTATGGCAGGTTTCGTACTCACCATTTTGGAGGCCGCGTGTTCAGAGGCACTAACAGATGGCGGCGAAATTTCTTGCAGGATCTATCCGGGTGAAGTCAATGAGACCGCTGTGGCCACCTACCTGATGCTTCAGCAGACTATGTCCGGCTGGCCCAATTACCTTGATTCAGCCAAATACGAGGTGAATTACGGAAACTTTACAGACCCGGACGGCGGTACATCTGCGGTCATCCGAGTTTATTTTAGTTGATCGTTCTGTGGCAATCTGGGAGGAACTGGTTGGTTGGAACGCCCAGACCCGCCAATTATTTGATGAGGAGATGAGGCATGGATTATTTTGAAGTAAGGCGCCCCAAGGGTGACGGATTATGTTCCGACAAGCAATGTCCCTGTCCGGAAGATCATATTCCCCGCGGTTCAGGATACCTATATATCAGCGATGAATTGGTTGAAAAACGCAGGGATGCCTTGCGTCAAAAGGATGCACTGGAAAAACTTGAAAGGGAGCGGCAGAATCTGGAGAAGCAGCTTGGTTCAGCCGTTTTTATGAGCTCGGGTTCGGCCAATCCAATATTGATGTGTGAAAAAGGCGCAAGGTTGCGCGGGTTGGACATTGACATCGCAGCAGCTGACGCAGCATATTGGTGGGAAACAGGACTGGCCCCATTGCGAGCCACTCCCTTGCAGCCGACCTTTGAACTTGAAAGGCGGGTGTATTCTGGAAAAGATCCGGAGGAACTTATCGAAAAGATAAGAACTGAATTCCCAGCGAATAAGATCCATGATATTTTGGTTATCCGATATCCCAAAACAATTGTTAGAGAGGGCGAGGGGAAGACCTATGAGGAAGCGCTTGCATCCTCCAGGTCATACATGCCTTCTGACGCCATAGAGTCTTCCAAACCGGAGATCCTGCAGGCTGGTGACGAGGGTGTAACGGAAATATCCGCACAGGACAAAAACCTGGCTTTAAACAAATATTCCGAAACCACCAGGGGAAATCGCAGGAGTTATAGACTGGAGTGTCTGCTTGATCCAAAACCGGGCTTTTTAGGACTGGGAAAGAAACCGGGAATTTGGAAATTTCACTGGCAGCAACCAGTTGTTGTACGGTGGTCATACTTAATTCCCGCGAATGTACTGGCACGATACAAGCAAAAATCCCATTCAACTAAGTCCCGCACCCGGGAGCGCCAATGAATTTCATAAAAAAGCTTTTCCAATCCATTGGAAGTCCAAGCACTCGGCCGGAAAAAATAATCATATTTGGAAATGGGCATCTTCCGAGCAAACAATATGTTTCCCTGCTTTATGCCGAATGGCTGAATAAACGCAAGGCAACTCTTGGAAATGATATCGATCAGGATATTGCCATTGAGTTAATAGATGGGATGTTCTTTTCTGATAGAACCATGTTCACAGAGTACACCAAGATTTGGATCACGCAATCGTTGCCGGATTATTTCAGTGACGAATTATTGCTGCTTGACCAGCAGGCGGGAAAAGACCTTATCCTTTATGCACTATGGCCGCCTGAAGCTGCGCCTAGGATCAAGACGCTTTTAGGGAAGTAATTACCGGCATCATTGGGATTGCCAAAAATCATACTTTGACAGTCTTCCGACCTCTTCTCCTATAGCGGAGAAGAGGTCCAGTGCCATTGGACTGATTACATCAAGTGCAGCTTGTCTTTTAATTCGGACGAGGCGGAATATTTTGATTGAGGTGAAAAAAGTTGTCAGGATCATAGCGTGATTTGATGTCCGCGAGCCGCTTCCAGGTCTCATTTGGATACGCGGCGCGAACCCGACCTTGGTCAACGTTTCCAAGGAAGTTGACGTATACCCCATCATCAATCTGACGCAGGTCTGCTTCGTACTTTGAAACCCAGGCTTCGTGAATTTCCTTATCATCGGGTTTTTCATATAAAGCGGCAAGGTTGGCCATGATCCTGGATTCCCGATGCGCGAAAGCTGTCGCATCCGAAGGAACATTTGCCATTGCGCCGCCCAGCACACGCAATTGAGTTACAGCCATTGAGGCAGTGGAGGACTGCAGGCGGTCCATGATCAGTTCGGCAACAGAACGATCCACGTGATTGAGGAACAGGGTGCGCCCCGCTGCAACAGGATGATATTCACCTTCTTCGGGAGGGAACATTTCAGGGTAGGTTATTGATCGAACCATATCTGCATAAGGGGTGGCGATCGAACGGAATCTGGACATAACCTTCTCCCCCTCTTCCAAATCCCCGGAATGAACCATCATGGCCATCATGATTATTTTTCCATGTATGTCGTTGGAAAGGAAGGGCATGGGCGGTGCGGGCATAATGTTTAGGATTGTAGAAAGTTCATTCGGAGCAGTATCTGCTTCCCGCATGAATGAGGCGATTGTGTCGGGAGTCGCTGGCAGGATAAGCATGCCCCCCAATACTTTATCTAATTCATGCAATCGAAATTTGAAACGGGTAACCACCCCAAAGTTGCCACCGCCGCCACGGATCGCCCAAAATAGATCCTGGTAATTTCTCTCATCCACATGCAGAAGTTGGCCATTGGCGGTCACGATCTCGGCAGCAAGCAGGTTGTCAATTGTGAGTCCATGCTTGCGCACAAGATAGCCAACACCTCCCCCCAGTGTAATGCCGCCAAGTCCAACCGTGCCTGTATCCCCAAAGCCGGTGGTCAAACCATGTACTGCAGTTTGGGTCACATACTCACCGGCAGTCAATCCCGTTTCGGCCCAGGCAGTTTGAGCCTGTACATCAATTTGCAAATCCTTCATGGCTGAAAGATCAAGGATGATGCCGCCTTCGGTCGTGCTGTGCCCCGCGCTGCTATGCCCGCCGCTGCGGATGGCCAGCTCTATTCCAGCCTCGCGCGCGACCGACACAAGCCGGGAAACATCTCCAGCATTTGCAACCCGAACAATTGCGGTGGGGTGGCAATCGATCCCGCCATAGAAGACAGTGCGAGCACCTTCGTAACGCGGGTCATCAGGCGCAATGACCTGCCCGATGAAGAGCTCACGAAGCTCTGAGATTAATGGAGCAATTCGAGTAACCGGGAAATTGGTTTTCATTTTTCTCTCCTTGTTTCTAAAGTAGGTCTTCAATTTTTTCTGGTAATTTGCACTTGCACAATTCAAAATATTTTAGCCGCAAAATTTGCGGCAATTCTTATGATTTTTTACAAACCCTATGGCAGGTTTATCTGCGTTTCCTCCAGAATAATATCAGGCACATCCCACCCCTTTTGATCCATCAGTTCCTTGAAGGCCCTTCGAAATAACAGGGTGACTTTCAGGTGGAGACCGCTGTTTTCCGGTGCTAAAAATGTGTATTTTGATAGGTCTGTCCCGAACGCAGCGATCCGGTTGTCACTGACAATTCGTGTGGGATTCCAGTATGAACCTGATGGACTGATTTCCGTCCACACTTCGCTCAATATCTTGGCAAACCCCTTGCCTGGCAGTCCTGCATAGTATCCAAGTTCTGGATTGCCGACCCCTCCCCATTCGGGAATAGTTTCCCCTTCCAGCAAAGGAAGGGGACTACCCTGTTCATCGGTTGCAGCGACCAATAAAATTAGTTGTCGTAAAGGGGAATCGGTGGGAATATGGTGTCCTGTTTTGTCGTTTTCTATTTGGACCTCCACCATTAATCTTTCACCTTCCGTTTTTGCATTTGCCGTGAGAGTCACTGCATTTTGAAGTAATTCCATGTCACTTGCACCTGGCATTAGATGGCTGAAAATCATCTGTCGATCGCGAATGATGCCGCCTTTATCCAATCGTGCAAAGTGATCGTTTTTCCCCGGGGGCATATGGCAATCCTGACAGGTCTTTCCTGTCTGTGCATCGCTGTAGGGACTCTCTAGCCATTCGCCAAAGGAGTTGTAGATCTGCGTATTCCAAAAACTGCCGAAATGGCAGGGCGCGCAAAATTGGCTCTGTTGTTGAATGGAGGCATATGTGTCATCCCCCGGCGCCACGTCATCAAATGGACCGGCAAAGAATTGATGACCTGCAGGCGGGCGGCGAAATTCAAAGGAAAGCACACCGGGCATATTCGGCTGGGGCAGCCCGGTGGATGGATCAAGGCGTACCCCCAAGACTTTATGACAGAAATCGCAGGTGACCCCTTCCGCGCCCACGCCTGTGACCTGCGTCGGATCTGTTTCATAGGCTGCGTCGATCGCCGCTGCAGGCGCATGACAGGCGGCGCAATTTCCAGCCGTTTCAGGAAAATCAAGTTTATAACCCGGACCAAAATACGGCTGAGAGAGGTCGGGTCTCAACGGGATATTTCCATAATCCCGGTTGAGGGCATATTCTCTCAGGGGACTTTGATTGCCATGCACATCCTGTCCAAGATACATGGTGAGGAAGCGCAAATTTTGCGTGGACATGGCGTGCGCATCCGCCTGCCATTCATTGAATGGCAGGTTTGTTGCGGGAGCATTGGGGTCCAAGTGGCAGTTCTCGCAATTTCCATCTTTGCCTTCGTTGGCAAACGCGCTCAACCATTCATAATCCGGATGATCTTCATCCGCGTATTTATTTAGCGTAAGTTTTATTTCGGATGTGCCTGCGGCATACTCATCCCTTCCGCCGCCAATGTAATATCCCTCTGCCCAGGCGGTCAGAACGATCGAATCGCCAGGCTGTAGATCGGTCATCATAAAACCACCGCTATTGTCAGTGGTTGTGAAATTCTCCGTTGCTTTGATGCGCACTACTGCGCCTGTGATGGGTGCGCCTGTTTCATCCACGACGATCCCGTGGATCGAATCGCCCGGCTGTGTCGGGGCCGTGGAAGTATGAACCGGGATGGGGGCAGACTCAACAGGTTGACATCCTGATACAAACAGGATCAATATAGAGATCGATGCAGTCAACGCGCGTTTCATAAACCGCTCACTTTTTTGTTCGACGTCTCCATTGCACAAAAGCGATGAGGCCGGTCAACAAAATTATTGCGCCGCCGATATGGATTGGGGTAATGGGTGATTCAGATGTGGCGGGCACGACATCCGGTAATTTTGGTGTTGAAGTGGCTGCGGGAGCTTCTGTTGCTGCGCTCGTTGGTGTGGCGGTTAAAGGGATTGGGGTGGGAACCGGTGCGAGGGAATCAAAATACGCCTGATCATGTGTGCTGAGACGAAAGACACCGCCTCCCGATGTTGCAGCATAAAGCGTTTCACCATCTGCTGAGATCGACAGCCCTTTTATGGAACGCACAGTCAACCCAGTGTTAATAGTTTGCCACGAAACACCGCCATCCACACTTAGGTATACGCCCGCCTGCCATGTTCCGGCATAGATTACATTGGAACGAAGCGGGTCCACGACAATCGCGCCGACCGCGGCGTTTGGTTCCATTCCGTTGCTGGCACGTTGCCAGGAGGTCCCGCCATCCGCGCTCTTATAAAGTCCTTTAAAGGCTGTGCCAGCATAGAGATCTTTTGGACCGGATTGGATGTCCATTATGAGAGCTTCTGGCAGACCATTGGAACGTTTCTCCCATGAACGCCCGCCATCCAGAGTCGAAAAAACGCCCTTGTTGGTGGCTGCCCAGGCAATTTGTTCGTTCAAGGGATCGACTACGATTTCTGTAACAGACAAGCCATTGATCGCGCTGTCTTGGATTTGTTCCCAACTACTGCCGCCATCCTGGGATATCAGGATGCTGGCGTAGACATCCGTGTTGCAGTAGTCCCTGTCGGCAAAGTTTTCACACCAATTTACGCTCATGCCGGCATATACATAATCAGGATTTGATGGGGCAAACACAAGGGCTTGCACGCCCTGTCCCCTTTGATTAGCGTCTTCATAAGGCAGCGCTTGAAGTTCTGCAAACAGGCTTAAAACATTTTTATCTGGAGTCAACCCTGTCCGACTTTCGTAAATGACGCCCCAAATGCTATCGGATATCAGTATGTGCTTTGGGTCGGATGGGTCGATCGCAATCCGTGTCCCATCGCCAAGTCCTGAGACCATGACTTTGTCTTCTATACTGGTGACATCCAGGGGATTAATTCCCGTCCATAAAAGCCCGCCATTGAAACTTACATATGGACCACTCTTCCCGTTCGCGTAAACGATCGATTCGTTTTCAGTACTTACCACAACATCATTGAGGTCAGCACCGCTGTACCCAGTACTAGCGGAAACCCAGGTCAAGCCACCATCCTCCGACAAAAAATTCCCGCCGCTGTAATTGTTTGCAAAGATCCTTTTTGGATTTCTAGGGTCCAACTGTAAATCGATGGGAAATCCCGGACGAATACCAACGGGACCCCACTTTTCATCCTCAGGGATAAGACGCTGCCATGTGACTCCGCCGTCTTCACTTGAAATTAATTGATCACCCGGTCCTGCAGCATACATGAAGTTGGGATTGCTGGACGAGATTTCAACCGAAGTTATCATTCCCTCATTAAGATAAGGTATCTTTTTCCAGTTCTTCCCGCCATTTACTGAGAGATACACCCCCTCGCCATCCCGGAAGGTGCCGTTTCCCGCCCCGGCCAAAAGAACCTGCGAATTCTCCGGATGCATGGCCAGGGATCCTATATATAAATTACGCAGCCCATAATTTGCATTCTGCCAGGTGGTTCCACCGTCCGTTGATTTTAGAACGCCGATCCCCAGCAGCTCAAACCCCTCCCGGTCAAAAATGCCGGTCGACATATAAAGAATATTTACATCCGTTGGATCAATCAGCACATATCTGGCAAGATTGTTTCCCCTCCAAATGGCTGTCCAATTTTTTCCGCCATCGATTGATTTATAGACAACGCCTTTCACGATGTCAAATTGACTGCCTTGTTTGCCTGTCGTAATTTCACCCGCCACATAAACAATATTGGAGTCTCCAGGCTGTACGGAAATACCGCGTACCGTAAAACTCCGATCCTCGGTAATTCCGTTTGTTCTTTGTTCCCAAGTAAGTCCCCCATTGTCAGAGCGAAAGACCGCGCCAAAATCCTGCAGTCCGATCCAAATCGTGTCCGGGTTATTGGGATCGATCGTGACGCAAAAGACGGGAACTAAATCATTGGAGTTTCCCCTTTTGATATTGATGCCGTCATTTATTGGAAACCATGAATAGCCGCCGTCCAGGCTTTTGCTGACCCCGGAATTAGTGTCCGTAACATACATGACATCCGGGTTTGTGGGATCCGTTTTTATATCGTATCCGATTCCACCCAGAGGTCCGCCCAGCCGGGTCCATGTTTGCTCTGCAAGCGGAGAAACCTCTTGTGTTGAGGGGGCAGCCAGTATTGGAGTCGGTGTTGCCCCGCGCACTACAAAAACAAATAAGACAACCAAGCTAACCATCTTTGATTTTACAAAGTATGTCTTCATGGCGAAATTTCTCCTTCACTTGATTTAAATAGTATATACACCTCAGGGGTAAGTTACAAGTAAGGGCCTGATGTAGGCAATATGATTTGACTGGCGTCAGACGTCGCAGGGGAAAGCGACACACCCGGATAACCCCCCTTCAATATTCAATATCATATCGACTGACAGAACATTCTGTCAGTCGATATTTTTATTTCACAAGGAGTCCAACATGTTCAAATTGCTTAAACGTTTCATCCGTGAAGAAGAGGGTCAGGACTTTGCCGAGTACGCCCTGATCCTGGGGGCCATTGGCGTGGTTGCGATCGCCGTGATCGCCCGCTACCGCAACGAACTGATCGCCGCCTTCGAGGCCGGCATCCAGGCTCTGCGCATGGCGCGAGGCGGCTAGATGGTTTTCAAAAAGGAAAAAGGGCAGGCAATGGCGGAGTTTTCGCTGATCATGCCGATCCTGATCCTGCTGCTTTTCGGCATGACCTTTGCCGCATTTTATGCCTTTCGTTCGGCGGCGGCGGATTGGGGCGTGTTCATCACAGGTGTTGCCTCAGGTTCCTACAATACACCGGCGACCGAACACGCCCGTGACAACGTCCTGTGGCCGGACCTGGCAGACCGGATCAATGCCGGTCAGTCCGGGCAGCGCCAGGTGCGCTCATTGATCAGCGTGGAGGATTCACGCAACTGGTTCCTCGGTATTCGTTTGACCGAAGCACAACGCGCCGAAACCAATTTTCGCCTGTGGCGCTTCTATCCCGGACCACCGCCTGCGGGAGGTTTTGAATGAAGTTCAACTTTCAGCGCGGGCAGGCACTCGCGGAGACCGCCTTGTTCGCGATGCTGGCAATCCTGATGGCCTTCGGTTTGCTTTCCTGGATTCCCACCCACCGCGCCCGCACGGCCGCGACCGCCGCGGCCTATGCCTGTTCCCAATTTCTATCCCAGTCTCCCGACCCGTCGCGCGCGGGAACCAACGCTGTGAAGATTGCGTGGCAGACACTCGACGCAGATTGGTCCGCCACAGCGGGCGTGCAATATCAGGTACAGGTCTCGCCGCCCGGCGGACCGGGGGA
>Ga0172373_10004058_pt1 | contig 20834 bp, 17 predicted proteins | sample Lak10m_2_FD_114546 | JGI IMG/M metagenome (GOLD analysis project Ga0172373, IMG submission 114546) | Freshwater microbial communities from Kabuno Bay, South-Kivu, Congo - kab_092012_10m | ecosystem: Environmental > Aquatic > Freshwater > Lake | place: Democratic Republic of the Congo...
CCGGCGTTCAAGACCGCGTTGTACAACGGAAACGTGTCGGCGGCACCCAACAGCTATGCGGGTAAGGAATATGCCGTGCGCAAGTGCGAGAACAACTACGCGGTGGGTGATTCGGTGGGTATGTGCCGCTTCAACACCAAGCTGTTCAACTCCCCGAGCCTGCCCGACCTGAGCGACTTTGCCACGCAGATCGGCGCGCTCACGGGTCAGACTTTCGGCGAGCAAGAGCTCGACGAAGTGGGTCGCAACGTGACCGGGGTTGAGCGCATGCTCAATTTCCGCTTTGGCCTGCGCGCCAAGGACGACACCTTGCCGCGGCGCTGGTTTGACGAAGCGTTGACAGAAGGCCCGTTCACCGGCGAGAAAATTGACCGGGCCGAATTCGATGGGATGAAAGAACGTTTTTATCACCTGACCGGTCTGAACGCCGAAGGCACCCCGGCGCTGGAGTGGCATGAAAAACTGTCGCGCCTGATCACCGGCTTTGCCGTGCGGGTGGAGTTACCTCGAGCGCTGCCCGGCGCTCCGGAAAAAGTGGTGATCATCGATGAGAACGTGAGCGATCTGACCGCCCTGCGCGCGGCGCTGCTGCGCAAGCTGCCCGAGGCGGCCAATGACCTGAACGACAGCACCTGGAACATGGCGGTCAACGGCAACATGGTGCTCTCGGGCGAAGCCTCGGCACCCATTGCCAGCGGCGACCGGGTGCTGCTGGTTCCCATCATCGCGGGCGGTTGAGTGACAGCGGTGCAACCGGGTGAATCGGACTTGGCCAGCGGCAGACAAGGTGCATCAGAACATTTAGCAGGCAACTGCTTTTTCACGATCAGGGTGTCAAGCACATGAGCTATTTCGACGAGGCGACTGAAACCCTGGCGCGGCCACAACTGGCGGCGTTGCAGTTGCATAAACTGCAAACCATGATGGCCCACCTGTGGCAGCGGAATCGGTTCTACACCGATAAATGGCAGTCCGCCGGGGTACAGCCGTCGGACATCCGGTCGCTGCAGGACCTGGCGCGTTTGCCGCTGACCAGAAAGAGCGAACTGTTGGCAGACCAGGCCGCCCATGGTCCCTTTGGCAGCAACCTGAGCTACCCCCTGGAGGCCTATGTGCGCATGCACCAGACCTCGGGCACCACCGGGGTACCGCTGAAAGTATTGGATACCGATGCCTCCTGGGACTGGTGGGGCCGTTGCTGGGGTCATGTGCTGGCGGGGGCTGGCGTGACCGCCTCGGACCGTCTCTTCATGGCCTTTTCGTTTGGCCCCTTCATTGGCTTCTGGGCGGCGGTTGAAGGTGCCCGAAAAACGGGTGCCGTGATGATCCCCGGGGGCGGACGCGATTCACGCCAGCGCCTCGAAATGATGCGGGACGCGGGTGTCACGGTGCTGTGCTGCACCCCTTCTTATGCCCTGCGCATGGTCGAGGTCGCGCGCGAGATCGGGTTTGACCTGCGCTCGATTCCCTTGAAAACCACGGTTCACGCGGGTGAGCCCGGTGCCAGCGTGCCAGCCATCAAACACCGCATCGAACAGACCTGGGCGGCCAAGTGTTTCGACCACGCCGGTGCGTCCGAAGTGGGTGCCCATTCATTTGAATGCCAAGCGCAGCCCGGTGGTACTCATTTGATCGAGAGCGAGTACATCGCCGAGGTGCTCAACCCACTGACCGGCGCGGCGGTTGCAGCGGGCGAACGCGGCGAACTGGTCATTACTAATCTGGGGCGTTGGGGTTTCCCGGTGATCCGTTATTGCACCGGAGACCTGGTGCAGGTCAACCTGGAGCGCTGCCAGTGCGGGCGCACCTCGCTGCGCTTTGAGGGCGGCGTGCTCGGGCGCGCCGACGACATGGTGACGGTACGCGGGGTCAACGTCTTCCCGGGCGGTGTGGAAAACATCATCCGCAATTTCACCGAAGTTGATGAATTTCGCGTCACGGTCAACAAGGTCAAGCAAATGGACGAGATGGATGTTGAGGTTGAACTCAGCGCGGGCACTGACCCTGAGCTGATTCACGCCATTGCTGTCAAGCTCGATTCCATGCTGGCGTTTCGTCCACGTGTGCGACAGGTGGCGCACAACGCACTGCCGCGCTTTGAGATGAAGTCCAAGCGTTTCCATGTCAAGCTTGACACGGACATACCCACGGCGGGCTAGCGATTGGCTGGAAATCGGTATGTCCTGACAGTTTTGGATTGAAACGTCACCCCGCTGATGACACCAACAGGAAAAGCAACAATGAACAGTTCTAAACCCATCGAGACAAAAGCCGTTGATGTCGGCACAGTTGCGCAGTCGCTCTTTGCAACGGCGGCAGCCGCGGGGCGTGACACCCTGAACCAGGAAGAACTGGGCACGCTGGTGGCAAGCCTGGGCATGGTTCTTACCCCGGACGTCGCGCTTGCCCAGCAACAAACCCCAGTCGAGCTGAGCCTGGGTCTGGACTGCACCAGAGAGTTCGGGATGGTCATCCATGCCGGGCTGGGCGGTCTCGATGCGGCTTTGGCCGATGGCAACTTCTGCCAAGACCGGGCCACGGTGTACGCCGCCACCGAGCTGACCGACGCCACCGATTTCCTGGCTCTTTTCAAGCGCACCTTCGCCTATCAAAAGCTGGCAGCGATGGCCAGCCGCAGCGCTGCCCGTGTGCCGGATGCACAGTTGCAAGCCTGCTTCGTGCAGCTATTGGCCTTGGCCAAGCCCTTTTCACAAAGTCAACCGCAGGCTTCGTTCAGACTTCGAAAGCTCTCGCTCAACCCGGTGCAGGTGGGGTCTCATCTGAGTGTACAAGCCGCGCAGTGCGAGTTTGAAGCGCCGTTACCAAGCCGTCTGCCACGCCCCATTCACAAGATCGACAAACTGATTCACCCTGCCAGCATCGGCATCATCGGGGTTTCCTCGAGCAGCATGAATTTTGGCCGGATCATTCTGAAAAACCTGCTGGGCAGTGGCTACAGCAAAGAGCGCATGACCATCATTCGCCCGGGCGAAGCCGAAATTGATGGCGTCAAGTGCGTGGCGAGTCTGGCCGCACTCAGCCACAAACTTGATTTGCTGATTGTGGCTGTGGCAGCCAGCGCTGTTTACGCGCTGGTCGATGAAATCATCAAAACCGACGCGGTCGAATCGGTCATGCTGATCCCCGGTGGCCTGGGGGAAACGCTGGCCAGCCGGGAGCCCTCGGCAGCCTTGGCGGAGCGCATCAACGCGGCCCATGCCAAACCCGGTGGTGGCCCGATCTTTCTCGGTGCCAACTGCCTGGGCGTGGTCTCGCACCCGGGCTGCTACGATTCTTGGTTCATCCCGCTGGAGCGCCTGCCAAAGCCTCAAAAGAAGCCCGAACGCAACTCGGTCATGCTCAGCCAAAGTGGCGCATTCATGATCACGCGGCTCAGTCAGAACCCCTGGCTCGACCCGAGTTACATGCTGGCTTTGGGCAACCAAACCGATTTGACCCACGGTGACATGCTGAGCTATTTCGCCAACGTGGCGGAAATCAAAACCCTTGGCATTTATATCGAGGGCTTCAAGGACCTGGACGGACTCAGCTTTGCCAAAGCCGTGCGCACGTCCGTTCTCAATGGCAAGCAGGTGGTGGTTTACAAAGCCGGAAAGTCGGCACCCGGCAAGGGCGGCGTGATGGGTCATACCGCATCAATCGCTGGCGACGCAACCCTGTTCGAGTCGGTGCTGCGCCAGGCCGGTGCCATCGTGGCACCAGACTTCAACACTTTTGACGATCTGTTCTACATCGCGGGCGCATTGCACGAAAAGAAAATTGCTGGCTGCCGACTCGGTGCCATCAGCGGTGCCGGCTTTGAGGCCGTTGGCATGGCTGACGCCATTGAGTCAAACAGTTTTTCCATGGAAATGGGTGCGCTGGAGCCCGACACGGTGCGCCAGGTGGAAGAAATTCTGCTGGCCAAGAAACTCAATGCACTGGTCGAGGTCAGAAACCCGATCGACATCAATCCAGGTGCCGATGACGAAGCCCACTTGCAGATTGTGCAGGCCTTCCTGCAAGACCCGAACATCGACGCGGTGGTGGTCGGGCTTGACCCAACAGCGCCATCGGTGCGGGCCTTGCAGGCAAGCAAGTTGCGCCCCGGCTTTGACATCAGCGACCCCAAGAGTAGCGTGCATTTGATGCCGCCGCTGGTTCAGTGCAATGACAAACCGGTCATTGGCATTGTCGATGGCGGTCAACTCTTTGACGCCATGAGCGCAGCGCTGATGGACCAGGGCGTTTGCGTTTTCAGGAACTGTGCGCGCGGCACCCGGGCGCTGGTGCGCTACGTCCAAGCCAGGCTGTATGCCCAGAACCTCATCAAACAGCAACATTGAATCGATCAATCATCTTGCACCGACACACACAAAACAGGACCACCATGAGCCAACAATTGATCAACGACATCTTCCAGCAGGCATACAGCAACGGGCGGTCTGCACTGTTCGAACATGAGGTCTATCGGCTGCTCGCTGCGGCCGGTATCGCCAGGACACCCAGACACGAGGTGCTCGCCAACGGCGTTGATCCGACGCAAGAAGTTTTGGCGTCTTTCACCGCAAGCCGGGTGGTTGTGAAGATTGTCTCCAACAGCATTGCCCACAAGTCGGACGTGGGCGGTGTCGCCGTCGTGCCCAATCAGCCAGCGGCCATACGCGACGCCTGCAAAAGCATGCTGGCCAAGCTCTCAGAGCGCGACGTCGCGGGGGTGATGCTGACCGAGTTCATCCAGGCAGACGCTACGGGTGCCGGCAGCGAGCTGCTGGTCGGCATCCGCAACACGCGCGAGTTTGGCATGATCATCAGCGCCGGGCTGGGCGGCATCGACACCGAGCTCTTTGCCGCAAGCGCGCGCCGTGGGCAGGCGGTGGTGTCGGCTTCAACCGCGCTGACCACAGCCGAGGAATTTCTCGAGCTGTTCAAACCGACACTGGCTTACCGCAAGATCGCCGGACTGACGCGGGGTGGCAGCCCACTGGTGTCAGACGATGCCCTGCTCGAGTGTTTTGGCGGCTTCATACGCCTCGCCAACGATTGCGCGGCAGGAAACCCCGAGACCGACTTTGCCATCGAGGAGCTTGAGGTCAACCCCTTCACCTGCGCGGCTGGCGGGCTGGTCGCGCTCGACGGCCTGTGCCGCTTCGGTCGGCCGCAAGTGGTCCGCCCGCCGCGGCCCCAGGCCAAGATCGACAAGCTGCTGCACCCGGCTTCGATTGGCATCATCGGTGCCTCCGCCGCGCGCATGAACTTTGGCCGGATCACCCTCAAAAACATTATTGCATCCGGTTACGAGCTGTCGCGGCTGTGCGTGATCAATCCCGACGGTCAGGAAGTCGATGGCGTGCGTTGCGCACCGAGCCTGGGGGCGCTACAGAGCAAGCTGGATCTGCTGATCCTGGCGGTGGGTGCCGATGTTGCCTTCGGCATCATCGATGAGATCATCAAGACCGATGCCGCAGAATCGGTGCTGCTGATCCCCGGTGGCATGGGCGAAACCGAAGCGAGCCGGGAGCCGGCCCGGCGCATGCTGGAGACCATCGACAACGCCCGGCGCGCGGGAGCCGGTCCGGTTTTCGTCGGCGGCAACTGCCTGGGCATCATCTCACACCCCGGCAACTACGATTCATGGTTCATTCCCGCGGAACGCCTGCCCAGAACCCGCAGGAAGGCACAACGCACTTCAGCACTGATCAGCCAGAGTGGTGCCTTCCTGGTCACGCGGCTCAGCAAGAACGCGTGGCTCGACCCGGCCTACATGGTCGCCCTGGGCAACCAGAACGACATCACGCACGGCGATATGGTCGAGAACTTTGCTGCCAATCCGGACATCCACGTGATTGGTGCCTACGTCGAGGGCTTCAAAGACCTTGACGGGCTGGCGCTGGCGCGAGCCGTGCGCCGGGCAACCCTGGCCGGCAAGCAGGTTGTGATTTACAAAGCTGGGCAGTCCGTCGCCGGCAAGCAGGCGGCGATGGGCCACACCGCTTCGATTGCAGGCGATTACGAAGTCGCGCTGTCGGTACTTACGCAGGCTGGCGCGCTGATCGCCTCCGACGTCAGCGAATTCAGCGACCTGTTCTACCTCGCGGACTGCATGAGCAAGAAAATTATCGGTGGCAAGCGACTCGGCGCACTGGCTGGCGCGGGCTACGACACGGTAGCCATCGGCGACAGCATCCAGGTCGGCGATTTCTCCATGTCTCTGGCCACGATCGGATCATCAACCCGGGAACGGCTGGTTGCGATCCTGAAGGCCAAGAAGCTCGATGCGCTGATGGAAGTCAGGAACCCGTTCGACATCAACCCGGCGGCGGATGACGAGGTGCACCTGCTGTGCACCGAGGCCATGGCCGCCGAGCCGGACGTTGACACCGTCGTGGTCGGACTCGACCCCACTTCACCCGTGGTCAGGTCGCTCAAGAAGAGCGCGCGTGAGGGCTACGACATCGACAGCCCGCAGAGCATCGCCCAGACGCTGCCGGGGCTGGTCGCTTCCTGCCCAAAGCCCATCGTCAGCTTCATTGACGGCGGCGCGCTGTTCGACCCGATGGCCGACAAGCTGATGGAACAAGGCGTCTGCGTTTTCCGCTCCAGCGAGCGTGCAACGCGCGCGCTGGCCCGCTATACCGAAGCGCGGCTGTACGCGGCGCGCCTGCGTGGCGAGGCAGCGCCTAACGAATGAACCGTCTTACGGTCCCTTGAACACCGGCAGCCCTGCCTGCTCCCAGGCATTCATGCCGCCCACGACGTTCACCGTTTTGGTAAACCCGGCCTGCTCCAGAATGCGCTGCGCCTGAGCAGACCGGTTGCCAGAGCGGCAGATCAGCGCAATGGGGCGATCCTTGGCACCCAGCTCCGCCAGCCGTCGGCCAATCTCTCCAAGCGGAATCAGAACCGCGCCGGGTGCGCGTACCTCGGCAAACTCCCCGGGCGTGCGCACATCCACCAGCAACGCACCCTGGCTTTGCATGGCAGCGCCTTGGCGCACGTCAACACTACCTTCTGCCGAAGCCGCTTGCGCGCCCCAAACCAACAACACCGCCAACAACCAGTGTCGGCACATGCACAGCAATCCAGTCATCGCCTTCTTCTCCTTAAAAAGTTTCCAATCATCATCCGCCTTGGCCGGTGCAGCAACGGTTGCAGGCGGTGTAGCGGCCACACGGCTGTCAGCACCCACACGACGCGCGCTGAACGTGACGTCAGGGCACGGTAGCTGTTGGCATCGCACCGCTTTGACTACGGTCACGGTTTGTACCAGTTTTTGGGCTTGGGTGCGCAGGCGTTGTCGGCACCGGCCATTTGCTCGGCCAGTGCTGCGTTTCTTTGCGTGGCCTGATCCACCTGTTTGGTCGCTCCACGCCGTTATCCGACGTTGTAGTTGCGGTGCCCAAAAATGGCACTGCCAACCCGCACCAAGGTGCTGCCTGAAGCGACAGCCGCTTCCAAATCCGCGCTCATGCCCATGGACAGCGTGTCCAGTCCCAGGCCGGCCTGATTTAATGTATCAAAAAGAGCTCTAGCCCTTTTAAATACTGCGCAAGCAGATACAAAATCAGTAGCGGGTTCCGGGATGCACATGAGGCCACGCAGACGCAACCTGGGCAACGTGACCAACTCTTTTGCCAGCGCCAGCACAGCTTCTGGTGCCACGCCAGACTTGGTCGGAGCGTCGTCAACATTGACCTGGATACACACCTGTAGCGGGGGCAATCGGGCGGGCCGCTGGTCGCTCAGGCGCTGCGCAATTTTGAGGCGGTCCACCGTCTGTACCCAGTCAAAGTGCTCGGCCACCAAGCGGGTTTTGTTGCTCTGGATGGGGCCAATGCAGTGCCACTGCAGCGGCAGATCGCGTAGCGCGATGATTTTCTGGACCGCTTCCTGGATGTAGTTTTCGCCAAACGCACGCTGCCCCGCCTGCCAGGCGTCGATGACTGCAGCGGCACCAAAAGTTTTGGATACTGCCAGTAAAGCCACGGCGTCGGGCTCGCGTGCGGCAGCTTGGCAGGCAGCAGCGATGCGTTGCCGCACCTGCTGGAGCTGGTCTTGAATCGTGGTCATAATCTGTCTTGCATATCAATTGAAAAGGGAATCCGATGGACATCACTCAACTGTTGGCGTTCAGCGTTAAAAACAAGGCCTCAGACTTGCACCTGTCGGCCGGGTTGCCGCCCATGATCCGGGTCAACGGCGACGTGCGCCGCCTCAATATCGAGCCGCTGGATCATAAGCAGGTGCACGCCATGGCGTATGACATCATGAACGATTCACAGCGTAAACACTACGAAGAGTTTCTGGAAGTTGACTTTTCGTTCGAAATTGACGGTCTGGCACGGTTCCGGGTCAACGCCTTCAACCAGCAGCGCGGTGCGGGCGCGGTGTTCCGCACCATCCCGAGCAAGATTTTGACGCTGGAGGAACTGAAATGCCCCAAGATTTTTGCCGACCTGGCGTTAAAACCGCGCGGTATGGTGCTGGTCACCGGCCCTACAGGCTCGGGCAAATCGACCACGCTGGCGGCAATGGTCAACTACCTCAATGAAAACGAGTTTGGTCACATTCTGACGGTTGAAGACCCGATTGAATTTGTCCATGTACCGAAAAAATGCCTGATCAATCAGCGTGAGGTCGGGCCGCACACGCAGAGCTTTGCCGCAGCATTGCGCTCGGCTCTGCGCGAAGACCCGGACGCGATTCTGGTCGGTGAAATGCGCGACCTGGAAACCATCCGCCTGGCCATGACCGCTGCTGAGACCGGCCACCTGGTGTTTGGCACGCTGCACACCAGCAGTGCGGCCAAAACCATCGACCGGATCATTGATGTGTTTCCGGGCGAAGAAAAGGAAATGATCCGGGCCATGCTGAGCGAATCGCTACAGGCCGTGATCTCGCAAGCGCTGTGCAAGACCAAAGATGGCAGTGGCCGGGTGGCTGCGCACGAGATCATGCTCGGCACCAGCGCCATTCGCAATTTGATCCGCGAGGCCAAAGTAGCGCAGATGTATTCGAGCATTCAGACCGGCAACAGCGTGGGTATGCAAACGCTCGACCAGAACCTGACCGATCTGGTGCGCCGCAACATCATTACCCTGACCGAGGCCCGCACCAAGGCCAAGTCGCCGGAAAACTTTGCAGGGTGAACATCATGGAACGCGATCAGGCAAGCACCTTTGTTAACGACCTGCTCAAGCTGATGGTCGGGCGCGGCGGCAGTGACTTGTTCATTACCGCCGAATTTCCACCGGCCATCAAGGTTGACGGCAAATTGACCAAAGTGTCACAGCAACCATTGAACGGCACGCACAGCCTGGCGCTGGCGCGGGCGATCATGAGCGACAAGCAGGTAGCTGAATTTGAGCGCACCAAAGAGTGCAACTTTGCCATTGCACCTGCGGGTTTGGGGCGTTTTCGGGTCAATGCCTTTATGCAGCAGAGCAAGGTTGGCATGGTGTTGCGCACCATCCCGAGCACTTTGCCGTCCATCGACAAAATGGGTTTGCCGCCGATCCTCAAGGACATCATCAACACCAAACGCGGCTTGTGCATCATGGTCGGTGGCACCGGATCGGGCAAATCGACCACCCTGGCGGCCATGATCGACTGGCGCAACGAGACCACCTATGGTCACATCATCACAATCGAAGACCCGATCGAGTTTGTCCATGCGCACAAAAACTGTGTGGTCACGCAGCGTGAAGTGGGCATTGACACCGATTCCTGGGATGCTGCGCTGAAAAATACCTTGCGGCAAGCGCCGGATGTGATTTTGATGGGCGAAATCCGCGACCGCGCAACCATGGAGCACGCCGTGGCGTTCGCCGAAACCGGGCATCTGTGCGTCGCCACGCTGCACGCCAACAGTTCCAACCAGGCGCTTGACCGCATCGTCAACTTTTTCCCCGAAGAGCGGCGCAACCAGTTGCTGATGGACTTGTCGCTCAACCTGCGCGCGCTGGTATCTCAGCGGCTGGTACCCAAACAGGACGGCGCGGGGCGCGTCGCCATGGTCGAGATCATGCTGAACTCGCCATTGATTTCAGACCTGATCTTCAAGGGTGAAATTGCTGGCATCAAGGAGATCATGAAGAAAAGCCGCAATCTGGGTATGCAAACTTTTGATCAGGCTTTGTTTGATGCCTACGATGCCAACCAGATCACCTATGAAGACGCGTTACGCAATGCTGACTCTGTCAATGATTTGCGCTTGCAAATCAAGCTCAACAGCAAGCGCAGCCAAAGCACCAACCTGGCTGCAGGCACTGAAAACATGGCGATTATTTAACCGGGATTGTTCATCAGGCGTACCTGCGATGCTGCTTGGACGTCAGCGGTAAGCCAATCCGACCCCTGGTCTTACCGATTCACAATTTTTTTGGAGTTACCTTCGAAAATGATCATCAAAATGCATCCAGCCACTGCGGCCCGGCACGTGGCTTTTTTGGGCTTGGGGGTGATGGGCTACCCAATGGCCGGCCACCTGGCCTGCGCCGGTCACCAGGTGACGGTCTATAACCGCAGCGCGGCCAAGTCAGACGCTTGGTGCGCCCAGTACACCGGTGTCTGCAGCAAACACAACCTGTTGAGTCAAGCCGCCACGCCCCGCCAGGCGGTGGCGGGTGCCGAGCTGGTTTTTTGTTGTGTCGGCAACGACGATGACCTGCGCAGCGTGGTGTTAGGGCCGGACGGTGCCTTTGCCGGGATGCAGCCGGGCGCGATTTTGGTTGACCACACCACCGCTTCGGCTAACGTGGCGCGCGAGTTGCACGCACAGGCCAAAACGCTGGGCTTGCACTTTGTCGATGCGCCGGTGTCGGGCGGCCAGGCTGGCGCACAAAACGGTGCTCTCACGGTGATGTGCGGGGGTGACCGCGCGCCGTTTGACGCCGCACAACCCGTGGCTATGGCGTTTTCCAAAGCTTTTACCTACCTGGGCGACAGCGGTGCCGGCCAATTGGCCAAGATGGTCAACCAGATTTGCATCGCCGGCATGGTGCAAGGTCTGGCCGAGGCGATTGCCTTTGGTCAAAAGGCCGGGCTTGACATGAACTTGGTGCTGGACGTGATCGGCAAGGGCGCGGCGCAAAGCTGGCAGATGGACAACCGTGGCAAGACGATGGTGGCCGACAAGTTTGACTTTGGCTTTGCCGTGGACTGGATGCGCAAGGATCTGGGCCTGGTGCTGGACGAAGGACGGCGCAATGGTGCCAAACTACCGGTGACCGCGCTGGTGGACCAGTTTTACGCCGATGTCCAGGCCATGGGAGGCAGGCGCTGGGACACCTCCAGCCTTGTCAAACGCTTGAAGTAAGGGCTTGTAAAGAAATCACTTTTGCGGTGATGCTTTCGTCTGCGGTGCGGTCTGCGGCAGCAGGTTGCGCAGTTCATCCTCGGTGATGTATTCCAGCACGCGCACCATTTTTTGTACCCCGGTGGTTGAGCGCGCTATTTCCGTAGCACGGCTGGCCTCGCGCTGCGTGACACGACCCATCAGGTAGGTGGTGCCGCGTTCAGTGACGACCTTGAAAGCGTTGGCGTACAAATCCTTGGCGTCCACCAGCGCTGCCTTGACGCGGCCGGTCACCAGTGCGTCAGACGAGCGCTGCGTCAGCGTGGCGTTGCCCAGTTCAGCCAGCTCATTGACCACCGACTGCACGTTATCTACCCGGGTCACAATTTGTTCGACCAGCAGTTTGTCCTGCACATTGGGCACCTCGCCCGTGACCAACACGCGCCGGTTGTAGCTGTTCACATTGACGTGCACGCGATCGCCCAGGTTGTCGCGAATCCGGCTGGACGCGCGCAGCTCAATGCCCTCGTCTTCCAGCTGCGCACCAGACGTGCGCCGGTCAGTCGCAACTAACCCACCCATCACGGCACCACCCACCACCACCGGAAAGCAGGCGCTCAGGCTGGCGCTCAAACCGACTGCCAGCGTCGTGATTTTCAAAAAGTGCAGGGTCGAAGTCTTCATTGTGAGCTTTCAGTATCGCCAAGTAACAAATCGTCCACCGCGTCGCACAGACAGTGCAAGGTCAGCAGATGGACCTCCTGGACTCGGGCGGTGCGCTCGTGCGGCACACAAATGTGCACATCGGTATCGCGCAACGCTTGCATCATTTTGCCGCCGCCGCGCCCGCTCAGTCCAATCACGACCATGTCGCGCTCGTGCGCAGCCTGCACCGCCGCCAGCACGTTGGCAGAATTGCCGCTGGTGGAGATGGCCAGCAGCACGTCGCCGGGTTGGCCCAACGCACGCACCTGGCGCGAGAAGACAACATCGAAGGCGTAATCGTTGGCAACGGCGGTCAGGATCGAGCTATCTGTGGTGAGCGCAATGGCGGCCAGCTCAGGGCGTTCGCGCTCGAAACGACCTACAAATTCAGCCGCGAAGTGCTGCGCGTCGGCGGCTGAACCCCCGTTACCGCAAGCCAGCACCTTGCCACCGCTGGTGACACACGCCAGCAGCGCCTGCACGGCGTCTGCAATGGGCTTGCTCAAGACCGGCGCGCACTGGTACTTCAGGTCGGCGCTGTCGATAAAGTGTTGTTGAATGCGTTGTTGCAGCATGGGCGCGATGATACCTGCGTGGAGAATCTGAAGCGGTAGCGATGTCAGGTAAAACCCATACCGAAGCCGGCTTTGGTTGCCGCACGTCAACCCGCGTCAAACGCGCCTTGCAACCAATCAATGTGCTCACCCTGCACCGCGACCACGTCAAAGCGGCAAGGTGGCAGGTGGGGCTGACGCATCAGAAAGTGACGCGCTGCAAACACAATACGGCGCTGCTTGGTGGCGTTGACGCTGGCCGCGGCGCCGCCATGGCTGATGCCGCTGCGTTGACGCACTTCAATGAACACACAGGTACCGTCGGACGCACGCATGATCAGATCAATCTCGCCCCCGCCTCGACCGGGCGAACGATAATTGCGCTGCACCAGAACCAAACCGGCGCGCTGCAGGTGTTGCAGGGCCAGGTCTTCTGCCGCATCACCGGTCTGCTTGGTGGTTGCGGCTTTGAAAGGCGCGTTTTTTGAAAGCCAGCCCATTGACCCTCTCTCCTTCTGCCAGACTTGCGGGAACGTTCGCCACGGCGTTGCAGGCAGCCCAGGATGCCGCTTCGACGCAAGATTATCCTGCCGCCACACTGTATGTGGTGGCCACCCCGATCGGTAATCTGGCTGACATCACGCTGCGTGCGCTGTATGTCTTGCAACGTGTGGATTTGATTGCCTGCGAGGACACGCGACACACCCACGCGCTGCTGCGCTCCTACGGCATCGACAAGTCCGGCGCACAACTGCTGGCGCTGCACCAGCACAACGAAGCGCAAGTCAGCATGGAAGTGCTCACAAGGCTACAACAAGGCACGCGCGTTGCATATGTGAGCGACGCCGGTACCCCGGCCGTCAGCGACCCGGGCGCACGGCTGGTGGCCGCTGCGGCGCAGGCGGGGGTGCGCGTGGTGCCGTTGCCGGGTGCCAGCAGCGTTACCACGCTGCTGAGTGTGGCCGGGCTGGCGGCCCATTCGGCAATGGCCCAGGGCTTTGTGTTTGCCGGTTTTTTGCCCAGCAAGCCCAGCGAACGCGCGGCCAGCATTCAGACGCTGGCCAGCCAGGAGCGCGCGGTGGTCATACTGGAAGCACCCCACCGCATTGAAGCGCTGGCGCAGGCGCTGGCCCCGTTGGGGGCACGCATGCTGACGGTAGGACGCGAGCTGACCAAGCAGTTCGAAGAAATTGTCACGCTGGCAACTGGTGACTTTGCCCCTTGGCTCGCCAGTAGCAGCCACCGCACGCGCGGTGAATTTGCGCTGGTGCTGCACCCTGCCGGGCAGGCAGCACCCCCTGTAGTGCGACCCCGGGTACTGCAATTGCTGATGGCAGAACTGCCGCTGAAAACGGCCGTCAGGCTGGCCGCAGAAATTACCGGCCAACCGCGTAACGCGCTGTACCAGCAGGCACTCACATTGCAAGCGGAGCAACCATGAAAGTGCCGTCCCAAAACCCACCCCAACACCTGTGCCCGCTGTGCGGTCAGCCCAATCAGTGCGCCATGCATGCACAGCGCGATGGCACACACGCGTCGCAAGCTTGCTGGTGTACCCAGGTAAAAATTGGCGCTGACTTGCTTGACCGCATACCCGACCAGGCGCGCGGTCAGGCTTGTGTGTGCGCCGCCTGTGTTCGCGCTGCCAATGGGGCGCGCTGACAGGTCCGCAGCGCGCGGGATTCAGGCTTTTGCGCTGTCAAGCACCTGCTCGGCAATGGACAGCAACAGCAGCAAGTCTCGCAATGCTGCCAACTCGAACGCGGGCTGGGTTGACGTCTGCTGCCCACGATAGATACACGAATGTAGAAAAGTGACGGCCTCCGGGCGATTCCACACCTGTGTCAGTTGCGCCAATTCTTCGGGGTAAGACATCAGGTCAAGCCCCTCCAGATGGTAGGCAGGAAAGTCTGGCAGAACACAGTTGAAGTGTTGGTTAAAAGTTGTGCGGTATTCGCGAAAATCTGTCTTGTAGCCCAGCGAATGGAAAAGGGACAACAGGTCGAGGTAAACCACAGGATCGGGCCTGTCACCCTCAGCAATGTGGCTTTTCAGGATGGCCAAAGCACGGTCGGTTTGACCCAGAGCGACAAAAGATTCTGCCTGTTGGCGGATATCCAGCGCCCGTTCGCTTGCCGGCAATGCCGGCTTGGACGATTCACCCATACCACCCCAATTGGTCAGGTCAAGGTCAAGATCAAGATCCACTTCTTCTTCGCTTGTCACCACGGCAGATCTGCCGTCAGTGGCATCCTGCAGTTGGGTGGTGCTGAAGGCGATTTCGTTGCCCTGGAGCAGCGCAGAATCAGCCAACGTACCGGGCAGGGCAGGCGAAACAACGTGGAACTCAAAACCGGAGTCAGGAGCCTTGACTGAGGTGGCTGTGGCCGGACTACGTGCGGTTTGGGTCACAGGAGCGGCTTGAGTGGATGAAGTCGTCGTCACCGGTAACACGGCTTTGTTCGGCTCTGTCGCAGACACGGCGACACGCCCCAAAATATCAGAAGCGGTTTCATGTGTGGACGGTGCACGATAGCGTTGCCACAAAAGCCACGCCAGCACGGTCGCGCACAGAATCAGCAAAACCAGCACGACGTAAAACACTTGCAGCGATATGCGCTCAGACTGTGCACGTTGCAGCTGCAACTGCATTTCGGCCAACTGGGCGTTGGTTTTGGCTGCTTGAAGCCGCACCTGCTTGAGCTCTTCCTGGAGCGACTGGATTTGGCTGGCCTGTAGCGCCGCCTCAGGGGAGGGCTGGCTCAAAGGCGCAATAACGGGGCTTTCTGTCAAGCTGGTAGACAAATTCAAGGCTTCCAGCTTCAGCGCAGACTTGGCAGGTTCAACGGGGGTGGCCGGCTTGGCCGCTGAAGCAGGGGCTGACGGCGCTGGTTTGACCACGCTGCGCGGCGGCGCATTTTTGCGAACCGCAGATCGTTTGGCACGGACAGACTTTTTGGCAACAGGTTTTGCCACCGGGGCTGCTTGTGTTTGAACCGCTGGTGCCAAGGCCTCTGGCGTGGCGGACACCGGGGCCACCGCCACCACGGGTGCTGCTACCTGGGGTAAATTGGTTGCTTGAGGCTCGGGCAGCACCACCACGGGGAAGTCAGCCAGCACCACGTAGCGTCGGGACAGAGCGCTGGTACAGGTGGAGCGCAATTCCACCGTGACAACAGGCTCATCTACCAGCGCAGCAGACTGCACACGCACCCGGTAACTACCCTCTGATGTATTGGAAAGAGGACGCAGCGTGATGGCGGGATTGGCTTGCCGGGCGTCGGCATGAAACACGTCGGCTTTGAAGCAGGCGGCGGACACGTCTTCGCCGGGCGATGCCTGAACCACCGCCGAAACGTCGAGTGAGTGGCCAATGACCACGCTGCCGCGCAGGTCGCCCAGTGTCAATGCGTGACTGGCTGACACCAAACTGGCCCACATCACCAGACCGGTCACAACGTAAGCAACTCTGCTATTCAAGACAACTATTCCCTTGGACGATGCAAAGACATCATGGCGGGGGCGTCTGCCGACCCCGGGCGCGGCGAAATTTGCCAGAGCATAACGCGAACTTGGTGATATTTTGCATCCGGGGTAACGCCAACGCCGGAAAATTTGGATAAGCTCGTGTTACCCAGATCACTTGATCGGCAACCTCTACCTTGGGTTCCGGTCGTTCCCCATGTGCCAATTGCTTGGAATGAACAGCCATCTGCCGGCCAGCCTGACGCTGAGTTTTGCCGGTTTTGCGCAGCGCGGCGGCTGCACCGACCACCACAGTGACGGTTGGGGCATTGCTTTTTTTGAGAGCGACTGCGCCACACCCGGCAAGGGTGTGCGGCATTTTGTTGACAAATCCAGTGCAGCATCCTCGCCCATCGCGCAGATGCTCAAAAGCTATCCGATTAAAAGCCACAACGTGGTGGCGCATGTGCGCAAGGCCACCGTGGGCAGCGTCACGCTGGAAAACTGCCATCCTTTTGTGCGTGAACTGTGGGGCCGCTACTGGGTGTTCGCGCACAACGGCAACCTTAAAAACTACCAGCCCAAATTGCACGGCAACTTCAAGCCCGTGGGCAACACCGACAGCGAGCTCGCATTTTGCTGGATCATGCAGGAGCTGGCCAAATCGCACGCCGACGTGCCCAGCGTGGAAGAACTCACCTGCACGCTGCGGGAGCTGGCACCACAGATTGCACGGCACGGCACGTTCAACTTTTTGCTCAGCAACGGGCAGGCGCTGTGGGCACACGCCACCACCAAATTGCACTATGTGCTGCGCGCGCACCCGTTTCACCAGGTGCATTTGAAAGACGACGACGTGACGATGAACCTGGCCGAATTCAACAGCCCCGAGGACCGCTTGGCCATTGTGGTAACCGAGCCGCTCACGACCGACGAAGACTGGGTGGTGATGCTCCCCGGGCAGCTGATGGTGTTTGTCGATGGCCTGCCCAAAGAATGCAGTTGTCCGTCACACCGCAGCGTGCGCGTCGATGAAATAGCGCACTGCACGCACCAGCATCAAACCAGGCCTTCCAGCGCATCGACAAACATTGCAGCCACATCGCAGCCGGTTTGATCGGTAATTTCCTGAAAGCACGTTGGGCTGGTCACGTTGATTTCAGTCAGGCTGTCGCCAATCACGTCCAGCCCGATCAGCAGCAGACCGCGCTGGAACAGCACCGGGCCAATCTGTTCAGCAATTTGCTGGTCACGCGCAGTGAGCGCCTGCGCCACGCCTTTGCCGCCTGCGGCCAGATTGCCACGCACCTCGTCGCCTTGCGGAATGCGCGCCAGCGCATAAGGCACCGGCTTGCCTGCGATCACCAGAATGCGCTTGTCGCCCTGCGCAATGGCGGGCAAAAAGGCTTGCACCATCACGCTCTTGGTGCCGTTCTGGTTGAGGGTTTCGATGATCGAACCCAGGTTCAAACCGTCCTTCTTCACCCGGAAAATACCCATACCGCCCATGCCGTCGAGTGGTTTGAGGATGATGTCGTGGTGCACGGCGTGAAAATGCCTGATGGCTTGTGCGTCTCTCGTCACCAGCGTCGGGCCGATGAACTGCGGCCACTCCAGGATGGCGAGTTTCTCGGGGTGGTTGCGCAACGCACCTGGCCGGTTGAACACATGCGCGCCTTCGCGCTCGGCCTGCTCCAGCAAATGCGTGGCGTAGAAGAATTCACTGTCAAACGGTGGGTCCTTGCGCATCAATACCGCGTCAAAGTCTTTCAGCGGCAGGCTGGCGCTGGCCACTACGTCAAACCATTGCGGCGTGTTGCCCGTCAGGTGCAACTGCTGCACCTGGGCGCGTACCACGTCACTACGCTGCCAGAACATTTGTTGCGGCTCGCAGGCGCTCACGCTGTGGCCACGCCGCTGCGCCTCGCGCATCATGGCAAAAGTGGTGTCCTTGCAGGTCTTGAACGTCGCCAACGCATCGGCCACAAAAAGCAGGTTCATCGGTTCTCCAAAGGTAAATCAAGCAGCACCGTGCACGGTAGCCTGCTCAAATTTCGATCTTGCTGCCCAGTTCCACCACCGCGTTGCTGGGCAGGTTCAAAAAGTCAGCTGCCGCGCTGGCGTTGAGGTGCATCTGGGCAAACATTTTCTCGCGCCAGGGGGCCATACCACCACCCAGCGTGGGTGCCACGGTGTCACGGCTCAAAAAGTAGCTGGTGGTCATCGGGTCGAGGTCGCAGCCGCGCCCTTTCATGTGCGTGAGCGCCTTGGGCAGGTCGGGGTCGTTCTTGAAGCCGTAGTTCACCACGACCTGCCAGCAGTCGTGCCCCAGTGATTCAATGGTAAGCCGTTTGTCCATGCCGATCCACGGAATCTCATGGTTGACCACGGTGACAAACAAATTGATCGAATGCAACACCTTGTTGTGCTTGAGGTTGTGCAGTAATGCATTGGGTACGGTGCCCGGCGCGGCGGTTAAAAACACAGCGGTGCCCGCCACGCGCACGGGCGGGCTGACGAACACCGCCTCAAGAAAACTGGTCAGGTCGATCGCGTCGGCCCTGAGTTTCTGGTTAATCAGACGTCGCCCCTCGTGCCAGGTCAGCATCAAGGTATAAACCGCACCCGCGATCAGCAGCGGGAACCAGCCACCCTGAAACAGCTTCATCAAGTTGGAGCTGAAAAACGCCATATCCACCGCAAAAAACAACCCAGTGGAGGTGATGCACAGCGCCAATGGATAACGCCAGGTGTAACGTATGACAAAGAACGTGAGCACGCTGGTGATGAGCATATCCAGCGTCACCGCGATGCCATAAGCAGCGGCCAGGTTGCTCGACGACTTGAACAACATCACGGCCAGCACGATCGCCACAAACAGACCCCAGTTGACCAACGGCATGTAGATTTGGCCGGTCTCTTTGATGCTGGTGTGCAACACCTGAAACCGGGGCAGGTAGCCGAGTTGAATCACCTGTTTGGTGACCGAAAAAGCGCCGGTGATGAGCGCCTGTGATGCAATCACCGTGGCCAGCGTGGCCAACCCCACCAGCGGCAACAAGGCCCAGGGCGGTGTCATCAAAAAAAACGGATTCTTGACCGCCTGCGGATGCGCCAGCAACAGTGCCCCCTGCCCAAAATAATTGAGCGTGAGCGCAGGCATCACCACACCAAACCAGGCGCGCCGGATCGGCCGTTTGCCAAAGTGCCCCATGTCGGCGTACAGCGCTTCGCCCCCGGTAACACACAGCACCACGGCACCCAGAATCACAAAGGTGATGCCCGGGTTGGCCAGCATGAAGCCCAGCGCGTAATGCGGGCTCAGGGCCCACAGCACCTCGGGCATCTGCACAATCTGCCCTACGCCGATGGTGGCAATCGCGGCAAACCAGAGCAAGGTGACGGGGCCAAAAAACTTGCCGATGTCGGCCGTACCACGCTTCTGTACAAAAAACAGCCCAAACAGAATCAGCAAGGTCAACGGGATCACCGCGCTTTTGAACCCGGGCGACACCACCTCCAGGCCCTCCACCGCCGACAACACAGAAATGGCCGGTGTGATGACCCCATCGCCGTAGAACAGGCAGGTACCAAAGATGCCCACCAGCAACAGCACCCGGCGCAGCGCGGGCTTGTCCCGCACCGACTGTGATGCCAGTGTGAGCATCGCCACCAACCCGCCTTCGCCATGGTTGTCCGCACGCAGCACGAGCGTGACGTACTTGATCGAGATGATGACAGTCAGTGTCCAAAAGAAGATCGACAGAATGCCCAGCACGTTGTCGTGTGTGAAGGGCACGTGGCCGGAGCCAAACACCTCTTTCACGGCGTACAGCACGCTGGTGCCGATGTCGCCATAGACGACACCGATGGCACCCAGCGTGAGCGCGCGCAACGACGTTTGAGAAGTGGCCAAGCAGTCACCCGGCGGTTGTACCCGGCGGGCTCCAAAGTCAGGAAGGTGCGTGATTTTGCGTCAGAACAGCGCCCGTAGCGCGGCGGGGCGCTCAGACGTAGGTTTCGGCCTCGGGGTCGGTCGCTTCCAGCTCATAGCTGGCCGCCAGCGTGGCCAGGCGACCCACCACGCCGTACATGTAAAAGCGGTTGGGCACGCTGGCACCGGGCTTGACGCCGGGCTGAGGCAATAGGGTACTGTGTTCAAACGCCAGTGGTACAAAATCGGAGCCTGGTGCGTTCAGGCTTTCATCGACGCCGCGTCCGGCGTGCACCCGGTAAAAACCACCCACCACGTAACGGTCCATCATATAAATCACCGGTTCGGCCACGGCGTCGTTGACGCGCTCTTGCGTGAGCACGCCCTCTTGCACCAGAAAGTCGTGCGGCAACAACGGGGCTTTTCGACCCAGGGTCAAGGCTTGTACCCGGTCGCATAAAAGTTGCGTATCTTTGGCGTCGCGCACCGTCACAATGCCCAGCTCGTGCGTGCCGTGGTCGGCCTTGACCACCACAAAGGGTTTTTCCTTGATGCCGTATTCCTTGTATTTGCGCCGCACACGCGCCAGCACCGCATCAATCTGGCTGCGCAGGCAATCCAGGCCATCGGGTTGCCCCAGCTGCACGGCTTCACACTTGTCGAACAACGGGTTGATCAGCCAGGGGTCCACGCCCATGAGCTTGCCCAGGCGCTTGGCAACCTCTTCGTAGGCCTTGAAGTGCGTGCTCTTGCGCCGCGTTGGCCAACCCGCGTGCAGCGGCGGCAGCAGGTATTGTTCGTAAATTTCTTCCAGAATGCCGGGCACGCCGGCACTCAGGTCGTTGTTGAGCAAAATGGTGCAGGGGTCGAAGTCTTTCAG
>Ga0172373_10004060_pt1 | contig 20832 bp, 20 predicted proteins | sample Lak10m_2_FD_114546 | JGI IMG/M metagenome (GOLD analysis project Ga0172373, IMG submission 114546) | Freshwater microbial communities from Kabuno Bay, South-Kivu, Congo - kab_092012_10m | ecosystem: Environmental > Aquatic > Freshwater > Lake | place: Democratic Republic of the Congo...
CCTTGGCTTCGACTCCGCTCAGCCAACGGAACTCAAGGCCTGGCAGTTCCAACCATTACTGTAATGGCCGTGAGCCAACGTCTGAGAACGCGAGCATCAGGCCCGCTAGCGGGCGGGACGCCCACGCTCCCAACATGATCAATCAATTGAACCCACTTCCGATGGTTCTTTACCCGCTCGTTTGCCCAAATCCCTATGAGCGCCCTTCGGAACCGCTGCCTGCTCCGCCCCGCCGGCGAGGCTGAGCGCCGTTTGGGCCGGGCGTCCATGCCCTATCCGCTCACGGCCTCGATCCCGGCTTGCGGGCTCAACCGAAGATCAGGATGACCAGCAGAATCTGGGACATCAGAATGCCCATCAGGGTCATGAAGTAATCCACGCTTTTGGCGCAGAACATGAAGCCGCAGGACACGCTGTAGGCGATGACCATGAGGGTGTAGATGGCCATGTAGACGGTGGTGAGGGCGGCGATGCGGATCAGTCTTTCGCGCCAGGGCTGGCTTTTCCAGTTACCCCGGATTCTGGAATCCGCTTGATGCCAGGGATTGTCGCCTCCAGGGGCGGGTTTGCCGCGCGGGCTGGCGTGTCGGGCTTTGCCTGTGGCCGGAGTGTCCGGGTTGTAGGCCTGGCGCCCGGTGGGAATATGCCAGACATCGTCCGCCTCCTGGCGTTTACGCTCCTCCTCCTTGATCCATAGGTCGTGCCGGCGGCGCTGGTCAGGGTCGGAGAGGTGCGAAAACGAATCCTGAATGATTTTGGTCATCCGCTCCGCCTCCTGTGGATCGCCGTCGTATTTGTCCGGGTGGTAGTGCTGCATGAGCGCCTTGTAGGCGGCGCGTATGACCGAATCCGGCGCGTTTTGGGCGACCTTGAGGTTGTCGTAGTGGGTGCGGAATGAAGCCATGGGCGTTCATGATAGCGGTAAGCGGGGGGAAGAAAAATCGGAGTCGTGCGGCAGGAGTTGAATGCCAGGGTGGGGGCGGATGCCGCAGTGCGGGTCTGGGAAGGGGTATGGATGGATGAGTAGATAAAGGTTCATTTGAAATCCCCTCACCCCAGCCCTCTCCCCGGAGGCGGAGAGGGAGTTGATCGGTACCTGCTCATTTATCCAACCCTTATGAAAAAAGGCGCGGATGAGGCGCCTTTTTTCGGGGTGCGGGGCTATCGCACTATTCGATGCTGAATTCCCGCATCATGCCCATGTCCTCATGTTCGAGGTTATGGCAGTGGTACATGAAGACGCCCTTGAAGTCCTGGAAGGGCTTGATGATCCGGACCTTTTCACCGGGCATCACCAGAACGGTGTCCTTCCAGCCGGAACTCATCAGGCCGTCCTTGACAGTGGCATAGTCCTCGGCTTCCTCGGCGCCGATGCTGCGGCTGAGCACCTGGAATTGCTGGCCGTGGAGGTGGATCGGATGCGCCATGGAGAACATCATCCCCATGCCGCCCATGCCCCCCATGCCGCCGCCCATACCCATTCCGCCCATGCCCTGGCCGCCGCCTTCCTGACCGCCATGCTGCATGCCGCCCATACCGCCGCCCATCATTCCGGGTCCCATGCCGCCACCGCCCATCATGCCGTGGCCCATTCCGCCCATACCGCCTCCTCCCATGCCACCGCCGCCCATGGCGTGGCCGGCCATGCCGGCGTCCTTGCCGGATTCGGCGGGTTTTCCGGCTTCCGCGCCGTGACCGCCCTCGCCCGCCGGCTTGGCGGCATCGCCGCCGCCGTGACCGCCGCCCCCGCCATGTGCGTGGAAGATTTCCAGCAACTGGACGGTATTGAGCGGGACCCGTTCAAACGGCAGAAAGTCATTGCTGGCATAAGGACGGCCGTTCAGCAGCATGGACATGGGGCCTTCGGAGATGCCGATGGGGATCGGGTTGTTGCGGTTGGCGACATCCTCGATCCGGTAGCGGGTGATGCTGGAAAGATGCGTGGGTAGATTGGGGCTGTCCTTCATCTCACGGGTCACACGGATTTTGAGGATGGGGAAATCGCTGCCCACCGGAAGGCTGGCCCCATGGCCCATGCCCCCCATGCCGCCGCCACCCATCATGCCATGGCCCATGCCACCTCCACCCATCATCCCCCGTCCCATGCCGCCACCGCCCATCATGCCGTGGCCCATGCCGCCTCCCATCATGCCGCCGCCCTGGCCGGACTGCATTTGCTCGGCCATTTTGGGCAGGACGCCCTTGAACGGGAGGCTGCGCAGGGTGATTTCCGTGCCCTTGGGCCGGCCGCTGAAATCGGCCCAAACGTCGATCCGCTCGCCGGGGGCCATCATGACGTAGGGGCGATTCTCCGGGACTTCGAGCAGTCCGCCATCGACGCCGATGACGGTGAGGGGCGTTCCATCACTCCAGCCCAATTTGTAGATGCGGGCATTGGAGCCGTTCAGGACGCGTAGCCGATAGGCGCGGCTGGCCACGTCGATTTCCACATTGGGGCGACCGTTGACGAGAATTTTGTCGCCATAAAAGCCCACCATGCGGTCATGCATCATGCCGCTGTAGACGAGCTGGTTCTGGTCGTCGAAGCGCCGGTCCTGGATGACGACGGGGATTTCATATTCGCCGCCAGGCAAACCCAGTTTGGCTTCTTCCTGGTCGTTGATGATGATGCCGCCCGCCATGCCGTAATACACCTGAGTGGCCGTGGCTTCATGCGAATGCGGATGGTAAAGATTGAGGCCGGCGCGGTTCAGTACCTCGAATTCATACACCCGGGTTTCCCCGTTGTTGACGGCGTGATTGGGGTGCCCGTCCATCTCGGCCGGTACATGCAGCCCATGCCAGTGGGTAATGCTGGGCTCGGGGAGCTTGTTGTGGAAATTGATGCGGACCTTCTGGCCTTTCTGCAGTCGGATGATGGGACCGAGATAGCTGTCTGGGAGGTCGGTGAGCGCCTCCTTGGGACCGTTCACCAGCTTGGCCGTGTAGCGATAGACCCGCGTCTTGGCCCCGGGCAGTACGGAGACATTGTCCACCTGCGCCAGAAGGTCGATTTCTACATCCGGCTTGAAGTTGGGGTTGGCGCGATTGGCGCCGCTGGTTTCCATCGCCCGCAGCCAGGACGGGGTGGCGGCGGCCGCCAGCAAGCCCCAGCCCGTCAGGCCCATGAACCGGCGCCGTGAGAAGAAATACCGTGTGCTCATAACACCCTCCGTGACATTTTTGTAGTTTTGTCGTGTGGGACGACCCGGAGGGATGAATGATTACCAAGGCGGCGATGCCGCCCCACGGCCACTGTCTCATCCCGACAGGATTCCGCGCACGATGGATGAATACCGCCATAACTATAGCCCCAAAAGGTATAAGTGACAGCTAATTTTATGCGCCCTTGCCTTGCGGACCCCCTGTCCGGCGGACAGCGTCGGCTTGCGGGGGAGTTCCATCCTTCGTCCGCACTCCGGGGCCCACACGCTGTAGGCAGATCGGGAGCCCGTCCGTTCCCGCCTGTACCGGGCGACAGCCATTCCTGTTTTGCTGACGCCTGAGCGCTTCCGGCCTTGATGGTGCAATTCAGCCTCCCGTAACGTCGCCATTGACTCCATCTCCCTGTTTACCGGGTGCTGAGTCCCGGCCGATTCATATCCAGGCTCTGATTTCCGCCGTCCCCAGCCGAGATGACGGGGTAGTCCAAGACTTCGGCTCAGATGCAAATGGCGGCCAGCTCCGTGCTGCTTGACATCGCTCGGGGAAAGGCGTAGCAAGCTACTTGGACTTCGGCTTTCCAGAATGTGGAACCCGTTCATGACCACACCCCCAAACCATTCTTCCGGGGGGCTCATGCGAGGAGCCGAAGCGATCCATTGATTCGGCCTGATCCACTCCATCGAGGCAAAGACATGTTCCAGAAAAGACTGTTGGTCCGGGCACTGGCGCTCGGGATGCTCGGCCTGGGCGCGGCCCAAGCTGGCGATTTTTATGTGCAGCAAAGCGTGGGCAACGACGCGAACCCCGGTACGGCCTGGGGGTCAGGGAATGCGGTGGCCACCATCAAGAGAGGGCTGGACCTGGCCATCGCCAATACCGGCCCGGACACGGTTCATGTCGCGGCCGGGACGTATGCGGAAAACCTGGTCCTGTACTATTCCGGCAGCGACACCACCCTGCTGGGCAGTTATCCGGCAAGCGGGGCAGGCCCGCGCAATCGTTCCACGACTCCCAGCATCATCGATGGGTCGGCGGCGGGGATCGTTTTCTCGATTTCCGGTGTGAACAACATCGTGCTGGACCGCTTCGTCATTCAGAATGGTTCAGCCGCCAGTGGCGGAGGCGTCTATTTTGGCTACGACGCCAGCAATGCGACGCTGAGCAACAACCTCATCCAGAACAATGTGGCCCAGACTCTGGGCGGCGGCATTGCCGGCGGCGGGGGCGGCCCCTTCGTCAATGGCCTGAAGCTGCTCAACAACGTGATACGCAACAATCAGGCGCAGACCGGAGCGGGCGTTTACCTGGGTGGCGGCACCACCGCTCAGGTTCTCAATAATGTGATTCGCGACAACCGTGTTCTGGAGGGCGATGGCGGCGGGATCGCCTTGAGACAGGATACGACCCGTGCCGTGCTGCGTGGCAACTCGTTCATCAATAATACCGCGAGCGCGGTTGGAGGCGGCATTTTCAACGAGGAGTCCCGGCTCACGCTGATCGACAATCTTATTCAGGAGAACAGCGCCACCAATGGCGGTGGCGTGGCCATTCTCCGGACCGCCCGCCAGACGACGGAACATAACGACATCATTAAAAATCGGGCTATTTTTAAAGATGGCGTGGGCCCCGGTGACGGCGGTGGCATCTACCATTTGTCGTCCCAGGGTAATTTCAGCCGAAACACGCTCCAGGGGAACCACGCGGAGAACTGGGGCGGCGGTATCTGCATCCTGTCGGATTCCCACCCCACCCTGACCAACAATCTCATCATCCGTAATCGGGCGGATCACACTGGCGGCGGCCTCAGCCTCTGGGACCGCTCGTCGGCGGTCGTGACCAACCTTACCCTCTATCACAACCAGGCAGGGGAGGGACATGGGGGCGGGATCATGGTTTCCAGCGGTACCAGTCTGACCTTGAAGAATGGAATACTGTGGGGCAACCTGTTGGGTCCGGTCAAGCAGCAAATCTATGCCGATAACGTGCTTGAGGCCAGCGTCACCTATTCGGATATCGAGGGTGGCGACTGGGCCGGCGTGGGCAACATCAATGTCACGCCGCAGTTCCAGCGCGCCGGGTATAGCCCGCGCCCGTTGCGGGAGGACTTCCACCTGATGGCGACATCACCCGCGCGCGATACCGGCGCCAATGTGGGCGCCCCCAAAAAAGATCTGGATGGCAACCCAAGGCCCTACAATTCCCTCACGGACATGGGCGCCTACGAATGGTCACCCGCGCCGGATCTCACCGGAGCCTGGCGTTCACTCTCGATGAGCGAATTGACCGTCCAGGGGACTTTCCGGGTCAGGAATACCGTGGCCGATCAAAGCGCCAAGACCTTCCGGGTCGCCTTCTATCGCTCCGATGACGGCAAACGGGTCATCGGGGGGCCGTTCAACACTCAAATCGTCAATGGTCTCGCGGGCGGGGCATTCCAGGACCTGGTGATCAATCACACCTTCGATACCAGTCCCAGCCAGTACGTTGTGGCCATGGTGGACAACCAGTTCCAGGTCAGGGAGTTGTCGGAAAGGAATAACCTGAAGGCAAGACTGGCGGCGCCCGCACCCTGATCCTCGTCGACGGATTACGGTGGTCGTGAGTTGAATTCAGGCCGGCCGATACCCGATCGACCGGCCTGTTTCTTTATAGCCTGACTGATGTGTCTTGGGAATCGGCGCATTCCGCCGGTAACACTCGCCAGCGGCGATGACCTGTCCCCTCCCCTCGGCAGGCGGGTTTATGCCGCTCGCTACAACGGGTGCTTATTTGCACTCCTGAGTTTTTTTAATGTAGGTAAAACCGGGCGGGCATGTAACCTTGACCCCTTTGCCACTCACATCAAACGTACCGAATGCGCTGCCTTCCTTCAGGAGCAGAGAATCACCCGGCTTCAGACCGAAGAATTCATTCATCAGGTTGGCGCCTTGTTTGGTCAGCGCAATTGAGAGGTTTTTTAGCTTGATGCCGCCATTCTTGATCGGAAAGCTGTCCAGCATGTAGGTGTTTTGGGCGATATTGGGCACGTTGCCGATCACCGTGCCATTCTTGACTACCACCGCGTTCATGCCCACGCATTGGGCGGAGGCCCAGCAATTATCACTGGCGTGTAATCCAGGTGAATTCAGGATCACGTTCATGCCCGTGCCCGGATTCTCCATCAATATGCCGCCCTTGTGTTCGATGTTGATGAAACCGTTGGGATAGTCGGGACGGGATGGATTCAGGGTCGCCGAGGTCAGGGGAAACTTGATCCGCAGGTTCTGCTTGTTGAGATTACCCTTGAAATTCGACTTGCCGTAGTCGTTGAGTGTGGCCCCCAGAGCCGGAAATATGTTGAAGAATTGGGGGGCAAAATTCAGCGTGGTCTTGCCGCTTTTGAGCGTGACCGTGCCGGGTCCCGAAAAGGCATGGGTGAGAGGGGCGATCGTGGCAAGGCCCAGGGACAAGATCAGAGTCCGCAGCGGTTTGCGCGGGATATGGAAAGTGCTCATGGCAAATATATCCTTGGATTGTATGGATAGGGTTCGCCTGCGTGGCGCTCGATCGGCCAGGCAGACACGCCGTTCCTCGGGCAGAAACGTAAACCGCCGTCATCGGCTCGAAAGCGCCGTGTTCAACCTCGGCGCTCGCGATATCAATGCTTCAAACCCAGCTTTTTTTCCAGATAATGAATGTTCTGGCCGCCAGCCTCGAAGCCGGGATCGTTGATGATGTCCAGCAGCAGCGGGATGTTGCAGTTGATGCCGCCGATGACCATTTCATTCAGGGCCGTGCGCATGCGGGCGATGGCGCTGCCGCGATCACCGCCGTGGGCGATGAGCTTGCCGATCATCGAATCGTAATAGGGCGGCACGGTGTAGCCGTTGTAGATATGGGTTTCCACGCGAATACCGGGACCGCCGGGCATGTGGAACTGTTCGATCAGGCCGGGGCTGGGAATGAAGGTACGGGCATCCTCGGCGTTGATGCGGCACTCGATGGCATGGCCGCGCATGACGACGTCGGACTGCTGGATCGAGAGCGGGTTGCCCGCGGCCACCAGCAACTGCTCCTTGACGATATCGAAGCCCGTGACCATCTCGGTGACGGGGTGTTCCACCTGGACCCGGGTGTTCATCTCGATGAAATAGAACTCGTCATCCTGATACAGAAACTCGAAGGTGCCGGCGCCCAGGTAGCCGATTTCCTGGCAGGCCTTGACGCAACGCGCGCCCATCTGCTGACGCCTTTCCTCGCTGATGCCCGGGGCTGGCGCTTCCTCGACCACTTTCTGGTGGCGGCGCTGCATGGAGCAATCGCGTTCGCCCAGGTGCACGCAGTTGCCATGACTGTCGGCAATGACCTGGAATTCGACATGCCGCGGGTTTTCCAGGAATTTCTCCATGTAGACCATGTCGTTGCCGAAGGCGGCGGCGGCTTCCCCCTTGGTCAGATTGATCGCACTGTGCAGATTCGCTTCGCTATGCACCACCCTCATGCCACGCCCGCCACCACCACCGGCCGCCTTGATGATGATGGGAAAGCCGATGCGGCGGGCGATGTTGAGGCACTCCTCGGCATCGTCGCCGAGCGGACCGTCCGAACCGGGCAGGCACGGTATGCCGGCCTTTTTCATGGCCTCGATGGCGGCCACCTTGTCGCCCATCACGCGGATGGTTTCGGGCCTCGGCCCGATGAAGATGAAACCGCTGCGCATGACTTTTTCGGCAAAATCGGCGTTTTCCGAGAGAAACCCATAGCCGGGATGGATGGCTTCGGCGTCGGTCACCTCGGCGGCGCTGATGATGGCCGGCACGTTGAGATAGCTTTCCCGGGAGGAGGCGGGACCGATGCAGACCGACTCGTCGGCCAGGCGAACATGCTTGAGATCGCGGTCGGCCTCGGAATGCACGGCCACGGCCTTGATGCCGAGTTCCCGGCAGGCCCGCAAAATACGCAGGGCGATCTCGCCCCGGTTGGCAATCAGGATTTTACCGATCATGGTTGAAGGCTCTGGTATCCGGTCAGGTTGGGGCGATGCGGGTCACAACTCACTCGATCACGAATAGCGGCTGGTTGTATTCCACGGGCTGGGCGTTCTCGACCAGAATCTTGGTGACCTTACCCGACTTGTCGGCCTCGATCTGATTGAGGATCTTCATCGCCTCGATGATACACAGGGTATCACCCGACTCCACACGCTGCCCCACTTCGACGAAGACTTGAGCGCCAGGGGTGGGCGAGCGGTAGAACGTGCCGACCATGGGTGACCGCACGATATGTCCGGACAGCGGGTCGGCCTCTCCCTTCTTGAGGGATACCTCGACCTGCGAGGCGCCCGGCGCTTGAGCCGGCGCCTGGGGCATGGCGTAGAACTGGGGCTGGGGCGGCGCCACGGAGCTGATCCGGCTGATCCGCACGGACTGCTCACCCTCATGAATTTCGATTTCGGCGACATCGGACTCGCCAATCATCTCGATCAATTTTTTTATATTGCGAATATCCATCGTGTTATTGACCTGGCTGGTGGGTGATAGCGTGCATGGCGGCTTGCAGGGCCAATTCGTAGCCGAGCGGCCCGAGCCCACAAATGACGCCCTTGGCGATATCGGAAAGATAGGAATGCTGGCGAAATGGCTCGCGTGCGTGGATGTTGGACAAATGCACCTCTATGAAAGGGATACGGGTCGCCAGCAATGCGTCACGCAGCGCGATGCTGGTATGCGTGTAGGCGCCGGGATTGATCAGAATGAACGAGACCCTTTCGTGATAAGCGGCATGAATGCGCTCGATCAGTGCATGCTCGGCATTGCTCTGGAAGCAAACCAGGTCATGGCCGTCGCGGCGCGCGGCGCTCATCAGGCATTCCTCGATATCCTTGAGCGTCTGATTCCCATAAAGACCCGGTTCCCGGATACCCAGCATGTTGAGGTTAGGACCGTTAAGGACGAGGAAACTGGCCATGTAGGGTAATCGGGACTCCGCAGTGCATCAAAGCGGCGGTATTTTGCCGAAACGCGCGCATAAAGTCCACGAAACGCCGGCAAACTGGCCGCAAAGGCATCATTCAGCGCTCCAGCAGCGGCTGAACTTTTTCCAGGACCTGCTCGCGACGAAACACCCCGGTATGGGCATACTCCAGGCGGCCATCGCGATCAAACACCACCGAGAACGGCAATGCGGCAAGCTCATTACCCATGCTGTCCGCCCAGGCGGGCACCGCGCTATTGTCACCGACGAGAACGGGATAGTTGACGGGATGTCGGCTGAGGTAGGCGCGGACTTCGGCCGGATCGTCGATGGCGACGCCGATGAATTGCAGCCCCTGTCCGCCCAGTTCCTGCTGCAGGGCGGCGAAGGCCGGCATTTCCTCCCGGCAGGGCGGGCACCAGGTAGCCCAGAAATTCAACACCACCACCTTGCCGCGCCATTCCGCCAATGCGTGCGACTTCCCCTCCAGATCGACCAGGGTCGGCTCCGCCAGGGGTTCCGGCGACGGGACCGACCAGAGTCGGTAACTCAATGCCCCGGCCAGCAGAGCCGCGAAACCAATCAGACTTAAAACCAGCGCGCGCCGCATCATTTCAGTATTTTATGAACATGTTCAAGGAATTGCTCGGCTTCCATATAGCCGATGACCCGCAGGGCCTTGCGCTCCTCGCCATCGGGTCCGAAAAACAGCGTGGCCGGGGGACCCACCAGATTGAAGCGCTTCATGAGTTCAGCGTTGCGGTCCGAATTCTCCGTGACATCCGCCTTCAGCAGCACCATGGGAGCGAGGGCCTCGATGACGCGCGGATCGCTGAAGGTGTAGCGCTCCATCTCCTTGCAGGACACACACCAGTCGGCGTAGAAATCGAGCATGGCGGTTTGGCCGCGCGCCGCCGTATCGGCCAGGACCCTATCCAGGTCCGCCACCGAGTTCACCGAACGAAACGCCAGGCGATTGGATTTCAAGGGCCCCGATTCGCCAGTCACGACGCCCTGGGCCAATCCCCGCAGCGGTTGCAAGGGATCGGTGCTGTTGGAAGCCACGCCGATCAGCATCAACACGCCATACGCCAGCATCGCGATGCCTAGCCCCTTCCACAGTTTGCGCCACCCGGAAGCCGCCGGGGGCAGTGTATCGAGCGCACCCAGGTAGATCGCCGGAACGATGAACAGCAAGGCCCACAATAACAGGGTGACGGCCGGGGGCAGAATACGGTCCAGCAACCAGACGGCGATGCCCAGGAGACCGACCCCGAACACCGCCTTGACGGCATTCATCCAGGTACCGGCCCTGGGCAGCAGTTTCCCGGCGGACGCGCCAATGGCCAGCAGGGGCAGGCCCATGCCCAGCCCCAGCGAGAATAGCGCCAACCCGCCCAGCAGGGCATCGCCGGTCTGGCCGATGTAGATGAGCGCGCCGGCCAGTGGAGCCGCGACGCAAGGTCCGACGATCAGGGCTGACAGCGCACCCATGATCGCCGCGCCCGTCAGGGTGCCGCCATGCTGCCGGTTACTGAGCGAAGTGATTCGGGACTGAATGAATCCCGGCAATTGCAGGCTGAACAGATCGAACATGGACAGGGCCAGCACGACGAATACCGTGCTGAACATCACGATGACTTTCGGATCCTGAAACATCGCCTGCAAATTACTGCCGAACAATCCTGCCAAAACGCCAAAAACGGTATAGGCCAGCGCGGAAGCCAACACGTAGCTGAGCGATAGCATCAGGGCGCGCCCGGTGGTAATCCGATGACCGTGCCCCACGATGATGCCGGACAGGATGGGGATCATGGGAAAAATGCAGGGCGTGAAGGCCAGCAGCAACCCCATTCCGAGAAAACTCGCGGCCGTCAGCCAGACCGAATCCTTGCGGATGCGGTCAACGATGGCGCATTGTTCCGACAGGCCTTCCGTCTCGACGAAACCGGTGGGCGGGCCAATCTGGCACTCACCGGCCAGTTCCGTGGCGGCAACCGGCGGCGGGACCGCAACCGTGGTCGGGGCGGCCACCGGGTCGCCTGCCGGCAACTCCAGAACCACCGTTTTCTGCATCGGCGGATAGCAAACCCCGCGATCCGCGCAGCCCTGGAAGGCGGCCTTCAGCTCCAGACGGTGGGCGGCCGCCCCGGTGCGCTCCAGCGGCAGGACAAAGCCCACATCCTCGTGAAACACTTCCACCGCGCCGAACTCGGGATCCTGCTTGGGTTCGCCGTGCGGAACGGTGTAGGCGCCCAGCCTGATGTCCGGCGCGCCGGTCAGACTCAGGGCAAATTTCTCCCGGTACAGGTAATACCCCTTGGCGACCTGCCAGCCAACCCATAGGGTATTGGCATCGCGCGCCTCGGCATGGAAGCGGAACGCCTCATCCGGGGGTAACAGATCGCCCTGCCCGCCCGGCTTCAAGCCCAGCGCCTTGAAGACCTCCTGAACGGCGGAGCCCGTACCAGCAGTGGCCAGCGTGACCGGCGCCTGGGGCCAATCCAGCTTCACGGTCCGCTTGACGGGCGGGTAACAGACTCCGGCATCGGCGCAACCCTGCGAGGTGACCTCAATCTGAACCTCGGCAGGGCCAGTACCCTGGCGGGTCAGGGGCACCCGCACCTCGGGGTGTCCCCGATAAATCTCCATCAGTCCGAAATTCTCGTCATGCTTGGTCTCACCCTGGGGAAACTCGGGTTCCCCCAGGATGACGCCGGGTGATTTCACGGCAAATTTGAGACGCTTCCGATAGAGGTGATAACCGTCGGCGATGTCCCAGTTGAATACCGCCTTATTCTGCTCCAGACGGTAGGAGAGCTGGAAGGCCTGATCATTGGGCAGCAACTCGGCGCTGGTCATGGCGAGCGCCAATCCCGGCAGCAACACGGCAAGCACCATGCCCATGGCAAGAGCGCCCCACAGTCGGTTGAACCCATGACTCATGCCGGCGTTCCTACCCAGTCAGCGATCCAGTTGAGATAGTCCCGGCTGCCGCGTTCGATCGGAATGGCCACTATTTCCGGCACTTCGTAGGGATGGTGTTGTCGGATGCAGGACTCCAGCGCGTCATAGCGATCGGCTTGCGTCTTGATCACCAGCAGATGCTCGACGGCAGTCTCCACCCGGCCCTGCCATCCGTACACCGAGGTCAGGCCCGGCAGAATGTTTACGCAAGCGGCATGCCGCTGGGTGACCAGAGTATCCGCCAGGTCCCGGGCTGTATTGGGGTCCGGGCACGTACATAAAACTAGACAGTAATCGGTCGACATGGCAAAAAGCCTGATGAATTAAAGTTGCGGGATTCTAAATCTTGGGCAAACACACGATGGTTAAAACTCGTCATCCCCGCAGGGATGCGGTAACCCGCTGTCACGGACGGTATTCCGCCGTACGCCACAGTCCTTGTATTTTGGGTTTCTCGGGTTGGAGGGGGTCATCCCTGGTCGCCGTATCAGGACCTACCCACCACAATGACGGCGCTTCTTCCATTTACGATATGAATGATTTCGAATTCTTACACTGATTCTAAACCTGCGAGATAAGCATGAACAACAGCCGGCCCTTGATAATAATTCTGGCAATCCTTCCCTTCATCGAAATCGCCCTGTTGGCGCGAGTCGTTGGACTCATAGGCTTCATCCCCACTCTGGGTCTGCTGCTGCTCGCGGGAGCCGCCGGCCTGACGATCATTCGCCAACAAGGCATGACGGCCCTGCTCCGCGCCCAGCAATCCATGGCGCGAGGGGAATTGCCGGCGCAGGATATCGTGAATAGCGGCATCATCGTGCTGGGCGGGGTACTGCTGATCATTCCCGGTGTGCTCAGCGACCTCCTGGCCCTGGCCTGTCTGCTGCCAGCACTACGCGCCCGGTTGGCCAACCGTCTGCTTGCCACGCGCTTCAACGTGGCAGGCGCGGGTCGGCACTCCACTCGGGACTCCGTCATCGAGGGCGAGTACCACCGCGAGGAATGATACCGCATCGGCTATCACCCTGTTTTCAATGGGGTTTTATCGTCCTCACCAGATGAAATCCCTTTGACGGGGGATACGTCTTCGTCCATTCTTTACACTCTTCCACCCACCCAACCACCAAGGAGACCCGCATGACCATTCAAGTCGGTGCAGCCCTGCCTGAAGGCCGCCTCATCGAGTGCAACGAATTCGATCCCGCCAACGGCTGCCCCATCAATCCGCAAACTCTGGAAGTCCTGCCCCTGGTCAGGGACAAGAAGATCGTCATCTTCGGCCTGCCTGGCGCATTCACGCCAACCTGCTCGCTCAAGCATTTGCCCGGCTACATCGAACATTACGACGCACTCAAGGCCAAGGGCGTCGATGAAGTCTGGTGCGTATCGGTCAACGATCATTTCGTGATGGCCGCCTGGGGCCGTGAGCAGCAGGCGGCCGGCAAGGTACGCATGATGGCCGACGGCAGCGCCGAATACGTCAGGAAGTTGGGCCTGGACCGTGATCTGACCGCGAACGGCATGGGGATCCGCTCCCAACGCTTTGCCATGATCGTCGAGGATGGCGTGGTCAAATACCTGGGCGTCGAGGGTTCCGGCAAATTCGAGGTTTCCAATGTGGAGGCCGTGCTGGCCCAGTTGTAATCGCTAGATGACAGGCCGGCCTGGCTGCCGCCAGAGCGATCATCCCTGGTCAGACTGACGCTGCCGGTCACACGCGAGGGCTTCGTAACCTGCCTGCGACAATATACCGCATTGAATCAATAACCTAAGCTCTTTAGCATGATACATTCCTGATTGAGTTCATGAATGATCTCTGATTACACTGGGCGTCCGGGTGGACGCCTATTTTTTGCCTGTATGAAATTACCGGGGAATGGTGCAGCCGTGTCGCCAAGGCTGAGTTGCCTGCCTCGCGATGGTTGCCCTGTCATGGCCACACCCGCGCCAGATGCGCCTTCCAGAGCATCCTGCGAGCCTCGGCGATTGGCGGATGCGGACGATTTTCAGTAAGTTCCCTGGCCGCGAGTTCAAACCGCTGGACACCTTGCTCATCAAGTAATGCCTTTGCCGGCAGATCCCGATCCAGCAGGATGCCATCCAGATGATCCAGCTCCTGCTGGATAACGATAGCCGCATCCCCCCGATAGACGCTTTCCCGCGGCTTCCCCTCCGGGTCCGTATAGCTGACCCGTAATTGATTCGCCCGCTCGGTCATCCGATACCCGCCAGGTACGGAGAGACACAATTCGAAGGACTGTGCCATTTGCGTGGAGCGTGTAACCACAACAGGGTTTATCAGGACTGCCTCGGCAATCCGATGCTGCTCATCGGGTACCCTCAACATGAGCACCCTGACGGGCACGCCGAGTTGCACAGCCGCCAGGCCCATGCCTTTATGAGCCACGATCGACGCCCTCATGGCATCGAGCAACGGTTTCAGACAAGACCCTTCCCGGGGATCCATGGGTCTGCTTCGCGTTTCGAGCATGCTTCTGTCAGCCGGATCTTCCACGCTGAGCAGCGAGGGCCGGGGGGTAAGGCGAGGGGAACAACGCTGACTGGATGCTGGAATCTGTTTGCTGCAATGTTGCCCGGTCTGGCAGGCAACCGTCCGACTCTCTGGGGGACTGACGGATAGATGCTCAGTGTCTGAACTACAGCCGCAAATTACCGGCACCATCAATGCGCCGACGACGACTCGGCAAGGCCGCAGAAGCCGCAGCAGGCCCAGCGTCCAGAGGATGCGAGCATAACGACCGCTGAAGCCCTGCTGCACGGCCGGCGCCTCCCTTGAAAACAGCCGCATCAGGGTCGGGATGGCCCGCCCCGCCGTCCCCTCATGAACTGGAGTATCCGTTCATTGACCCGCTCGGGCGCTTCGGCCTGAACCCAGTGACTGGCGTCGGCGATACGCTCCAGGGTGAGATCCGTAACCCAGGGCTCCAGTCCTTCCAGAAGACGCCGCCCTAGATAACGGTCTTGCTCACCCCAAATGACCAAAGTCGGGCATTCAATCGGCTTTCTCTGCTTCGGCAATCCCTCCAGCAGGCAATGCAGACCGGCCCGGTAGTAGTTGATGGCGGCCGTGAGAGCCCCGGGTTGAGCCAATGCTTGGTGATAGACATCGATCGTTGCCGGATCGAAGGCATTGGCATGCACGGGTTCATGACGGAGCCTGTGCTTCAGTCCGGCGAAACCGCCGGCGCGAATCAGCATCTCCGGCAGCCAGGGCAACTGAAAGAAAAACACATACCAGGAGCGCAGCAACTGCCCAGGGCTCCTGAGTTCTTCGAGATAGCGTTGCGGGTGCGGCGCGTTGAGGATAATCAGCTTCCTGACCAGCCGCGGCTCATGCATGGCCAGGTACCAGGCAATCACCCCACCCCAGTCATGGCCGACGAGGACCGCACTGTCCGCGTCCATGGCACGAATCAAACCCTTCACATCGTTGGCCAACAACTCCAGCCGGTACTGACCGACGCCCTGCGGTTTATCTGAAAGGTTATAGCCCCGCAGGTCGGGGGCGATGACTCGAAAGCCGGCTTCGGCCAGGGCCGGTAGTTGAAAGCGCCAGGCGTACCAGCATTCCGGAAAGCCATGCAGAAGGATCACCAGGGGACCTTTGCCGTACTCGACGTAGTGCAGGCGCACGCCATTGATGGTCGCGTATCGATGCATCGATGGATTGAGTTATTGCGAGGGTGATGACGCGTATTAGTGTTCGCTGCGGTACGCGGACAGCCTACTTTTGGGTCAGACGTTAAACCTGAAATGCACTACATCCCCATCATGCATGACATACTCCTTGCCTTCGAGGCGCCATTTCCCGGCGTCCTTGGCACCCTGCTCGCCGCGGTAATGGATGAAATCCTCATACGCAATCACCTCCGCGCGTATGAAGCCGCGTTCGAAGTCGGTATGGATGACGCCGGCTGATTGCGGGGCGGTCGCACCATTGGGTATGGTCCAGGCCCTGACCTCCTTGACTCCGGCGGTGAAGTAGGTGGCCAGGTTGAGGAGTTTGTAGGCCGCGCGAATAACCCGATTGAGGCCGGGCTCATCCATGCCGATCTCGGCCAGGAAGTCACCCTTGTCCGCCTCATCGAGTTGCGCAATCTCGGCTTCGAAGGCGGCGCAGACAGACACCACTTCGGCGCCCTCCTCCCGCGCGTAGGCGCGAACGCGATCGAGCAAGGGGTTGTGGTCGAAACCCTCTTCCCGAACATTGGCAATGAACATGGTCGGCTTGCTGGTCAGCAGATGCAGTTCCCTCAGCAACGCTTTTTCCTCATCGGACAGCGCCATCGAACGCACCGGCTTGCCCGTATCAAGATGCGCCATCACGGCATCCAGCAGGTTCTTGCGCGCCAGTTCATCCTTGTTGCCTGACTTGGAGGCCTTGACCGCGCGTAGCAGAGCCTTTTCGACCGTGCTCATGTCCGCCAGATTCAACTCGGTATTGATCACCTCGATGTCGGAGACGGGATCGACCTTGCCCGCGACATGAATGACATCGTCGTCTTCGAAACAGCGCACCACGTGAGCGATGGCGTCGGTTTCACGGATATGGGCCAGAAACTGGTTGCCCAATCCCTCACCTTTCGAGGCGCCAGCCACCAACCCGGCAATATCCACGAATTCGATGGCCGTGGGGACAACGCGTTCGGGTTTCACGATTTCCGCCAACGCGTCGAGTCGCGAGTCGGGCACCGGCACCACGCCGATGTTGGGGTCGATGGTGCAGAAGGGATAGTTTTCGGCCGAGATGGCGGCCTTGGTCAAGGCGTTGAACAGGGTGGACTTGCCCACATTCGGCAAGCCGACGATGCCACAGTAAAGCGTCATAAAGTCATCTTCAAGTTGGAAAAAACAAACTGAGTCGCCAGGGTTCGAAAACGTAACACTGGCAATGGATCAGCCATCCGTTGGTGGGCCATCGGGTGGGTACGAAATAGATCGAAGTTCGTGGAGCATGGACAAAACCCGTTCAACGGCGCCACGATTCGACTTGACGAAGGCGCGGCCCCGCTGCCCCATGTCACTGGCCCGAGCCGGCTGTTGAAGACAGGCCAGCAACTCCCTGGCAAGTGATGACGCATCCCCGATTTGAATCGCCGCACCCTGCTCGAGCAAACGTGCCGCGATGTCCCGGAAATTCGCCATGTGCGGACCGAACAAAACCGGGATGCCGGTAATCGCCGCCTCCAGGGGGTTTTGTCCGCCATGAGGTATCAGGCTGCCACCTATGAATGCGACATCCGCCGTACCGTAGAAGGCTCGCAACTCTCCGACGCCGTCGATCAGAAACACCGAGGTCTCCGGCCCGCACGCCTGGCCGGCGGAGCGGCATATCACCGACAGACCACGCTGTTCGCATAATTGTCTGACCACGGGGGCGCGTTCCGGATGGCGTGGCGCCAACACCAGGAGGGCTTGCGGCAGAATCTCACGAACCCGGGCCAGGGCATCCAGCAGGGCGTCCTCTTCGCCGGGATGAGTGCTGCCCGCAATCCAGACCGGCCGCCGTCCAAACAGGGACTCCCGCAAACCGCGTGCGGCGTGGCGCATGGTTTCATCGAATTCGATATCGAACTTGATATTGCCCATGACTCTCACCCGGTCGGGATCGGCGCCAATAGCCACATAGCGTTCGGCATCCTCGGCCGTCTGCGCGGCGATCAAGTTAACCGCGCCCAGGGTTTCCCGGGCGATCTCGGAAAGACGACTATAGCCCCGCATGGATTTGGCTGACAATCGGCCGTTGATGATGGCCAGCGGAATATGTCGCCTCTGGCAGGCCACGAAAAGATTCGGCCAGATTTCGGTTTCCAGAATCACCGCGAAACCCGGTGTGAAGTGCTCCAGAAACCGCTCGACCGCGGCCGGCATATCGTAGGGGAGGTAAACATGGCGGACGCTGTCACCGAGCACGGCGCGGATGCGCGCCGAACCGGTCGGTGTCGTACAGGTCACCAGCAGGCGTAAATGGGGTTCCTGCCGCAACAAAGCACGGATGACCGGAAAAGCCGCCTCGCATTCACCGACCGATACCGCATGGAACCAGAACTCCACGGGTTCCTTGGGGCCCTCATGAAAGCCGAAGCGTTCGGCAATCCGTTCCCTGTAACCGGGTTGCAGGCGACCTTTCCAGTAAAGCCGAGCCCATAAAAAAGGCGCGGCCGCGTAAAACAGAGTGGAATAGATCCGCTTCACGCTCCGCACCCTCCTGCCGCACAGCCGTCAAGCCATGCGGATCATTGCGTCTTATTCAGCCGCAACCGTCAGCGGCAGAATGGCCACCACGTCACCGTGCAACTGAATGCCAATTTCATACTGGCCCGTATGGCGAATGGGGCCGGTCGGCAGGCGCACTTCCTGTTTCTCGATTGCCACACCCGCGGCCGTGACGGCCTCGGCAATGTCCTTGGTACCGATCGAACCGTACAAGCGACCCTCGTCACCCGCCTTGTGCGTAATCGTGACGGACAGCGCGGCAATCGAAGCGGCACGGGCCTGGGCGGCAGCCAGAGTCTCGGCGGCCTTCTTTTCCAGCTCGGCGCGCCGATCCTCGAACTGTTTGATCTTTTCCGCGGTTGCGGCGACAGCCTTACCCTGCGGAATCAAGTAGTTACGTCCATAACCCGGCTTTACGGCGACCTTGTCACCCAGGCCGCCCAGGTTGGGGATTTTTTCGAGAAGAATGATTTCCATCTTATGCCTCAGTAAGAATTTTATTGTCTTGGGTTGACGTCAGGTCGCGCCACGCGCAAGCCGTTGACGCCAGTTGAACCACGAATCGGACCAGCCGAAGAGTCCTATCACCAGGATCAGCGGTGCGATGAACATGAGCCCTACATAGATGCCGGAGAGCCAGAAACGTCCCGATGGGGATTGCGAACAGACGGCGTGCAGAATCGAAAAACCCAGGAGCAGGTAGACCATGAGCATGGGCATCAGCAGATTCACGGTGAACTCGGCGAGACCGCCGCCCGCCATGCCAGCCCCAAGGATGAGTATGAGAAACGTCCATGCGAGGCTGACGGGGAGCCGGAGTTGAAGAAATTCAACCCGAAAGCCGCCCGGATTATAGAGCACGGCCTGCCACCAGCGCGCCAGCAACAGACTGAGCAGGACAGTCAGGACCGATCCCGCCGCTATCGCCCCCGTGGCATAACGGGAGAACATTTGCAGGGTCTGCCTCACCAGAGCCTCGTCTACATCCGCTCCACGCTGTTCCAGCATGGGCTTGATGGCCTGTTGCAGCATGGAATCCCAAAAGCCGGCAGGGTCGGCCATCACCAGATGAAAGCCGCCTACCACGGCAAGTCCCAGCCCCAGGGCGGTGAGTACCGCGATCGCCAGACTGGCCGTCTCCCTCAACACTGCCGCCACCAGCAGCATGGGTACCCACAGAGCGAGGGAATATCCGCCGGCCTGTAAGGCGCTGCCCATGATCATCTGCCCCGCCAATGCCACGATCGGCAAAGCACCCGATATCAGCATCCCGCCTTCACGTCCACCCCGCCGCAGCGCGGGCAGCGCCACGGCCGCCGCCGCCAGCAGACTGGCCAGGGACAGCAGCCACGACAGGATGGTCAGAGCCGAGATCACAAGGATGGCCTGTGAGCGACCCCTCATGATGAAACTGGCCAAGGCGTTCATCAGACGCTGCTTCGACTGGCTCGATATTTATTCGTGACTATCGCAGAAGGGCAGCAGAGCCAGGAAACGCGCCCGTTTGATGGCGGTCGCCAGCTCGCGCTGGTATTTGACTTTGGTACCCGTGATGCGGCTCGGCACGATCTTGCCGGTTTCTGATAGATATTCCTGAAGCAGGTCCAGGTCTTTGTAATCGATTACATGACCGCCCTCGGACGAGAACCGGCACAGTTTCTTGCGCTTGAATTGACGTGACATCTGATATTACCTCTCGGAGTGAAAGCGTTGCTGATGACGGTCCGGTACTCAGGCCTCGGCCGAGGTGTCTTCCTCGGCGGCCTCGTCGCGAACCTCGGTGGTTTCCGGTTGTTCCTCCCGAGCCATCGGTGAAGGCTCGGTGATGGCCTCCTCCCGGCGCACGGTCAGACTGCGCAGAACCGCGTCATTGAAGCGAAAGCCGCTTTCCAGTTCATCCAGGGTGGCCCCGTCACATTCGATGTTCATCAAGACGTAATGCGCCTTGTGAATCTTGTTGATGGGATAGGCCAGTTGGCGTCGACCCCAGTCCTCCAAGCGATGAATGCGGCCGGAAGCCGCTTCGATCAGGCTGCGATAACGCTCCAGCATGGCTGGAACCTGCGCGCTCTGGTCGGGGTGTACCATGAAGACTATTTCATAATGTCGCATGAATGCTCCTTACGGATAATGAAGCCCCCCGTGTGTCGGTAGGGCAAGGAGTGACAGCCATCTCTGACTGCCGGTGAAAACCGGCCATCATAAAGAACCGCTAATGTTTCTACAAGCTAAAAAAGCGTATTGAGCCGAATCCACGGACGGCAGCCCTTCGTCACACCGACTGGCGCCCGGAACGGACCAATTGTGTCTGCCCATCTTCCCGGCGCAACAAGATGCTTTACCAACAAAATAGATAAACCAGCCATTTCATTCACTGGGCTTCAGCCCACCCCATTACCCACAAGTCGTCCCGGTGCCGTAGACCGCATGAACCGTTTGCAACGCCTCGACATAAGCCATGAGTTTCATCAGGCCCTCCCAGAGAGCCTTGGGACCGGGGTGTCCGTC
>Ga0172373_10004061_pt1 | contig 20832 bp, 17 predicted proteins | sample Lak10m_2_FD_114546 | JGI IMG/M metagenome (GOLD analysis project Ga0172373, IMG submission 114546) | Freshwater microbial communities from Kabuno Bay, South-Kivu, Congo - kab_092012_10m | ecosystem: Environmental > Aquatic > Freshwater > Lake | place: Democratic Republic of the Congo...
AATATATGAAGGCTGGTTATTCACAAGCTGAATTTATGATCCTTTTCCTGGGGTGACCGCTATCCTACCATATCCCCCACCTCTTCCAAATTATCAACTACCGATTGTGGTTATATCAAAACGATGAAGCAACGACTAATATTCCAATCATCCTTCTCACGATCGTGGATAAAAAAGCGCTTGGCTTCCGTCTCGGGGCGTCGGCGTATCTGCTCAAACCGCTGGTGCCAAAGGATGTGGTGGATACGCTCTCACGCATCACCAAAAAGTCGGGCCGTCCACTGGTCCACGTGCTGCTGGTGGATGATGATCCGCACATCGCAGACATGCTGCATCAGATCCTGCCTGCATCCCAGTTCGAGTTCCGCTCCGCATTGGATGGTATTGCAGGGCTGGAAGCCATAACTCAGGAGAAGCCGGATGTGCTCCTGCTTGACATCATGATGCCGCGGCTCGACGGCTTCGGCGTGATCGACCAGCTCCGCCAGAACCCGGGCACGCAAGACCTGCCCATCATCGTCATCAGCGCCAAAGAGTTGACAGACGAAGAGGCAGCGCGCTTGAAGGAAGGCGTTGCTTTTGTGATGCGAAAACAAGGTTTTGACGGCGAAAAACTTGTGCAGGAAATAAAACACGTTCTTAAAAAATAAAAATAATTATCTGGAGAAAACCATGAAAACCATTCTAGTCGTAGAAGATACCGAATTGAACATTGACCTGATCACCCAGCTGCTCGAAGATGATTACCAACTGCTCTTCGCCAGAGACGGCAGCCAGGGCGTGGAAATGGCCCAGCAAAAAAAACCCGACCTCATCCTCATGGATATCTCCCTGCCCGTCATGGATGGCTACGCCGCCACACGAAAGATCCGCGAAACGAACAAATCCACGCCTATCATCGGGTTGTCGGCTCATGCCATGAGCGGGCATGAAGAATCTGCAAAGGAAGCGGGCTGCAACGACTATCTCACGAAACCGCTCAACGATGAATTGTTATTCAACATGCTTACGAAATATTTGGGATAATCATTTCCAGGTAGACATGAAACAAGGCGTTGACGGCGAGAAGCTTGTGCGGGCGATCAGCACGGCATTAAAGTCCAACGGGCCAGATCAATAAATCACTGGAGCACAATGAACCACAAACCAAAAATCCTGATCGTGGACGACGAGCCCTTCAATGTGGACTACCTCGAACAGGAACTTGAAGACCTGGAATACGAAACCATCAGCGCCGTCAACGGACGGGAAGCGCTGGAAAAGATCATCACCGAATCCCCCGACCTGGTGCTGCTCGATATCATGATGCCCATCATGGACGGCTACGGCGTGCTGGAAAAAGTAAAAGCCAACGCCGATATTCGCGGTATTCCTATCATCGTCATCTCCGCCAACAACGACCTGAACAGCGTGGTCAAGGGCATCCAACTTGGCGCGGAGGATTATCTCCCCAAGCCGTTCGAGCCGACTCTGTTGAAGGCGCGCATCCAATCGAGCCTTGAAAAGAAAAGCCTGCGTGACCTGCAGGATAAGTACCTCAAAAGCCTTGAGCGCGAGATGAATACCGCGCGCAACATTCAAAAGGAATTTCTGCCTGAAAACCTGCCCAAAGTAACGGGCTGGGAAGTTGCTTCCTATTTCAAAGCTGCGAAGGAAGTGGCTGGCGATTTTTACGATGCCTTCCTGCTGCCCGATGGCATGTTCACCTTCCTCGTAGCGGACGTGTGTGGAAAAGGCATCGGCGCCGCCCTGTACATGACCCTCTTCCGCAGCCTGATCCGCGCCGCCTCCACATCCGATCAATTTGCGCCGGGGCAGGATACGAAAAACTTCACACCGCAGGAACGGCTGCTGCACGCCATCTCCCTGACGAACAATTACCTGATCGAAACTCACGAAGCCGCCTGCATGTTCGCAACGGTTTTCATCGGCATCCTTGACCCCGCAAACGGAACCCTGCATTACATCAACTGCGGCAATGACGCTGCGCTGATCATCGGCAAGGACGGGACCATCCGCGCCGAGCTGACTCCTACAGGCGCGGCGGTCGGCGTCACTGCGCCGTCCAGATTCATCGTCAAAGAAGCGGCTCTCGGCGAAGATGACCTGCTGCTCGCCTTCACAGACGGAATTCCAGACACGCAAAATAACAACGGAGATTTTTACGGCAATGAACGTCTGCGGGAGTTGTTGACGGCCAACTCAACCCCCACCGAGTTATTGGATAGGATCCAAACCAGTCTGCATCAATTCATCGGCGAAGCAGACCAGTTCGATGACATCACCTTGATGGCGATAAAACGGAAAGCGTAACAATGGAAGTCCGCAAGTTCTACTTGCGGACATTTTATATCCAGAAATCCTTTTAAGTAAATTCCGTCATTGCGAGGGCGCACTTGTTTTTGCCCGAAGCAATCTCAAACTGCGAGGAGATTGCTTCGCCGCCAAAGTACAAGATCGGCGGCTCGCAATGACGGATGTAAAAAAAACAAAAATTAGTGAAGCAGATCAATGATCCAATAGAAGATGGCAGAGATCAAGGCGCTGGCTGGGATGGTGATGATCCACGCCATGACGATCTCTTCTGCCACGCTCCAGTGGACTTTGCCGAAACGCTCGGAGGAACCCACGCCGATGATGGCGGAGCTAACCACCTGTGAGGTGCTGACGGGCAGGCCGAGGAAGGAGGCGCTCAGGATCACAAAGCTGGATGTGAGCTGGGTGGCAAAGCTGTGAATGGGGCGGATCTTGTAAAACTTTCCGCCGAGGGTGCGGATCAACTTCCAGCCGCCGAGGGCGGTGCCCAAGGCGATGGCTCCCGCACTCAGCGCAACCACCCACATGGGGACCTTGAACTCGCCGATATACCCGCCAATGACCAGGCTGAGCGTGATGATGCCCATCGTCTTTTGCGCGTCGTTCGTGCCGTGGCTGAAGGCCATGCCCAAGGCCGTGACGAATTGTCCGCGCTTGAAGAAGATGTTGATATCGTTGGAGGCGTTTCGAGCGAGGAAGTAAATGATGCGGGTGAACAAAAACCCGAATGCGAAACCAAGCAAAGGCGAGGTGATGAGCGCGATGATGACCTTTTCGAGACCATGCAGTTTGAGCGCGCTGAATCCCGCGCCCGCCAGCACAGCTCCCACCATCCCGCCGATAAGGGCATGAGATGAACTACTGGGAATGCCGAGGATCCAGGTGATGACATTCCACGCGATGGCGCCAAAGAGACAGGCGATTAGCACATCCAGATTAAGGACATTGGCTTGCGCCACTTCCTCGCCAATGGTGGTGGCGACCGCCACGCCAAACAAAAAGGGACCGAAAAAATTGGCGACCGCTGTGAGGCCCAGCGCCGCGCCCGGGCGAAAGGCGCGCGAGGCGATCATGGTGGCGACGATATTGCTGGAATCATGCACACCGTTCAGAAAATCAAAGACCAGTGAAAGACCGATGACAATATAAAGCTGCAACGACATGCTGCCTCGCTACGTTTTTTTGACGACGATATCGGCGATGATGTTCGCGGCGTCATCCCCGCGGTCCGCCGCGTTGGACAGGTGGCGGTAGACCTCACGCAGCTTAAGCATCTCCACCACGTGATGAATATCCTCGGGACCGCTGAACAGGTCTGCCACGGCTTCGCGGTAGACCGCTTCGACGCGGTTCTCCAGGGCCTTGGCGCGCTGGGCGTGACTAATGGCAACGCCGGGGTTCTTCTGCAAGCGCATCACCGCCTGATGGATCTCCCAGCCCGCATCCTTGAGCAGGGACGCGATACGCACCATGTAAGGGGTCGGCTGCACTTTGAGGATGTTCATTTCCACGGAAGTCGTGTCGGCGTAATCCACCATGTCGTCAATGGAGCGGGAGAGGGCGAAGATATCCTCCCTGTCAAACGGGGTGACAAAAGCGCGGTTCAACTCGTCAATGAGGATGCGGCGCACTTCATCCGCCTCCTTCTCTTTCAGGGACAGTTCCTCGGCCACATCGGGGCTCGGAGACTCGATATATTTGGCCAGAAGTTTGAGCCCATCATAGGTGATGGATGCCTGATCTACGATGAGATTGGTAAAAACATCTTCACGGCGTTTGAAAAATCGTAACATGTGACCTCGCATTTGACGGCAGGTATCTGGATCCGCTCCCCTGCGAATAATATTATCACCGCACAGGAAAAATGGCGTTGTGCAAACCATCCTTATTTTCTGGGTAAAAATGCATCTGCGATTGGACACACCGCTTTCATTCCACATCGGGTGATTTGGTTGTAGAATTGAAAAAATTTCATTCGGGAAAATGCAGCGAGGCGACCATGAAGGTTTTCATCAGTTCCACTTATAAAGACCTAATCGAATACCGAGCCGCCGCCATCCGCGCCGTGGAAGGGACAAATTATCAGGCCTCCAAAATGGAAGTCTTTGGCGCGCGTCCCGATGAGCCGTTGGATGCCTGCCTGAAAGAAGTGGAAGAAAGCGAACTCTTCATCGGCATCTACGCCCTGCGCTATGGATTCATCCCCGAAGGCGCGGATATCTCCATCACCGAGATGGAATACGTCCACGCCAAAAAACTTGGCAAGACGATCTACTGCTTCCTGCTCGATGAAGAAAACCAACCCTGGCTCAAAAAATGGATCGAAGGCGAACCTGGCAAATCCAAATTGGAAGAATTCAAGAAACAAATTCAAAAAGTCCATGTGTGCGATTATTTCACCACTCCCGATGATTTGAGAGCCAAAGTATCAAACGCATTAAGTCTTTATGTTTCAACACAAAAAACAATTTCCGATTCCCAAGTCCCCATTTACCCATCTCCCAAGCCGACTGGCAACACTCTTCCAAATCAAGAATTTTTTGTAGGCCGTGAAAAGGAACGTGACATCATTCTCTCTGCTCTTTCTCCAGAGTCGCGTACATGGGGCGCATTAATAGATGGACCTGGCGGCATTGGAAAATCTGCGCTTGCAATTCATGCGGCGCATAAAGCCGAAGGCTTCGAGCGCAAGATATTCATCACCGCCAAAGTGCGCGAACTGACTCCCCAAGGGGAAGCAAAGCTGACCGACTTCACCCGCCCGACCTACCTCGCCATGCTGGACGAACTGGGCAAGGAATTGGGCGCAGACGGACTCGAAAAACTCGCGCCCGAGGCACGCCCCAACGAACTGCGCCTTGCGCTTTCAGGAAAGAAAGCCCTGATCGTTTTTGATAACCTTGAAACTCTTCCAGAAGAAGAAAGAACGCGCCTGTTCCAATTCCTCTCGCGCCTGCCCGAAGGGAACAAAGCCATCGTCACCTCCCGCCGCCGCACCGACGTGGATGCGCGCATCGTGCGCCTTGACCGCCTCTCGCACAATGAAGCGATTCAATTGATCGAAGAACTCTCAAAAAAATATTCACGCTTACAGCGAGCTACACCAGAAGATCACGAAAAGCTTTACGCCATTACGCAAGGCAACCCGCTTTTCATTCGTTGGATCGCAGGACAATTAGGGAGAGAAGGGTCACAACTTCGGACAATTGATGAAGCAGTTGCCTTCATTGACAAAGCCCCCAAAGGCAACGATCCGCTCGAATACATTTTCGGCGACCTGCTTGAGACCTTCACCAATGACGAGACGAAAGTCCTCGCCGCGCTGACGTATTTCAGCCTGCCCGCCAAACTCAAGTGGATCGCGGACATGACCGCCCTGCCTGAACGCGCCACCGAGACCGCCCTCGAAGATCTCACCGATCGTTCGATCCTAATATCGAATATCGAATCTCGAACTTTCTTTTTACCCCCGCTGACAGCGAAATTCATCCGCACTCGCCGCCCTGAAGCCGTGACCCAGACAGGCGACGCCCTCACCGACCGCGCCTACGCCCTTGCCATGCAATACGGCGGCGGAAGCAAAAACTACGAAAAATTCCCCACACTGGACGCCGAATGGGACTTCATCTCCGCCGCCCTGCCGCGTCTGCTGACTGGTGACAACGACCGCTTGCAAACCGTGTGCCGTCAACTCACATTTTTCTTTGAGTTCACAGGTAGATGGGATGAATGGATATGGCTCTCTGATCAAGCTGAAACGCGCGCCCTCGCCGCCGCCGATAAAGAGAACGCAGGTTGGCGGGCATATCAAGCAGGACACGCTTACCACCTTCGCGATCAAGCCGCCGAGGTGCTGGCGTGCGCCGCCCGCGCCGCCGAACACTGGCAGGAAAGCACCCCGCGTAATAAAGCCTGGGCTATTCGACTGCGCGGACTCGGTCACAGACTCAACCAAGACTACCCCGCCGCCATCGCCGCTTACCGCGAAGCCGTGGAAATCTTCCGCTCCATCTCCCCCGAAAGCGATGATGTTGCCATTGACTTGAACGACTTGGCAGGAGCGGAATGCGCAAATGAAGACTACTCCGCCGCCGAGCGCGATTTCCGCGAAGCCCTGCGGATTGCGAAAATAATCAAAGACGATGAAGGCACAGCCATCTACACAGGCAACCTGGCGGCACTCGCCCTCGACCGCGAGCAATGGGCAGAAGCCGAGTCCCTTGCGCGCGAAGCCCTCGCACTGGCAGAAAAAGTCGGGCGGCAGGAGTTGATTGCGGGCGATTGTCACTGCCTCGCCCAAGCCCTCGTAGGGGCGATTCGCGAATCGCCCCTACCCGCGCCCCAACGCGAATCACCCCTACGAGAGGCATTATCCCTTGCCCGCCGTGCCGTTGAAATTTTCACGCGCCTGCGTATGCAAGATAATTTGCAAGAAGCACAGGAAACGCTGGCGGAGATCGAAAAGGCCATCCACGAATGAGACTACGAATACTCGAATGGGAGCCTCGCATACTCGTTTATTCGTGAAAAATTCGGGATGGGTTTGCCCTCCGTAGAAACGCTGGCAGAGACTAAAAAAGATAATGCGGAATGATCAATGACGAATAATCCGCCAAGCTCAAAGGAATAACCATGAAGACACCAAACCTCAACAAAATCTTTGGGCGGACCATATTCATTCAACTCCTCCTCAGTTGGACGTTCCTGATCGTTGCCAGTTATGTCATCGGGAATATATGGCTAAAAAATGAAATTCTCACGCATGTGCTCCTGTGGGGTGCGGGAGCGGTCCTGTTTGGGTATATCTTTACACGCGGCTACGCAGCAAAGGATAAAGGAGAAGATGGGAAAAACGGGCAGATCAGCAGCTTGATCTATCACGCCGTGCTGGATACCTCCCCCGATTCTGTGGCCGTGACCGACCTGCTGGGCAATTATATTTTCGCCAACAAACAAACCGCCGTCCTGCATGGTTATGACAGCACCGAAGAATTTATCGGGAAAAGCGCCTTCAGCTTTTTCTCCCTGGGCGAAGTCCCCAAGGCAGCAAAATACATGGGTCTGACCCGCGCCGATGGGGTCATTAAAAACGTTGAATTCGATCTTCTGCGCAAAGACGGCTCCACCTTTCCCGCCGAACTGAGCGCGGCGCTGATCAAGAATGAATTTGGCATCCCTGTCGCATTCATCGCGGTCACCCGTGATGTTACCGAGCGTAAACGCGTCGCGGATCAACTCCGCGATGTGAACGAGCAGCTGCACCTGCAACTGGTGGAGATCGAAAAACTGCAAGCCATTTTGCACGAGCAAGCCATCCAGGATCCGCTCACTGGGTTGTACAACCGCCGCTTTATGGAAGAATCGCTCAAACAGGAATTCGCGCGTGCAAGCCGGGAAAATAAACCCTTCAGCGTGGTCATGATGGACATGGACAACCTAAAACACTTGAACGATAAATATGGTCACGTCGTCGGCGATGCGGCTCTGAAGTCTTTGTCCAAGTTACTGAAAGACCAGACCCGCACGGAAGATATTGTATGCCGCTTCGGCGGGGATGAATTCCTGATCATTTTGCACAACGCAACCACGCAAATGGCTGCGGTCCGCTTGCAGCAGTGGAATGAAAAGGTAAAGGATATCGATATCGTCCACGAAAAGATGCGCGCATCCGTAAGTTTCTCTGCAGGCATCGCCACGTACCCGACCCATACAAGCATCGAAGAACTGATCCGCGCAGCCGATAAAGCGTTGTATGACATCAAAGCGATGAAAAAGCAAAGCGTGCAAAAAACACCTCCACCGTTATGAATCAAGATACAAAATGAAGGTTGTTTTTATGCGGGCATCGATGACACTCATTCCGCATAAAGTGATTTCATTGTAAAATAACCAAGTCATTGGAGACCGAATGGCAACCAGGGGAACACACGCCAGGCTCGCTACCCAAAATTTGACGCATACTCAAATTTCAAGGAGACCAAATGACTAGCACGTACCCCCCAGAACCGTTTCGTATTAAAGTAACAGAAGCCATTCACCTCATCCCACGTGAGGCGCGCGAGGTCGCGTTGAAGGAAGCAGGCTACAACCTCTTCCTGATGAAAGCCGAAGACATGTTCATTGACCTGCTGACCGACTCAGGCACAGGCGCGATGAGCTCCGAGCAATGGGCAGCGCTCATGCGCGGCGATGAGTCCTACGCTGGCGCACGTTCCTTCCATCGTCTCAGATCCGCTGTGGAGGATGTTTTCGGCTTCAAGCATTTTGCCCCCACCCACCAAGGCCGCGCCGCCGAAAATATCCTGGCCGCCTGTTTGGTGAAGCCCGGTCAATGGGTTCCCAGCAACATGCACTTCGACACCACCGATGCCAACATCCGCGCACGCGGCGGGCGTCCTGCCAACCTCGTCATAGACGAAGCGCACGACCCTGAAAATCGCCATCCCTTCAAGGGCAACATGGATATCGCCAAGCTCAAAGCCTTCATCGCAAAGTATGGGCGCGAGCAAATTCCACTAGGGATGATCACCGTTACAAATAATGCGGGAGGCGGACAGCCCGTCTCAATGGAAAATCTCAAAGCCGTGGCAGATGTCTACCACGAAAGTGGAATCCCCTTCTTTATCGACGCCGCACGCTACGCGGAGAACTGCTACTTCATCAAGCAGCGGGAACCTGGCTATGAGCAGAAGTCCGTCAAAGAGATCGCGCGTGAAATGTTCTCCCTCGCAGACGGCATGACCATGTCCGCGAAGAAAGATGCCATAGTCAACATCGGCGGTCTGATCTGCATGAACGATGACACGCTCTTTCAGAACGTGCAAAATGAATTGATCCTGCGCGAAGGCTTCCCCACCTACGGCGGACTCGCAGGCCGCGACCTCGACGCGATGGCAGTCGGCTTGTACGAAGGTCTGGACGAAGAATATCTCTCGTATCGCATCGGTCAAACTGCATACCTTGCCGCGAAACTCAACGACGCAGGCATTCCCACCCTCCAACCCACTGGCGGACATGGCGTGTACGTCAACGCGGGCGCGATCTTCCCGCACATCCCCAATTATGAATTCCCCGCGCAGGCACTCGCCATTGAGCTATACCGCGAAGGCGGCATCCGCGGCGTGGAAATTGGATCGGTCATGTTCGGCTGCCTCGACCCCGAAGACAATACCTGGCATTATCCCGCGCTCGAATTGCTGCGCCTCGCCATCCCACGGCGCACGTACACCCAAAGCCATTTGGATTATGTCGCCGAGGCTCTCGTGAAAATCAAATCCCGCGCGAGCACGGTCCGCGGCTACAAATACACCTACGCCCCCGAGCTGCTGCGTCACTTCACCGCAAGGTTTGAGCCGCTTTAATAAACGATAGACCATAGGCAACAAACGACGGATGCGTGGATTTAACTGAAAGACTTTATCAGGTCTTTTCCGTGCTTTCCATGTGATCCGTGGGCAAGAATCACGGCAGCCTCAAGGTGTCAGTTAAAAAAAATTTTTCATTTCAGATACAATAGAGCCATCGTAGGATGGCTTTATTTTTATGACTCGCTGGCTTGACCCTCAACCGATACCAATCCCCGCCTCTTTCGCGGGCCTGAAACTGCACCCCCTCGTGGAGCAGACTCTCCTTCGACGCGGGATCAGCCGTCCCGAAGATGTAGAGGCGTTCTTACATCCAGACGCCAATCTTTCCACTCCATTTCCTTACATCGAAAAAGCAGTCGACCGCATCCTGTTGACTATACGCAAATCTGAAAAGGTTTGTGTATGGGGCGACTTCGACGTAGATGGGCAAACATCCACCACCCTGCTGGTGCAAACTCTGCGCGCATTGGGCGCGAATGTTGTTTACTACATCCCCATCCGCGGGAAGGAAAGCCACGGCGTTCATATCGAGTCGCTTAAACCGATTCTCGATGGCGGCGTGAAGTTGATCGTCACCTGCGATACGGGCATCACCGCCCACGAAGCCATAGACTACGCCAACTCACGCGGCGTGGATGTGGTGGTCACCGACCATCACGACCTCGGTGAAAGACTCCCGAATGCGAAAGCCATCGTCAATCCGAAATTGCTGCCCGAAGATCATCCGTTGAAATACTTGGCGGGCGTCGGCGTGGCGTACAAATTGGCGGAAGCGTTGTTAGACAATAGACCACGGACGACAGACCATGAGTCGTCCATTGTCCATCGTTTGTCGTCCACAGATTTGCTAGATCTCGTCGCCCTCGGCCTCATCGCGGATGTGGCTTTGCTCAAAGGCGAAACCCGTTCCCTCGCGCAAAAAGGAATTCAAGCGCTGCGAAACACGAACCGCCTTGGGCTGAAAGTGATCGCCGAACTTGCAGGCACTCCGCTTGATACTCTGACCGAAGAAACCATCGGATTCACCTTCGCGCCGCGTTTGAATGCGCTCGGGCGTTTGGGAGATGCAAACCCCGCGGTTGAATTATTACTCACGCAAGACTCTGCCCGCGCCAGAATATTGGCCGCACAAATTGAAGGCCTCAACACGCAAAGGCGCATGTTGACTTCACAAGTCTTTCAAGCAGCAGAAGCACAATTAAAAGCAACCCCCTCTCTGTTGGAAGAGCCTGCCATCGTTCTAGCACACCCTGGCTGGCCTGGCGGCGTGGTAGGGATCGTTGCCAACAAGCTCGTGGAGCGCTATCACAAGCCCGCCATTTTGCTCAACGAATCCGACGATGGGATCATGCGCGGCTCGGCTCGCTCCATCGAAGGCTTGCATATCACCGAAGCCATCGCCACGCAAAAAAACATTCTGCGCGGATTCGGCGGTCATCCCATGGCGGCGGGCATGTCGTTTGATTCGGACAAGTTGAACGAATTCCGCCGCGGACTAGGCAAAGCGATTGAACAACAATTGGGGAATATCGTCTTTGACGAACCCACGCTTCAGATCGATGCCTGGCTTGGTCTGCAAGAACTAAACATTTCCCTCGCTGACACATTGGAAATGCTGGCTCCATTTGGTGCGGGCAACCCTTCGCTCACACTTGCCTCGCGCAATGTAAAACTGAAATCAGTCTCGACCATTGGCAAGACCAAAGAACATCTGCGCCTGAACATCGAAGACACGGATGGGAATGTTCAGTCCCTTTGGTGGTGGGGCGGCGCGGGAGAAGAACTCCCCGAAGCAGACAGCACCTTTGACATTGCCTACTCCCTGCGCGCCTCCACATATCGTGGACAAAAACAGGCCACCCTGCAATTCGAGGAATTTAGAAGTACAGAAGAACAGGTTGTTGAAATTCGAAAATCAAAATTGGCGATTCGAGATATGCGCCTGCAAAGTTCCATACTGAACCTGCAACCCTCAACGCTCATTTGGGCAGAAGGTTCTGATAAATCTGTTGGAAAATCACGACTGGAACTGACTCAGGCGGATGAATTTTCCATCTACACAACGCCCTCCTCCCCCGCCGACTTGCGAAAAGCGTTGGAGACCGTTAAACCAAAAACGGTTTTTGTGTTTGCCATCCCGCCAGTCGAGGAAAAGCCCGATGAATTCCTGGCTCATCTCGCGGGTCTGTGCAAATTTGTCCTGAATCAGCGCAAAGGAAAAACGACCATTCCCGAACTTGCAGCAGCAATGTCTACCCGTGAAAGCGCCGTACAAATTGGGTTGGAATGGCTGGCGGCGGGCGGGCAATTGACCGTCCTGCTGGAAGATGACAATGTCACTCTTTCCAAAGAAACTCAGGAAAAGAATCCCTACTTGCAGGCGGAGTTATTTGTAGCCCTGCGCGGGATACTGAATGAAATGTCCGCATATCGAAAATATTTTGCAACCGCTGACTTGAATAAAATTTTCCAAACATGAACCCCGAAATTATTTCCTGGCTGCTCGAAGGCGACCCATCCATCCGCTGGCAGGTACAGCGCGACTTGTTGAAATTGTCCCCGACGAAGTACGAAGCCGAGAAAAAAAAGATCACGAAAGAAGGCTGGGGCGCAAAGCTGCTTGGCCTGCAAGATTCCGACGGTCGCTGGGGCGGCGGGATATACGGGCCGAAATTTATCTCCACCACCTACACCATGTTGACCCTGCGACTGCTTGGTCTGTCGCCGAATAACCCGCAGGCAAAACGGGCGTGCAAGCTATTTCTTGATGAAGGTTTTTACACAGACGGGGGAATCAATTTCTTTTCATACTCATGGAAATACAGTGAAACTTGCGTCACGAGCATGATCCTGTCTCTGTTGGCTTATTTCCGCTACCCCGATGAGCGTATTCATTCCATTGCTTCGTTTGTGGTCAGCCAACAAATGTCCGATGGCGGCTGGAACTGTGAATCACCCAAGGGTGCGACTCATTCATCATTCCACACAACGATCTCGGCACTAGAGGGGCTGTACGAATACGAATGTCTTTTCCCTGAAAAGAAAAAGAGAATCAGCCAAGTCCGCGCCCGTGGACATGAATTCCTGCTCGCGCATCGCTTGTACAAATCCCACCGCACAGGCAAAGTCTTCGACCCGAAGATGACGACCATGCCCTTCCCGCCCCGCTGGAAATATGACTTCCTCCGCGGGCTGGATTATTTTCAGGCTTGTGATGCTCCGCGTGACGAGCGCATGTCCGATGCGATAGAACTATTGCAAATGAAGCAAAAGAAAGATGGGACCTGGCCTATGAACAGCGGCATGTCTGGATTAAAGTATTTTGACTTAGAGAAAGCAGGTCAGCCCAGCAGGTGGAATACTCTCAGGGCGCTGCGAGTTTTGAATTGGTGGAATAAGTAGCGGGTTATTTTTCGTAATCGATAAAATCGTCCATGCCAAAGCCTTCTTCATAATAGGTCAGCAGCACCTCGGCTTTGCTCAAAAATTCGCTCTCTAAATCTGTATATTCCCTTTCGTTCGATTCCAATTCTTCTTTGAAAGCAATCAACCGCTCGCGAAAACTGAGTGCGGACGAGGCGGGCAAAAGCGGCTCGATCTCGCGGATCAGGGTCAGAGTCTCTTGAATGATGGATAATGCATCGGGCAGGGAAATGTCTTCGTCGAGGAGGCGGCGCAGCACATCGCAGTTATATCTTTTGCAACTGCGCGGATATTTTGGGGAATTGTACAAAGCACAGACTCCGTTCCACATTGGGCAGGGTTGGGTAAATCCGCGCTGGTGAGGGTTATCCTGAATGACGTTCAAACCGATGGATTGGGCATAAAAAAGCTCAGCGGCGGTGAGGTGCGCCCAGGCGAATAAATGTCCCGTGCAGCAGAGTCCACAGGATTTGCATAAAATATTTGCAGGCGAATCGCCCGCTTGAACAGGTTCAGTCATGGGGATATTATACGGCTTTGTCTTGCAGGATGATGAAGAGGAGGGAAATGAATCAGAAAGCAGGATCAGTTACCCGTTAAGAAAGAGGCGTGCGAGGGTATAATCAAAGTATGACAGACGAACAAATCAAATCCCTTTCACGCAATAAGATCGCCATGTTGATCGATGGTGATAACGCTCAGGCGGGTCTGCTTTCGCAAATGCTGGTCGAAGCGGGGCGCTATGGACAGGTGACGGTCCGCCGCATTTATGGCGACTGGACGACGAACAACATGAATTCCTGGAAGGATACGTTGAACTTTCACGCCTTTCAGCCCATTCAGCAGTTCCGTTATACGATCGGAAAAAATGCAACCGACAGCGCGATGATCATCGACGCGATGGATATTTTGCACACCAGCGTGGTGGATGGATTTTGTCTCGTCTCGAGTGACAGCGATTACACACGGCTCGCAACCCGCATTCGGGAGACGGGCATTTTTGTAATGGGCATTGGTGAAAAGAAAACACCGAAGCCGTTCGTAAATGCTTGCGATGTGTTCGTGTACACCGAAAATCTTGCGGCTGAAAAGAAAGCAGCGCTCCAAAAGAATACAACCAATGCCAAGGCTAAAAAGACCAAAGGCGAAAATGAAGAGCTTGATCCATTGCCGATCTTAACGCAGGCGTTCGAGATGGCTGTACAGCAGGATGGTTGGGCATCCCTGGCAAATATGGGCAACGCGCTGTATCAAGTGGATCCAAGTTTTGACCCGCGCACATATGGTCACAAGCAGCTCTCGAAAATGATCAGCAAATTAAGCGACCGCTTTGAAATGCGCTCGCAGGAAAATGGCGGGCCGATCATTTTCTATGTACGGATAAAGGATTAAGATTAAACGGGCATTTCAGGGGTTTTGATCGCAAGTTCTTTGTAAACGTCAATGATCTGCGAAGCAATTTTATTCCAGGCATAATTGGCAGCGTACTCAGCAGCTGAATTTCCCATTTGATTTCGCAAATCCGCATTGCCCAGCAGATGCGACAATTTATCGCACAACTCAGCAGGGTCACGATCAGGGATCGTATACCCCGTGACTCCGTTTTGCACGAGATACCCAAGCCCGCCCACTTCCGAGGCAACTACAGGGGTTCCACAAGCCATCGCCTCCAGCGCCACCATCCCAAACGATTCATACAACGAAGGCATCACGACCACCTCCGCCGCGGAGTAATAATACGGCAGGGTGTCCTGTCCTCGCTTGCCGAGGAAGATCACCATGCCGCCCATGCACAGGTCATCACACATTTTTTGCAGCCGCGTCATTTCGTCAGACATCTCTTCAGGGCTCACATCCACATCGCCGCCGATGATCGCCAAATGGACGGGGCGATGCATACCCTGCAAATCCAAACAAGACATCGCTTTTATCAAGGTGTCGATCCCTTTCAATGGCTCAATGCGTCCCACAAAAAGAACCATTCGGTCATCGGGCTTCAAGCCGATGAATTGCTTGGCTTCATCCGCAGGGATCGGATAAAAATGACTCGTGTCCACACCCGGCGGGATGACCGTCATCTTGCGGTTGTCTGCACGATAGAGGAATCGAAGCTGGGTCATTTCTGCCAGTGTGGCGACGACGATCCGCTTCGCGCTACGGAGCACCTGCCTCTCACCTTTGAGCCGGTCCTCGCCTGCTTTTTCATCCTCCGACCTCGCCACCCGATTCTTCATCTCTCCCAGAGTGTGGAACATGTGAACCACAGGAATTCCTCCCCAGGCCTTGCTCAACAACTCCGCCGCCAAACCAGACATCCAATAATGACTATGGATGACGTCATATTTGATCCCTTTTTCTGCAGCGAACTGGATGATCCCTTCTGCAAATTCATGGATATATTTCGCGATATCACTCTTGCTCTTCGGCTCTTCCGGCCCGGCGGTGATATGCACCACCCGGTTTCCATAGCCCAAATCATGCAAAACATGAGGGACATGTTCATCCTGTGAGCGCGTAAAAACATCTACATGGATGCCTAAACGGCCAAGCTCACAAGTCAGGTCACGCACGTAGACGTTCATTCCGCCGGTGTCTTTGCCGCCCAGTGTTGCAAGCGGACAGGTATGATAGGAAAGCATTGCGATTCGCAGCATCATATTTAATTCCATAGCATGGACAACTTATTTTCGGCAAATCTTTCGTTTTAGTTTTGCAAAGCCAAAAACAGCCGCTGCCCATTTCAATTCCCCAAAAGTGTACCGCAATTCGTTCTCATGTGCAGCTCAGCATGGATGATGATCACTTAAAACAAAAAACTGCGGAACCGAACTTGGTTCCGCAGTTTTTTGTTTACACTATGGCTTTATCGGCTGTACCACTTGCAACTCACATAACGCAGGGTACACTTTGCAGATATTAAATATGGGAGTGAAATGGATAGTAGATGGAGATGATGGATCCGCTTCAATTACTTGCTGACCAACGTGGCAACCTAAAGGTTCGGTCCCTGTCGGCTGAAAACCAGCGGGCAGTCTGCATGTATTATCAACACCAGCAAGGTCTTTCACGGGGTATTGATCACCTAACACAGGAGATCCGGCGCTTTCAATTGTATAAGTATCATTGTAGTAAAACTTTGTTGGGTCAATTGTCGCAAGCGAAGCAGTTACACTCCACATAAATTTGGGCTGCGCGGCGAGAAATGCTTTTTTGAAGGCGATCTCTACAACCGGCGATCCTTCATTTACAAAACGGGACCAGGCAGCATCGGGGTCGTTACCAGTCCCAGCATTAAAGACGGTTTTTTCAAAGCCATCGCCTGTATAGCCATTGTCCGGGCTTAAGGATTCTCCGCCAACATCACTATTCTCATCCGCATGAATGGAGACGCCATCCGTTGACCATTCAGCAGAGGTGGGCGTCTGAGCAATAATAATAAATTCAGCCTTACCGTCTATACTTGTGTCAAAGTCAACTGCATACGACCCATTCGCGCCGCCAGTGGCAGGGTCCACGCCGGCAAGTTTGATATGAACATAATAGTAATTATCATCCTCCGTCATACCGATATCAACGATATCGACTTGTGGAAGGTAAGCCATGTCCACCGAGGTAAATGGCCGTTCAAAACGATTAATGTTAAAGTCGTCACCAAACATTACGCTTTTTGAATCGTAGCTATTTGATTCTTCATTATCGTGGGCATTAGCCACATCTTTACTATCTGCACCGAAGGGAATCAATGTGTGGACAATTTCCACCGGGGTTGGCTGCTGTTCCGTGGCAATTGCAACCTGGGTCGCCACAGGTTGGGCAGTCGGTTCATCCGCTGTCAAAGCAGACGGCAAGCCGCAGGCTTGAAGAGCAAAAGCAAAAACAATAGACAAAAACAAAACTTGCTTAACGAATTTCATGGTTACATTCTCCTTTGAATTTTATAGCACTCACAAAAATTTCGAACAACAATTCAGCAGGGTACCTAACTCCTATAACCGGTCTGGCACTTTGCTCCTAGAGCATTTGGTCAACAAAAGATGCTCCCAAAATATTTGCAGAAGCTCAACGTAAACACATTGCCTGACTTGCAGTAATTAATAGAATCATATATAATCTCGCCCGCCGTGTAATAAGCCACCATAGCTCAGCTGGTAGAGCAAACGATTCGTAATCGTTAGGTCGTGGGTTCGTATCCCACTGGTGGCTCACTGGAACCCAGGATACTGCCTGGGTTCTGGCTTTTAATGGTTCTTATATGTAGAATAGTGCATATACACTAATCGCTCCAATGAAATGAAAAATCTCTTCGCAGGTCTACCCACACCACCTGAAGGCCAGAAAACGGTCATTTACGTGCTTGCTGTTGCTTTCATAGGCGCCATTATTCTTGCCTTGATAAATATTAGTCCATGGCAAATGGGGGTGCTTGCAGCTATGTTCTTGATCGCATTGCGCCTTGCAATTCGCGGACAGACAAAATTTGCGCGCTGGGGATCTCTTTTGGCAGCACTGATTCTGATCTCCAGCCTAATGGTTTTCAATTACGGAATACGCGATACAGCGGTTATCGGTCTCGTAGTAGTCCTGATAGCATCAGGCTTGCTCGCTGGACGGCGTGGAACCTTGATCATCGGGTGTGTCATTATATTGCTCATTATTGCAATGGGAATATTGGAAACCCAGGGCATCATCTCCAATACATTCAGTCGATACAACTTCTTTGCAGATTACTTTGTTGTTGCAATATGTATTGCTCTCGTATCAATCTTGCAGTGGCTTGTGATCAACCAATTAAATGAGAGCATCACAAAAGCCAACAACGAGCTGGTCGAGAGAGAATCGATCGAAGAAAGACTGCGAGACGCAGAGAATCGCTACCGCAATCTAGTGGAAAGAATCCCAGCAGTGGTATACGTAGCTGAGCCCGGCCAAAGTGGAAAGTGGCAGTATATCAGCCCACAAGTTGCAACGATCACTGGGTACACCTCCCAAGAGTGGTTAACTGACCCACAATTCTGGTACAACAAGATGCACCCCGATGATCGCGACCCCATTATGGAGAGGGAAAATCATGCCCTTAAAGCAGGCATCATGCCCCAATTGGAATACCGCCTGAAAACAAAAGACGGGCATTATATCTGGATATACGATGAAGGCCTGTTCTTTGTGGATGCTGAAAAACAAATATTAGTACAGGGTTTTATGCTGGATATCACCGCCCGAAAATTGGCCGAGGAGGAACTAAAAAAGCGCATCACAGACCTTGATGCAGTACGAGGCGTAAGCGAAGCCTTGATCGCAAAAACGGACCTGAAAAATCTTATCCGGAACACAGGAGAACAAATAAAAGCGACTTTTAGCGTTACCAGTTTATTTATTGCCCTGCTGGACACCACTTCCACCGCAATCTATTTCCCATATTATTTTGATAATGATCGTCCCGTAAACAATAAGCCGCTCAAACTTGGAAAAGGATTGACAGCCCACGTAATGGAAATGAAACAGCCGATCATCCTCAATAAAAACTGGGCTGAAGAATCTGCAAAATATGGCGAGATCTATTACGATAACAAGCCTCCTCAATCTTCATTAACTGTCCCTCTGCTCATCGAAGACCGAGCGCTTGGAGCAATTTCTATGCAAGACATGGAGGCTGAAAACGTTTTCACCGAAAATGATATACGCCTGCTTTCCACAATCGCAGCAAACCTGGCTGTGGCAATCGAGAACACAAGGCTGCAGGAATCCCTGAAACGTGAACTTACTATCCAGGAAAAATTGATTTCTGAATTGGAACTAAAAAATTCAGAATTAGAGCGCTTCACTTATACCGCATCCCATGACCTAAAGTCCCCTCTCATTACCATTCGTGGATTCCTTGGCTTATCTCGAACAGGACGCGCGCACGGGGAATTTTGAACGCCTGCAAAGCGATGTGAAGCGAATTTCAGAAGCAACGGAAAAAATGCATCTCCTGCTCAGCGAGCTTTTGGAGCTATCCCGCATTGGACGTGTGATGAACGAACCCAAACGCTCTCCGTTCGTAGAACTTGTAAAAGAGGCTCTAAAGCGAGTGGAAGGCCAATTGCAAGCGCGGCAAGTTCAGGTCCAGACAGGAAGCGACCTGCCTGAAGTCTTTGGCGATACGGAGCGTCTCATTGAAGTCATCCAAAACCTGGTGGATAATGCCTGTAAATTCATGGGAGACCAGAACGAGCCGATCATCGAGATCGGTGCGCAAAAACAGGAAAGCGGTTATGTCTTTTTTGTAAAAGATAATGGGATCGGTATCGATAAGAAATTTCAAGATAAGGTTTTTGGCCTGTTCGACAAACTCGACCCAAACAGTAACAGTACGGGAATTGGGCTGGCTCTCGCAAAACGGATCATCGAAGTGCATGGCGGAAGGATTTGGATCGAATCCGATACGGTCCAAAAAGGCACAACTTTTTTCTTTACGCTTTCAGATAAATCCATCATTCAATAAAAGCCCTGAATTTTTCAGGGTTTTTTGTCCATTGACAAAATATAATACTGTTACTATAATACAAGTATTATATATTTTGTACTACAAAACACAGGAAGTTCCATGTCTCTTAAACACGCTATTCTCGGTTTTCTTTCATTCTCTCCCTTCTCGGGATACGATCTCAAAAAAGCCTTCGACCGCTCCGTACAGCATTTCTGGCCTGCAAACCAAAGCCAGATCTACCGCACGCTGGCAGAGTTAGAGGAAGGCGGCTTTGTTGAAAAAGAAATTATCGAGCGCGAAGAACGCCTCGACATGAAGATCTATAACATCACCGAAGCTGGCCGTGGCGAGCTGCACCAATGGCTTGCCACGCCCCTCCCTGAGCACGACACCCGAGAGCCATTTCTCATTCAAATCTATTTCGGCGGCACACTTAGTGATGTTGAAATCCTCAATCTCTTGAATCGCAAACTCAAAGAAACGGAAGAACGAATCGCCGTGTACGAAGCCGTTTATCAAATGACTCAAGCGGCACCAAGCAAGCTCGTTGATAAGCGTACAAGTTTTTTCGGCATGCTCACACTGGAGCTTGGCTACATTAATTCCCAATCGGATGCCGCGTGGCTGCGCTCTGCCATTGAACGTACGAAAACAAAAAAATATAACATTCAAATAGGAAGCTAAAAAATCATGAACAAAATTATTCGCAACATCATCATTGTCTCACTCTTCACCGTGGGCGGCGGCTGGCTGGGCATCTGGCTCAACAACATCACAGGAAACACCATGCCGCCCATGCAAAGTTTGGGTGCGCTGGTTTGGCTTACTACTCCCGCTCTTGCAGGAATCCTTTTGCGTGCCTTTGGTGGGGATGGCTGGAAGGATGCTGGCTTTGGCTTGAATCTCATCTCAGGCTGGAAGTGGTATCTAGTGGCGATCATCGTCTATCCGCTCACCGCTCTTTTAACCTTTGGGCTGGCTGCCCTCTTCGGCTTCATCTCCGCTGACGGTTTTGCAGCAAAAGGCTTCGGCGCGTATCTGTCCGCTGCAAATGTAATGCTTGTCGGCGCGCTGATGAAAAATATCTTTGAAGAATTCGCGTGGCGCGGCTATCTCACCCCAAGGTTGGATGCGGCAAAGGTTCACCCGTTATTGAATCACCTGATCGTCGGTGTTCTGTGGTGGTCATGGCATCTTCCTTACTATTCTTACTTTCTGGACCGCGCCGTCTTGAAGGCCGCCGTCACAACCAGCATT
>Ga0172373_10004064_pt1 | contig 20826 bp, 18 predicted proteins | sample Lak10m_2_FD_114546 | JGI IMG/M metagenome (GOLD analysis project Ga0172373, IMG submission 114546) | Freshwater microbial communities from Kabuno Bay, South-Kivu, Congo - kab_092012_10m | ecosystem: Environmental > Aquatic > Freshwater > Lake | place: Democratic Republic of the Congo...
TCATTACATTGTAGTGCGGAATTTATTCCGCATTCTATCAAGGACTGAAATATGCAACTCAACCCCACCCAAACACCCCTGCAAAAAAATCCAGACTTGCGCTCGTGGGCGCTGGTTGCTCTTGCCGCCATCGTGTGGATCATTCTCTATAACCTCATCCAACCCTTTGCAGATTGGCTTGCCTATGGCTTGCTCGCCTTGCCGCAAGATTCTCATTTGGGCGAATCGCTGGCATTCTTTTTCTACGATGTACCAAAACTTTTTCTATTGCTAAGCGGGATGATCTTTGTCATTTCGCTCTTGCAAACTTTCATCAACACTCAAAAAGTACGCACCATGGTTGAGAAACGCGGTGAAGGCATTGGCAACCTCATGGCTGCCGCATTTGGAGCCATTACACCGTTCTGTTCCTGCTCATCGGTTCCGCTGTTCATTGGCTTTGTGCAGGCGGGCATTCCGCTTGGCGTGACCTTCTCCTTCCTTATCACCTCTCCGCTCATGAATGAAGTCGCATTTGTGATGCTGATCGGCTTATTCGGTTGGAAGATCGCCGGGCTGTACCTGCTCTCCGGCGTGACCATCGGCATAGTCAGCGGGCTGATTTTGGGACGGCTTAAACTCGAACGCTACGTGGAAGGTTTTGTGTACGATATCAAACCACGCGCCAATATCGACTTGAAACTCGAAGAAAAATTGACCTGGGCAGAACGCATCAGCCGCTCGTGGGATAGCACAAAGGAAATCGTCGGCAAGGTCTTCTGGTTCGTCATCATCGGCATTGGCATTGGCGCGTTCATCCACGGCTATGTGCCCCAGGATGCGCTGACGGGCATCATGGGCAAGAGCGCCTGGTGGAGTGTGCCCGCTTCGGTGTTGGTTGGCATTCCGCTGTATTCAAACGCGGCGGGTGTGATTCCCATCGTCAGCGCCTTGCTGGATAAAGGCGCATCGCTGGGCACTGTGCTGGCATTCATGATGTCAGTTGTGGGGTTGAGCCTGCCGGAGGTCATCATTCTGCGCCGTGTGCTCAAGCCGCAACTGATCGCCATTTTTATCGGCGTGATCGCCGTTGCGATCATTCTGACAGGCTACCTATTTAACCTGGTTATGTAAATTCGCTATTTCATTCATAAGGAGATTTCAACATGTTAAACATCAAAATTCTAGGTTCAGGCTGTGCCAATTGCAAACGGCTGGAGCAGATCGCCCGCACCGTCGTGGAGGATATGAGAGTCGAAGCAGATGTGGTCAAAGTGACCGAATACCCCGACATCATGGCGTACGGCATCACATCCACGCCCGGGCTGGTTATCAACGAGAAGGTCATGTCTTTTGGAAGGATTCCCACACCCGCCGAAGTTACCACCTGGGTGACAGATGCTCTTCAAGCTGCATAACCCTCTATAAAACGTACTGATTGTTCACTCGATAGAATACAAAGATCGAAGAGAAATCTTCTAATGAAACGAGTTCTATTTTTATGCACAGGGAATTCCTGCCGATCACAAATGGCGGAGGCGATTGTTAATGCGCGAATGGGGGAGGCGTGGCAGGCGGTGAGCGCAGGCACGAAGCCTGCGGGCTACATCCACCCCAAGGCGTTGGAAGCGCTCGCAGAAATCGGAATCAGGCACAATGGTAGTTCGAAGCGGGCGGATGAATTTCAAGGCGTAGACTTTGACCTCGTCGTCACCGTCTGCGATTCGGCGGCGGAGGAGTGTCCAGTCTGGTTGGGAAAGGGGAAACGTATTCATCACAGTTTTTTCGATCCCGCTACGACGGATGACATGAGCGATTTCCGCATGGTGCGGGATGAGATTGCAAAAATTATCCCGCAAATTTTGACACAATCTGTGAGTTGATCTTTTTCACTTGGAGGTTTTCATGGCTGAGATTACTGTAACAAAAGCCCCGGCACAAAGCTTAAGCAAACAACTATCATTTCTCGACCGGTATCTAACGTTGTGGATTTTCCTGGCGATGGCGATTGGGGTTGGGGTCGGTTTCCTGTTTCCGCAGGGGGTTGAACAATTTAATACTGCGGTCTCGGTGGGGACGACCAATATTCCCATTGCGATTGGCTTGATCCTGATGATGTACCCGCCGTTCACAAAGGTGAAATATGAAGAGTTGGGGGATGTTTTTTAGGATTTTTATAGAAAAGACGATAAAAAATAAATCTACTGTTAAGTAAAAACTTAAATATTGATTTCGAATTTCCTAAATGCTATCCTAAAAAAAGAAAAACAGCACTGGCTGTTTATTTTTGCTTGCAAAAAGGAGATTCATCATGGAACTTGGTGGTTATGCAAATAAGGTTGCGTGGGTAGACCTTTCCGCTGGTAAAGTGGAATTCAAACCCATCGCCGAAGACGATGCCCGCAAATATATTGGCGGACGCGGCTTGGGTGTCAAATACGTGTTCGACAATGGACCGAAAGTTGATCCCCTCTCCCCCGATAACATTCTGTGCTTTATGAACGGACCCCTCACCGGCTCTGAAGCCAACATGAGCGGACGCATGGCAGTTGTGACCAAGTCGCCTCTTACCGGAACCGTGACTGACTCACACCATGGCGGCTGGTCTGCCGCCCGTTTGCGCTGGTCTGGTTATGATGGGTTGGTCTTCAAAGGCAAAGCCGCCAAACCCACCTATGTCTACATCCATGATGGTCAATTTGAATTGCTGGATGCCTCTGAAGTATGGGGCAAGGGTGTTCACGACACTGTGAAGCACTTCAAGAACAAATACGGCGAAAAAGACCTCACCGTCATCACCATTGGTCAGGCTGGTGAAAACCAGGTCAAATTTGCGTGCTGGGTCAACGAAAATGACCGCGCCTCCGGACGCGGCGGCACCGGTGCAGTCGGCGGCTCGAAGAACCTCAAAGCCATCGTCATCAAGGCTGAAAAAGCCATCGTCAAAGCCAGTGACCGCGATGCCTGGAAACCCGCTCACGACCGCGCTCTCAAGAACATTATGGCAGAAGAGAACATCACCAGCCCGCGCAAGGGCGGTCTCTCTGTATACGGCACCAACGTGCTCATGAACATCACCAACAGCATCGGCGCGCTGCCCACCAAGAACAGTTCCGTCACCTCCTTCGGCGACCAAGCCGAATTGATCGCCGGTGAATGGGTCAACGCCAACATTCTCGTGGATAACCCCACCTGCCACGCCTGCCCCGTTGCCTGCAAAAAAGAAGTTGAAATCAAAGACGGTCCATATAAGGGTCTGCGCATGGAATCTGTGGAATACGAACCCGCCTGGTCCGTCGGTGCGAACTGCGGTAACTCTGATGCCCGCCTCGTCGCCAAGATGATCGACCTCGCCAACGACTACGGCTTCGACGCCATTGAAATTGGTCACCCCATCTCCGTTTGGATGGAAGCCTCCGAAAAGGGCTACACCAAGGATGAAGGCAAAATCGCCTGGGGCGATGCCGATGGCATGACCGGCGCTGCTGAAATGGTTGCCTTCCGCAAGGGCTTTGGCAACGTGATGGCTGATGGTGCAGACGCAACTGCCAAGCACTTTGGTCACCCCGAACTCGCCATGACGGTTAAAGGACAGGGCATCCCTGCCTACGACCCGCGCGGTCTCAAAGGCATGGGCATGGGCTACGCCACCTCCAACCGCGGCGCCTGCCATCTGCGCGCTTACACCCCCGCCGCCGAACTCGGTGTTATGCCCTTCGGCTCGCTCAAGGTGGATCCGCTCGAATGGAAGGGTAAGGGCGAACTCGTCATGATCTTCCAGGACATCCACGCCTTCTCCGATAGCATGGACCTGTGCAAATTCTCCGCATTCGCCATGGGCGCCGAAGAATACGCCCAGCAATACGCCGCCATGACCGGCGTCCCCTTCACCACCGACGACGTGCTGAAGACCGGTCAACGCATCTACAACCTTGAACGCTACTACAACAACCTCGCCGGTTTCGGCGCAGGCACCGACACCCTGCCAAAGCGCTTCACCGAAGAAGCCTCCACCCAGCCCGGCTCCGTGGGTCACGTCTGCGAACTCGATCAGATGCTCGCAGAATACAACGAAAAACGCGGATGGGTCAACGGCGTTGTCCCCGAAGCGAAACTCAAGGAACTGGAAATCATCTAGTTCTCTGATCCGATAAAAAAAGGCGACGTGCCCGCAAGGACGCGTCGCTTTTTTGATTAAAAATCCGCTTCTCTCTTAATCTCGAACCTGCTTCAGCGCTTCAAGCCCTTCTCCACGCTCAAGCCTCCTGCTGTCTGCCTCCTGAACTACCCCCCAGCCCTCAAGGTTTTCTTTCGAAAGCGTTCGGTAAAGTCATCGGCAACAGCGTCTTCCAAGTCCACCGTCAGCCGAACCTGCCCCACCGTTAAAGAAAAGAGGCGGAAGGGTTCCATCTTTTCGAGGCGCACTGTCCATCCTTCACCTTGAATCAAGTTCTCTTCCACTTCTTTCCCGCCCATCTCCTCAAGGTACTCCTTAAGCAAAAAGAACGGGATGCCCCGCATCTCATGGACGATGGTTTGCATTAGCCGCCGCCCACAGGCGGGAAAATATCCACCTTATCTGCGGGTTGAATAATGGTCTCGAACTTTTCTGGCAGATACACGGCTTCGCGCCCATTGATGAAGAACTTCATGTGCGGCAGGAATTTCCCTTCTGCATCCAGTAATTCTTTGCGCATGGCAGGATACCCCTCTACGAACATATGCACCAACTGAATGGCAGTCGTGCCATGAGGCAGAGTCAACTCCACCGTTTTTTGACCGACGATCGGTCGCAGCGTGGCGTAGAAATTCACTTTCATAAGCATCTCTTCCATGAACGACACCTCTATTCCTAATAAAAAAATCCTTTAGCGCTTATATTTTACCGTTAAGGTCATTCTTTAGAAGGCGTTTTATCAACACACCTTACGCAGTTCAATCCCAAAGGGATGACATGGTTTTACCAATATCATCCCTTCGGGATAGTAGGTCAGGCTTGCAGACTGACTTCTTTAGAACACAAGAATCAAAGGTGCTCTGGAAATTCCCGTGATTAAAACCTTTCGAACACGGATTTGACGGATTTCACTGACTTACACGGATTTTTTATTAAAAAATCCGTTCTTTTCCGTGTAATCTGTGTAATCCGTGTACAAACCACGGCAAATCTTAAAGAGCCGGATCAAAAAAATAAAAAGTCTCGGATTGCAAATCCGAGACTTTGAAGTACAGATTGTTTTACGGACACTGAATAATGCCCTGCGCCCACAAACACCCGCCGCAGACGGGGGCGGTGGTGTTTCCGATGCAATCTTCCTGGTTGGTTTCAGAGAGATCGCAGCCGCCGCAGAAGGTGCAGGGTGCAAAGGCAAAGTTATGCAGGCGTTCACGGTAAGCGAGGTATTCCGGGTCGAGCCAGATCTGCTCCAGCGTTTTCTCGCGCACATTGCCGATCACATGCTTTTGAGCCGTGCGCGGCTTGTTATGCAAATAACTCATGTGAGTATGCATGAGCGGCCAGCACGGGCTGACCTCCCCCGTCCACGCGATGGACATGGTGCCATTCTCGACGAAGTTGCAAACGTCATTTGCGCCGCCCCAGTTATTGCCCGCATAGCTGACGTTTAATCCGCTATTGAAGACATCAAAGAGGGCGTCGCGGGTGTCTTCGGTAAAGTCCATTTTGGGCAGGCTGATGCTCGGCAGGTGTTCGGCGTGCAGGTAGGCAATGTTGCTGGTGGCGCGTTTGTAGAGCCTATCATCTTGCATATTCTCGGTGGGCGGTTGAAGGTTACTTACCGAAAAATATTTTGCGCGAATGGATTTGCCGATCTTGATGACTTCGGGCAGGTCTTTGATGTTGCGCTTCATGGCAACAAATGCCACGCCGATCTCAGGCTTGGGGTAATGCCCCGGGGCGCGCATTTTGACGAGCCGCTTCATGTTGGTGATGATATTGGGCAGTTCTGCGCCCATGCGCACATCGGCAAAACTTTCAGGAGATGCACCATCGATGGAAACCCATAGAACATCCAAACCGGCGTCTATCAATTCGCGGGATTTTTTTTCGGTGAGGATGGTGCCGTTGGTGATGAGTTCTACTTTGACGCCAAGTTCCTGCTTGATGCGGCGGATCCATTCGATGGTTTTGGGATGAAAGAGCGGTTCGCCAATGCCGCCGAAATAGACGCTGGGAATCGGGTCCATTTGTTTCAAGGCATTGAAGATGCTCTCGAAGGTCTCTTCGGTCATTTTGCCAATGGGCTGATCCCAGGCGTTGCGGAAGCAGGTGATACAGTCGAGGTTGCAGGCGACGGTGGGTTCGATGTAGATTTTGGTGAGGTGTGTGATCGGGCGGTGCATTCGGACGAAGTTGTTGCCTTCGTCGAGGCGGACCTTGGAGCTAGGATTCAGCCCGTAACGCTGGGCAACTTCGGGCGGAAGAATGAGGCGTCCGTTTTCGTCCACTTCAGCCCAGGCGGTGGTGGATTTGGTCGAGAGGATGGTCATACGTTCTCCTTGCAAACAAAACAATGTCTACATATCATATCCATTTTGGCAGGAAAGGCATGTGACGAAAGTTACATTTTTTGTGGAAAAGTAGAACGGGTCAGTCGTTTAGAACGATGTTGCCGGTTTGTGTGGTGTCGTAGCCAGCCAGTCTGGAGATTGCTGTTCGGAAGCGGGGATCAGCCAACAGGTCGAAGAGAGGCGTGAGGAGCGGCGAGTTGGCATATTCTTGCGGGAAGACCAGATCGTACCGTTCCTGAAAGAGCGGGATGAAATCCAGATCGAGGGCTTGTGCTGCGGCGGCGATGACCAAACCACAGGTGGCGCGACCCGAGGCGACGGCGGCGGCAACACCCAAGTGAGTGTATTCTTCCTGGTAGTATCCGTGGATTTGCTCAGGCGAAAGCCCGCGTTGATTGAGATGGTAATCGAGTAACACACGCGTACCCGAGCCGCGTTGGCGGTTGATGAATTGCACGTCGGGGCGGGTGAGGTCTTTGAGGTCGTGAACCGCTTTAGGATTTCCACGGCGCACTACCAGACCTTGTTCACGACCGGCGAGTGTGACGAGTTTGACGGGCACATCGGGTATGAAGCGGCGGATGTAGGAGAGGTTGTATTCACCAGTTTCAGGGTCGAGCAGATGCGTGCCTGCCATGTGGGCTTCGCCGCGTTTGACCGAGATCAGCCCGCCTTGTGAACCGGCATTGGCAGAGACTAATCTACGATCTGATTCGGTCAGGAATTGCGCCATCAGGTCGAGGATCAGATCGTGCGAGCCGATACAAAAAATCGTCCGCTCGAGTTCGCTTTTCGTCCGGTACAAGCGGACCTGCACCTTGCCGCCTGCTTCCATGCCTTGCATACCCGATGGCAGAAGGACTAAGCCATCTGCCTGCACCAGCGAGGTAATGACGCCTGCTCCGCGTGAGAGCGGGGCGGCTAATAAATTTCCGCCTACCATGCCCGCCGCCACGCGGACGAAATCATCGTCACCGGCGGGGGAGGTGATCTTGCGGGTTAGTTTTGCTTCTTCGGTTGGCAATTCCAGCGGACGCCGTCCCAGCCATTTTGCCATGAGCGGTTCAACAAAGATGTCGTTGGTGAGCGCGGCAGAGACGGGGTAGCCCGGTACGCCCACGATGGGTACTTTTTTTTCGTGTTGTTCTAGGATGCCGAGAATTACGGGATGACCCGGGCGCACGGCAACCCCATGCACCAAAAGTTGCCCCAGTTTTTCGACCACCTTGGCGGAAAAATCTTCCATGCCTGCCGAGGAACCGGCGTTCAATAAGATCAGGTCGTGGTCTTGTGCTGCGTCTGCGACGTTTTTGCAGATGACATCAAAGTCATCTTTTGTGATCGGGTAGCGGGTTGGGTCGCCGCCCATGGTTTTGATCTGTGCCGCCAATACCAGCGAGTTGTATTCCAAAATGTCGCCTGATTTTAATTTCGAGCCAATTGGAACCAGTTCCGTGCCGGTTGGCAGGATGGCAACTTTTGGTTTGCGTGCCACTTGAATATGTTGATGCCCCGATGCAGCAATGGCACCCAGGTCTACGGGGCGCAATGTATGCCCGGATGGCAAAACCAATTGCGTAGCAACAATATCCTCTCCCAACGGGCGGATGTGACTCCACGGTGCAACTGCCGCTCGAATGCGAATGGATGCGGGTCTTTGAATGTTGGGAGTGATGCTGTTGTTTTCATCCAACGATTCGACATTTTCAATTGGAATGACCGCATTCGCCCATTCTGGCAGGGGATCGCCTGTATCTACATAATGAGCGGACTCAGCTTCGATGGGGAAGGTCAACGGAGTGGAGGGACCCGCACCGGAGGTGTTTTCGGCGATGACTGCGAACCCGTCCATGGCGGAGGCGTGGTAATGCGGGGAAGAGATGGATGCCCAGATCGGCTCTGAAAGGACGCGCCCGAGTGCGTTTTCATCTAATGGAATTGTTTCTGACCCAAGCACCCGCCACAAGCCGACTTCCTCCAAGGATGTTCTTAAATGATTCTGCGCTGTAGACAGCGGAATATCATGAAGGTAGATGGACATTATTCTTCTCCGTCATATGCAATGTTTGCTGAAACTTTTAGAACAGAACGATCTCGGTCATTTCTCCAGCTCCGTATCCTGTTACATCAGGTGGAATGCGTAAGAGACCGTCGGCAGCGGTTAGAGTGAAGATCAAATTGCTTTTGCCAAAGATGGGTTCGGCTAGAAAGGACTGGCTGCCAGCGTTACCCGGCTGTGAAATAAGTTTTACAGGAATCCAATCTTCGCGCCCGGCTTGCGAGGGCAGGTTGACCGTCAGGTTTGCTGTAACAATCGGGCGGGGACGGGGCGTTTCACCGAGTAATTTTTCGATCAATGGCACAACGAATAAATATCCGTTCACCAAAGCGCTGACCGGGTTGCCCGGCAGCCCGATCACGGCTTTGCCATCGCACACCCCAAGGATGGTCGGTTTGCCCGGGCGCGTATTGATTCCATGGACCAAAACGCCAGGCGCGCCCAGCGAGGCGATCACATCCGCGGTCATGTCGCGGGTGCTGGCAGAGGAACCGGCGGTAATGACCACCACGTCACATTCATTCAAGGCGCGGCGGGTGGTGGATTCCAATTCAGAGCGTACATCTGGAACAATGCCATACAGAATGGGTTCGCCGCCAGTCTTTGCAACCAAAGATGCGAGCGTATATGCGTTGATGTCTCGAACCTGCCCGGGCTGAGTCTGTTTGAATGGGTCAATGATTTCATCGCCTGAAGAGATCAACCCTACTTTGGGTTTCGCTGCAACAGAAAGATGCGTGATGCCCAATGCCATCAGTCCGCCCACTTCCGCCGGGCGGATGCGGGTGCCGCTTTTCAAAATGACAGACCCCGCTCTCACATCTTCGCCGATCTGAATGACATTTTCGCCATCAGCAACGGCGCGAAAGATTTCGATTTCACTGCCCGGTGTTGGGCGATTCTCACCAAGCGCAACCTGTGTATTTTCCAACATCACCACTGCGTCTGCGCCGGGCGGCAGCATTCCGCCGGTATGAATCAGCCCGCATTGACCGGAACCAATGCCTTGCAGAGGAGCGCTTCCCATAGGAATCTCATCGAGCAGAGTCAGGTATGCAGGCATGGAATCAGATGCGCCAAAGGTATCACGCGCGCGCACGGCATACCCATCCACAGTAGAGCGTAAAAACTCAGGCAATGAATGCGGCGCAGGAATATCCCCAGCGATCACCCGTCCAAGTGATGAAGCTGTTTCTATTTTTTCAGGCTTAATTTTCTGGTCAGGAAGGTTGGAGAATAATAAGGTACGCGCTGCTTCGGGAGGGAGCAATTGAAGGAATTCAGGCATGGGCTTGGCTCGTTACATCGAAATTTAAAACAATTCGATTATACAATACTGCCCAACGCCTTTTTACAGCCCTCGCAAAAAATCGCTCACACTTGAGTCTGCGGGATTCTCTTTAAGTTGCTTGGGCGTGCCTGCTTGCTTCAACTCGCCGCCGATCATCACCGCCACCCGATCACCAAACTGAGCTGCTTCTTTTAAGTTATGCGTCACAAAAATGGTGCTGCGATGATTCTCCGCCAGCACACGCGAAAGGTCTTCGAGTAATTTTTCGCGCGTCTGCGGGTCGACGGCTGAAAACGGTTCATCCATCAAAAGCAATTCGGGATCAAGGACAAACGCCCGCGCCAAACTGACCCGCTGCGCCTCACCCCCTGAGAGTTGGCTGGCTCTGCGCTCCAGAAGTTTTTCCACGCCCATGGCGGTTGCCCACTTATCAACCCGCGCATTGGTCTCTTTTTTATCCATCTTGCGGAACTTCAGTCCCAGCCCAATATTATCGCGCACAGACATATCCATCAGCAGCGGGTCTTGAAAGACAAAGGCGATCTTGCGCCGATAGTCAAGCTCGCTCCATTCTTTTTGAGGTTTCCCGTGCAAAAGAATGTCTCCACTTGCTGCTTTAAGCAAATGCGCCAACGTGAGTAGAAACGTACTTTTCCCAGCCCCATTCGGACCGACGACCGCCAATGTTTCGCCCTTGGAAATATAAAGCGAATCGATTCGCAGGGTCTCGCGTCCGTTCCGCATAACGATTAGATTGCTAATTTCAATGATATTTGCCATGATGTTTTTTCAACGAAAGACTCAACTATCGTTTTTTGCCTTTCTGTTGAATCCACGTCAACCCCAGGTTGATAAGATAGGTAATAACCAATAACAAAGCCGAGAGCGCCAGGGCTTGCTCAAATTGTCCTTTGGATGTTTCCAACACAATTGCTGTAGTCAGCACCCGCGTCTGCCCGCGGATGTTTCCTCCCACCATCATGGATGCGCCCACTTCCGAGATGACCGAGCCGAAGCCTGCCATCAACGCCGCCAACAGCGGCAGACGAGCCTCCCGCCACAAGTGCCAGACCATCTGGAGTCGCGAAGCGCCGAGTCCAAGAAGCTGCTGCTGTAAACGCGGGTCCAGGGCTTCGAGCGCGGCGGCGGTCAAACCCATCACCACTGGCGCCGAGATCACCGTTTGCGCAATGACAATAGCCCACGGGGTATAGATCAGGCGCAGATCGCCAAGCGGACCGCTGCGCCAAAGGGACATTGCAACCACCAACCCCACCACCACTGGCGGCAGTGCCATGCCTGTGTTGACAATACTCAAAAGGAATGACCGCCCGCGGAATTTTCCAAGCGCCAGCCACGTACCAAAAGGCAAGCCGATCAAAAGACTGATCAAAGTAGCCAGTGTGGATACTTGCAAAGAGAGGGAGGTGATTTCGAAGATATCAGAATTGAAAATCATAGGGTTCTGCAAAGCCTGTGCAAAGCATGAAGTAATTGCTTCATTATATATAAAAGGGACGGCATCTTGTAAGCCGTCCCCAGTGTAAAGCATAGCGAGAAATTAACTATCCAGACCGAGTTCTGCGGGGTCTTTGCCAGCATCGGGGAAGAAGAGCGGCGCACCATATTTATCCACACCGAATTCACCAATAACTGCTTGCGTGGCGGCATCTACCATAAAGTTGGCAAATGCAAGACCTCCTTCATAGTTGATCTGATCAGACTTATCGGGGTTGACGGTGATGACATGATAAATGTTCAGCAAACCAGATTCGCCTTCCACCAAAATTTCGAGTTCGTAGTTATCTTTGTTGGCGAGATAGGTTGCGCGGTCTGTGAGAATGTAGGCTGCCTTCTCCGAAGCAACGATCATCGAAGCGCCCATGCCCTGACCTGTTTCGATATACCATGCCTGCCCAGCCGGGTCGAGTGAGGCGGCTTTCCACAGTGCGAGTTCTTTCTTGTGAGTACCTGAGTCATCGCCGCGAGTAATGAATTCTGCGCCTGCATTGAAAATGGCGGTGAGGGCTTCAGCGGCAGTCGCCATACCCTTAATGCCAGCAGGGTCGGCGGCAGGACCGACGATCACGAAGTCATTGTGCATAACAAGGAAACGATCGGTTCCGTGCCCTGCATCCATGAACGCCACTTCCGAAGCAGGCGCATGAACAAGTAATACATCGGCATTGCCTTCTTCGCCCATCTTCATCGCTTCACCCGAACCGACGGCAATCGTCTGCACGGTGTAGCCCGATTGTTCTTCGAACAATGGTACGAGGATATCGAGCAAGCCAGAATCTTGGGTGGAAGTAGTGGTGGCAAGGATGATGTTCGGGTTGGCAGGGGCGGCGGCTTCGGTTACTGTGGGCGAGGTGTTTTCTGTTGAGGATGTGCCACAGGCTGTCAACGTCAGAGAAAGGACGAGTAGAAGGGATAATGGCTTTGTTTGTTTCATTTTCTTTTCCTTTTCAAGAAATATTATACAATCAATTAAGTTTTTACTTAATTGAAAATGCCAAAAAAATTATACAGTAACTGTTTCGCCGCTATGACTTGTGTTGTAGCCCGTCAGCGATGCCAGCATCTCGCGGAAGTTTGCCGTTTGAATGTACTCCAGCAGTGGGTTGAGGTTTTTTTCCTGAGCACGCGGCAGGACAAGATCGTATCTTTCTTCAAAGAGCGGAATGAAATCGAGTCCGTTTTGATGCGCGGCGGCTTGAAGCCCAAGCGATACATCCACATTGTTTTGGGAAATTAAATTCGCCGCTTCGCTATGTGTTTTCACCTGATTCTCGTACCCGTCTATTTCCTCCACTGGAAGGTTAAGTCTTCGCAATTCAGCATCCAGCCATAAGCGTGTGCCCGAACCGGCATTGCGATTTAAAAAGCGAACATTGGGTCTGGCAATGTCAGCGATCTTCTTAATTCCTTTTGGGTTGCCGTTGGCAAGCATCAACCCCTGTGTGCGGTAGGCGAGGGTGATGATCTCCACATCCCGGTCTGGGAAGAGGTGCTTGACGAAAGGCGTGTTGTATTCACCGCCTTCACCCAGGAGATGCGAACCAGAGATTTGGCATAGTCCCTGCCGCAAGTTCACCAACCCATCCAGTGAACCGACAGGCATACTGAGCAAGTTGACATGTTTTACAAGGAATTCACTCACCTGTTCAAGCGCAATATCATGACTACCTGAAAAAATGATTGTAGGCTTTTTGCTTTTTGGCAGAATAACTTCTTGTACCAGAAGCGCATCTGCCTTGGCGCGGTAGAACTTCTCTTGCACCTTGCCTGTCTTACGAATTTCACCGATCTCGATCAGCCCGACTGACTCAAGCGCCAAAATGTGATGCCGCACCCAGGCAGGGGATTGCTTCATCGTCTGCGCAAGCATGGTCAGCGTGGCAGGAGCCGCCATCAGCAGGCGTAAAATATCCAACCGGCGCGGGTCAGAAAGAATCTTGATCTTGTCAAACGACTGAAGGTGATCAACTTTTTTCAATTAATTAAATAAAACCTTAACTGTATTTTAGCATAAGCTGAGGAAGCGTTCTCGCTCAGGATGACATTTTTGAGACAAGTTCTAGTAACTTCTCACGAACGTTTTTTACACTTTACAGCCTGGTAACATCCAATACTTCCTGCTGTGTAAAAGATTGATCCGTTAGGGCTTCAACCTCTTTCTGCAAGCCCTCTCCATATTCATTGAGTAATTGAACAACTTTATCCTCTCCTTCCTTGATGGTATGAGGTGAATTATTCACAAAATGAATGATCGCGGCTGCCTCTTTTACCTGCCCTGACAGCAGGAAATATCTTGCATAATCCACTAGTAGATTGTTTAGCACAGCCTGCATTTGGTTTTCAACTGCACTTTTAATGCCGTCGTCCAGCGCCTGGCGCGCTTCACTATGTTTATTAGACTGTAAGTGGATTGTCGCCAGGGTATTGTATACATATGGCAAAAAGACAATATTTCCACATTCTTTAAAATGATAAAGCGCCGCTTTAAGATGTTCACTGGCTTTATCCAATTGTCCGATCAGCGCATAACACTCTGCCAGGTTATTATGATTAACTGAAGGAGAGCGGTGGAAATCTCCATACAAAGAGGATTTTTCGTTACTTTGTAGAAAAAGTTCAATCGCCGACTGGTAGTCCTGCTGAAAGTAGACAAGTACGGCAAGGTTGCTCAAAACACTGGCAATGATCCACGTAAATTGATTGGATTCGGCAATTGCAGCCCCTTGTTTAAGAATCCGTTCAGCCTGGTCCAGATCACCATCCATGCTTAGCATTGAGCCGTAGTGATTGCACATGAGAGATTCCTCCCAAAGCACCTGGTTTTCCGCACACAGGTTCATTGCTTTTTCATGAAGTTCATGCGCTTTTACTTTTTGACCTGTCTCATAATAAATGCTTCCAAGATGGGTGGTCGAAAATACCTGTTCAGAAACAATAAGGGTATCAAATCCCTGTTCTACTGCTTGAGCAAGGCATTGTGATGCCCTGTCCGTTCGACCTCTCCGAAAACTCAACCAGCCATAATAAATTAACAGGCGGTAATAAAAACTTCGCCACTTCTCGTCGTTTTCTTTTCGTGTTTCCACCATGGAAAGGGCTGCCTGAAACAAGGTTTCCCCTTCATATATCTTTCCCTTGATCTCGAAAAACCAGAAAAAAGGGGAAAGCAAGGTATTCAGCGACTCGATATCCGATCCGGCAAGCGCCATATTCCAGGAAGTTGTCAGATTTACCCACTCAGTTGAAAAAATATCCAGCGCTTGCTGAATCCGTTCTGATTTCATATCCTGTTCCCCTTTTTGGGCAAACACGCCATAATATGTTTGAAATTTTTTGTTTAATTCCTCTTCAGAAATTCCTACAGAATCTTGTTTTTTTCGGGCATATTGCTGCAACAATGGATGTAAACCATACATATCCCTGCCCAACTGGCGCAAAAGGGATTTTCTGCATAAATCATCCAGCAAGCCAGATGCCGTGTCACAAATTTCATAGCCAGCGATCGCATTAAAACGGGAGGGAAATACTCCCAATGCGGCAAACGCTCGCTTTTCCTCTTTAGATAACAGATCCCACGAGTGCTCAAAAACCACCCAAAGGCTGCGATGACGGGACGGAATATCTCGCAACGATGAAGCCAGCGTATCAATATTCTCTAATATTTGTTCCGCGATCTCAGCGCAGGTGTACTTTTTCAACATGCCGCTGGCAAGTTCAATTCCCAAAGGCAAGCCGTCCAAGAGTTCGCAAAGATGCAAGGCATCTCTATAATCATCATCGGTGGAAATACGGAACTGGGGGTTCAGGCGTTGGGCACGTTGTTCAAGAAGAAGTACAGCGGCTGGGAGTAACTCGATCTCTTTCTCTTCCACTTGAAGCGGTAAACCCTTCAATTCAAACACCCATTCCACCTGAAGATGAAGAGATTCGCGTGAGGTGATCAAAATACTCACGCCTGGCGAGCGGTTCAAAATTTCGGCAACAAATCCTGTTTCTGGCAAAAGATGCTCGTAGTTATCAAAAATTAACAACGCATCCCGATGACGAAGAAAATTTAAAACATGTAACCGCACATCTCCCTTGGCGGGTAATTCCATTCCAACAGCGCTGGCAATGATATCTGGCAGGGCGTTTGGAGTTTCGATGTTTTCAAGCGGTATCCAAAAAACGCCGTTTTTGAAAAAATACAATTGATCCTGTCCAACTTGTGCCGCCAAACGGGTTTTCCCAACACCACCAGTTCCCACCACGGTAACCAGACGGCGGTCCTTCGTTTGCAGGCTTTCCACGATTTGAAGAAATTCTTTCTGACGACCGATAAACGTAGTGCCGAATGAAGGCAGGTCATTTTGCATTAATTCCGAGGTGCCGTCGGGTATTTGGTTATTCAAAATTTCTTCATAGAGTTGAACGGTCTCGGGCTGGGGTTCCACGCCAAATTCATCCTGCAAGATATCGCGGCATTTTTGATACAGCTTAAGAGCATCGCTTCGTTGTGAAGAGATAGCCAGCAATCGCATCAATAGGACATACGACTCCTCACGCCATTCATCCATTGAAATCAGTCGACGCGCATATTCAATGGCAGTTTTATATTCCCGGCGCTGTTGATGGTAACCTGCCAAATGTTCCAGTACACCGATCATTTTTTGGTGAAAATATTCACGTCGGGATACGAGCCAATCCTGAAAATAATCTGCATCTTTCAAGTTGAAGCCATGCAGGAAACTGCCGCGATATATCTGTGCGGCTTGTCCAAGGCGATTGGCACAGGCGGTACAGGTCTCAATCCTTCGGTGTGGATGTTTCTCACAATCAGAAATTAATTTCTCAAAAACTTGTGTATCCAACCATACATGAGGATTCTTTACATCAACCTGAATGGTATCGGAGACCATGAGAAGGATAGGATTTTCCGGGTCTGTATCCTGAATGGTTTTTCGCAAATTGAAAAGCGCCTGGCGTAAGTTTTTTGAAGCCTTAGCGTCGTCTCCATCCCCCCACAACAGTCCAATCAGGTGATCGCGGCTTTGAGGTGTGTCTGCTTCCAGCATCAAGTATGCCAATAAAGCACGGACTTTTGACGATTCAAACCCCTGTATGTCCGTATCTCCAAATTTTGCAGAGTAAGTGCCTAAAAACGCTAAATGTAGCAATTTACAACTCTCCCGTGTTCTGCTCAGATTATACATTTTCCTGACGTTTTCCTGACGCACTATTTATAGAATTCGTTTATGAAAAACCATTCACCCCAACAATACGCTTTTTTGCTACGTGTTTGGCGTTCAAATTCAGAATGGCGAATTTCGCTCGAAAATCCGATGACTGGAGAAAGGAATGGCTTTTCAAAATTTGAAGCCTTTGTGAAATTTCTTAAGAACTATATCGATCATCAAACTCGAAGCAAAGAAGAGGATTCCGCTTCTTTTTCCGATGAAAGTTCATAAAACACGCCCTCCCAAAGGGCATATTTGCACTTTCAGATCCCAACCCGGTTTATCTACTCTCATTCAGCCTGACTTGGTAAACGGGAGTTAAGAATAATATTTAGGAGAGAAAAAAATGAAAATCAACTCACTTGTATCTTATCTCGTTATCCTGCCAGCCATCATTCTGGCGGCTTGCAGCGCACCCGCATCTCCGCAAACCACAGCCTCAACGGAAGAGGCAGTCGCCGCCACAGAAATGCCGGTCGGCGATGCGCCTGTTGATGCACCACCAACTGAAATTTCGATTACTCATAACGATATTCCCGTGAACCTGCCTGAAACACCCAATGGAGTAGCAGCGGATTTTGATTCTTCCAAAGTTCTTCCAAGTGACTCATTGGTTGGCGGAGATCGATTTACATTTGGGAGATTTGAACGTCCCTTTAATGCGAACACCATGGACATCTATTTTCCCGAAATTGACATCATCAACACCGAAGCTTTTCAAGACGAGACATGGATCTATGGACGCCTATTAATTAAAGACCTGACGGCAGGCAATTCCAAAACCGCCGGATATGCCATTGAGATCGATACAACACTGAACGGCAAAGCGAATTGGTTTATCTTAAGCGCCAAACCCAACTCCACCGAATGGAGCGTTACTGGTGTGCAAATTTACAAGGACACCAACGAAGATATCGGGGGAACATCCGCATATTTGGCTGATGCCTCACTCCTTGGTGGTGATGGTTTTGAAACCCTTATCTTTGATCAGGGAAAGGGTGAAGACTCAGATGCTGCATGGGTACGGATATCTCCCAATGATCCCAATATGATTGAGTTTGCCGTCAAACGCGCCGTCCTTGAAAACCCAACTCGATTTTTGATCAATATGTGGGCGGGAAATTCCTTAAACCCAGCCATGTTCGATATCAATGACCGCTACACACACGAGGAAGCAGGGGCGGCGGATGCAGGGCTTGAATATTTCTATCCCATCAAGGCAGTCGCAGAAGTAGACAATACCTGTCGAGTTCCAGTTGGTTTCCAAGCAAGCGGAAATGAACCGGGTTTATGTGCCACCCCTCAGCAAATAGCCAATGAAGAAAGTCCTTTATCCGGTTCTGCTGGAGCCGGAAGAGCATGTCCGATTGGGCTTGTGCAAAAATGTGACCCAAGTGACGGGTGCTGGTGTGAACCCGTATTTAGCCTTCCACAACCACCAATAATCATCTTCCCGTAATAAAGCCTGACGAAGCAGCCAAAACATCATCATTGCGAGGAGAATGCTTTCCCGTAAATCCTGTGTTCGGTGCAGGGAAAAGCGCGACTCGCAATGATGAAATTCTAAAGATATACGACCGGCTACTTCGTAAATTCATAAATTCATTTTTCTATGTCATATCCAATCGACAGAACCATCGAGCTTACCCTTTGAGCACGGAAGCAACCCGTTTTTCCATTTTCGATTGCACTGAAAGATGAGAACACTGGCACGTGGATCGATCCTGCTCACCTTATGTAGTAATGCGAGATTTATCCCGCGTTTTCGGGCAAAACGCCAGAAGCCTCAGGCAGCAGGTCGTAATAAATTAATTTTCTCTTGTGAAAATAGTTGAAACCATGCAGCACGACGATTTTCACAATAATCAAAGGAGTTCTTAGATGAACCGAAACATGTTTGTTGCACTCTTGTTTTTTTCCCTTTTGTTAATTGCTTGTAACTTGTCCACCATTCCCCTTTCCACCGCAACCCCAACCTTGACGAACACTCCACCCGCACCCACAGAAACACCGCAACCCACTCAAACACCAAAACCAGCATTCGAACCCCTTGAAATGCGGGATGCGGCGGGAAGTCCCATGATGTTCGTGCCGGAGGGCGTGTTCAAACTTGGCGATACCAGCCTGCAGAACGACGATAAACAGCCCATCCATGAAGTGAATCTACCCGCTTACTACATCGATAAATATGAAGTTACGAATGTGCAGTATCAAGCGTGTGTCAACGCTGGCATCTGCCGCCCGCCGGAATATTCATCGTTCTTTGAGCAAAACGAGATCTACTTTGGTAATCCGGCTTACAACAATTATCCCGTCGTGTTCGTCAATTGGTATGATGCACAAACCTTTTGCCAATGGCGCGGCGCACGCCTGCCCACCGAAGCGGAGTGGGAAAAAGCCGCCCGGGGAGATACCCGTCTATATCCCTGGGGTAGCACATTCAGTCCTTCTGCAGTTAATGGTTGCGACGAAAACTGCCCGCGCTGGGATGTCAAACTGGATCGAAATGATGGATACGTCTATACGGCACCGGTAGGTTCATTTCCAAATGGGATAAGCCCCTATGGTCTCGAAGATATGGCAGGAAATGTGAGCGAGTGGACCTCCAGTCTCTTGACGAATTATCCTTACAATTCTACAGATGGGCGGGAAGACCCCCAAAGCCAGGATAATCGGGTAATTCGTGGCGGTTCGTGGGAATCTCCCACAGAATACGCGCTGCGATCTGCAAATCGCGGTTGGGCAACCTCCATTGGAGGATATGATTCCATCGGTTTTCGCTGCGCAAGGAATAGCGTTCCATAAAGATCGATCCGACAGCAGAGAATAAAATCAACATCAAGTTCAACTCCCCTGTCCTGATAACAGGGGAGTTTTTTTTATTAGGTCTCTTGTATAAGCGTTCCCGCCGCAGTCTTCAGCGGCATGGAAAGCGCCCTGCATGGGTAGGCAGCGCCTTGACAGGTAAAAACTGATCTAAAAAATTACCATTTATTCATGGGTTTTATATTTCAGAGGGCTTTTTTAGAATTTTTTTATTTTCTATCGCATTGACGTATAATTTTATTTTGAGTATTGGAAAAAATACAGAATTTCTATTGAATTAGAGGTTTTTCTATGATAAAAAATTCTAAGAGCCTTGCGTTAGACAACGTGGACAAAGCCCTGCTGCGGGCGCTTCAAACGGATGGACGTTTGAGCAATGTGCAACTCGCTCGCAAGATCAGTCTCTCACCGCCTGCTACTCACTCACGCTTGAAGCGCATCGAAAAGGACGGCTACATCCGCCAATACACCGCCGTTGTGGATCGTGAGAAGGCTGGTTACGATCTGCTGTGCTTCATCCACATTGCCATGCAGATGCACCAATACGAGCAAGTGGATAAGTTCCGCAAGTTGATGCAGAAGATGCCCGAAGTGCTGGAGTGCCATCACATCACTGGCGAGTATGACTATCTGCTGAAAGTTGTCCTTCGCAACCGCAAAGACCTCGAACGCTTCGTCGTTGACCGCCTCACACCCATCCCTGGCGTTTCGCGCATTCACACAAGTTTGGTGTTTACCGAAGTCAAGTCTACAACCGCATTGCCATTGGAGTAAGTCGGAATTCAACGACTCCCGTCGTTGAATTCGCAAAAGTCTGGAGACTTTTGACTCCGTGTGCCATGCGATAAAAATTTGCACACGGAGGAACAAATGACTGAACCGCGCAAGAAAACAACCCTGCCCGCTCTCTATCAAAAAGCGGCGGAGGGCAAGCCCATTACCTGGCTCACCTGTTACGACTACCCAACCGCACACATGCAAGATCAAGCAGGCGTGGATATGATCCTCGTCGGCGACAGCCTCGGCATGACCATGCTCGGCTATGACTCGACTCTGCCCGTCACAATGGAGGACATGATCCGTCACGCGGCGGCAGTGCGTCGCGGGGCGCCGAACGTTTGGCTGGTGGGCGACATGCCGTACATGACCTACCAACCGAGCGTTGAATCTGCGATTCGTAACGCAGGTCGCTTCATGGCAGAAGCAGGCTGCGACTGTATCAAACTCGAAGGCGGCGCGGCGATGGCGGATCGAATCAAGGGGATCGTGGATGCGGGCATTCCCGCCATCGGTCACCTCGGACTCACGCCTCAATCTGTCTCCGCCCTGGGCGGGTTCAAGTTACAGGGAAAGTCTGCCACGCTGGCAAAGAAGATCGTGGACGACGCCAAGGCATTGGAAGA
>Ga0172373_10004065_pt1 | contig 20822 bp, 12 predicted proteins | sample Lak10m_2_FD_114546 | JGI IMG/M metagenome (GOLD analysis project Ga0172373, IMG submission 114546) | Freshwater microbial communities from Kabuno Bay, South-Kivu, Congo - kab_092012_10m | ecosystem: Environmental > Aquatic > Freshwater > Lake | place: Democratic Republic of the Congo...
TGCAGACCTCGTGCACGCAGTGCACTACGGGGTTTTACCAGGACCGGACTGGGCAGTCCGTCTGCAAGACCTGCACAAACGCACTGGTGGCCAACTCGCAGTACCAGGCCTGGGGTTCAGTGGTGCCCTCGTCGAACGCGTGCCCCGTAGCCTGCAACGCCGGATTTTTCAAGCGGACGTCCCCCGTTCGCTGCGAGGCCTGCGCGGGGGGCACGTACAGCAACGTAGGTGCCACTAGGTGCCTCTCGTGCACGGGACTCCCTGCGAACGCTCAGTTCATCCCCACGACGCGCACGAACAAGGTCGGCTACCAGTGCGTGTGGGACTGCAACTCGGGCTACCAGAAGAACCTTTTGAAAACAGCGTGCGAGCCTTGCTCTGCCGGGCTGTACTCCATCCAGGCCCGCGCCCACGAGGACACCCCCGAGATCTCCTGCCTGGCGTGCTCTTCCTGCACGACGGGGACCTCGTACGAGACGAGGGCGTGCACGCCTACGCAGAACCGGCTCTGCTCATTCTGTAACGTGACGTGCGGCGAGGGGAATTACATAACACACGCCTGCACTATCACCTCGGACGTCCAGTGCACCCCCTGCAGAACTACCTGCGACCCCGACCACTACCTCGTGGGGTCCTGCGCTGGAAATAGCATTCAGGACGCAGTGCAGTGCGAAAAATGTGCTGTGCCCAGCGACTGCCAGACGGGGCTCACGTACCTCCCGCAGTCGTGCACCGGCACCAATAGGACGAGGCTGACCTGCGTGGCGTGCTCGCAGCCCAACTGCGTCAACGGCTACGTGTCCCAGTGCAGCGGCGCGCAGGACTCGCGGTGTGTGGCGTATACAACCTGCCAAAGCGGGTACTACCTCATCAACTACGGGCAGTTCCAGGACGGCACCTGCGCCCCCTGCATGGTGTGCCCTGGGCTCACGCGAAAGAACTGCTCGACTCGATCTGACGTGGTGTGCGACGGCCTCCCCTGCAGCTCGACCTCGCCTTGCCCCGCCAATCAGTTCTGCAAGTTCGTGTCGGAGTCGGACGAGGGGTACTGCGCCGCGTGCCCCTCCGGGTACGGCAGCGACGGCCTGCAGTGCCTCTCCTGCCCGGACCTGGTGACCTGCGACGTCCTCGGGCGGGTGGTGTGCAAGGGCCAGCTGCTGCCCTTCACCACGGGGGAGTGCGTGGACGGTTTCGTGCGGGAGACGGGGTCGTGCCCTGTGGTCCAGAGCAGCCTCTTCCGCGTGCTGCGCGGGGGCTACCTGTTCTCGGACGACTCCAACTGCCACCCCTATTTCGAGTGCACGCCGGGCCACTTCCCCTTCTTCTCCGCCACCGCCGCCATTGTGCAGTGCTCCCCGTGCGTCGGCCTGCAGGCAAACGAGGCGTACCTCTCCCGCGGCCTGCAGAGCGACTCCCCGCAGAGCTGCATCTCCGACTGCAGGTACGGCATGGACCTGGCGACGGAGGCGTGCTTCCCTCCACCGACAGTCACGTACGTCAGGAGCAACGGCCCCGGGGAGTTCTTCGACGGCGTCTTCATGCAGACGTGCCTCGCCGGGTCCACGTCGCAGCGCTCCCTCGCCCTGTCCGCGAGTGACTGCGTCGCCTGCGAGGCAGTGCCGCACACCATAGGGGACCTCTGCGGGTCCTACCAGTGCACAGGGGCGTGGGCGAAGAGGGGCAGCGCGTGCTACGCCGACTTCACGTGCCCGAGGGAGGGCTTCGACGAGCTGTGCGCCCCTTCCGCGCTCCCCTGGCAGCAGGCGGGGTTTTTCAAGGAGGGCACGGCGTCTGTGCTCGCCCCTGGCACTGCGCTGGCGGAGGGTTTCCTGTGGGTCAGGCAGGGAGTATTCACCCAGGCGTACAAGTACGGCATCTCCAACAGGCACAAGCTCTTCTTCGACGCCAGGCAGTTGACCCTCCCCGGCAGGGTGTGCTCGGCCGCCCACCGCGACCCCTTCGTGTTTGTGGCGTTCTGCGAGGCGACGTTCCTGGTGTACTACAAGCTGAGCTTGCCCGCGCCGCGCCCGCGCCTGCTGATTGGGAGGAACGAGACGGGCTACAGGGAGGACTACAAGACGGAGGCCCTGTTCGGCTCCGAGCTCTACATCGCGCACCACCCGAATCAGCCCAGGCTCTTCGTGGTGGACAGGCTGAACTGCGTGTTGAGGGAGGTGGCCGCCACCACGCCCGGGCACTACCTCACGAGATCGCACCTCGTGTACGGCACGCCCAACATGTGCTTCGGCCCGGACGCCCTGCAGTGGCCGAGGGGGCTCTTCCCCGTGCTAGGCTCCTCCTTCGTCTTCTTCGATGCCGACGACGGCCTCTACCAGCTGCACGTGGCGAGCATGCGCGTGCGGAGGGCGCTCTCCCGGTCGGACCTGTCCCAGTTGAGGAACGTGACCGCCCAAAACACTGCAGCCCTGCACCTGCACTTCCCAAACAGCACGGAGATCATCACAGCCACGCAAACACCCTGCGGGGGAGGGCTCACGTCCTATTTGGGGAGCGCCTGCGCGGTGCCCTGCACCCCTGGCCTGTACTACGTCAATAGGTCCAATGGCGCGTGCTCCCCGTGCTTCACCAGGGCGTGCAGATGGGGCGAGGAGTCGGTGGAGTGCACGGGGGAGTCGCCTCAGTACTGCAGGGCGTGCCCCAAGTTGACCAACGCCATGTACTTTTTGCCCGGCAGCTGCAGCCCCACCAACATCTACTACGTGAACCCTTGCCCCAAAAACTACTTTGTAAGTGGCGGGGGCTGCGCGTCGTGCCCGCCCTACTCTTCCACCGCGTTCACCGGCGCCATTTCCATGGACGAGTGCAGATGCTTCGAGGGGGTGCAGAGGGTGTCCGGGCTGTGCGTCGTGGGCCAGCTGTACCCGCTCCCCTACGCGCCCAAGTGCCCCCTCTTGACCTACCCGCGAGGCATGCAGGGTTCCTGCGAGAGCTGCAGGCTGGAGCCGCTGCCCACGTGCGGCGCGGGGGAGTACACGCTCAGCAACGGCAGCTGCGGCAATTGCTCGTTTCCTCTCAACGCCTCCGTCACGGGCGCTGGCTTGGTAGGCGACGACCCCAACTCCTGCCCGTGGTCGTGCCACGTGGGCCACTACCCAAAAAACACCATGCCTCTCCACGCGAGGTGCCAGCCCTGCGCCAACATACCAAACCACTCCTCCGCCTACTACTCCTCCAACGGCCAGGACGACGCGCCGAACAGCTGCCTGTGGAGGTGCTCGCACCCCTACGTGCGCAGGCTGCAGCAGTGTGTGCCCTGCGACCACCCCGGCTCCCTCCCGTCCTGCAGGAATCCCGCCATGGTCTACTCCTGCACCAACTGCGAGGAGTCTCTCACGAATATCAGCGGGGTCAGGTACAGGATCTTCAATTGCACTCAAAGAAGATGTGACTTTTCGCTCTCCCACCCCGCTATTTTCGACTTCGTCGCTGTGGGGCCCGGCGGGTCTGGGGGCGACGTGGTGTACTACCCTGCCACCAACACGTCCACGAGGGGCACGGGGGGCGGGGGCGCGGGCGACGTCTTTTACAAAACACAATTCAGCATCACCCAGAATTTTCAGGTATCTAGGACCACTTCATATGTTATGTTGTACGGGTTCATGATCAGGCAGGGCGGTTTTGGAGGCGGCGGTGACATCTACCCCAGCGGCAGCATAGGAGGCTCGGGCGGCGGCGCAGGTGTGGGCGGAAGCCCGGGCGCAGGACACAGCTTGGAGCGATTGAATGTACTGCTGGTCAACAAGGGCGGGCTTTCAAATTCAAGGGCAGGCGGCGGCGGCGGCGGCGCAGGCTCCGTGGGCAGCAACGCCTTCCAGAACAAGGGAGGCGACGGCGGAGAGGGCTTGGACATCTCGTGGTTCGTGGGGTACAACCTCACCGTGGCGGGGGGAGGCGGGGGCGGCGCGGACGTCCTCTCCGCCAATCCCTTGCAAGGCCAGGGGAAGGCGGGCGGAGGCGCAGCGGGCGAGCACGCGCTACCGTTCACGGGGTCGGGCGGAGGAGGCGGTACGCTCTACCAGAACAACGAAACGTTTGCAGCTCTTCAACCTGGAAACGGCGGGTCGGGGCTGGCCCTCATGCGATTCGTCGACGAGGAGTGCCAGTGCGTGGAATTGTGAGGCTTTCAGTGGATATTAACGATGCACTCTATCAATGCAATTGTTTAAATGAAGTTTTTACTTTTACTCTTAGCACTTTTCTCCACTTGCAATGCATATCCATGCAGTTGTGGGTACGGGACAAGGGGTTTGGTAAGGGCATGCTACCAGTGCACACCTGGCACAAAATCAAGCGGAGGTTACAACACTTGCTCAAATTGCGCTTCTGGTACCATCAGTGGAACACGGGCTTGTTCGTGCACTGCTTGCACTGCAGGCAAATATTCCGACTCTGCCAAGACGGCGTGCCTCTCCTGCGAACCCGGCAAGTACTCTCCAGCACAGAGCGGCGCTTGCCTTTCATGCACAAGAGGAAAAATCAGCCTCTCCAGGGCTTCCGCGTGCACCTCCTGCGCCCCTGGCTACGTGGGCAACGAAAACTTCACAGCGTGTGCGCCGTGCGAGCCTGGGTACTTCACTGCAGAGACGGGGCAAACCAACTGCACGTCCTGCCCTCGCGACACGTACAATGTGCTCTACAATTCCAGCTCGTGCTCAACCTGCCCGCCAGGCACCTTCTCACCCCCCGCTTCCACGTCGTGCTCTGTCTGCAATATCGGCCAGTTCGTGCAAGGCCTCACCTTTGCGTGCACTCCCTGCTCTCAGGGCACGTTTTCTGTGGAGTCGTACGTCACTTCGTGCAGTCCCTGTGCAGCTGGCCACGTGTCCACTGCTGGCTCTTCCTTCTGCACTGCCTGCACCACAGGGACGTTCTCGGGCTCCCTCTCGAGCGCGTGCGTTTCGTGCTCAAGTGGAAGCTACGCCCTCAACGCGTCGAGCGCGTGCACCCTCTGCCCTCCCGGCTTTTTCTCGCCCAACCCCGGCTCCACTAGGTGTGACCCGTGCTCCGCGGGGTCTTATCAGCGAGATTACACCGCCTCCGCATGCGATCCATGCGAGGGCGGGACGTTCTCCCAGAACTCAAACTCCACCGAGTGCCGGAACTGCACGGCCGGCTCGTTCAGCGTCGCACGTGCCTCGCACTGCGGGCTCTGTCCGAAAGGCACGTACAACCCGCGGGACACGCAGTCCACGTGCCAAGAGTGCGCCCCTGGCTCGTTCAGTCCCCACGTGGGAGCCGTGTACCCCTGCAATCTCACGTGCCCTTCCGGCACTTTCAGCCCGAAGGCCTCGGAAAACTGCACACCCTGCGTGCACGGGTCCAGCTTCGCGCCCTTCGTGGGTTCCTCTTCCTGCGACGCGTGCACGGCCTGCATGCCCGGCTTCTACTACACTGCCACCTGCAACGTGACGATGGACTCTTCCTGCGCCCCGTGCTCTGCCTGCCCCGCGGGCACCTTCCAGACGTCCCCCTGCATTTCCGGGTCTGTTGATGAGCTGGGCCAGGACAGGGTGTGCACCCCCTGCGCTACGTGCGAGCTCGGCGTCACGTACCAATCTGGCGGGTGCGTCAACGGAGAGCCGCTGGAGTGCTCTCCTTGCACCACGTGTCTTTCAGGCACGTTCCGCGCCTGCACCATGACCTCCAACGCTGTGTGCGGGGAGGGCGTGCACTGCCGCAGGAACTACACCTTCGTGGAGCACGCGTGGATCACGGCGGAGGAGAGGTGCCCGCAAGGCCAATACCTCCTGGGCGTGGAGATCTCCAACATCACGCTCAAAAAGACAAAAAAATGCGAGCAGTGCCCAGCATACCTCCACGGCCCGAACGGGCTGTGGTGCGAGCCGTGCAGGGGCTACAAGCTGCCCTACTGGGACGCCACCGCGTGCACGTGCGGGGAAGGCACCGTCCCCGACGAGCAAGGCGACTGCTGGTGCCCCCCCGGCCACTCCTTCACGGAGCTCGGCTGCCGGAGGTGCGCCCAGAACACCTACTCGAACGCCTCGCTCCGCCTGCGCGACGACTGGTACTACCAGGAGCAGCTGTGCTCGCCCTGCCCGAACGGGTACTTCTCCTTGGAGACCGGGGCCACGGCCTGCGCCGCCTGCGAGAGGGGCAAGTACAGGGAGGGCGCCTCCTACACGTGCACTGCCTGCGCCACCGGGAGCTGGGCCACGGACCCCACCAACTCCACCTCCTGCACTGCGTGCGAGTTCAGCTGCCAGCTGGGCTTCTACCACGCGCCGTGCCCCGCGAACAGCGACCCATCCCTGTACGAGTGCCTCCCCTGCCCCCCTGCGCCCACCTACGCCAGCTACCGGTTCGTCCTGGGGGGCGGCGAGCAGACGAGCTGTGCCTGGGACTGCGCGGAGGGCTTCTTCCGCACGGAGCAGGGCGCGTGCCAGGAGTGCTCCGCGAGGGGGGCGTGCGAGCCGGGCTACAACCTCACCCTCTGCACGGACATCTCCGACGCCCACTGCGACGAGCCCTGCCAGGACCCGGACAAGCCCCTGTTGAACAGCGCGTGGCTCAGGGGTTGCGAGTGGGGCTGCGTACAGGGCTACGAGAGGGTCAAGTACGACTACGTGCTGTGGGTTTCTTACGACTGCGCACCGGCGGGCAGTGCTGTGTATGATTGAACATGTCGTCCCACATTTTTCGACACATTTTTTTCGACTTGGTCAGGGTGGGGTGGGTACCCCTTTTCTGGATATCTGACAAAAGTGTCACGTGACACTTTTACTGTCACGTGACACTTTTTCCCTTTTCCGAAAAATCCTTTGTCGAGAGCCGCTAGGGTCTCTAAAAAAAAATCTAAAAAAGTTAGTAGTGTCAGTGAAAATTTCATATGAAAAAATGAGTTCCGGTGACATTTTGCAAAAGAAAAAAAAAATTCTAAAAGTCTTAGTGGTAACCCCTTTTCGCACTTTTTTTTGTTAAGTTCAAAAAAAAAATTCAAGTCTCCTAGTAATGATGTTTTTTTGTATCTCTTTTTTGTATATCATGAACCATTTACACAACACACAAACATCATGCTCCACGCATGCCTCTTTTGCACCATGCTCTGTCTGAGCAACATTTTGGCGCAACCCATTTTGACGTCTGTGTCCGTCTCTGCGTTCGGCGTGCTTCACAACAGAATTCTAAACCCTTATTTGCTCAACCTGACAGTGTCAAACGTTCAAGTCGCAGAGAACGCCAGCCTGTTCGTGGAGACCTGCCAGCCCGGCTCGTTCTCCTCGTTCAACCAGAGCGTGTGCTTGAGCTGCTCTGCCGGCTACTTCGCCCAGCTCGCTGCGTCCTCGTCTTGCGCTGGGTGCGAGCCCGGCACCTTCGCCCAGCAAGGCTCCACCGCGTGTGTCACGTGCTCGTTGGGGTACTTCGCGCCGAGCCTCGCGAGCGCGTGCGTGGCGTGCCCCGCGGGGACTTCGTCCGAGTACTACTACCAGGAGCTGGAGTCGGACTGCGAGGTCTGCGCTGCCGGCTCCTACTCCCAGCAGGCCGCCACTGTTTGCCTGGACTGCCCTGCAGGGTTCACCTCGCCAGCCAGGTCGCCCTCGTGCTCCTCGTGCCCCCCTGGCTCCTTCTCTCCCGCTGCGAGGAGTCCCTCGTGCACGTATTGCTCCGCTGGGAAGATATCCCGCTCGTGGAACTCGACCTCCTGCCTGGACTGCCTCGCCGGGACCTTCGCGCCGCAGAACGCAACTGCGTGCCTGTCGTGCCCACCCGGGTACTTCTCCCCGGGGGTGGCGGGCGCGTGCCAGGCGTGCCCCGCGGGCCGGTTCTCCAACTCGACGGGAGCTTCCGCCTGCCAGGTGTGCCGCGCCGGCCTGTTCTCCCTCGCCAACGCCACTGCTTGCGCCTCGTGCCCCCTGGGCTACTACTCGTACCAGGACTCCGGCGCGTGCACCGCCTGCGACCCCGGCACGTTTTCGAGGACGTCGCCCGGCGTGGGGTCCTGGGTGTGCGAGGACTGCTCTGCCGGGTACCACGCACCCTCGAGCGGCGCGACGTCGTGCCTCGCCTGCGCCAACAACACCTACGCCGAGCAGGGCGCCCCGTCGTGCCTCCCATGCCCCGACTTCTCCGATTCCCTGCCCGGCTCCGCGCTGTCGGGTTGCCTGTGCAGGGCGGGGTACAGGCACGACAGGTCCGTGTCGCCCTTCCTGTGCGCAGGGTGCGGGCCCGGCACGTGGTCGGGGAGGTCTGCGGAGTCGTGCTCCTCCTGCCCGCCTGGCACGGCGAGCCCCCACCTCCTCGCCTCGTCCAACGCCACCTGCGCGCCCTGCGCCCCGGGCTCCTTCACTGGGTATGCGTCGTCGGCGTACTGCGACCCCTGCGCTGCCGGGAGGTATGCGGGCCAGAACGGCTCGACCCAGTGCGCCCCGTGCGAAAGGGGCACCTTCTCCACTGGCGGCGCCGCGCAGTGCCAGGCTTGTCTGGCGGGCACCTTCAACCCCTCCGCGGGGGGCGCCTCGCCCGCCTCGTGTGCCCCCTGCCCCGCCGGGGAGTTCTCCGCGTCTCCTGCGAGCTCCTCCTGCGGCAGGTGCGGCGCGGGCACCTTCAGCCCTCAGGGGTCCTCGTCCTGCGCCTCCTGCCCGCCCAATACCTTTTCGGAGTCGTCCTACGCTGCCTGCGTGGCCTGCCCTGGCAACAGCCGGTCGGGCCCCGCGTCCAGGACGAACGACTGCCTGTGCGCCCCCGGCTATCGCCACTTCTACCGCACGAGGGCGAGCGGGGGTGCCGAGGACGTGGCGGGGGGGCTCGACGTGAGGACCCACGCCTTCAATGGGTCCTCGTACCTGACGGTGTACCGCGCCACCAACGCCACGGCGGCCTGCGCGGGTTCTGCCTCGTACGAAGTGCAGTACGCAGAGGGCGTGCACGCAGTGCCCGCGTGCTTGGGGGGCGCGACGCTCACGATCTCGTATGCAATCGACGGCATGTTCTTCGCCGGCGAGAGCACCGCCTACTTCAAGTGCGAGGCGTGCCCCGCCGGCACGGTGTCTGCGCTCAACGGGAGCCAAAACTGCCAGGCGTGCCCCGCGGGCGCGGAGCAGCCCTTCTCGGCGGAGACCTCCTGCTCGCAGTGCGCCCCGGGCTACACCTCCGCGCTCCCCGGCACGCCCTCGTGCTCCCTGTGCAGCCCCGGCGCCGTCGCCCCCTTCGCGGGCATGACCTCGTGCGCGGCGTGCCCCCCGGGCGACAGGGAGGCCGGAAACCGGACGAGCTGCGAGGCGTGCCAGAACGACACCTTCTCCAACGGCGGCTCTCCCTCTTGCGCGCCCTGCACCAGGAACTCGAGGAGCCCGCCCAGGAGCAGCGAGTGGCAGTGCCTGTGCCTCCCTGGGTACTACAACCTGGGCAACGTGACCAAGCAGTGCCTCGCGTGCGCGGAGGGCACGTCCTCGCCCTCGACAGATGCGTACGCCTGCGCTGCGTGCGGCGCTGGGCGGTTCTCCGCGAATGCCAGCACCTCCTGCGCGTCATGCCCCGCCGGGAGTTACCAGCCCGTAGAGAGGGGCGGGCAGTGCTACCCGTGCTCGCCCGGCACCTCGGCGCCTTCGCCGGGCTCCCCCTCGTGCAACCCATGCCCCATCCCGTGGTACTGCATGGGAGGGGCGAGCGTCTACCCGTGCCCCCAGGGGACCTACACGAACAGGACGGGGCTGAGCTCGCTCGTGCAGTGCCTCCTGTGCCCCGCTGACTTCTACTGTAACACGCCCAGGGAGATCGAGGCCTGCCCGCAATACACGCACTCCCAGGAGGGGAGCACGACGGTGCTGGAGTGCGTCTGCGAGCCCGGATACGTCTGCACGTACCAGAAGCAACTGCACGCCACCGTGACGCTCCCTGTCACGCAGGCGGAGTTCGAGTTGATTAGGCAGGAGTTTATCAACACCATGGCGGCGGCGGCGGGCGTGGACCCCTCCAACGTGCGGATTGTGGGCCTCACTCCCGTGGACGAGGGGCATGGAAGGCGCCTGCTCCTCCTGCACAGGCTCGGCGCGGTGCTGGTCGACGTGCGGATCCTGGGCTCGCACAGGATCGACCCCGCGCGCACGAGGATGTGGCGGGTGCGGACCAGGCACAGGCACAGAGTCCGGGTTTTTCGCAACGCGAGTGTGTATTAAAGACGTTTTCTCGTACTGTGAAGACCGATTTACCGATCGATTGCTGTCAGTGCTATGTCAGAAGTCTTAAAGCTCAAACGATTTTACATCCTTATGGATAATTTGGCAAAGAGAGACAGACGATTCCATTCAATGAAATTGCAATTTGAAAATCCCGAACTATTTTCTTTCAGAACCCCGTATAACCATTTACATGATACACTGTGGACTACTAAATCTTCCGCCGTGCCTGAGGACGACCCAGAAAGAAAGGAATTCCTTACTTTCGTCGAAAATAACAAGGATCTTTTCAATACACCGCATAAAGAATTGAAGGCGATTTCTGAAAGAAAGACATCACCGTGTAGTGTCACATGGAAAACGGGTTCATCGGCAGACAAGAAGGCAGACTCGTCGAAGGTCTGCTTTTTTCCAACGGATCCAGTTAGATTGATATCTTCACGTAAGGTCAGTGAAATCACGTCGGTAGACTCGTCGGCAGCCTCGTTCTCAGGCCCGTCGACAGCCTCGGCGGCAGCCGCGTCGGAAGCCTTGTTGCCAGACCTGTCGAGAGCTACGCCGGTATTATCGTTGGGGCGGCCGCCGGCAGCCTTCTCGGCAGCCCTGTCAGGCTCTCCTCGGCTCCGGCCAGCCTTTTTTGCAGACCCGCCAGCCTTCTTGGCAGCCCCGCCGGCAGCCCCGCCAGCCTTCTTGGCAGCCCCGCCGGCAGCCCCGCCAGCCCTTTTGGAAGTCCCGCCAGCCTTCTCGACAGGCCCGCCAGCCTTCTCGACAGGCCCGCCGGCAGTCTCGGACATAGTCGCGTCTGTCGACGAGCCGCCGTCCAAGAGAGCAAAAAATAAGTCTTTTGATCAGGCGAAGAAGGCTGTCCAGACTCTCTTTGACAAAAGGGAGGGTTTGAAACAAATCGAACCATTCGACGACACAAGCCCCAATTATGATTTCATTTCGAAGAATGGCCTAGAAGAAAAGTTGGCATTCATGGAGTATCGAATCGGCGATTCGTACGAAACAGTGCAAGAATTCTTTCCGTATGCAATGACGTATTTCGCTATGCGCAAAGACATCGATAAAAACAAGGACATCGACTGGGCCTTTGCATCTCCTGGGAATTTTCAGCTCCTCATGAATGCTTTTGCGTAATGAGACACGCCCTGCTTGCCCCGGAATGCCTGAGACATCTTGTCCTGACCTTCCGGGCTGCTCATAGCGCGCCTTGACAGTGCATAATAAACATTTTTCGTTTTTCACAAAATCATTTTTATAAGCGTAACCACCCGAGTCGTGCCACGATTATGTCGCGTTTTTTTTCGCGCGATGGAGTTTGCGTCTATCTTGTGCTCCTTTTCTTCGCCCCGCGCTTCTTGTCTGCCAACGTCACTGTGGTGCGTGTGCTGATTGACGAAGCTGATTATGTCGACGGCAGCCGTCTGCCGTCCCACTGGTACGTGGCAGGGCAGGGCGTGAATTCGTCCTTGGTGGTGAGCCTGCGGTGCCCCCCCGAGTACTTTTCCGACGGGGGCAGATGCGTGCCGTGTCAACAGTGCATCAGCCCCCTGCACGAGTCGCGCCGGTGTGGTCCGTACCTGGACCGGAACTGCGGCGCGGGCGTGAGGCTGGACGTGTGGGTGGAGGGCGTGGGCTGGCTTGACATGGGCCTGCTGCCCAGCGTCACCACTGGATTTGTTTCGTACATCTCCGGCAGTTTGAACGTGAGCGACAGGCGGGAGTGCACTCGGGAGAGAACGTTCGACGGAGTTGACTGTGTGCCGTGCGCAAAGTGCCTGCCTCATGAGCTGGAGGCGCGCGGCTGCGGCACGTGGCACGACCGGGTGTGCCTGGGCCACTCGCTCGTCCAGGTCGTCGTGGACGGGGCCGTCAACTTGACCTCCATTGACGTGGAATTGTTGAGGCAGAGGTTGATCGAGCGCATGAGGTACAACTTCTCCGCGTTCAACTACTCCGTGAATGCAACGTACAACCACAGCCTCGTGGTGCGAGCCAAGACGTGCCCCGCCGGCTCGTACATGAACAAGAGCGCGTGGTCCTGCGCGCAGTGCACAGTGTGCCAACAGGGCTGGTTCTACCTGTCCAACTGCTCCCTGGACGCTGACGCCAAGTGCAAGCAGTGCACTGCGTGCACTGCTCGCGAGACCCTCGCCTGGCCTTGCACGCGCTTCGCCGACGCGCAGTGCAGAGGCACTGTGCAGCTGGAGCTCGCGCTGGACGGGGCCTCGCAGTTGGACGCTGCTCTCTTGGCGTGGCTGTTCCAGCGCCTCTCCGCCCGCAACTTCTCCGTGTACGAGAACGACACCGCCACGCCGTTTCAGTGCGGCGCCGGGCAGTTCTTGTCGGGGTCCCTGTGCGCCAACTGCTCCTCGTGCGCCCCCGGCACGTACCTGGAGGAGCCGTGCCGCCCCGCGACGGACGCGGTGTGCACCGCGTGCGCCGAGTGCAAGACAGGCGAGTACGAGGGCTGCCCCTGCGCTGTCACGGGGGCGTGCCCCTCCGGCCGGCGGGTTTGCTACGCGTACTCTGCGCAGAACCTGACCCTCTTCATCGCCTGGGGCGGGCCGGTGGGGGTTTCCCTGTATGCAGGGCTCCTGAGGGAGTTCAACGCGCGGGGGTACGAGGTGCTCTCGTACAGCCCGAGGAACGCCACGGTGCGCCTGGTCGGCGTGCTCTACCGGATACCGCCCGGCATGACGGACTTCTCCCAGCACGTCCTGCGCGCCGCGTCCAACCGCAGCTCTGGCAGGAGGCTCTTGCAGGCGGGCTGCCCCGCTGACTTCTACCCCTTTGATTTCGCCGAACCCGTGGGCCGCCAGTGCATCCCGTGCCAGTGCGCCCCGAACTTGGCCGTGGACGCACTCACGCCGCCCCTGCTCTACTACTTCCTCGACGACGCGCTGTGCCCCCCCCAGCAGGTGTGGACCTGCGACGGCGTGAATAGGTTCTGCGCCTCTTCAGGTCTGGCAGCGCCGGTGGAGGTGGACGAGGTGGCTCTGTCGCAGCAGTCGTGCCCGCCCGGCCAGGCGCAGGAGCTCGACGCCGGTTTCCCCGTGTGCGTGGGCGTACCGTGCGGCCCTGGTTTCGAGGGGGAGCCCGGCTTCTGCACGCCCTGCGCTGCCGGCCACGTGAAGAGCGGCGTGGGGTTCGGGCCCTGCCAGGCGTGCGAGCCCGGTTCCTTCCAGTCGAACGCCACCTGCGCGCCGTGCCCCGGCCTCTCCACGTCCCTCTCGGGCTCCACCGAGTGCTACTGCGGCCCAGGCCTGATTGGCGCCCCGCCGTGCGCAGCGTGCCCCCCCGGCTCTTTCGAGGGCCCCCTCGGCGCGTGCGAGGTGTGCCCCGCGGGCGCGTTCTCGTCCTCCAACGCCTCCGCGTCGTGCCGGCCGTGCGCTCCGGGCCGCTACGCTGCCCTGCCCGGCGCCACCTCGTGCGTGGATTGCTCACCCGGCACGACCCAGCCACTCCACGGCTCCAGCTCCTGCGCCCCGTGCGCCCCCGGGACTTCCTCTGCCGGAATTGGCTCCGATCTCGAGGCGTGCCCGCCCTGCCCCGAGGGGCGGCACGCGCCTGTTTTTGGGGCTTCCTCCTGCCTCGACTGCGCGCCTGGCTACGCTTCGCGGGGCGGGGCGTCCTCGTGCGACGCGTGCCTGCCTGGCACGTTCTCGCTCGGCGGCAGCGGCGCCTGCCACTTCTGCGCCAAGAACTCCTACTCCGGCCAGGCGCAGGGCTTCTGCGTGGGCTGCCCGGAGGGTACGTACGCCGGCGTGGCGAGCACGCAGTGCTACGAGTGCGCGTCGGAGGGTGACGGCGCCGTGCTGGGCGGCTGCGAGCCGTGCCCCGTGGGCACGAGGGCTAGCGCTGGGGTCTGCGCCCCTTGCGAGGCAGGCAAGTTCTCCGTGCTGCCTGGCTCCGTGGTCTGCTACCGCTGCGCCCCGGGCCGGCACAGCTTCCACGGCCAGTCCGAGTGCTTCCCCTGCCCCCTCAACACGTTCGGCGAGGGGTGCGCGGCCTGCCCGTGGGGCGCGGTCACGTACGCGGAGGCCTCCACGGCGTGCGAGGCCTGCCCAGCCGGCACCTACGCGGGGAGGGGCTTCTGCAAGAACTGCCCCGCCAACACCTTCTCCAGCAACTTCACGTGCCCTGGATGCCCTCAGGACACCGTGGCGCCCCCCGGCGCTGCGAGGCTGTCGGAGTGCATGGCCAGGGAGGGCTACTATGCTCTCCCCGGCTCTCGCGCCACCGTGTGCCCGGCTGACCACTACTGCATTCAGGGCAGCATGAGGCCCGCCCCGTGCGCGGAGGGCAGCAGGGCAGACGCCGGGTCTGGCGAGTGCTATGAGCCCGTCCAGGGGCAGTGGTGGCTCACGTGGATCGTAGCGCCCGTGTGGGTCACCACCTGCTGCGTTTGCGCAATAGGCATGGGCAGGCGCCGCAGAAATTGGATAGTAACCAAAACCAAGCCTAAAATTCAAGTAAACATAATAAAATAATTCTGTATTTGTTTGCTATTACTAATTAATTTTTTTGTTAAGTTTGTTTTACTTGTTTGGTAATCAATATTTACGGTTTTGTTAAGTTTGTTGTACTTTTTTGGTAATCAATATTTACGGTTTTGTTAAGTTTAGCGTAATATTATGCAAATGTGGATTCATGCTGTGGTCGTCGTCGCCTGCAGCCTGGCAGCCTCCAAAACCGTCGTCTGGGAGGAGGGGGAGGTCAAGCAGTGCCTCTCTCAGGTGTTGGAGTGCAAGGACATGGACCACCTCGTGCTCCCCGCGCACACCTGCGCGCCCCTCGTGCTGGTCTGCGCTGCCGTGCTCACCCTCGGCATGCCCACCCTCCTGGTGCCCTCCAAGATGAGGGACGCCGGGGTCATGGAGCTTTGCAGGTGCCTGCTCTTGCCCCTGCTCGCTTTCGTGGCCGGCCGCTGGATGGAGAGGCCCATGCTGGGCTTTGCCACACTCCTCCACGCGTGCGCCGCGTCGCTCTGCGGGATCAGGGCTGACTTCCTGGTGGGGGGCGGGGTGTGGATTTCCTTCAAGTACACGTTCGTCTGCAGCCTCCTCGCGTGGGTAGTGCACTACGGCCCCCCCATCTCTACCGTGCGCTGGATGGACGCCTCCCAGACGCTGTGCGCCTACCAGGCCCACTTGGTCGGCGTGCTATTTTCGGGCTGCGTGGCCGAGCTGCTCACGGCGCTGCTCGACTTCTTTGCCGTCATCCACACGGGTCTTTAGAAAACTCTCTTATTTGCTATGGAGTGTACTTAGCAGCCCTGCCTCCGTCGTCATCACTCTAGAATGGAGAGCAGACGAGACACCATCCTCGGCATGGCCCGGTGCATGCTCTCCTCCGCGGCGCTCCACGCCCTGCTCCGTAGGCAGGAGAGGACTGTCCTGAGCTCCGTGCACGCCTCGTCCCTCGCGTGCTTCGGCTGCCTCGTGTACTACATCATTTTCAATCTCTTCCGGAACTTCACGCCGGCGAAGTGGGGCCTGCGCACCCACCCCTCGCACGCGTCGGAGTACCAGGACTTCGAGAGAAAGGGCAGGCCCTTCATGACGGTGGCGAGCGTGTCCTACGTGGTGTACGGGCTCGGGTCCGCGTTCTACATCACTGCCTACAGTTTGTCCGCGGTGAGTGCGCTCAGCACCTTCTTCTTCGCCGTGAGCCTCACCGTGGTGAGCTACCACGAGATCATATTCCCCCTGCGGTCCACCGACATGCCCTACAAGGCGTTGGTCGCGCGGGTCATGGTGATCTTCCTCGCCATGCTCAGCGTCGTGCTGGGCATAGGGCTGACCGACCTGCAGTCCTACTGGCACGCGCTCTTGACCAACAACTTTTCAAATTTTTTATGGGACACCGTGTTCCCCGTGGGCACGTGCTGGGTCTTTTTGAAGGTGAAGACCAGCGACAACGTGCGGTTGGGGGGCACGTGGGAGCTCTGCGAGTTCGGGATCCCCATCATGTCCATGCTGGGGGTCATGGTCTTGGTGGTGCAAGATGGAGCGCAGCTCCCCATCTCCATGAACTCCACGTCGTTCAGCAATCAGGAGGCCCTCACGCTTTCGATGGCGCCGTTCACTCTGTTCGCGTGCCTGGGAAATCTCATGTGGGCTCTCTTCAAAAACTCGGTCGTCGACATCCTGGTGGGCATGTCCTCCGTGACGATCTTTGCAGCGCTGCTCGACAGGGAGTCCGACACCATGCTATACGCCGGTCTGATGAGCACCATGGGCGCCATCCTCGTCCGCGTGGCCACAGTCGGAAAGCCCATGGCGGAGAATACCCAGATGAACATGCTGGACGTAGACGAGGACGAGGCGACGAATGTCGCTTGAAAGGAACCGTCAGGAATTGGGGAATCTCTCCGTCACAGACAGGCAACCGCGCAGCCACCCCCCGACCTTCATCCCGCACGCCCTCGGCTCGCACAAGCCACGCCTCATGAGCAGCCGCCCCATGCAGGCCTCCTCCATGGCGTGCGCCAGCCAGGTCGCGAAGAGCAAGAACGCCGCCTCGGGGCCGCCGGCGTTTTGCGTGCTCTCCCACGCGCAGTTCATCTCACCGCAGTCTGTAATGAATATTTCCAAGGCCTCGTAGTAGGCAATCTGCAGGCGCGCCAGTTCTAGGCACTCCTTTTCCAACCCCTTGACCATCCTGCACACCACTCCCTTTTGGAACGCAAGGGCCTCCCTAAAATATTTGCTCTTGAGCTCTGCGAAGTCGGCCGTGTCCTTTGTCTGCGCCATGAGGAACGTGAGCCAATCGCTCACGTGCCCTGTGCTCTCCTTGTTGAGGCAGTGCACGGAGACCGCTACCTCGTCTACCCTCTTGCCCTGGCGCAGGAGCAGCACGTCAACTATAAATGAACAGAGCATTTTTTTCAGGGCAGTCCGCGGTTCGCGCGTGGTCGAATTCGAAACGGATTTTTTACGATTAAACATGTTTATTACACACACTTCAGTGAAAAGCCGTTTACGAGGGGCCGCAGAGGGGGAAATTGTTCACGGGAGCCCTTCTGTCTTGCCGAGATTCCCTGGGGTCAGAGGTGTCTGGGAAAAGTTCTCCTAGTTCTGCCGGTCTGTATCTGCGCGTCTTGAAACACATTTCATAAAGCGTCAGCATGAGGAGCATAGACAGAACACCATCTTCCATGTCCTTGCTCTCCACAATTTTGATGCACAAACTCAAATCGAAGATTTCATACACCCGGGCCAAAACCTGAGGTTCCGAACACAACACACCGGGGCGGCCAAGTAGACGTTCCATCTTTTCCTTGATTAGTCTTTCCAGATCGGATGACTCCATGTCCCTCAGCTCTTCGATGGTCTTCTCACCCTGTAAAAGAGAAAGCTCAGCGCATTGCAGTAGGATATCAAGTGCGTAGATCTTGATACTTCGGATAAAACTTCGCCCGTATATGTAATTTTTCATCAACGTCAGTTTTTCATACATGAAATAATATTGCCCACTGGATCCCTTGTGTATATCCAAACTCAATCGTCTTCCAGTTGCATTGGACAACTTCATCAAACACATAAAGTGTAGCGCGAACGCCACAGCGTAGTGCTCCAAATCATCGGTTCTTCCCAGTGGAAAGCACAGGCCCAACGAATAAACGATGAATTTAGTTGGATCGCACGAGTTCGCCCGGAGCAGCTTCTGCACGGCACTCTGCATTTCCCGAGTTAGCGAGCCAGGCACGGTATCGAAGTTGAGAACGCACTGACCATCCGAGCTTACTACGTAGACTCTTTTGCTATGCAAGTCGACCAAGAAGCAGAACTTCTCCATTAGAAAAACCATGATCTGGCATCCGTTGCAGAATCTGGCCACATCCAACGCGTCGCTTTCGCTGAGCTCCCTGTATGACCTCGCCTCACGCACAATCCTCGAGGGAATCACACCAAAATTTTTGAATGAATGTGCGAAGACGGGGAGAACGAGATCCGAGTAAGTAGCCTCTCCACTTGAATGGAAAAACTGTTCCAGAATCTCAGGATAGACTTTTCCGATGTTGCACATGTACACTTCTTTTTTAGTGGGCAGTCTCACGTGCTTCATTGCTGAAATTGCCCTTTTGTAAGGAGAGTCAGACTCTCCCAGGTACCCCTTTAGTAAAGATACGTCTGCAGGATCATACACGTCGACACGCGCATTTTCTAGTCTAGTGCATTTGGGTTCTACGACAATTTGAACACTTTTTTTCTGTGTAGACACCGTCCTAGGAGGTTTCAAAATCGACTTGGGACCTGCCTTCTTGCTAGGCGTTGAGGCAACGGGTAAACTATCATCCAATGCCCCTTCGATTTGTTTTGCAACCTTTGTGGACTCAGCAACGCAGTCCTCATGGACAGCCTCTTCATCCCTCGTTGAGTCTGAAATCAAACTTTCACTCCCTTCCATATGCTTTCTTTTGTAGAAGACATCACAGTTATTGGCATTGAATGACAGCTTGATACCGTTCAACGGCATCTCGATGATTTTGCGTTTAAAATCTCTACCGACATTGTCCGGCGTGTGCTCTTTGACATACTTAGCGAAAGCCATGTATGCCTTGAGCACTCCTTCGTCCTCACATGGTTCGAGAATGATCATTTGACCAAAGTTGATGTTGACGTTCACTGTCCAACCCTTGAGAAACTCTCCGTCCATGTACAGGACAAGAAAACGAAGCTCAATGTACGTTTTTTCACGATATATACGTTTACTCTTCTGGATGAGCAACGCAGGAACGCTGCGAATACTTTTGTCTGGGAATACCAATTCGAAAATTTCTCCAGTTGTGTAAGGCCCTACTTTCTTATTCATGTACCCGTCGTATCCTTCATCTCCAACCACTACAGACATGAAAGTTTTGTTTTTGCGCTCATCTCGCCCGTAGAGCGGCTTGGGCCTACCTTTGGCCAAAAAAAACCTCCTCAATTCTTCGATTGCTGTACAATACAAGACACCGTCATTCTTGTTTCTCGGAAACGGTGTCGGGGGTCGATCTGTTTTAACCATTTCGCTTCCATCCAGAACAGAGTTTGGCTCATTGGGCTGAAACAAAGACAAGGATAGACCTGGTTCAACTGCGTCCTCGGCTTGGATCCCCCCTTGTTCATTCGACGTAAAGAACTCCACAAAAGGATTCAGTCCTATTGCGGCTCCATTTCGAATTCCACACTGTTCGATTGGCTGAACGAGAGTCGCGGGAGCAGCCACTGAACCAGGAATGTGGTCTGCAGCCCTGCAGGCATGCACTTTGTGCAGGGAAGACCCGAATTTTCGCTGGAAATTGGCGTCGTGGAATTTAAGTCTACAATTCAATTGTACAAAAATTTCTAATACTTCCGCTATTGCCCAGCCATCGGGAGTAAGCACGTTCACGAGCATGCCCACTTGAGGCTCGAAATTCCCGCGTCTATCAACAACAATCAATTCACTCACTGGAATCTCAAGTCTTGTATTATCACAAATACAATACAAGTTCACTTTCTCTCGTTCTTGTCGGATAAAGATGTAGAACTTTTTCTTCTTGCATGTTAGAATATCACCCAAAGCTGCATGAAGTGTGCTCATCGCGTTCAGGGAACACAGACGACTGGTCAAACGCATTTTTATTTATATATTTTTTTTCGACTGTGATTTTTTTTTGTTTTTGAATCAAAACCATTCAAAAAACAACAGGGCATGCTGGTGGCATAGGGTGGCTGCCCTTGCTGCTTTCGGCACCCCAGAAAATTCATCAGGACTCCACCGTCTGATCCCCGTGTGGATCCAGTTCAGGCGCATTGCGCGAGGAGGAATCCGCTTCGCGTGATCGACCTACAGTCCAGCTCAAATCCCTGCGACTCCTCCGACAGGACGTGCTGCATTCGCTGCCTGGTTTGCGGCGTCTCCGTGATTGATTGGGGAGAGCACAATTTTTCAAAGGCGAGGAGAATTATTACGAAGGGCCCTGGACACGCAGAAACGTGGGGAGACATTGCAGCAGACCTCCTCGTGAACAATTTCGCAGTGATCACCCGCAGGTGGCGCACGCCCGTGCACTACGGCTGCACTTACGTGGCAAAGTGCAAGTGTAGGCTCCCGCTTGGTGAATGGGAGTGCTCGAAACATGTTACAGCCGGCCGTTTGGACATTCAGGTGTCCTAGTTTTGCGTTCCCCGAGTCTCAAAAATTGCATGTTATGCAGTCCCGGAGTCTGAAAATTGCATGTCGCGCGTTTTTTGAGTATACCACGCGTTCCCCGAGCCCTGAAAAATCTAAAAACAGTTCTTGCACAGGCAGGGGACGTCCTGGGCACCCGAAAGCGCAAGATGCCACTGGCGGAGGAGCCCCCCGCCCTTCACGAGGAGCTCCCGGCGCCTGCGGTGGACGCCACAGAGTGGAGGGGGGTGCTGCAGAAGATGGCAGCTGCACCCGCCCGCCCGGCGCCGAAGGCTGTGGCGAAGAAGAAGCCGGCGCAGAAGCCGAAGCCTCGGCCCGCGTGGTACCGCGAGGTGCGCGCGGGGGAGTTCGACGATTACGAGCACGGATACTGGCGGGCGCGGGACGGGACCTACACCTACAGGCACCCCGACGGGCGCGTACTGACGGGGTGCACGGGGTGCGATAAGACGGATCTTGAATAAAGAAATATGTTTATTAGACACGCGAATGGCGCACACA
>Ga0172373_10004067_pt1 | contig 20821 bp, 16 predicted proteins | sample Lak10m_2_FD_114546 | JGI IMG/M metagenome (GOLD analysis project Ga0172373, IMG submission 114546) | Freshwater microbial communities from Kabuno Bay, South-Kivu, Congo - kab_092012_10m | ecosystem: Environmental > Aquatic > Freshwater > Lake | place: Democratic Republic of the Congo...
ACAGTCAGTGGCGAGGCGGAGCAGCTGTCGGGGCAGGGGAATTTTTCCGAGGCTGCTCGCACCCTTGAGCAGCTGCCGGCGAATCTGCGTCCGGCCGCCCATGAGCAGTACCTGCAAAAAAGCGAAACGTCTGTCAGCATTGCAGCAGCAGCTGACCGACAATATCTCCAGTGACAATCTGGAAACCGCCCTGCGAACTCTGGGCGAATTGCAGTCGCTGCAGCCGGGGCGATGGCAGCAGGACACACGGCTGGCGGAGGCGGTCACAAGACTGTTACAGCAGGCTGAACAACTGCTGCAGCAGGGCCGGATTGAACCCGCGGGCGAAACGCTGGCAAAGATCCCGGCAACCCTGCAGACGGATGCTGTCAAGAAGGTTTGGCAGCAGCAGCAGCAGCAGCAGCGTTTAGCAGAATCCCTGCGACTGAAATCGCCGTTTTCCGGAGCAGTGGCGAAAGCCACTCAGGTTGCACTGGCGAAGTTTTTGGGGCAGCCGGAAGAGTTGACAAACAGTCTGGGAATGAAGTTCCGTCCGATTCCAGCGGGCACATGGAAGAAAATGACCATCACAAAGCCGTATTGGCTGGGGATCCATCAGCTGACGCAGGGACAGTGGCAGCAACTGATGGGAACCGCGCCATGGAAGGGCAAGAGTTATACCATCGAAGGCTCCGACGTGGCAGCCGCTTACATCTCATGGGACGACGCTGCGGCGTTCTGCCAGAAGCTGAGTGAAAAAGAGGGCAGGCGTTATCGATTGCCGACAGAAGCGGAGTGGGAATGGGCGTGCCGGGCTGGGACGACGACGCAGTATAGTTTTGGGGATGATGAACGGTCGTTGGGTGAGTATGCGTGGTGGGGTGGGTTTGAAAACGGCAATTGTCGGAAGCAACAGTATGCGCACCGGGTTGGTCAGAAGAAGGCCAACCCATTCGGCCTGTTTGATGTTCACGGGAACGTCTGGGAATGGTGCAGCGATTGGCATGGAGACGTCAATCCGATGGATACGGAAACGATCGATCCTCAAGGTCCCGCTGCCGGGTCTTTCCGCGTTCTGCGGGGCGGCTCGTGGCACGGCGGACCACTCGACCTGCGTTCCTCGAACCGTCGCAACCACGCCCCTGGCAACCGTAGCCACAACATCGGTTGTCGTGTGTTGTGTGAGTGTGGTTAGCTTTCCCAGTCATCCTCATGCGATTCGGCCTCCGGGACTCTTGTACTCTGACCTCTGAGTTTCTGTCCTCTGTCCCCTCTGCTGCGATTCCTGCGATTTTGTGTTTCTGCGATTCAGCACTCTCGCGCCACGCGCAGCGTGGCGCGCGAGTTTAAAATTCAGGCCTGCCCTCTGTCATACCACCCTTCAGCCTCCGGTAAGATTGCCAGCGGTTGGGCGGCAGCCCCCGGCGATGTTTGGCACCGAAGGTGCGCGTGCTGGCGAGGGCGTTGGTGGGGCGGGGGCAGGGCCATTTGCCCGCAGGCTGCCGCCATGCGGCTGGGATTGCGTTTGATCAGCGGTTGGGCGGAAGCCCCCGGCGATGTTTCGCACCGAAGGTGCGCGCGCTGGTGAGGGCGTTTGCAGGGGCCGTTTGCCCGCAGGCTGCCGCCATGCGGCTGAGATTGTGTTTGGAACCAGCGGCTGGGCGGGAGCCCCCGGCGATGTTTCGCACCGAAGGTGCGCGCGCTGGGGAGGGCGTTGTTGGGGCGTTGTTGGGGCGTTGGCAGAGGCCGTTTGCCCGCAGGCTGCCGCCATGCGGCTGAGATTGTGTTTGGAACCAGCGGTTGGGCGGGAGCCCCCGGCGATGTTTCGCACCGAAGGTGCGCGCGCTGGGGAGGGCGGTGGCAGGGCGTTGGCAGAGGCCGTTTGCCCGCAGGCTGCCGCCATGCGGCTGAGATTGCGTTTGGAACCAGCGGTTGGGCGGAAGCCCCCGGCGATGTTTCGCACCGAAGGTGCGCGCTGGCGGTGGCGTTGTTGGGGCATTGTTGGGGCGTTGGCAGAGGCCGTTTGCCCGCAGGCTGCCGCCATGCGGCTGAGATTGCGTACAGCGTGGGCGGTTCGGGGGGAAGCAGCGGAAGTGGGAACGGGAACAGCATCACGTCCCTGATGGGGGGCAGTTTTTCGGCGAACATGGCAAGCAGGCGCGGCGGTATTGAGCGTTTCGTGATCATGGCTGCGGCCTTTCAGCGGGAGTGGACAGTTCAGGTCCTGGTAACTATTTCTTACTGGCTCTTTCCGAGGAGAGATTGCCATGAAATGGCGAAAAATCGGCAAAAAATGGCAAATCCATTGCTCGACGCGGTCACGGGGACGATTCGGGGGCTTCGAGGTCACGAGGTTCGCGGATTGTCCATGTGAGCAGAGCTCCGGCGCCCACAATTGCCGACACGACGACGAAGGGGAATCGATGGCCGGTCCAGTCGACCAGTGCGCCCAGCAGCGGGGAGCAGAGGAAGGGGACTGCCATGCAGAGATTGAGCGTGCTGATGTATTCGGGATGCCGTTCGCGGCTGACGATTTCAATGACGTAGTTCACAAGGACTCGCAGGGCAACGGGAACGAGTCCGATCCAGAAGAATGTGATCCAGTACCAGGTGGCCGGGGCGTTTTGTTCGAGCAGGAGTGCCAGCAGTGGGGCGGCGGCGGCACATGGCAGGAGCAGTCTGAGGGCCGAGCGGGTACCGAAGCGATCGGCCAGAAATCCGGACGCCATGCTGAAGCACACGGCTCCGAGATGCTGTGCCACCACCCAGTTCATCAGCACACTTCGGGACGGCCCCTGTCCTGCGAGTCCGACCTTTTGATAGTGCGGGAAGAGTGTCTGTGAAAACACAAACAGGACGGCGACAAGACACAGTCGTCTGAGAATCGGATCGTGTCGGAGTCGTTCGGTGGCCTGTCGCACTGCGGCGGCAACGGGGATTGCAGTGACGGGGGCAGTGACGGCGTCGGGTTGTTCCCTGAGCAGTTTCGAGGAGACGCCGGCGAGCATCATCGTGGATCCAACGAACAGAAAGATGGGCTGGAAGGCCGCTTGTCCGGGAGCCTTGAGCCAACGTTCGAGGAGGAGCAGTGCGAGTCCGACGGCTGCGGTTGTGCCGACGGTGCTTGCGGCGGCCTGCAGTCGTCCGCGCTGGCGGGGTTCGATGAGTTTTCCAAGAACGGTGCTGAGGGTCATATCGTTGACGCCATGCAGGCAGAAGAACGTCACGTAGGCCAGCAGGAAAACGGCCGCAAACCACTCCGGAAGCCGCGCCTCTGACATCGCGATACTGGCAGACAGGAACAGGAATGGAAGTCCCATGAGGAATGTGGTGCGGCTGAGCCACGCGGATTTTCGCGGAGCGGCGGACAGGTGCCGTGCGAGCAGCAGCGGTGCGAGCGACTGGCCGGTGCGATTGAGCAGCGGGAGAGCGCCGCGAATCAGCCCGGATTCTGAAATGCTGTCCAGAAACGCCGGCATGATGACACTCTCGGTCTTGAAGATCCAGGCCACGCGAAACAGTGACTGGTGCACCAGCAGCGCCAGCCGATTTCGAAGCGGGTGCTGTTGAGTTGTCCGGGGAGGGACATCGGGTGTTCCAGTGGCCGGAGAATCCATGGAGTGCCAGTACCGATTTCAGGGGCTGCTGCTGAGATGTTCAAGAATGAGCGGACTGAAGTCAGTCGGTGGCTCGTCGCCAATGATAACAGCCTGTCGGAGTCGATCATCGATATCTGTGGCAAGTTTTGAGAAGACTCGCAGCAATGGCTGGCCCGCATCCACCTGATCACCGGGTTGCACGAGCATTTCGAGTCCTGCGGAGTGATCGAGCGGATCTTCAAGTCGTCGGCGACCGGCTCGCAGTTCAATCAGCGCCAGTCCCAGCTGTTCCGTTTCGATGGATTTTACCCAGCCACTGCGGTGGGCGCAGAAATCGACGGCGGTGGCAGCGGGTGGCAGATCATTGATTCGACCGCCCTGGGCGTGCACCATTTTCTGAAAACGTTCCATAGCCAGACCTGAGTCCAGTGGAGCGGCTGCGGTGTCGAGTGCCTGCTGAAGATTGCTGCAGCGGCGGGTGAGCAGCAGGATTTCGGCTGCGAGAGCCAGAGTCAGTTGTCTGACGTCGGCGGGGCCATGCCCGGAGAGCACATCGAGACACTCCTGAACTTCCAGAGCGTTCCCGCACATTCTCCCGAGTGGCTGGTTCATGCTGGTCAGCAGTGCGGTGCCGGGGGTGCCGAGTGCGGCGCAGACTGAGATCAGTGATCGTGCGAGTTCGCGGGCGGCCTGCGGAGTTTTCATGAACGCGCCGCTGCCGAATTTCACGTCCAGCACGAGTCCCTGCAGAGATTCAGCCAGCTTCTTGCTGAGAATACTGCTGGTAATCAGCGGGATCGAAGGGACGGTTGCCGTGACATCGCGGATCGCGTAGAGACGGCGGTCTGCGGGTGCCAGCTCACGGGTTGTGCCCGTGATTACGCAACCCACATCCTGCGTCAATTGCTGGATCTCGTGGACGCTGAGACTGGTGCGAAACCCCGGAATCGACTCCAGTTTATCAAGTGTTCCGCCAGTCGGTCCGAGGCCTCTTCCGGAGAGCATGGGAACCTGCAGTCCGAGAGCAGCGAGGAGGGGGGCGAGGATCAGCGATGTTTTGTCACCCACGCCTCCCGTCGAATGCTTGTCCACGCGAAGAACACCATCCCCGGGCCATTCGAGTCGCGCACCGGAATGCAGCATGGCGCTGGTGAGAGCTGTGGTTTCGGCAGACGTCATGCCCTGCAGGTAGACAGCCATTGCCATCGCTGCGACCTGGTAGTCCGGAATCGTCTCGGCAGCAGTTCCACGGATGAATTCGTGTATCTGTGCGGAGGTTAGTTCCAGTCCATCGCGTTTGGCGGCAATCAGATCGACTGGCAGCACTGCAGTCCTCGCTTTGCACTGCGGCGTGGGCAGGAAGCCCGCTGACCACCGGGATCAGGCCGCTTTCTTCGTTTTGGCTGCCGGCTTCTGAGCTTCCCGGGCTGCTGACGCTGCCTCAGCACCATCCGTCTTCTGATCTCCACGAATGATTCTGACGGGATCCATCGAAGCGGGCTGATGGCGGGCGACAAGAGTGAGCAGCGAGGGCATCAGCAGGACCGCCACCATCAGGCAGGAGGCCACACCGAGGGAAAGCAGCAGTCCCATGCTGAAAATGCCCTGATGGGCGGCAATCAGAAGACTCCCGAAGCCCGCGATGGACGTCAGAGACGTCACCAGCACGCTGCTGAATGTCTCCGGTGACATTTCATACTGTTCCCTGCCTTCAGCAATCTGTCTGCGGCAATCGGCGACCAGATAAATACCGTTGTCGATACCGATTGCGAAAACCAGCGGCAGCGCGATGAGGTTGAGGGGGTTCAGTTCGAGTCCGGCCGTGGCCATAACTCCCAGAAGCAGAAGTCCGCCACCAAAGGCGGGCAGCAGCATCATCAGTGTGTCCCGCAGATTGCGGTAGTCCAGCACTGCAGCAATCAGCACCACGAGGGACAGAGCGATGCCAACCAGCAGCGGCAGATTGACAGCGCCGTTTCGCTGTTGCAGCGTGTAGCCAATGAAGGCGGCCACGGCAAGCGGAGGAGCGATGGTGAGCAACTTCTGACCGGGACGCAGATTGCGGAACAGAAGAACGACCGAGATGACCGCAATTGAGTACAGTCCGATCGATCCCCACGTGGTGCTCATGCGTCCTGCGGATTCAAGAATCTGCACGGGAAGTCCGGTGACGCTGGCATCCACGGTTCTCAGATCGGTCACGAATTTTTGCAGAGCGGCACCATCCCAGACATTTCCGCGCGGATAGATTCGCAGCGCCCACTGCTGAGTTTCATCGGTGCGGATGCGGAGGTAGCGGCTCTTGAATTCTGAGGGAAGATCTCGCAGATAGACGGGATCGAAGCGGTCTGCGGCGGCAATTTCGGCATATTCCATGAGCAGCCAGCGGGCAACCATTGCATTCCATGCGCCAAGGATTGCGCGGGCCTGTCGGCCGGGTGTGCCGGAAAGATCAGTGAGAAACTGATCGAGGTTTGCCGCTGCTTTTTGTGCCTGAGGGTTGGTGGAGGTGCGAACGAGTGAATACAGTCGATCAACTTCACGGCCCACGGCCATGTGATCGGCTGGATCGAGGCTGGGGGTATTGCCGGAAATGGATGCCGCCTGCTGCTGCAGCGACCGCAGCAGCTGGACCGTCTGCGGGGCCGGCGGCTCAGGCAGTTTGCTGGCTGCATCGCTGACCCGTGCCACGGTTTCAAGCCGCAGAAATTTCTCCCGCAGCTGCACCGCCTGTTCCCAGGAATCGGCGAGAGCGACAGCGTGCAGTACGGTGTCGGTGCCGGCTTCTGACAGCTGTCGTTCGGCACGGACGGACTCTGCCTGGGGGTCCTGCAGCTGCATCAGATTCGGGTTGTACGAGACGCGGCTTTTCAGCTGGCCGTCTGAATACCGAAAGGCAAGGCTCGCAAAGATCAATACCAGAACAGCCGCGGCGGCAGCGGTGGGAGCCGGCCATGCGACGAGCAGTTTCCGAAGCGGCGCCGGAGAAAAGGGGACTGGCAGACTTTCGAGGTCAACTTCCGCGTCACTGATGGCAATGAGTGCTGGCAGGAAGATGAAAGCCGCGGCAGCCGAAAGCAGTGCCCCCAGGGCTGAGATCAGTCCCAATTCGGCCAGCCCCGGGAAGCCGGTCAGCAACGCTGTTGAAAATGCGAGTGCGGCGGTGAGTGCCGATGTGATGATGCTCCCGCCGGTACTGCGGACAGCATTCTGAACGGCTTCCGGGATCTCCTGAAGCTCCTGCCGCAGTGCCAGATATCGATGGATCAGGGACACGGAGAAATCAACGCTGAGACCGATGAGGAACACCGTGAAACAGACGCTCACCAGATTCAGGTGGCCCACAACCAGTGTGGCTGCAGCAAACGTCCAGCAGAGGGAAATCAGCAGCGTGGTGAGCACCAGCATGGGATAGCGCATGCCGCGGAAGACGAGCAGCAGCAGGGTGCCGACGATTACCAGTGCGAGCAGACCGGCATTCTTCATGTCGATGGAGGCAGTTCGCAGTTCGTCCGCTTCGAGCGCCGGGAGTCCTGTGAGAGACAGTCGGACATCGGGGTGGTCAGCATTCGCTGTGCGTACTTCTGCAAGAATCTGTCGCAGTCGCAGCATCGCTGCGTCCGGGTCACCATCGGCCAGTCCCACCTGAACAACACCGATGGTGCCTTCGGCGTTGAGTACTCTGGATTCCGGTTCGTCGGTCAGCCGCTGGTCTCCGGCAACGCTCATCAGATCCGGCAGCGGGGACTGAAACGCATTTCGCTCGGGACTGCCTGTCTGTCGCGCATTTCGCAGGTAGTTGGCAAGACTGGCGGAAAAGCGTTCGGTGGAGATCCACGTCGCATCCGGAACGACGCCGTTCTGTCGCGCCTGCTCAATCTGGTCGCCAAGAGTGCCGGCAATCTTCTCTGCGCGAATCAGACTCCAGTTCTGATCCCGGACAACTCGGTCGTAGGTTTTCAGCAGCGATGCCGTTCGCTGAACTTCGCGCTGCGTGAGAAACTGCAGTGCTTTACGTCGCATGGCAGAGAGATCAACGCTTGCGAGCACATCGCGGAAGTATTGGGGTTCACGTTTGAGTTTCGAGCCGACGTCATCGATCAGGGTACGGAGCAGATTGCGGTTGGGGGCGGAGGATTCGATCACCACGAGCACGTCGGAATCGGCTCCGAATGCATCTGAATACTGCTCCCAGTTACGGGCGAACCGCGATTCCTGAGGTGTCAGGCCGGAGTGTCCAGTGGTGATTTTGAGGGAGGTAACGGAATATCCGACGGAGGCACAGGCGAGGCTGAGGACAAGCCACAGCATGAGTCGGGGACGGGCGCAGGAAAGTGCTGCAAACCAACCCGCGATTCGGGCTGGAAGCGGCGTTGGCACCTCGTTGTCCGATGGTCCACTCATGACCATCCCTGGTCAAAACCAAGAAGCATTCCCAAACTCCCTCCATGCAGACCGCTGCGGCTTTCCGGGTAAACAGAATAACGCGCAGGAGGCCGCCGCAACGGCAGAGCCGTAATTAGTCGGATATTCGGCATTCCCGGATCTGATCTGCAGGCGAAACAGCCAATTGGTATGTGGGGCATCAGAAAAATAAGTCGTTGTGGTTGCCGACGTCGGACGATTTGATTAGACTTTGCAGAGTCACGCGCAAGTGGCGAAATTGGCAGACGCGCTAGCTTCAGGAGCTAGTGGGAGTTATATCCCTTGCAGGTTCAAGTCCTGTCTTGCGCAATTTCAGGTAATTTTTATAATTTTGGGTAATTGCGGGGGCTTTTCGCTGGACGTTTGGGCGCCAGATGTTAAAATTTATGAACACTCCGCGTCAGGGCTTCTCGTCCTTACAAAAACACGCTGCCAACGTTCTTCTGGCAGCGTGTTTTTTTTGACCGCTGAACGAGAGAAATCCCATGAGTTCCTCCCGTCGGAGTTTTCTGGAAGCCACGGCTTTGGCTGCTTTTACTGCGGTTACTGGCCACCCCATGGCCACCGCTGCTTCCGCTGATCCTCCTGTCCGGCACGGTCAATCCCTCCTCCGACTCAGCCTGGCGGGATATTCCTTCCATCGTCTGATGCCCCGTCGCGGAACGCCCGAAGAAATCGCCCGCGCAGAGATGAATCTGGAAAAATTCATCCAGTTCTGCTCCGACCAAAGACTTTCAGCCACCGAACTCACAGGCTACTACTTCCCCAAAACAGTCACCCCGGAATATCTGCTCGCCCTGCGTTCGCTGCTGCACCGGCAGGGCCTGTCAGTTTCCGCTACCGCCATCGGCAATGATTTCTGTCTGCCCGCCGGCCAGCTTCGGGATCGCCAGCTTGCCGAATGCCGCGAGTGGATCGATTATGCCGCGATACTCGGCGCACCCGCCATTCGGATCTTCGCCGGCAACGTGCCCCGCGGCGACACTGAAGATGCTGCCATCGAACGGTGTGCTGCGGGCATCAATGAATCACTGCAGTATGCCGCCACCAAAGGAGTTTTCCTCGCACTGGAAAATCATGGTGGCATTACGTCCACTCCAGCACAGATGCTGAAAATCATCGAGCGAGTGAACGATTCCGATTGGTTTGGCGTCAATTTCGACAGCGGCAATTTCCAGACTGATGATCCCTACGCTGATCTGGCAAAGATCGCTCCGTGGGCCGTGAACGCCCAGATCAAGGCATCTGTCAGCATCGGTGGCAAAAAGCAACCGGCAGATTTTGCTCGCATCACAGGAATCCTCCGCGATGCCGGATACCGCGGATTTGTGGCTTTGGAATACGAAGAGTCCGAATCTCCATTCACAGAGATTCCCAGGATCCTCGATCAGCTGCGACCACTGTGCGACGGCTGAAGTTGCCGGTTTTCCTGCATGTTTGCTCACATCTTCCGTCTGCGCCCAGTCGCAAGTTCGGCAGAACCGCTCCGCATGGTCCAATCCGCTGAAGTGGTACCCTGCGACCACTCGATATCACGACAATGAAGTCGTGCGCCTGCCGGAATTGTGATCGGCAGCCACACGTGCCGGTTTCCGCGAGACGACTCCGGACCGGACTGTTCCCTGCCGAAGGGAAAGACCATGTCAGGTGTCGCGAAATTGAGGAATCAGATTCTGAAGCGTGCCATTCGCACGTGCAGCGGGCTGTTTGTCGCCGGACTGTCGCTTGGTTCCGCTGCGTTCGCGCAGGATTCGGGGGCATTAGTCACGAATACGGGGCGTTTTGAAATTCCGTTCGAGGTTGAGCGAAGGACCGGGCGTTACGCCGAAGGATTGGCGGTGCTCTACGGGTCGCAGGATGGTGGGGGTACGTGGGAGCGTCTTCAGAGTGTGCCGGTCTCCCGCGGGTCATTTGTGTTTGCTGCGCCGAGAGATGGTCAGTATTCGTTTGCCATCCGCATGACGGATCCGAAAGGTTCGCTGCTGCAGCCAATCCGCGGTAGTGCGCCCGAAATGACGGTGCTCGTCGATACCGTCGCCCCGGTGCTGCGCCTTGAGGCTGTTGAAACGTCGCCTGGTCAGGTGACAGTGGCATGGACAGCGAGCGATTCTGCCCTGGACGCGGAGTCGTTTCGGCTGGAGTATGTCGAGGGGCTCAGTGGTGCTCGGCGAGCGGTGGCTTGTGAATCGACCGGCTCCGGTCAGGCTCGTATTTCTGTTCCGCCGGGATCGGCAGCCCAGCTTCTGGCGTCCATCGCCGACACGGCCGGGAATCGTGGTGAAGCGAGAACTCAGATCGTCAGTCGCGGAGGAAGTGCAGTTGGATCAGCTTCTGCGACCGTTCCCGGCGTTGGTACAGCCGGTCGTCAGAATCCGCTGGGGCCATCACCTTTTCAGAGCACTGGAATTCAGAACTCAGGCAGCGTTGCAAACTACGGAGCATTTTCGAGGAATGCCGAAGTGGACGGCGTTCGTCCCCCGATTCAGCCAGCCGGGGGTTCCTTTGCAACTCCACTGCTGGCAGCTCCGGGCCAGTTTCCTCAGGCTGCACCCGTTTGGGGTGGGCAGGTACCACAGCAGCTGGTGAATAATCGTGTGTTTGATCTCGACTATCAGATTGACGACGTGGGCCCATCGGGTGTGAGTGCAGTGGAGTTGTTCATCACGGAGGACGGTGGTGGGCAGTGGTTTCGTTACGGCAGTGATCCGGACGTGCGCAGTCCATTTCAGGTGGACTCCATGTCAGAGGGAACATTCGGGTTCGCTGTCAGGATCCGTAATGGCCTCGGTGTCGCAGACGCTCCGCCACAGCCGGGCCAGCCTCCGGAAGTCGTCATCACCGTCGATCAGACTCCACCGACCGTGCAGATGCAGACTCCGGGTGTCAGTCAGGACGGGGCAGGGACGATTCAGTTTTCCTGGCGTGTTCAGGAAGTAAATCCAGCGCTGGGTGTTGTGCGTCTCGAGTCATCGCCGGGTGCAAATGGTCCGTGGACTCCGGTATTTGACTGGCAGCATGATCAGAGCGGCTTTGACCTGCCGATTCGGTCAGGAATGCCACCGTCACTTTACTTTCGTCTGCTGGCCCGCGATGCCGCGGGCAACGTTGGAATGTCACAGACAATCCAGCCAGTGATCGTGGACCTGAAACGTCCCGTGGGCCGAATTCTTCGCGTGCAGCCGTCGATCTCGACGGGTGTTCGCTGACGGTTCGTGTGCGACCACGTCAATGCTTCCTGCACGTGTGGTGTGTTGAGCAGCAAGATCAGAACAGTTGCCGCACGGCTGGCTTGTTCACCTTGCCCATGGCGTTCCGGGGAAGTGACTCCACGACGATCAGTCTTCGCGGGATCTTATAGGCTGACAGTCGTTCCCTGCACCAGCTTCGAAGTGATTCGAGGTCAAGGGTGGCAGCAGGCTGCAGCACAGTGGCCACTGCCACCTGTTCCCCCCATTGGTCATCGGGGAGTCCCACGACGGCGCATTCACGGATCGCGGGGTGATCGAGCAGTGTGGTTTCGATTTCCAGTGCTGAGAGCTTGTATCCGCCACTCTTAATGATGTCCACGGACGCTCTGCCGAGAATGCGGTGGCTTCCGCGATCCAGCACTGCGATATCACCTGTGCGAAACCAGCCGTCGCTGAAGGACTCGCGAGTCGCTTCGGGGCGATTCCAGTATTCGCGGAATACGGCCGGGCCACGAACCTGAATTTCCCCCGGCACACCCTCGCCATCCACGGGCTGTCCATCGTCCGCGACCAGTCTGATCTGCACACGCGGCAGCGGCAGGCCCACACAACCGGGACGCCGTTCCCCATGCAGCGGATTGGAGAGTGCCATGCCGATCTCCGTCATGCCGTAGCGTTCAAGCAGTCGATGGCCGGTCAGTTCGGACCAGCGTTCGTGGACGGAAGCTGGCAGAGCAGCGGAGCCGGAGACCATCAGCCGCATGGCCTGAAAGCCGGCCACGGTGGCCTGGCGAGTGGCCTCGTCTGATGCTTCCAGGTATTCAATCAGTCGTACATAAATGGTGGGCACCGCCATGAACAGCGAGTACTCGTGCTGCCGAACTCGACTCAGGACCGCTTCCACATCGAATCGCTGAAACGGTTCCACCGCGGCACCGCTCCACAGAGCACACCCCAGCACGTTGATGATTCCGTGAATGTGATGAAGCGGCAGGAACAGTGGAATGCGGTCACTGGCTGTCCACTCCCACGCTTCCACGAGTGCTTCGATCTGAGCATGGATTGTGGCGTGTGTGGAGAGCACACCTTTGGGACGACTGGTGGTACCGCTGGTGTACAGAATCATCGCACCGCGGTCAGGCTGGACTGTCGGGAGTGGGCGCAGCGATGCCCGGGCGGCCTGTTCGACAGGAACAAGTCGGATCCCCAGTTTCTCAGCCAGCGGGCTGATGGCGGACTGCAGTGCGGCCGTTGTCAGAATGGTCGTGGCGCCCGAGTCTGTGAGCGCGTACTCCCATTCGGGAAGTGTGGCTGCGGTGCAAAGCGGCAGTGCGATGCCTCCGGAGCGCCAGATTCCCCATTGAGCAGCCGCGTAGTCTCGCCCGGTGGGAATCAGCATCGCTGCTCGTGACTCACGCAGATCTCCGGCGTCACCAATCAGCAGACTGGCCAGTTGCCGTGACTGCTGCAGCAGCTCTCCATAGCTGCAAACGTCCGAAGTACCGACGAACGCTGACCTCTCGGGGTGCAGGCTGGCACGGGCGATCAGTGGCAGTTCTGTCATGTTGCAGTTTCCAGGTGGACGTGCGGACGGGTTACAGCAGCCAGCGAAGCAGTGGATAGAGAAGCAGCGGGCCGGCAAGACAGCCCAGACCGGTATAGAAGGCGGCTGTCATGGCCGCGTAGGGCACGAGCTTCGGATTGGTGGCCGCCAGACCGGCCATTACGCCGCTGTTAGTCCCCATCAATCCTCCGTAGATCATCGCGGCGCGGGGATTTGTCAATCCGATGGGACGGGCAGCAGCGGGGGTGAGCAGCATCACAAGAATCGCCTTCACAAGCCCGGCGGCGAAGCTGATGGCAATCACGGACTTCGAAGCGCCCACGGCTGTTCCAGTGACCGGCCCCACAATATATGTCGCTGCTCCGGCGCCAATCGTTGCCAGACTTTCCGGATCCCGATAGCCGCAGGCCCACGCCGCGAGACATCCGCAGCAGAAAGCAGACGCAAGTCCCAGCAACAGGGCCAGCACCCCTGTCAGGCCGCTGCGACGCAGTTCCGAGAACTGCACCCCGTAAGCCGTCGAGACGATTGCCACATCCCGGAACATATCGCCACCCAGAAGTCCGAGACCACCAAGGAGCGGGAGATCGGCCAGCCCGCTTCTGCCCTTCGTGAATGTCCCGGCAAGGCCAGCCAGCAGCAGCCCGAAACTGATTGCAAATGCCGAACCATGCAAACGGCCGCGCGTGAATCGCGTTGCGCACCATTCGGCAACCAGCATCAGCAGTCCCACAAGGCCCAGTGCCAGAAGGAAGTCGTACTTCTTCAGCACTGTCACAACAAATTCCGGGAGGCTTGTCATGTTCAGGGTCCCGACTTGCTGGCTGGATCGCTGGTACCTCTGCACAGCAGTGCCGTGCAAACGAACCCGGACAACACGGCGAAGGCCGCTGCGAGGAATGCCGCGGGGCCACCCTTGATCGCGCCGGCGACGTCCTGAATGCAGGCCATCGCCACGACAATCGGAATATACATGCCCGACCACCACCGAATGCCCGCCTCGGACGATGACGGCAGCAGATCGCGTCGCCGCAGCCATTCAGTGGATGCAATCAGGAGCAGCATCGAAAGACCAATACCGCCGAGATCCCGATTCAGTCCGGTCACACTACCCAGCCACCCGCCCAGAAGCATTCCTGCCAGCAGACAGCTTGCCAGCAGTGCTGTTCCGTAGATGATCATGGAGAATCCAGTTTCCGGAGGCGATCAGGTGACTTCGTGGAGCGGCAGATTGCCCTGATCCACAAGATACTGAGGTGTTCCGGCGAGATCAAAGATGCGTGTGTTCTGAGCATCGATGCCGGCACAGTGGTAGAGAGTGGCGAAAACTTCCTGGAAGGTCACCGGACGCACCTGCGGTGCTTCGCCATAGCGGTTGGTGGCGCCGATCACCTGACCGGTTCGCATGCCACCACCCGCCAAAACAGCGGTGTTGGCCTGGGGCCAGTGATCGCGGCTGTTGCTGCCGTTGATTCTGGGAGTGCGGCCGAATTCACCCCAAACGACGATCGAGACATCTTCGGACAGTCCGCGCTCGTGCAGGTCTGTGACAAGTGCCGCAAGACCCTGATCCAGCCGTGGACATTCTTCCCGGCATTTGGGGAAATTCATGCCGTCAGAGCCATGCCAGTCCCAGCGGCTGAAGTTGAGCGAAACAAAGCGAGCCCCGGCTTCCACAAGCCGACGAGCCACGCAGAAATTTTCGACCATCGGCGGAGCGCCGTCCCGCTGGAAGGCTTCACTGCTGGCGCCGTAGCGTGCCACAATTCGCGGATCTTCCTTTGAAAGATCCAGAGCGTCCACGAGATGTGACGTGGTCAGAATGCCCATTGCCTGCTGAGCGTAGACGTCGAGGCTTTCCATCTGCCCACGCTGATCCGCGTCGCGGCGAAAGCGATCCAGAGACTGCATCAGGGCAGTGCGGTCGCGAAGTTTTTCCAGAGTGACGCCCTGCAGCGTCATACTCTCAGGACGACTGCGAGCCTGGCGACCAACAAGGTTGAACGGTGCGTGACCGACACCCAGAAAGCCACCGCCACCAGCTTCACCCCAAGTGCGGTTGCCGGTCGGGTACATCAGGGCGACGTTGGCCGGGATCGCCTGTGTCACCGGGCCTGCCATGCGGGAGACCCAGGCACCGCCGGACGGCCAGCCACCAGGCGGCTGGCGACTGCCCTTGCGACGCCCGGTCATGCACTGATAAGCATCGTGGGCACCGTCGGAATCTGCGAGCGACCGGACAAGCACGAACTTGTCCATGTTCTCGGCCATTCGCGGGAACAGTTCGCTGACAAATACTCCGGGAACACGCGTGGCGATCGCGCCGAATTCACCACGAAATTCCGCCGGAGCGTCCGGCTTCGGGTCCCACATGTCCAAATGCGGAGGACCACCGGGCAGGTAAATATTGATGATCGCTTTATGTGACCGGCCGGTGCTGGCTGCGTCGTCTGCCCGCAGGGCATCGGACAGATGAATGCCACCAAGAGCCATGCCGCCGACTGTAAGAAAATCCCGACGGGAAGCGCCGTCACAAAAGCCAGCACGTCGAGGTGCCGGGCGTCCGAGAATTGTCAGCATTTGGAGTGCTCCTGGGCGGGGAAAGAGGGAGCGGGCGGGAAGGCAGGATTGCAGCGGTGGGTCTGGGAAGGATTCTGCACTGTTCTGGTTTTCGGCAGACCCCAGAAGCCAGAATAATTCGGCTGCTTCTCGAAGTCAAGAATTGACCAGAAAGAACGCGAATGCTCACGGTCGAAAGTCGTTTGGCAGAGAAACTTGCCCTTCGCACCGCACCCATTGTCACGTTTCACGGCGTGACACGTCCCCCCGGCCGCCATGCCGGATTTGCCCAGAACATTGGGCCGGCCAGCGGTTTTTCCTTTCAGTGAGCATCCGGAATGAAGATTTCGTGCGGTTGTTTCAGCAGGTATGCAGCGATCTTCGGGGTTTTAATCCCGGTACTCACGATTGCCATCGCCCACGCGAAGGCACAGGATCCACTGCGGGTGATGAGCTTCAACATTCGCTACGGCACGGCGCGTGATGGTGTGAATGCATGGCCCAATCGCCGACAGCACGTGGCGACAGTGATCAGAACCTTCGCCCCGGATTTGCTGGGGACGCAGGAAACTCTGCCCTTTCAAGCCCGGCAATTGCAGGAGGATCTGGCCGGATACGAATACATTGGCTGGTCCCGCGATGCCAGTGCGGACGGCGAGCAGTGCGGTATCTTTGTCCGGACCGCGCGATTTGAGATCATCGAGTCCGGCCAGTTCTGGCTCAGTGAAACCCCCGACGAAAAATTCTCCAAAAGCTGGGATTCTTCGCTGCCTCGAGTCGCCACGTGGGTGCGACTGAAGGACCGATCCGCCGGCGATCGGCGACTGCTGTTTATGAACACGCATTTCGATCATCGCGGAGAAACCGCGCGACGTGAATCAGCAGCACTGCTGGTGCGCCGCGGTACAGAAGTCGCCGCCGGTGAGCCACTGCTGATCACGGGCGACTTTAACTGCGGGGAAGGCTCGCCGCCCTGGAAAACACTCACCGCAGACACAGCGCGACTTGAAGACACGTTTCGCAAAGTGCATCCCCGGCGATCAGCTGGCGAGGGAACGTTCAACGGATTTTCAGACAGGGCCGGAGCGGAGCGGATTGACTGGATCCTCTGCTCCCCCGGTTGGCAGGTAACGGCGGCAACAATTGACCGCAGTGAGTTTGGGGGACGGTTTGCATCAGACCATTTTGCAGTGACGGCAACTCTTGGCTGGAGCACTCCGTGACTGCGGACAGCCGACTAATTCTGCAGTTCTCGGCGGCCTTCCTGACAGTGGCTGCAGCAGTTGTTGTCTCAGTCGCCGCTCCCGCTTCGCCTGTGGTCCGAGGCCTGCTGACACTGGCCGCCTTTATTCCGCTGGCAGCTGCGTTCTGGTTCCAGAGACAGCGAAGCTCACCACCATCGCAGGCAGATCAGCAGTCACTCCGCCAGGCGACGGAGCGTCAGGAGCTTGAAGCCGCATTGCTGCGGGATCTGCAGGAACGCACAGAAGACCTCGAAGCGCGTGAGCAGCGGCTGGTGTCGCGGCTGGCGAGGTTTCAGGAGTTCATTGAGTATCCGGCAGAAGACATGCATGCGGGACGCAGCAGCCAGCACCTGCAGACGCTCAGCGAACAGGACCGGGCCGTCAGAAGGCTGCTGGAGACTGAAGCCGAACGAGTCTACGAAAAAATCCGTGGCAATGGCTACAGCAGCGACGGCCAGCTGAACCTGCTGATGATTCGCGATGAGGTGCTTGAACTGATTCGACGCGTGGCCTTGATTTATCGCCCGGAAAGTGAATCACCGCTGTCGGACGCCAGTCTTGAACAGCTGGCGCGGGCTGCCAGCAGAATCTGGCTGCACCTGCTTGTGCTTCTTGAACAGCTGCCGTTACCCGTGCAGCAGTACAGCATCGGCACGCTCTACACCTGGATTCGCCGATCCGTGGTTGGCTATGGGGTCTATCAGAAGGCCAGTCCGTGGCTGTCGATGGCAGCTCGTGGGGTGAGTGCGGGGCGATTGATCAGCGGAGCAAATCCGGCGATGCTGGGAGCATGGTGGCTGGCCTCGGAACTTGGTCGACAGGGGGCAAAAAAATGGATCGAGCAGGCGTTTGACCGCCAGGCCGTAGGTTTGCTGCGACAGGTGATTTCTGTGGTGGGGGTGGAGGCGGCCGGCATTTTTGGCACCGGTTTTCGTCAACGCGATCCAGCATGGATTCTTGGTACCGAACTTGTCGAGCTTGTGGCCGCCTTTCCGCCCTCCGGTGAAAGTCTGCGTCACGGACTCACAGCAGTCACCTCCCTGCAACTGCTCAGCGAATACGACCGAATCTACCTCTATCGCTGCCTTGCCGCCCATCGGTCGGCGGGGCTGCAGCTGGCCGATCCGGCCATGCTGACCCGGGAACAGCGCGAAGGCATCGCTCGCAGCCTCGAACAGTTCTTCGCAGCGCGAATTCACGGGGCGACAGAGCAGTCAGTGAAGAAGTGGCGCGACGGGGTGGAGACGCGGCTGGATCTGCGGCTGCAGCTCGATTCCCAGCGTCCGGTGATTCCGGTTTCAGTGGAGCGTCAGCGGATCGATGCCGCTTCCAGTCTGCTCGATTTTCTCAGCGACGTGGTTCATCTTGATGGCGACGCCCTCGCGAACGCATGGAACAGTCTGCCTCTGGTCGCTTTGATTTCCCCTGCGGAGCGACGGCGACTGCTGAACGATCACAATGCGGCAGAACGGTCGTTCGCCCCGCCCGAAGTCGATCCCGCCGCGGATGTCACCGATGCATTTCTGAAGGATCTGATGGTCGCGGCCACTGCAGCGGAAGAACCTTCCGAAGCTATCGAACAACTGGCTGTGGAAACGGCCTGGTACTTCCGCCGCACCAGCGAGGATGCTCGGAAATGGCTCGATCAGGCCTGGCGTGGCCGAGTTCGCTGGATCTGCCTGCAGCCGGAAATGGCCGAACGTCTGCCCCCCGGAACAGCTCGCCTGATCAGCACCCTGCGACGTCCACAGGAACAGCTCGCATTCTTCTACACCCACCTGCTGAAGGTTGCTGGAGAAGTCCGGAAGGAGCTCCCCGGAGCCGTTCTTGCAGGGCTTGAACAGCCGGACGGTTCAGGCCGACGGCTGGTTGCGATCGGCAGTGACGAACAGGTGCTGCTGTGGACGACGGACGCCCCGTTGATGGTGGAGCGAGTGTCCGGTGTCTTTGTGGACGATGTTTTGCTCAGCGGGGGAAAGTGGAGCGATGAAAGCAGTTCAGCTGGAGGACTGCAGGTGTCGGGAAGTCTTCGCGGCAGACGTTATTCGGTCTGGTTTGAAGCCCTGCTGAAGTGGGCTCGCTAGCGCCCCGATTCCCTCAGCCATGTGCCGACACTGAACAAACAGATACCGCACACCAGCGACACCGGCATGACCACAAGACGAAAACCGAAGAACAGCTGGAAGATGATGATCGAGGGCAGCAGTGCCAGCGTGATCAGCTGGAGTATCAGTCCAAGAGTGTGGCGCATGCACAGTACCCTTTTCAATCACCACTAACGAACTCGAAGCAGCACGCTGTCGCCGTCACGGTCAGGACACCGCCATGCTGCAATGCGATCAATGCGACGGCCGCGAGTACGTCCCTGTTTGCGAGCGTCTTCCAGTTCTGTCTTCCATGAGGGTCCCTTGATCAGCAGCACCTCACCCCCACTGTCCCAGACGCGATCAAACCACGGCAGAAGCTTTTCCAGCGCGGCCACCGCACGGACCGTGAGACAGTCAAATTCACGAACTTCCAGCAGATCCTGTACGCGCTTTCCCTGGACGGAAATCGGCAGGCCAAGTCCCAGAACAATATCCTGCAGCGCAGCCGCCTTCTTAGCCACCGAATCACACATGGTGATGCTCAGGTCCGGCCGCAGTATGGCCAGCAGCACTCCAGGAACGCCACCCCCCGAACCCACATCCAGAACCCGAGCCCCCTGAGGAAGGTGTTCAGCGAGGCGGATGGAGTCGAGAAGATCGCGTTGAACGAAGACATTCCACGCAGTATGGCGTGTGAGATTCAGTTTTTGATTCCAGTCACGAACCCGCAGGAGGTACTGCGCCATTTTGGCGGCCTGCTGGGGAGTGACCATAATTCCAAGAGCCTGGGCGAGCTCCTGGAGATGGGCCGCGGGATCTGCAGGTTCGGAAGGAGCCTCGGGATCGCCCTGCAGAGACGGATCGTGTGGGAGATTGGGTTGTGCAGAGTCGTTCATGTGGCATTCAGACGAGGGCAAAGGCACCATCAAGTTCACTGGAAATACGGGCCAGCTCAGCAGCGTCGCCACCGGAAACTTCGGCCGCACACCAGCCGGCAAAGTTGATTTCCAGCAGAGCTTTGCGAACGTCGGCGTAGTCAATGTCACCTTCAGAAATCCGAGTGAATTTGTCGTCGGCGCGGGAGAATCCCTTGATGTCGAGCTTCATCACCCGCCGGCCAAGCTGGCGAATCCAGTCACCCATGCTGCCGTATTTCCAGTGGTTGCCGATATCAAACTGCATCCCGACCCACGGAGAATTCAGCTCATCGACGTAGCGAACAAATTTTTCGGCCGTCTGATCCGCTCCGCCCGCATGATCATAGAGGAAGTGGTTCCAGACATTCTCGATCACGATCTGGACACCAAGTCTGGCGGCCAGTGGCAGCGCCTTCGCGATGTTTTCCTGAGATCGCTTCCAGATCTCGTCTTCCACGCCGTCCTTGCCGTGGCCGATCACAAGCAGCACTGAATGACCCCCAACCGCGTGGGTACCTTCGATGGCAGACAAAAGGGATTGCAGCGCACGCTCACGAACTGCAGGATCCGCGTCTGTGTGCCGCACCTGCCAGTGTGTGGAATTGACCGTCCCATCCACCGGCAGACCACTCTCTGCAATCGCTTTCTTCGTCTCTTCCACATTCATACCCGGGGCATCCATCTCGATGCCATCGAATCCGGCCGCTTTGACAGCCCGGAATTTTTCAGTCAGAGTTCCTTCGACTCGGACCATCCCGATCTTGAGCGTCTTCAGAAGCCTGCCCTTCAGAGTTTGTTCGGGGCGAGCAATCGGACCGGCAGCCATCGCGTGCCCCGGCAGCAGCAGCCCGGAAGAAGCGACGACAGCGGATGACTGGAGCAGCGTACGGCGGGAGATCAGACCGGCGTTCATCGGAGAAGTCCACGAGCAGTTGGGGTGGGTGAGATAACGACGAAGGAATCTTAGGCAATCGCGGCGTCAACGCCAGCGAACACGACGCCCGGGAATCGCACATCAAACGCCTCGCGTCCTGCTGCTCCGGCTTTTGCCTCTCGCAAAGGCGCAAAGATGCGAGGATGAAATGCTGGAGATTTGAAGGTGCGCGCTGGTGGGCCGTTTGCCCGCAGGCTGCCGCCATGCGGCTGGGATTGCGGCTGATCAGCGGTTGGGCGGAAGCCCCCGGCGATGTTCCGCACCGAAGGTGCGCGCGCTGGCGAGGGCGCTGGTGGGGCGGTGGCAGGGGCCGTTGCCCGCAGGC
>Ga0172373_10004068_pt1 | contig 20818 bp, 28 predicted proteins | sample Lak10m_2_FD_114546 | JGI IMG/M metagenome (GOLD analysis project Ga0172373, IMG submission 114546) | Freshwater microbial communities from Kabuno Bay, South-Kivu, Congo - kab_092012_10m | ecosystem: Environmental > Aquatic > Freshwater > Lake | place: Democratic Republic of the Congo...
ACAAATGCAATATTCTTAATGTTGTTAAATAAAAATACAACAGTAAAAGTACCCTCGTTAATACCACCTGTAGTTTTAAATGCTATTATCACTTCCGGAAATAAAGTTCAGTTTACAGATGATGTCGATTGGATTGGTCATTCTTACATTTTACATGAGTTTGAAGATTATAAAATAATAGATTCCGCACAGCGACTCGACAGAAACCAATTTGCAAATGAGGCAAACGATAGCGACTTAATGTTTTTTAGTTTTTATCCAACAAAACCTGTAGGTAGCTCCGATGGAGGAATTATTGTAAGTAATGACAAAGCAAAAATAGATTATTTGCGAACGTTATCTTTTAATGGAATGTCATTTTCAACTAATAATTGGGAACGTAAAATAATGATGCCAGGTTATAAGTTTTATTTGAATAGTATTCAAGCTCATATTGCAAACGAAAATTTGAAACTTTTAGATGCAAAAAAAGTTAAACTTTCTGCGGTTCGTGATCGATATAATGTAGAGTTGAATTATAGTAATACTAGTGATCATTTATATCGAATTAATGTATCTGATCGATATCGATTTATCGACTATATGAAACAGTCTGGTATTGTTTGTGGTATACATTACGATGCACAACATTCTAATCCAGTATATTCGAATTTAACTATAGCATGCCCATACTCCGATATCGAATCGACTACTACCGTCAGTATTCCTTTTCATGAGTCATTAAGTAATAGCGATATTGATTATATCATATCAAAAATAAAAAAATATAAATGAAAAAAAATATAGTTTTTTGGCCAGGTGTAAAATCTCAATCACCCGCATTAAACATAAAACATGGAGGTTTTGATTACTTAGAATATTCTAAACAGACATGGAAACATTTTTGTAAAAAATATGACCATGTTTTTATTGAATACTCTAAAACAAAAATTCATGATACAGATAAACATCGAGTTAACTGGCAGCGTTGGTTTGAATTGTTTGACTATGTAGAGGCATTAGGAATTGAATATGATAAGATATTAATGATAGACGGATCTACTATGATAAAATGGGATAGTCCAGATTTTTTATCTGAGGCTCCAAATGATCGACTAATTGGATTTCGTAGTTTAGAAAATATATCATGGATAAACGAATCAACATTAGCATATAAAAATTTATTTGATGGACATGAGTTAGATTTAAAAAAATACATTAATGTCGGGTTTCAAATTTTTGGTAGTTGGTTTAAACCTTTTTTACAGGAATTGGAACATTTTTACTTTGAACATTATGATGATATTGCAGTACTTCAACAAAATGTACGTAGAGGTACAGACCAACCTGTTATTAATTATTTACTAGATATAAAAAACATACCTACTGCATTTGATTCATTGCCTAGTAGTTATTTTTTAATGCATATGAATAGATTTAATTGGTTTAGTCATAACTGGCAGTTAAATGAGGACAATACCCCTTATTTTATAAAGTATGGATACGTTTGGGTATTTAGCGGATTCGATCGTACTCAAAGAAATGAATTGATGAAACAAACTTGGGAAATTATAAAAGAGAATTATGAATAATGTAGTCACGCTTATTAATTTAATAAAAGACTCAAATGTAAAGAAAGCTGGAAAGGATCGAGCGTTAAATCAGGGATATGATATATCAATAAAATCTTGGCAAAACTATTGTAATAAGTACGGACACGAATTGTTTATTATAGATACTCCAGTAGTTGAAGACTTTGCCGTAATGAAACCGCATTGGACTAAAATGTACATTTTAGATATATTAGAAGCTAATGATATTGATTACGATCAGGTTTTGTACGTAGACTCGGATACTATAGTACATAATAATGCCCCAGATATTTTTTTAGAGACTAGCCATAAATTTTGTACTGTCAGAAATTACGGCTGTATGGATTGGCTATTTCGTAGTTTAGAAGTGTATTCTAAGTTTGTATTTGAAAATTATAAATTGCCATACTTAAAATATTTTAATTCTGGGTTATTAGTCTTTAATAAAGATCATAAAGATTTTTTTAAGAAAATGCAAGACTTTTATTTTGGTAATTTAGATAAAATTTTATATATTCAAGATAAGTTCGAATTAGGAAATGATCAGCCAGTAATGAATTTTTTATTAGATATTCATATGCCTAACGAAGTTAAAGAATTAGGATACGAATGGAATATGCAAGACATGAATCGATTTGAAGTTTTAACAGAAGATATGTTACATGTTAAATATGGATACGTAAGTCATTACAATTGCGGCATTCAACCGACTCCCAAATTTTGGATGGAAAAAACATATAACTTTATAAACAGAAAAAATGGATAACTTAATTAATAATATAGACGTTAACGAATATGCTATACAAATATCTAAAGCTGTTAGATATCATGGATACACTGATTGTAATTACGGTAAATGTTTAGCAGAATCAATAATTGAACATAAACCTAATCAAATTCTAGAATTCGGCTCAGGAATTGGATATAGCACTCTTAATTTAGCATTAGGATGTCTTGTTAATAATTTCGGAAGTATATATACTCGTGATATATGGGAAACTCAATCTGTTGGCCATTTTCATATACATCATAAATCTAACTTTATAGACAATATTAATAAATTTAGTAATTTATCTAAAATAATTAGTTATGATGTCGCTGATTATAATGTTTGGTTAAATTCCGGAGATACCAATTTTGATTTGATTTATTTTGACGTAAATAATGACGGCGATAAAATATTAGAAATTTATCATAAATTGAACATCGAAGAAAATAAAGGCAAAGTTCTTTTATTTGAGGGTGGTCATCATGAAAGAAATAATAAAAAATATCAAAATGTTAGACCAATATTTGATTCAGTAGTTCAAGAGACTACAAAGTATAAATTAATATATAACAACGCGCCCGGTATTATTAAAATTGTTCTATGAAAACTTTTGTATTCGGGCCATGGACAGGAGAATTTAGTTACGAAGCACAATGGTGGGTTGCAGAGATACGCGAAATTGCATTACAGCAAAAATGTAAAACTGTTATGGTAGGATATCCCGGCCGCGATGCTTTGTATAGAGATTTTATCGATGAATATGTAGAATTTACTGAAGAATTGATAGAATATTGTAATAACCCAAATTGTTGGGCGCAACGTATGCAAGATTCTCGTACATTATTTATCCCAGATAAAATTATGAAATTTTATCATGAGGTATGTTCACGTTATACTGATGCACATGTATATCATCCTACATCGAACTTAATTGATAAACGATTTTTAGATAATCCGTCGGGTATATTTGACATAATTCATGACTATGATCATAGCGTCGATCAAATTGTAACTGACATATTATCGAAATTGGATAAAGATAGTAATACAATTTGCATTGTACCTAAACTAAGATTGCGTGATAGTATACATATAGATCATGAGACATGGCCATTAGATATATGGGAGAAAGTCATTAATGTATGTATAAATGAACTACAATTAAATGTGATATCGTTTTTATTCAAAGTGGACCAAACTCGTCCCGGCACTTATGACTTGTCACATTTAGTTGATAAATATAAAAGTAAATTTTATCAAGTTGATCTTAAACATAAAAAATCACTGGATATACAAATTGCATTGTTAAAAAATTCAATGTTTAGTATATATGGCTCTACAGGAGCCGCTATTCTTCCTATTCTATGTAATACTAAAATGATTACATTTCAAATCAAACAAGTTGGATGGCGACTAGACTTTGAATGGCAACGTAAATTAACTAACAACCATAGATTTATTTCTATTGCGGACAAATATCCGTTAGATAGTTATAAGGATATTAGTATAGAAGAAATATCATGTGATATTAAAAATTTTATAAAAAAAATTGAGATATATGAAAACGATTGAGGAATTATTGCTTGAAGTGAAGGAAGATAAGAAAGATAACTTATCAACTACATCTTTTCAATTTAAACGAGATCTTTGGTCTTTTTTTAGAGGATTTAATGATAAAGTTTGTGTAGAATTTGGTACGCATAAAGGACAAACGACTCGTATATTATCTTTTTTATTTAAAAAGGTATATACTATTAATAATAACAATAATGAAACTGCTAAACAATTAAATTATGATCGTGATAATATAGAATACTTAAATTTTGACCTATATCAAAACCATACACTAGACATTCATGAATCAATCGATGTTTTCTTAGTCGATGCGGGCCATATGTACGATCAAGTGATTATGGATATAAACAGAATTTTTTCAATGCCATGTTCGACCGAATGCTATATAGTATTTGATGACTATGGATGTAACGTACATAAAGATTCGGTTAAGTTAGCTATAGATAATGCGATACAAAATAATTATATTAGTGTCATAAAAAAGATAGGCCATAAGGCAGGGCATAATTTCGGTAGTGGTGCAAAAGGCGGCTTAGATAGGATATTGGAAGATCATGAGGGATTAATTACAAAAATAAATTGGTTAGAATAATGTTTTTAAAAAATAAATACATCATCGGCGTACATGTCATGTTTTATGAAATAGAAATGTTTCCGGAATATATAGATTCATGTATTGGCATGATGCGAGGAATTGAAAATCCTGAAAATGTTACATTTCATTTTACATGGAACGTCTCTGAATATTTTGAACGTATTAATACACAATTAATAACCTTAGACGAACTAAATGATAAGTTTCATTCTCAGGTATCGCGATTAATAACACAGACAAGTGCATGTACATTAACAGATGTTAAGGATAATACTACAGATGTATATAATATCGCAGATTATCGACGCGATCTAAATTATAATTTCTGCGTAAAAAATGACTTTGTTCTTTGGGGCGAAACAGACAGCTTATGGCCTAGAGAAACTTTTCAAGTACTTGAACAAGTCGATGAATATGCGTTACAAAATAACATATTCAAGTATATACTATTTTTTAGTGAACGAAAAATGTGGGATAGTAGCTGGTTACCAGTTGAGCATAATGATTTTACGCATATACAATTCGTTGATAATAATGATTGGGCATTAAATAATATAGCATCAAGTAAATCATATATGACATTGGACCAAATGTATGAAATAAATAATAAAACAGAAAATTTAGACATACGTATATTAAATATACCTAAATTTGACGGATCATGTTTAGTAATTAAATCGGATTTAATTAAATCAGGAGCTAATATTCCACATTCATTGTTATTGGGCGGCGAAGATACGAGTTTTGGTAATACGACTAAGTTATTATTAGGCGATCAATTTGTTCAGTTTGTGGTTAAAAATATATTACGTGTACATAATAGACGGCATCCAAAAAAACGCATGTATATTGAGAATGAAAATAATCTATATGGGTTTGGCGGTGATGCTAAAGGCGATTGGTGGGAAGTTTTACAACATATGTCCAAAGAAAATTTAGCAACGCTTAGCCAACAGCGTAAAACATTTACAATGCTAGATGTTTTTAATAAAATAAATTACAAATAAGTACTATGAAAAAGATAGCTTGGTTTTCTGAAATGCCATTTGATGGCATACCTGGCAGAACACATAATAATATGCGAACTGAATTCGCATGGTTTGTAGCACAAAATGCTATTCATCATAATATTATGAAACTTGAAATATTACCTGATAATGTATATGACGTAGGTATTATAATAATACCAAAACATGTAGCACAATTCATGGAATTTGATATTGTTCATCATATTAAACGTGTATGTAAAAAGTATGCATTTATGCAAGAAGGACCTTCTTGGTATTTTCAAGATTTACCTTTAGATCAATCATTATGGTTTTATAATATTATGATAAATGCAAATTTTGCATTAGCACATAATGACAGTGATAAAGAATATTATGAAGGATTATTAAATGTAAACTGTTATATCAATCCTACATTAATGATAGAAGATCCAATTGGTTATATAAATCAACCATCAATCAGACAAGGTACAATAATAGGAGGTAATTTAGTTAGATGGTATGGAGGATTTAATTCTTTAATTGTAGCACAAACTATTGATGAGAAGATATATGCACCTCGTATGGGACGTATGCAGGAATTAGAGTTGCAATTAGATTCTATAGAACATTTACCATATATGCAATGGAATCAATGGATTCATGAATTAAATAAATTCAAATATGCTGTTCATATGAATCCTAATTCTATAGGAGGTACGTTTAGTTTAAATTGTGCATATTTAGGAATTCCTTGTATAGGAAATATTAATAGTAATACACAGCGTATATGTTTTCCTGATATATCAGTTAATCCTGATGATTTAAAAAGTGCGAAACGTTTAATTAAACAGTTAAACTCCGATGAAAGTTTTTATAATGAAGTGTCTGAAAAAGCAATTCAATTATATAAGGAACATTTTTCAGAAAATAATTATGTAAATGTGTGGAATGAAATTTTAAATAAAATATAACGAAAAATATTATGAGAATATCTATAATTCAACCTTCAAGAAACAATTTGAAATATCTTAAATGGTCGTATCAGGCTATTAGACAAAATCAAGGCGATCATATAGTTGAAATTTGTATTGCGGACGATGCATCGACAGACGGTACCTGGGAATGGTGTCGACAAATTTTAGAAGAAGGCGATACCCATTTCAAATGCATTCGTAATGAAGGGCCTGAAAGATTGGGGCATACTATTTTATATGATAGATTAGTTAATGAAGTAGCTAGTTACGATAAATGTATGATTTATCACGCAGACATGTATTTATGTCCAGGAGCGTTAGATGCAATTGAAAAACATATTGGCCCTAAAAAGATAGTTTCGCTAACTAGAATAGAGCCACCATTACACCCGGCCGGGCCTGAAAAGCTCGTGCACGACTTTGGTACCGAGCCTGAAGTATTTGATGAAAATGGATTAATTTGCGCATTGGCAACAATTGAAGAAGAGGGATTTAAGTCTGACACAGTCGGAGTATTTGCTCCATGGGCATTTATGAAATCTGATTTTCAAGAGATTGGAGGACATGATTCTTTATACGCTCCTCAATCAAAAGAAGATTCAGATATATTTAATCGATTTCAACTTAATGATGTACAATTTATTCAAACTTGGCAAGGGTTTGTGTATCATATGACTTGCAGAGGGTCTAGATTCAATCCTACATTAACTACACCTGGTACTAATAGTTCAGAGTGGGAAGCTCAGAATGTAAGAAGCTCTCGAAATTTCATTCGTAAATGGGGACATTTTGTAAAACACGATGCATTGATGAAGCCAGTAATACCTCATAAGTACAATATTGCATACGTAGTATCAAAGAATCCAACCATGCAATTGATATATGATTTGGAACCATGGTGCGATCGTTTATATATCGATGAAGTACTGCCTGAAATGATTTTCGAATATCAAGCATTTGAACAGAAAAATACCAAATTTGATCTTTCAAAAAGAGTATTTAATACATTTAACAATGATCCTGAAGCGGAAAATGACATTGTAGTTTACATTGATAAATCTAATTTTGGTAGAGATCAATTTCAAGCACTAATTCAATTGCCAGAAATCATTGAAGAGCAAATTTCTGAAGTAACAGATCCATTACAATTTGACTTAGTTGGTATGAAAGTTGTAGTGCAAAACATTGCAACGTATGAAAATGAATTAATTAAAATTAACACTCAATACAATTCAAAATGAAGAAGGTTTTAGTAACTGGAGGCTGTGGTTTCATAGGATCGTGGCTAGTGGATACGTTAGTGGCAGAGGGGTGCTCGGTATCCGTTCTAGACAATTTATCCTCGACGTCCAGCAGCGATGAAAATGTCAATCCATATGCAGAATATTTCTTTGGAAATATTGAAAACATAGAAATTATACTTGGTGATACTTATTTCGATGAAATTTATCATTTAGCAGCTGAAGCAAGAATTCAGCCGTCATTTGATCAACCTGTGCATTGGTTTAGAAACAATGCTATGGGTACCATGCACGTTTTAGAATATGCGCGAAAAACAAAATCAGGCATTGTAGTATACGCTACGACATCTTCGAAAACTCATGGAATACATCATAGCCCATATACTCTTTCAAAAGTCGTTGGAGAAGATTTATTGAAAATGTATCATGAAGTATATGGCGTTAAATGTGTATCAGCTACATTTCACAATGTATATGGACCAGGAGAACCTGAAAAAGGCGAATGGGCAACTATAGTAGCTAAATTTCTTCGACAGTATCGAAACAAAGAAAAATTGACTGTAGTCGGTACTGGCGATCAAAAGCGAGATTTCACTCATGTATCTGATATCTGCAATGGATTGATTCGATTAGGAGATTTCAGTAAATGGCCATTGGAAATTTATCCTGACGGGACAAATTTTGATATAGGTAAAGGCGAACCAATTTCTATTATCGATCTAGCACGAGCAATTGCCGGTACAGATTCTCAAATTGAATTTGTTCCATATCGTAAAAATGAAGGTCAGTTAACTCATGCCGACACTGAACCAATGAAAAAATATTTTAATTTTCAAGCACAAACTTCGCTATTCAATTACATTAATCAAGTAAAACAACAAATACATAAACTATGAAACATATTGGAATTATCGGAAGAGGATTCGTTGGATCAGCCGTTGAATTTGGATTTTCTCCACAAACAGGTTGCTATGATGTATCCGTTAAAATTTACGACAAAGATCCTTCTAAAAGCGTAAATACTTTAGAAGAAACAGTTAATGAATCAGACATTATCTTTTTATCTGTACCTACTCCTTCAAATGAAGACGGATCAATTAATTTAGATATATTAGAAAGTGCTTTGTCCGACGTTGATCGTGTCAATACTCGTACAGATAATGTTGTATTAATTCGATCGACTGTAGTACCTGGCACTACTAAACAGTTTCAAGCAAAATTTTCTAAACTAAATTTAGTATTCAATCCTGAATTTTTAACTGAAAAGTCAGCTAAATTTGATTTTATTAATCAAGCTCGAGTTGTATTAGGGGGACGTCATGAACATACTTCGAAAGTAGCCGATCTATATAAACAACGATTTGGTCATACTCAAACAGTCATTCAAACGGATTGGCAAACTGCAGAACTTATCAAATACATGAATAACTGTTATTTTGCGATGAAAGTTTCATTTTTAAATGAAATGAAGCTAGTATCTGATGCTTGTCAAGCTAACTGGGAAGAAGCAAAAGAAGGATTTGTTCGAGATGGAAGAGTAGGCCACTCTCATATGAATGTACCTGGTCATGATGGCAAATTAGGTTTTGGAGGATCTTGTTTTCCAAAAGACATTCAGGCAATGATTGCGTTTGGAGAATATTTAGGTATTAGTATGAATACATTGAAAGGAGCATGGGCTACTAATTTGTATGTTCGCCCTGAGCAAGATTGGAAAGAATTAAAGGGACGAGCAGTAATTTAATAACTTATGCAATACTTCATACTACTTCCAGGAGATTCTGAAAAAGATTGTTATACAGATAACAATTTACTAGGTGAAGAATCATTTAAAACGTTTTATGCTGGTTCAGGGTTTCGCGCGTTTATTAAATTAGTTAACGATAGCCCTGATTTGCTAAGCAAGGTAACTATTAAAACAGATCGAAACCAATCGTTAACTGTTGAAGAATTTCTAACTAAATTACAACCTTTAAAAGTACTAATAAATGAATAATACAGACAATTTACCAATTTGGTCGTATCAATCGAAAATCGACCCGTCATATACAGTTTCAATACTATTTAAAACGCATGAACTTTACAATGACATTAAAGTGCAATTAAATAATGTAAACAATTCAATTGCAGCCCTTCAAATTGGTACGAAAAACATACTAGTCGATGGAGAAGAGATATTGAAATTGAAACTAACTCAAGACGATATCTATGCTATTGAAGCTCATGAAATTGCTCATTCAATTATTGGTCATGGGCCAGGAACAGATGAAGAGTCTGAAAAAGAAGCTGATCTTCTAGGCATTGCTTTGCTAGAAATCAATGGGCTGATGGACGCCGCAGAAGTATTAAAAGACAAGCTATTTCGAATGTATAATATCGATTACAGGCAATTTGAACAGGAATTTAATTCAGAATTAGATACTGACGAAATTATTGAAGAGTAATTTGTAAGTCACGATATTTATTAATAAAGAACCGTGGCTATGATACGAATAAAATCAATACTGCTTGAAGAATTTACCAAACCTGAAGATTTAGCGAAACCGTATTTTCAAGAGTTTAAGAAGTACAATAAAATTTCAACTAATTTCAAATACATCGGGCTTAAAAACAAAGAGCATGTATTTACTTCAGAATTGGAAAATTTAGGCGATTTATCTCTTATTATTTCCGAAGCTAAGTTAATTGCGCGAATTGCAGAAAAATATGCATACTTCGGTATTACATACACTTTAAATGGGTTGGAAGGGTTTGATGCTACAGTGTGTCGAATCGATCGATCAAATGGTTCAATGACGTATCGTCTATTTGATGAAGAAAATTCAGATTTCAGTGATAAAAATACAACTTTTCTGAATTTAATTAAATCAATGGTATGATAACATATTCCATTGAGCAATTACCAGACATTCATCTAGTAAGGGTTGATCAACCTTTACCTGAGGAAGTAGCTGAAGAAATTTTGTTAAACTATTCCTGTCATGTCGATCATGAAGGGTTTGATTTAAATGAAATTGAGCAGGCATATTACAAGCACAATGGACTAGATTTAACGCACGACAAAACCTGGTATAAAGACGGTAAAGGTGAAACAGGATCAAATTCTATTATCTATCCATGGATTGCAATTAAATCTTCAGAAAATGACAGTATCATAATCGATCATAGTCATTTTGTAGTAAAATATCCAATTACCGGTTATGCTGCAGCTCAGGTACGCAAATATGCAGTACAAAGGCCAGAACTTCTTCGTATTTTGTCTGTAAATTATAAATCTGGATTAGATCTCTGTATCGATTACGTCAACATCAATGAAGGTCGAGTTGAACCTCTGGTGCATGTTGAATGGGACTTTGATCATACTCATGGACTACGAACTGGTAAATTAGAGGTAGAGCGTTTGTTACTAGATTTAGATTGGGAGGAACATCTGCCAACTATTTTACGTTTTAATAAGTTATGTAGAGAAAAACGAATAGGCGCGTTTGAGCAAGCAGATGCGCGGTCTATGATGTTATTTGGTGCAAAGTCATACAGATTAATTTCTACATTGTAACATGAGCTCGATAAAACTAGAAACAAATTTACTTAAAGTATCCAAGCCATATGAATATCAACCAGGTGATGTAGTACGAAACATCAATCCTAGTTGTACTCATTTTCGTTCAACAGGTAAAGTATTGTATGTACATGACAATGGAGATATTACATATCAAGTAATGAACAACGGGGCTACTTACACTGTAGGAGATGAATTAACTAAATCTGAAGATCAATTATTGAAAGTTCACATGAGAACGCCGCGTCCTGGATATGGCAATTTTACTAATGAATGTGTAGTAGCTAAGATTCCGGTTGAAAATAAAACGATACTAGCAAAAAATCGAGATCGTGCCTACAAAGCTGAAATCGAGATTGTGCACGAGCTAATCAATGGAGTAGAGTGCGTATATCTTCACGATAAACTAACCGATTGGTCGGAAGGATTAAATGAATTTGGAATTGGAATTGTCAATGCCTCGCTGATGGTAGATTTCGATGAAAAGGAAGGAAAATTAGCTAAAGAAAAAGAATCAAAAGGCAAATCAGTAATACCTTCATACGATGGACTTAAAATACGAACTGCATTGTCCAAAAAGAAACTTTCAGAAGCAATTCGATCGGTAATATCCTTCAAAGGCAAAGATGTCAATGATGTAGGAGTAAAAGGTATGACCATTGCGTCAAATACATCTCATTCATTTATTATTGAAATGACTTCAAAGCATTTACCTATCATTAAACGAATTGAATCAGACGACGTGCTAGTTCGCACAAACCATGGTATGGAATACAAAGACACTGGATATACTTCAGGTATTAAACGAACTTCTTCAGAGTCTAGAATGGCAATTGCTCGAGAAAAGTTAAAAAAAGCTGAAAGTATAAAAGATATTCTTCCTATATTAGCTAACCAATATACCAAAGACAATTTTCTTAATCCATATCGAAGATTGAACAAGTACAACATGCATACTACTTCACAGATCATGATAAATTTATCTGATTTAGAATTTCATCTAACTCATGATGTAGATTTTTCAGATTATCAAGGATATATAAACAAACTTCCAAAAGGATACAAACCAAAAATTAAAGTATATGTCGGAAAAACAGACTGATTTACGTAATTACTTTGATGATATTATGTTAGATGTATTTGACCTTGCAGCGTCTAAAAAACGACGTATTTGGGATGAAGAACTAACAATTAACAATAAAATATCGCTACTCGAACGAATTATTGATTATTTTCAAGAGCATGAAGACTATGAAAAATGTGACAAGCTTCAGAAAAAAATTAATCGAATGCGTACACATTGAAAATTTGCAAGAGTAGATATTTATTTCATATAAACCTTTAAAACTTAATTTTATGGAAAAGACAGTTTCTGAATTATTTGATGACATGAAAGCTCTTTGGGCTGAATTCGAATCTAATCACCAGGTTTTCGCTGAAAAAGGAAACAAAGCTGCCGCGGGTCGTGCTCGCAAAGCAATTAACGAGTTGAAAAAACACGTTACTGGTTACAAGAAAGCGTCGGTGGCAGCCGGCAAAAAATAACAACGTAAGACGAACGAGAGGACATGAAAAAATCAGAATTAAAGCAAATTATCAAGGAAGAAATTTCTAACTTAATGAAAAATGAATCTTTGCAATTAGTAAATGAAGTATATGATTTAGAGCAAGTTAAATATAGTCCTCTCGTTCGTAAACGTTTAGATATGTTAGTCGACACTATTAAAAAGACTTCGAATTTACGTAAAGTGCAAGTAGCATCAATACTTAACGATATTATCATGTCTCTGGATTTGAACAAAACGGAAATGACCATGTACATGAACATGATTCGACAGTATCGTGGCAAGTATAAATTTTAGTGTTGAACCAATTAACAAGATATGAAAGATGACGCCAAGCCTGACAGTTTGGAGAAAGCGATTAAATTCAGTAGTACTGATGCTGGCAGTGTTTTTCAACCCACTTGGCTTCGATGCTGCTTTCAAGCTGGTTCTGGATTGGACCGATTCTTATTGGGGTACAGCTGCAATTTTCTATGGTATTTCAGCTTTATTTTTTATATTATATTACTTTTTAACTAGAAAAAATGACGCGAGCTGAATTTAGAAAATCGATTCGAGAAGAAATTCGAAAAGTTATAAAAGAATATGGAAGCTCTAGTATATACTTTACTCCGAGTGGTTTCGAGCAAATGTCTCAGAACAAAGAGGCACAACTTCAACGGTTTGAAGATCTTGAAAAATGGAAAATTCGCGCAATGCAGCTAGGCGCAGTAATTAAAGATCGCGGCGATGATGTAATTGCAATCATGCCTAATCAAGATAAAATTGGATCGTTTGATAAAATGACATCATCAGGACAACTTTATCTTTAAACTACAATGGCAGCAAAAAAATCATCAAACGCAATTGAAAAAGTTACTTTCGGAAGTAAAAAAGACAGAAAAGGTATACATAGCAAATCAAAGTCTTCGAAAATTAAATCTTCAAAAAGCTATTTGAAGAGATATCGAGGTCAAGGAAGATAATTATTAAATTGAAATACAATGGCAGCAGAATTTGAAAAAATGGTTTCGTTACTTTTAAGCTCACAAACGCAAGCTCATGTATATCATTTGCAAACAGAATCGTATGCAGAGCATAAAGCTCTTCAGAACTATTATGAAGACATTGACGCGTTAACAGACAGGTTAGCAGAATCGTATCAAGGTAAATTTGGTATTATCAAAGACTATACCAATTACAGTATTAATTCGTACAAATCCAATGCAGATACTATTAAATACTTCAAGGCTCTGCATAAAAATGTAGAAGCTCTGCGCAAAGATTCTGATGTTGAAGAAAATACCTATCTTCAAAATCAAATTGACACTGTTAACGAGCTTATCGCATCTACATTGTACAAACTTACTCATTTAAAGTAAATTACCATTTAAGTTATGAATCTCGAGGCCGTTGACATAGAGCATTTGTCAATGTTACTGTATATTTTATTATCTAATTTGAAATGAAACATTCTAAAATTAAGAATCGTTTGAAATCATATTCGAATGTTCGTCAATATGATATTTATCATGATGATTTTTCCATGAATTCTAGCGACTTTGAATATGAAGAACGACGCCAGAAACAAAAGATAAAATCTAAAAAAACCACCAGAAGTCAAGAGTAAGTTTGTATCAATATTTCGAATAAATTCAACTGATTTTTAGTTGATATATATTTATTTTAAATGCTGAAATGATCAAATTAAATAATTTACTTGAAGAAGATTTGCGTGATTGGTTTGGTAAAGGAGGTAAGGGTGGTGTCGGCGGCGGTGGCTGGGATCGATACAATTCTTCAGGTGATAGAATAGGCAAATGTGGAGATGCTAAAGAAGGTGATGCATATTCAGCGTGCTTATCCAAAGAAAAGGCACGTAAGCTAGGAAAGTCAGGTAGAGCGGCATTTGTAAAAAGAAAACGTACAGCACAGCGAAAAGGAGGTGATGCTAAAAAAGGAGGTGAACGATCGAAAGGACAGAAGCCGATCAAAGTAACAACGGAAGAGCAGCAGCTTAATGAGAGAATGAAGATATTAATCAAGAATGTTGTTAGTAAGATGGTTCATGGTGCCTTTGGTCCAATAACAAATGCAAAAATGAGAGAAGAAATGAAAGATGCAGTTAAGGCTGCTATTGAACCTATTCTAAAAAAATACGACTATGTTGTCGAGTCAAAGCAAATAAAACTAAAAGAAATAGTGCAAGAAATAGGAGATGCGGGCTCAAAAATATATCCATATTCCAAAGTAAAAGAGTTATACTGGAAAACTGAGTATGGATTTACAACAGATTTAGGAACAGAATACATTGTCAAATTTGACATTGACGGTGATATGGCCGATGTTTTATTTTTTACCAAAGAATCTTTAAATTTAGCTAGAAGGGGCGAAATACCTACAGTATTTTTATCATCTACTAACAAAGGCGAAATGTTTTCTGTGATGGCTACTATAACTCAAATTGTTAAAGAATTTCTAGATAAAAATGAAGCTGTAGAACGATTAGTTCTATCCCCAAGTAAAGAATCAGATGAAGATGATCGTAGATTTAAACTTTATATGGCTTATATTAACAAACAATTAGATTCATCTAAATTTGATGTGAATATATCTAAACATGGAAGTTATAATGTTATTGTAATTACCCGTAAAAATGCTACTTCTGAAAATTTAGATCCTGCTACATTTAAAGATACAGGTAAATCAGCTCCGTACGGATCAGGATATCAAGAATTAGAAGAGCGTTTAAATTTATTTCTAGAAAAAAATATACCAACTGATCCTGGTAAATGGTCATATTATAAAGGTCAAGCTAAAAAGAAGTTCGACGTTTATCCTTCAGCCTATGCTAATGCTTGGGCAGCTAAGAAATACAAAGCAGCAGGTGGTGGTTGGAGAAAAAGTAAATAACAATGATAAAACTGGCAAACATACTAAAAGAATATGTACCTAGTAAGATTAAGTTGAAAGATATATTAAACGAAACTATGTCTAAACTTGATATTAAACAAATACATTCGGAAATGAGTAATAATAAAAAGTTTTTAGAGGTGGGGTATATAACAGAATATCCTGATACAACAATTTTTTATATTAGACATGAATATTCTACTACAAATAATTATATATTACAAACTAGTAATAAGTTAATTAATTCATACTTGAAAGAGATTAATTCTGAATTAAAAAAAAATAAATTGAGAGCGTTTTTGCAGGAATATTCTATATCAACTGGTTCGGCAATTAAAATTGCTGCTGTTATTGTGCAGCCATTGAATTATAAAGTTATATAATGATAAAACTGGCAAACATACTAAAAGAATTAAAATCAATGCCGAATTTCGATGGCATTGATACTTCAAAACCATTTACGATGTTTTGGAGTGACGGCGATTTAGCTCCTGCCAAGGAAGGTGGCGGCCCGCCATGGCTTTCAATGAAGAAAACGATTTCAATGCAAATCAATACAAAATTAAAACAAATTAAAATTTTCGACTACGATGACTGGTCTTCTTTCAAAGACATTTTACGTATGCAGCAAGCTGTCAAGGATTTAATTCGCGCGATCCCAGTTAACGATTCTTGGAAAATTACAATTACCATGACTAAATTAGATAAAAATATCGGGTCGTTTAAAGTCAAAGATTTCATTAACTATGATGCTTCATTTACAAAAACTATTCCCGTAGCATTTCACGGTACTACGACTCGCGAATTAAAATCTATTCAATCTTTAGGAGTAGTACCTCCTTCAGCAACTGATCGCGAAATGTTGAAATGGGACGCATTCTATGGTCCTGATTCTCAAGATAAAACATATTGGTCAATTGACTTTAGCCGCGCTGAATATTATGCAGATCACGCAGTTCAACAGTATAAAGAAAAAGGTATAAAGTCCAAGCCTATAGTAATTGAAATTCGTGATTGGCCAATATCTAATATCACTGCAGATGACGACTTTCAATCGAACATGAGCCAGCTGCAGCTGGTAACTGCATTGATGACAGGAAAGAAAGTTGACGCTAACAATCCTATTACATCAATTCGCTCGACAGCTCAGTTTGCTATTAAAGGCAGAATACCAGCTAGTAAAATTGTAAAAATACATAAATTGTAAATGATCAAGCTACAAGACTTATTAAACGAAGATTGCTGGAAAGGATACCGTCAAGTTGGAATGAAAAAGAAAGGAAAACGAATGGTACCTAATTGTGTACCTGTTAAGGAAGACGTTGAAGAAGATTTTAATCGTCAAGATTTTTATGTACAATACATAAAAAATATACTACCTAAAGGCTTTACAATTCATGTAGAATCTGAATCTATTATAATTAATTTACCGAAAACAGATAATTATTTATAAACGTTTAATTGAAAGAATATGGAATATGTAGTACCGATAATTGTTGCGTTTATAACGGCTGTAATTGGTCCTTCAATGTTAGAATGGGTTCGTACTAAAATTAAAGCTAGTGCGATACATGACAAGTCTCCTATACAAGAAGCTTTGGAATTAAATGAGCAAGTAGATTCGCAACTTGAACAGTTGCTTGATGAATTGAATTGCGATAGGGCCTGGATAGCTCAATTTCATAACGGAGGGCATTTCTATCCAACGGGTAAATCAATACAAAAGTTTTCAATATTTTACGAAAAAGTATCGCCTCTAGTAAATTCCATTCAACATACTTATCAAAATATTCCAGTGTCACTGTTTCCGAAAGCCTTTTCAAAAATATATAAAGATGAAGATTTGGCTATAATCGATGTCGACTCTGATGAGCAAACGTTTGATTTGACAAATTTTGCTAGGAACTGTGAAATGAAATCCTTATATTTTCTACCTATTCATTCATTAGACGGTCATATGATAGGCGTACTTAATGTATCATATAGCAGTAAAGTACATAAATTGACAAGAGAAGAATGGACTTACATACGTGCGAAATCAGGAGCTATTGGAGCATTGTTAACAGAATATTTAAAAACTAAAAAATCATGAATATCGCATTAAGAAATTTAATTCGTAATGAAACTTATAAAGTTTTAAATGAACTAAGTTTGGTTAACGAAACTGTGTACAAACTTCGAACTGATTCTGTAACTGTTAATGTTGACTCAGATAATCAGAAACTAGTTACATTGAAAGCAGATCAAGGTATGGTATTAACTATGACTACAGAAGAGTTTGTAAAAATAGCTCGGTTTCTAAGAAAAAACGGAATTATTACCGATAAAATTTAATCTGCATACGTAAACTCTTCATCATGAAACGAAATTTATTACTACTACTACTCCTTGCAGCGAACTATGTATTCGCGCAACCAGGTGCTAACTGTCCCAATGCCGACTTTTCCATGAATGGTTTTCAAAACTGGATTGGCGGAATTGGCACTTGCTGTCCGATAAACATTACCAATGCCAATACCATTCAAAATGGGCGGCATACCATAATGACACCGGGCTTAGATCCTATCATCAATGCTCTAACCCGAACTCCGCCTGGCATTTCTACATCGGCTCGTTTAGGAAATAGTACGGTGGGAGCCGAAGCTGAATCGTTAAGGTATTCGTTTACAGTTACTCAACAAAATGCGCTCTTTGTTTACCGTTATGCTGTAGTTTTAGAAGATCCTGGCCACCCACCTATTGATCAACCTCGATTTGAAATGCAGGTAAGAAATCAAAATGGCCAAGTTATTCCATGTACTTTTTATCAGGTTGCCGCTGGGAATAACGTTCCAGGTTTTATTAACCAAGGCGGTGTGCGTTGGCGTAACTGGACTACCACGGGTGTAAACCTTCTAAACTATGTTGGTCAAGTTGTAACCATTGAGGCAAGAACAGGCGATTGTTCTTATTATGGACACTATGGGTATGGATATCTTGCGGCTGAGTGTAGACCATTACAAATTGATATTACCTATTGCATTGGCGATACGGTTGCAACCTTGGTTGCTCCTCCAGGTTTTGTTGGATACCTATGGTCGAACGGTGCAACTACCCAGCAAATTTCTATCACCAATCCCACTTGGGGTCAAAACGTGTATCAGGTAACTCTAACTTCTGCTACCGGCTGTACAGCCCAGTTGTCTGCTAATATCAATCCTGTATTACCAGTAGCACACTTTAACTGGCAAGGTTTATGTAATGGTCAGATACAATTTACTGATTCAACAACTATTCCTGGAGTTCAGCCTGCTGTATGGAATTGGTCTTTTGGAGATGGAGGCCAATCATCATTTCCTAATCCAATTCACACTTACCAAAACCCAGGAACTTATAATGTTACCTTAATTTCATCTGCGCAAGTTGGTTGTGAAGATACAGTAGTACTTCCTGTGGTAGTTCCTCCTATTCCTTATGCCAATTTTACAGTTGACACTTTATGTGGTTTAACTAAAGTATTTACAGATCAATCAACAATAGCCAATCCTGGAGGGATTGCTTCTTGGTTGTGGGATTTCGGAGATAATACAACAGATACCAACCAAAACCCAACACATATATACAACACTCCAGGTAATTTCAATGTTACTCTTATTGTACAAGACAGCGTAGGTTGTAGTGATACTATAACAATTCCTATTACAGTAAATGCAATACCAGTGGCTAGCTTTGCAACACAAAATGTTTGTGCTGGACAAAACATGCCATTTCAAAACACCTCTAACATTTTTGGAGGAGGTATGATGCAACATGCCTGGAACTTTGGTAACGGAGCAACTTCAGTTCAAACATCGCCATGGTATCAATATCCGAATCCAGGTACCTACACTGTTACACTAATCGTGACAGGTCCAGGTGGTTGTAAAGATACTGCAGTTCAACAAGTAACTGTTAATCCTATACCAGTAGCTGCCTTTACATTACCGAACACATGCGGACTAAGTGACACTATTACCAATATATCAACTGTTATTCCTCCAGCTCAAATCACCTCCTATCAATGGAATTTAGGAAATGGTCAAACTTCAAATCAGCAAAACCCCATTTATAATTACACTAACCCAGGTGTTTATAATGTAACTTTAACGGTAACATCAACTGGCGGATGTACTGATTCAGAAGTTCAGCCTATAACCATAAATGCAATACCAGTAGCATCTTTTACTGCTCCGCAAACTTGTCATGGTAATGCTGTTCTATTTACAAATACCTCAAACATACTAGGCAATGCTAACTTAAACTATCAATGGTCATTTGGTAATGGCAATACATCAAACCAATCCAATCCAACGCAAATGTATGCTAATCCTGGACAATATCTGGCTACCTTAATAGTTACAGGACCTGGATTGTGTTCCGACACAGCTACCCAAATTGTTAATGTTCCTCCAACTCCAGTAGCCAACTTCACTATTCCAGATTCTTGTGGGTTATCAGGTCAACTGTCTAGTACTTCTACAATCACTCCTCCTGGGTTTATAACTACATATGCTTGGAATTTTGGTAATGGTCAGACAGCTAATCAACCAAACACCAATTACAATTATACTGGACCTGGCATATACAACGTGACTTTAATAGTTAATTCCAATCAAGGATGCTCTGATACAATCACTCAACCAGTAACAATCTGGTCTATTCCAACTGCCCAATTTACTCATACTCCAACTTGCTATGGTATTCCATTCACGTTTACAGACCAATCTACAATTACAAACTCTCAAATTGTAGGATGGAATTGGTCATTAGGTAATGGTCAAACCTCAACTCAACAGAACCCAACCCACTTCTACAATACAAATGGTCAATATCCAGTTACCTTAATTGTCACTGGCCAAGGTGGATGTACCGATACTATATCAGATTTAATAACAGTATACCCAAAACCAACAGCTGCTTTTGCACTACCTGATTCATGTGGTATGATAGCTCCATTTACTGATTTAAGTTTGTTTAACATAGCTTCGTGGTCTTGGAATTTTGGAGACGGAAACACTTCTAATCAAACTAGCCCTACACATATCTATCAAACAAATGGAACTTATCAGG
>Ga0172373_10004069_pt1 | contig 20815 bp, 19 predicted proteins | sample Lak10m_2_FD_114546 | JGI IMG/M metagenome (GOLD analysis project Ga0172373, IMG submission 114546) | Freshwater microbial communities from Kabuno Bay, South-Kivu, Congo - kab_092012_10m | ecosystem: Environmental > Aquatic > Freshwater > Lake | place: Democratic Republic of the Congo...
CATGGGCCTGCAGGACCCCACCGCCCACGCCGAGATCCTGGCCATCACCGCCGCCGCCAACGCCCTGGGCAGCTGGCGCCTGGAGGCTTGCACGCTTTACGCCACTCTGGAACCTTGCGCCATGTGCGGCGGCGCCATCGTGCTGGCCCGCGTGCCGCACCTCGTCTTCGGGGCCTGGGATCCCAAGGCCGGCGCCTGCGGCAGCGTGCTGGATGTGGTGCGCCACGAGCGCCTCAACCACCGTGTGGACCTTCTGCCCGGCATCCGCGAGCAGGACTGTTCCACCCTGCTCAAGGACTTTTTCCGCGACCTGCGTCAGCGTTCCCGCGAGGAGCGGGAAGAGGCCTGACGCGCGGCGGAAATCATCAACGATGGGAGAACCACATGATTGTGACCACCACACCCACCATTGAGGGTCAGCCCGTGGTGCGCTACCTGGGCATCGTCGTTGGCGAGGCCATTCTGGGGGCAAACATCGTGCAGGACTTCTTCGCCAACATCCGCGACATCGTGGGTGGGCGCAGCCAGGCCTACGAGCAGGAATTGCAGAAGGCGCGGGATGTGGCCTTCCAGGAAATGGAGGCCGCCGCCCGGGCGCGGGGCGCCGATGCCATCGTGGGCGTGGATCTGGACTACGAGGTGGTGGGCAACTCCGGCAGCATGCTCATGGTCAGCGTGAGCGGCACGGCGGTGGCCTTGCGCTGAAAGAGGCTGCGCGGGCGGGCGCAGGCTTGGCCTGCAGGCCCCTCCGTGCTACCTTGGGCCCCGTTGGAGGAGTGCGAGAGTGGTTGAATCGGACGGACTCGAAATCCGTTGAGCACCTCGTGTGCTCCGTGGGTTCGAATCCCACCTCCTCCGTTTTCAGGGCCCCCCCGGGGCCCTTTTCCTTGCGGCGGGCCGTGGCGCGGTGCTTTCTCCGCCCATGGGGGATCGCTACACTTGAAGGCGCTGCGGAAGCGGACTTCGGCACCCCATCACCCGCCGCCGCTCGCGCGCCTTGCACCACCGTCCACCACCACCTGGGGGGCCCATGCCGCCTTTCTTCGCCCAAGTGGCCCTGGGGGGCCTGACGCTCAGCCCCGGGCAGATCACGGTCTTCCTGAGTGTGCTGCTCATGGTGGCCCTGCTGGCCTACTTCTACCAGCGCATCCGCAAGGATCCCGGCGCCCTCTTCATCCGCCGCATCGCGGGCATCGACGCCATCGAGGAGGCGGTGGGCCGTTGCACGGAAATGGGCCGCCCCATCCTTTATGTGCCCGGCATCGAGGACATGCAGGACATCCAGACCATCGCCTCCATGCTCATTCTGGGCAAGGTGGCCGAGACGGCGGCGCGCTACAAGACGGAGATTTTCGTGCCCTGCCGCATTCCCTTCGTCATGAGCGTGGCGGAGGAGATGGTGCGCCAGGGCTTTTACAACGCCGGCGTGCCCGAAGACCACAAGCCCGGCAACATGAGCTTCATCTCCGACGAGCAATTCGCCTACACGGCGGGCGTGAACGGCATCATGCTGCGGGAGCGGCCCGCCGCCAACCTGCTGCTGGGGCGCTTCTTCGCGGAGTCGCTCATCCTCTCGGAGACGGGATTCGAGGCCAAGGCCATCCAGGTGGCGGGCACGGCGGAGGTCACCCAGCTGCCCTTCTTCATCGCCGCCTGCGACTACACGCTCATCGGCGAGGAGCTCTTCGCCGCCAGCGCCTACCTCAGCCGCGATCCCAAGCTGCTGTCCAACCTCAAGGCCACGGACTGGTACAAGATGGTCTGCATCGCCGTCATGCTGCTGGGTTCCCTCCTGGTGACACTGGACAGCATCGGCTGGTGGGACGGAGCCGGCGCCTTCCGCGACTGGTTCCTCATCCAATGAGCCGGGCGGCGCTCGCGACGGGTCATCACACGGTCACCACGAAGGGGAGTCCCCCACACGCATGAAAAAAGAAATCCCCCTGCTCATCGCCTTCCTGCTGGGCACCTGGATGATTCTGGAGAACTTCCTCACCGGCATCCCGTGGGTGGGGCCCATGAAGGAAGTGATCACCAATGGCGGCATCGTCATCATGGCCTTCACCTATGTGCTGGGCATCTACTCCATCGTGTCGGTGAATGTGGCGCGCATCCGTCGTGGTCAGGATGTGGTGCCCAAGGTGGCCCTGCTGGCGGCCCTGGCTCTCATGGTGGCGCTCGGTTTCTGGCGCGGCCACGAGGAGGGCACGCCCTTCAACTGGCTCTACCTGAATCTCTATGTGCCCCTGCAGGCCACCATGTTCAGCCTGCTGGCCTTCTACATCGCCAGCGCGGCCTTTCGCGCCTTCCGCGCCCGCAGCCTGGAGGCCACGCTGCTGCTGGTGTGCGCCATCCTGGTGATGGTGGGGCGCATTCCCGTGGGCGAGAAGATCTGGGCTTCCTTTCCCCAGGTCAGCGACTGGATCATGAACATTCCCAACCTGGCGGGCAAGCGCGCCATCATGATCGGCGCCGCGCTGGGGGCCATCTCCACCGGGCTGCGCGTCATCCTGGGCCTGGAGCGCAGCTACCTGGGAGGTGAGTGATGAAAGCCCTCCTGCTGCGCGCCCTGAGCCGTTTCCTGGCCCTGGACCGGCGCTGGATTTTTCTCTTGATGGCCCTGTGCATCGTCACACCGCTCATCCTGCCCATCGGCCTGCCCTTCACGCCGGATCCGGCGGTGCGCAACCTCCACCGCGCCATCGAGGATCTTCCCGAAGGCTCCGTTGTGCTGGTCTCCTGCGATTACGACCCCGGTTCCAAGCCCGAACTGCAACCCTTCACGGAGGCGCTCTTCCGGCACTTGTTCCGCCGCAAGCTCAAGGTGGTGGTGAGTTGCCTGTGGGCCGGGGCGCCGCCCCTGGTGAACCAGGCCATCGCCCAGGCGCTGGAGGCGGAGGAGGTGAAGGTGCTGGGATTGAAGGACAAGGTGGACTATGTCAATCTTGGCTACAAGGATGGCCGCCAGTTGGTCATGCTGGGCATGGGCGAGAACATCCACAGCACCTTTCCCAAGAGCAACGACGGCACTCCCGTGTCCCAGATCCCGCTCATGCAGCGCATGCGCAAACTGGGCGACAGCCAGCTCTTCGTGAATGTCTCCGGCGGCAGCCCGGGCACAAAGGAGTGGGTGGAGACGGCCCAGGGCCGCTTCGGCCTGCGCATGGTGGCGGCCTGCACGGCGGTGATGGCCCCCGACAACATTCCCTATTACGAAGCCGGGCAGCTGCTGGGTCTGGCCGGCGGCATGAAAGGAAGCGCCGACTACGAGCAGCTGGTGGGCCTGCCGGGATCGGCCACCCGGGGAATGGCGGCGCAGAGTTTCGGCCACCTGCTCATCATCGCCTTCATCGCCCTGGGCAATGTGGCCTTCTTCATGACCCGCGGGAGGAAGCGCTGATGCTTGACTGGCTCTTTTCCGTGGAGGCCCTGGGCGCCTTCCTGACCTGTTTCGCCACGCTGATGATCTTCAGCTTCCTCTACCGGGACAATCCTTTCTACAAGTTCGCCGAGCATGTCTTCGTGGGCGTGTCCACGGGCTACGGCATCGTGCTCATGTGGTTCCAGATCCTGCGGCCCAACCTGCTGGACCGCCTGGTGCCGCCGGTGGACGCCGTGCGCCAGCAGCTCTTCCGCGCCGGCGAATTGTCGCCGGATGCCTACGCCTCCGCGCCCGTCTCGCTGGCCCAGCGCTTGGCCCACGGCCAGTTCGTCTACTATGTCTTCCTGGCCCTTGGCGTGCTCATGCTCTTCAAGATCAGCCGCAAGTACCACTGGCTGAGCCGGTGGCCCCTGGCTTATGTGATCGGCGCCTTCGCCGGCATCCAGATCATCCAGGCCGCCCAGGGCGCGCTGGTTCCCCAATTGGAAGCCACCATGAAGGACTTCAGCGGTCGCGAGACCCTGGTGACCTGGATGGCGGACAGTTGTCGCGTGCTGCCCGCCGCCGAGCTGGGCACCCGGCGCGTGGAGCAGCAGGATTGGCTGGCGGGCTGGATGTCGGCCCTGGGCGTGGACAGCACGCGGGCCGCCGCCGCCGGCAAGGCCTGGCAGGCGGAGCAGGAGCGTCGCCTGAACGAGGTGGCCGGTCTGGCCTCGCTGGAGACGCCCGGTGTGGATCTGCAGGCGGCCTTCAAGCGCATGCGCCAGGGTCAGGCCCAGCTGGTGGGTCGGGACGGCGACTTCGAGGCCCTGCTGTGCGCCGCCGCCGGCGGCCGCAGCCTGGACAGTCTGGTCTTGCAGGCGAATCCCCTGAGCGTGGAAGTGGCGCCGTGGCAATCCACCCTGGCGCTGGCCGCCACACATGTGTGGCTGGAGAGTCCCGCCGGGCGCGAGGCTTTGGGCGAGCGCTTCGCCACGGTACTGAAGCTGCCCGCCACCGTAGCCGCCGAGGCTCTGGCCTTCCCTGAGGGAGAGCCCTCCCTGGCGCAGATCTACAAGGCCGAGGCCTTTCCCGCCGCGGCCCAGCCCGACTGGAGCCTGCCGTCCACGCGCCGTCTGGCTGACAGCCTGCTTAGCGATGTGAACGCCCGCCCCGCCCGCCTGGCGGACTGGAAGTCCAGCCAGCTGGCGGATCTGGTCCAACGGCTGCAGGCCGCCGGATCCGGTGACTTGCTGAGGGGGCTGGAAGCGCGCATGAAAGCTTTCGACGCACTGGGGGAACCCGCGCGCGGCCAGGCCCGGGAGAGTTTCCTGTCCTTCTGGCACCAGGGCGTGACGAGGGAGCTGCGCGACCTGCGGCAGACCTGGCTCTTGCACACCATCGCCCTGCACACTTCGCCGGATCTGCTCAGCGCCTTCTCCCGGGAAGAGCTGAGCGCCTTCCGCGCGGATCCCGCGGGCTGGGCGGAGGCCCACGGTGTGCGCGACGCTTCGGGACAGACGGCGCCGGTGAGCGCCGCCCGGGTGCGCACCGGCATGGCGGTGGAGATCATCTCCAACCTCCTGGTGCTGGTGGGAGTGTGCGCCGGCATCTTCTACTTCTTCTTCTCCAAGAAGCACACCGGAGCGCTGGGGGTGCTTTCCAAGGTGGGCATCGCCTTCCTCATGATGAGTTTCGGCGCCTCCTTCGGCTACACGGTGATGGGGCGCATCAGCCTGGCCATCGGACGCTTCCAGGACCTGCTGGCCTGGCCATGGATGGCGGGCACCGCGCTGGTGGTGCTGATGGTGGCCCTCTATCTGGAGAGCCGCCGGCAGGCCTGATGGCGAAAGGCCGGTGAGGGCGCGGCCCTCCCGTTCGTGAAATCGGGGATTGGGGCATGAGACTGCTGGTCACCGGCGGCGCCGGATTCATTGGGTCGAACTTCATCCGCTGGCTGCTGGAGCGGGAGCGGGACTTGTCCGTGGTGAACCTGGACGCGCTGACTTATGCCGGCTGCCGGGAGAATCTGGCGGATCTGGAGAGCGACCCGCGCTACACCTTCGTGCACGGGGACATCCTGGACACCGACCTTGTGCCGCGCTTGGTGGACGAGGTGGACGGCGTGATCAACTTCGCCGCCGAGAGCCATGTGGACCGCAGCATCGCCGACCCTGACATCTTCCTGCGCACCAACATCCTCGGCCTGCGCGTGTTGCTGGACGCCGTGCGTGGCCGGGCCGCGCGCGGCAGGGCCTTGCGCATCCTGCAAGTGAGCACGGACGAGGTCTATGGCGATCTGGGCAACACCGGCGGCTTCTTCACGGAGGAGACGCCCCTGGCTCCCTCCAGCCCCTACAGCGCCAGCAAGGCGGCGGGGGACCACTTGGTGGCGGCCTGGCGGCGCACTTTCGGCGTGGACGCCGTGCTCACGCGGTGCAGCAACAACTACGGGCCCTACCAGTTCCCGGAGAAACTCATTCCCCTCATGATCTGGAAAGCGTCGCGGGGGGAGGAGCTGCCCGTGTACGGACAGGGCCTCAATGTGCGCGACTGGCTCTATGTGGAGGATCACGCGGAGGCTCTGTGGACGGTTTTCCGCCGCGCCGCCACGGGCGCCGTCTACAACATCGGCGGCATGAACGAGTGGAAGAACATCGACATCGTGCGCCTCATCCTGCGGGAGCTGGGTCAGCCGGAGAGCCTCATCCGTTATGTGACGGATCGCCCCGGCCACGACCTGCGCTACGCCATCGACGCCGGTCGCCTGGAGCGCGAGCTCGGCTGGCGTCCGCGCGTGGAGTTCAGCCAGGGATTGAAGCGCACCATTGGCTGGTACATGGAACATCAGGCCTGGGTACAGGCGCTGCGCGAAAGGGTGGAGGGGCAGAGGGCATGAAGCGTGCGTGGTGCTGGCTGACGGTGGTGATGCTGGGTGTGTGGGCGGGAACGGCCCGGGCCCAGGTGGATGTGAACAGCCTGAAACTGCTCGGCCAGGCCCAGGCGGCGCCGGTGGCGGCGACAGGGGCGGACTGGGTGCTGGACAGGCCCATCGACGCCCGCGACTACCGGCTCGGCCCCGGCGATGTGGTGGGCCACATGGCCTACAACCTGGAGAACACGCGCGTTGAGGGCCTGGTGGACACGGACGGCTGCCTGGAACTGCCCGGCCTGGGCCGCGTGCGCGTGGCGGACCTGAGTCTGGCGGAGGCCCGGCAGCGCTTTGGCAGACGCCTGGCCAAGGTCTACGACTGCGACTCGGTGAATGTGTGGGTGGCGCGTCCGCGCCGCATCCAGGTCAGCGTCTCCGGTGCAGATTTGAGCCCGCGCTGGCTGGAACTGGGTTACACCACGCGCCTGGGCGCCGTGCTTCGGCCCCCCGCCTGGCTGACCACCTTCCGGGGCGAAGACCGCGACGAGGCGGGATCCCTCACCCGGATGGCGGGCAAGGATGGGGCGGATCCGCCCGCCGAGCGGCCCCTGGCCTGGCGCAATGTGCAGCTGCTGCGCGGCGACAGCGTGCTGAGTGTGGACCTGCTGCGCTTCCTGCGCACGGGCGAGGAAGCCCACAACCCCGTGCTGGAGAGTGGCGACCGCATCGTGTGGAGTTACCGGAACACCACCCTTCGCGCCCATGGGCCCTTTCGGCAGGAGACGGGCCGCGTGGAGTTCCGCGAGGGCGACACGCCGGCGGACATCATCCAGCTGCTGGGCGGACCCCGGGTGGGTCTCACGGATGTGAGCTACGACCTGGTGCGCTACGATGCCCAGGGCGCCATTTCCGGCCAGTGGCACTTCACCGAGAGGGACCCCGCGTGCCGCAACCTGCGTCTGCAGCCTTTCGACCGCCTCTATCTGCGCTGCGGCAACGCGGTGGACATGGCCCACGAAGTGGAGATCCGCGGCCGGGTGAAGCGACCCGGGCGCTATCCCATCCAGCCTGGTCGCAGCACCCTGGCGGATCTGCTGCAGTGGGCGCTGCCGGACAGCCAGACGGCGGAGCTCGCGGCCATCCGCATCATCCGGGAGCCGGAGCAGGATCTGGAGCGCCGTTTTGCCGAGGGCTTCACCCCCACGGGTTGGCTGACGCGCTTCGAGCGCGATTACCTGAAGGCGCGCACGCTGCAGGACGGCGGACGCATATCCGTCACCTACGATGGAGACCGGGTGGACCCCGCCCACCTGCTGCTGCTGGATGGCGACGAGGTGCGCGTGCTGCGACGCCAGGCCGATGTGGAGGTGCTGGGTGCCGTGGTGCACCCCGGGCGCCAGGCCTGGCACGAAGGATGGTGTGCCGACGACTATGTGCAGGCCGCCGGCGGCAAGTTGAAGGGTGCGCGCCTGAAGGAGCTGCGCCTGCGCCGCGTGGGCGAGGACGAGTTCTCCACTTTCCCCAAGGGCTACGAGGTGGCCGCCGGTGATGTGCTCATGCTCATGCCCCGGGAGGACCTTACCGCGTGGGAGAAATTCAAGGAAGGCATGGGCGTGCTCTCGCAGATCCTCACCGTGGTGCTGGTGGCGCGCAGCATTTGACCATGAAGGCCCTGCGCCGCCTGTCCTGGGAACGCCTCTTCCTGCTGCTGGTGGATGTCGCCAGCATCAGCGCCTCCACCTGGCTCACCTGGTGGCTGCGCTTCCGCTCCTCCCTCTTCACCGAGCTGGAGCCCTTCCGCCTGCCCATCTGGCCGGTGCTTCTCATCTCCAGCCTCTTCTGGGTGCTCATCTTTGCCCTGCGTGGACAGTACCGCAAGCTCTACCATGTGAGCCGCTACCGCAGTGTGCAGGAAGTGGCGGGCAGCGTGGGCATCGGCCTCTTGCTGCTGCTGCTTGCCACCTACGATCCCAGCCGTGGCATGCTGGGGGCCGGGCGGCTCTTTCTGCTCAGCTATGGCGCGGTGCTGGTGCTGGGAGCGGGCCTTGGCCGCGTGCTCTTTCGCACGGTGCAGAAGCGTTTGCTGGAGCGGGGCCACGGCCTGCGCAACACCGTGCTTGTGGGATCGGGCGAACGGGCCCTGCAGCTGGAGCGCCAGTTCGGTTTGCAACCGGGCATGGGCTACCGCGTGGTGGCGCGCCTGGACGCCACCGGGCTGGACGAGCTGGAGAGCGTGCTGCAGCGCCACGAGGTGGCGGAAGTGGTGGTTACGGAGCCCGAGCGCGAGGTGCTCTTCCAGGTCATCCAGCGGGCCACGCGCCAGGGCGCCGATGTGCTCATCGTGCCCGATCTCTACGACCTGGTGCTGGGCAATGTGAAGGCCTTCGACATCTGGGGCATGCCCGTCATCCAGGTCTTTCCACACCTCATGGCGCCGTGGCAGTTCCTGCTCAAGCGCCTGGGCGATGTGGCGGCGGGCCTCTTGCTGCTGGTGGCCGGCCTGCCCCTGCTGCTGCTCTTGCCGCCGCTCATTCACCTGCAGTCGCCCGGCGCTCCGGCCCTCTTCCGCCAACGCCGGGTGGGCAAGGGTGGGCGCGAATTCACCCTCTACAAGTTCCGCACCCTGCACCCGGCGGAGCACGCCGCCAGGGAGGGCGAGCATTCGCCGCCGCCCGTGCGCCCAGACGACCCGCGCCTGCTGCCCATCGGTCGCTGGCTGCGTCGCTACCGGGTGGACGAGTGGCCCCAGGCCTGGAATGTGCTGCGCGGGCAAATGTCCCTGGTGGGTCCGCGCCCGGAGCAGCGCGTGCTGGTGGAGGACTATGTGCGTCGCTGGCCCCTCTACGCCCGGCGTCACAATGTGCGCCCGGGCCTGACGGGTTGGGCCCAGGTGCGCCAACACTACGACCAGAGCCTCACGCGGCTGGAGGACAAGCTGAGCCTGGACCTCTTCTACCTGGAGAACATGAGCCTGGGACTGGATGTGAAGATCCTTCTCTTCACCGTGCGCACCGTGCTGCGCGGAGCAGGGCGCTGAACCAGGGAAGAGATGCCTGGACTTGTGGAGGCATGGCCTCCCATGCCCTTAGGCACATGCAGATTGTTGACGCCACCTCCATGGGACAAAGGATCTGATTGAAGGGAATTTTCGCGGAAAGCCTTGACTCCCTCCTGCTTCCGCCCTACATTTCGTGGCTTCAAAGGGCGGTTAGCTCAGTTGGTTAGAGCGCTAGCTCGACACGCTAGAGGTCACAGGTTCGAGTCCCGTACCGCCCATTGGTCCGAAAATCGTTGGAAACTGGTCAGTGGCGAAGCCATTGGCCCAGGCCGAAGACGAGGCTTTCGGCCGACAAGGGGATGGCGTACATGGCGCACGTCACCCCGGAAAAGAGAAAGGCCGGGTCATGTTAACCCTGACCTTTCCGGACGGCGCCGTCCGCCAGGTGCAGCCTGGCACGACGCCGCTGGAAGTCGCCAAGGAAATCAGCCCTTCGCTTGCCAAGGCCGCCCTTGTGGCCGAACTGAACGGCGAGCTCGTTTCCTTGGTTCATCCCGTCCAGGCCGACGCGGCCTTTCGTCTCATCACCTGGAGTGACGAGGCTGGCAAAGCCGTGTTCTGGCACAGCTCCGCCCATGTCCTGGCCCAGGCGGTGAAGGAGCTGTGGCCTGAGGCCCTGCTGGACGACGGGCCGCCCACCGAGGCCGGCTTCTATTATGACATCCGATTCCCCCAGCTCATCGGCGAAGAGGACCTGCCGCGCATCGAAGAGAAGATGCGCGAGATCCTCAAGCGCAAGGAGCGCCTGGTGCGCCGTGAGCTGGACGCTTCCGCCGCCCGGGAGTTCTTCAGCGCCCGCGGCGAACGATTCAAGCTGGATCTCGTGGACGCCATCGCCGCCCGTGGCGAGGCCATCACCGTGTACGAGCAGGGCGCCTGGGCGGACTTGTGCCGCGGGCCCCACTTGCTGGACACGGCCAAGATCAAGGCGGTGAAGGTGCTCAGCGTGGCCGGCGCTTACCTGCGCGGCGACGAGAAAAACGAGCAGCTCCAGCGCGTGCGCGCCATCAGCTTCCCCACCCAGGAGGAGCTGGACCAGTACCTCTTCATGATCGAAGAGGCGAAGAAGCGCGACCACCGCAAACTGGGCAAGGAGCTGGACCTCTTCAGCTTCCACGAAGTGGGGCCGGGCTTTCCCTTCTGGCACCCCAACGGCGCCGTTGTTTGGGACGAGCTGGTGCGCTTCTGGCGGGAACTGCACCGCGCGGCCGGCTACCAGGAGATCCGCACGCCCATGATCCTCTCGGAGAGCCTGTGGCACCAGAGCGGCCATTGGGACCACTACCGGGAGAACATGTACTTCACGCGCATCGACGATGGCGACTTCGCCGTGAAGCCCATGAACTGCCCCGGGCACCTGACGGTGTACGGCGCCCAGCCGCACAGCTACAAGGAACTGCCCCTCAAGCTGGCCGAGATGGGCCAGGTGCACCGCCACGAGAAGAGCGGCGTGCTGCACGGCCTCTTCCGCGTGCGCATGTTCACCCAGGACGACGCCCACATCTTCTGCACTCCGCAGCAGATCGAGGACGAGATCGTCAAGGTGATCCAGCTGGTGGACCGCATCTACTCCACCTTCGGCTTCACTTATGAAATGGAGCTCTCCACCCGTCCGGAGGAGAAGTACATCGGCAGCCTGGAAATCTGGGAGCAGGCCGAGGAGGCCCTGAAGACAGCCCTGTCCCGGGTGGGCGCCTCCTTCAAGCTGAACCCCGGCGACGGCGCCTTCTATGGCCCGAAGATCGACTTCCACATCAAGGACAGCCTGGGTCGCCGCTGGCAGTGCGCCACCGTCCAGCTGGACTTCTCCATGCCCGAGCGCTTCGGCCTGGAGTACACGGCGGAGGACGGCGCCCGCAGGCGCCCGGTGATGATCCACCGCGCCATCTTCGGCTCCTTCGAGCGCTTCATCGGCATCTTGATCGAGCACTTCGCCGGCAATCTCCCCACCTGGCTTTCCCCCGTGCAGGCCATTGTGCTGCCCATCACCGAGGGCCAGATGGACGCCGCCCGCGCCGTGCAGGAGCGCCTGCTGGAGGGTGGCATCCGCGCCCAGCTGGAGACGCGCTCCGAGAAGATCGGCTACAAGATCCGCGCGGCGGAAACGCGCAAGATTCCGTGGATTCTGGTGGTGGGCGCCCGGGAGGCCGAGCAGGGCCTGGTGGCGGTGCGCCGTCACGGCCAGGGCGACCTGGGGACCAGGCCGCTGGAGGATGTCGTGAAGGAGCTGCAGGGGCTGACGCTGTCCCGCAGCCTGGAGGCGGAGGCCTAGGCTCAGAGGAGCCGGGTCCCCATCGCGGCAGCCGCGCCAAGCGGCAACGGCCTGAACCGCGCAGGCCCAGCGCAAGGAGTTCATCATCGCCAGAAAGAAGTTCCTGCAGCGCCCGGCGATCTTGGTGCCCAAGCACCGGGTCAACGAGCACATCCGCATTCCCGCTGTCCGCCTCATCGCCTCGGATGGTTCCCAGGCAGGAGTGGTGGACACGCCGGTCGCCATCGAGATGGCCCAGCAAGAGGGCCTGGATCTGGTGGAGATCGCGCCCAACGCGGATCCGCCGGTCTGCAAGATCATGGACTACGGGAAGTTCCTGTACCAGCAGAGCAAGAAGGACAAGGCCGCCAAGGTCAAGATGCACACCATCACGGTGAAGGGTGTGCGCCTGACGCCGAAGATCAGCGGCCACGACCTGGAGACCAAGGCGGCCCAGGCACGGGAATTCCTGGAAGACGGTCACAAGGTCAAGGCCTTCGTGCTCTTTCGCGGCCGCATGATCACGCACAAGGAATTCGGACAGGACACCCTGGACAAATTCATCGAGATCCTGAAAGAGATCATCCAGGTGGAACAGGAGCCCAAGATGGACGGCCCCCGCAGCATGAGCGCGCTCCTGGCCCCCCGCAAGGGAGTTTCGAAAAAGAAGACGGAGGAATAGACATGCCCAAGATGAAGACCAACCGCGCCGCGGCCAAGCGCTTCAAACTGACCGGCAAGGGCCGCGTCAAGCGTCACAAGGCCTACGCCAGCCACATTTTGACCAGCAAGTCCCCGGGCCGCAAGCGCGGATTGCGCAAGGGAACCCTGGTGGCCGCCTCCGACGAGGCGCGTGTGAAGCGAATGATTCTGAGCTAAGGAGGCCGACCCATGCCGAGAGCAACCAACAACCCCGCCTCCAAGGCCCGTCGCAAGCGCGCGTTTGAAGCCGCAAAAGGCTTCCGTGGCGGACGCAAGAACCTGCTGCGCCAGACCCTGCAGGCCGTGGATCGCGCCATGGCCAACAACACGGCCCACCGCAAGGTGCGCAAGGGCGAGTTCCGTCGCCTGTGGATCGCCCGCATCAACGCGGCGGTGCGCATCCACGACACGGAGATGAACTACAGCACCTTCATCCACCTGCTGGCCGCCAAGGGCATGGACCTTGACCGCCGTCAGCTGGCGGACATGGCCGTGCGCGAGCCGGAGGCCTTCGGGCAGCTGGTGCGCAGCCTGCGCTAAGGCGCCAGGGCAACGACATTGGAAATGTCCCCGCGAGGGGACATTTCTCTGATTGGCCATGAACTTGCCGGTTGAAGTTCGCCGGGACGCCGACCTTCAACCGCCACCCACGGCAATGCGTGAGGTTCCCATGACCGCCACGATGGACCAACTGCGCACGGAATTCGGCGCCGCCCTGGACGCCGCCGCCGATCGCGAGGCACTGGCCTCCCTGCATGCGGCCTGGCTGGGACGCAAAGGTCGGCTGCAGGACCTCTTCAAGCAGATGAAAGCGCTGCCTGCGGCGGATCGCCCGTCCTTCGGCGCCGCCGTGAATGTGCTGAAGGAGGAACTGGAGTCCGCCTTCATGGCACGCCAGGAAGCGGTGCGCCAAGCCGAAGGCGTGGACCGCGTGGACTTGAGCCTGCCGGGGCATGCCTTGGCCCGGGGTGGCCTCCATCCATTGCAGCAGGTGCTGGACCGCATCACGGGCATCTTCACGCGCATGGGATTCGCCGTGGAGGATGGCCCGGAGGTGGAGACCGAGCACTACAACTTCGACATGCTCAACACCCCTTTCTGGCACCCGGCGCGCATGGACTCTGATTCCCTCTACCTGGCCCAGGGCCACATGCTGCGCACGGAGACCAGCCCCGTGCAGGTGCGCGTGCTGGAGCAGGTGAAGCCACCCCTGCGCATCATCGCCCCCGGACGCGTGTACCGCAACGACAAGCCCGATGCCAGCCACAGCCCCATGTTCATGCAGGTGGAGGGGCTCTATGTGGACCACGGTGTCACTTTCAGCGACCTGAAGGGCACGCTGCTGGAGTTTTACCGGCGCATGTTCGGGCCCCAGGTGCAGATCCGCTTCCGCCCGCACTACTTCCCCTTCACGGAACCCAGTGCCGAAGTGGATGTGAGCTGCATCTTCTGCCAGGGCGCGGGCTGCCGGGTATGCAAGCACAGCGGCTGGCTGGAGATGGGCGGCAGCGGCATGGTGGATCCCAAGGTGCTGGAGGGCGTGGGCCTGGACACGGAGGAGTGGACGGGCTTCGCCTTCGGTCTGGGTGTGGAGCGCATGGCCATGCTGCTCTACGGTGTGGACGACATCCGCCTTTTCTATGAGAACGACTGGCGCTTCCTGGAGCAGTTCTCGTGACGGAGGCCTTGGCGGCAGGCGCACAAGCAATGGCGGTGAGACGATGAAGATCTCCCTTTCCTGGCTGAGTGATTTCATTCCAGTGGACACCTCGCCCGAGGGCGTGGCGCAGCTGACGCACAAGCTGACCATGCTGGGCTTCGAGGTGGAGAGCGTGGAGCGCATCGCGCGCGGCCTGCAGGGCGTGGTGGCGGCCCGGGTGGAGGCGCTGGAGCCCCATCCCAATGCCGATCGCCTGCGTCTGGTGACGGTGGACCACGGCGAGGGGCACATGACCCTGGTGTGCGGCGCACCCAATGTGGCCGTTGGCCTGACGGTGCCGCTGGCCAAGGTGGGCGCCTTGCTGCCCGGCCTGGACAACCAGCCCCTCAAGAAGGCGCGCATTCGCGGGGTGGACAGCGAGGGCATGCTCTGCAGCGAGGTGGAGCTGGGCCTGAGCGACGACCACAGTGGACTCAAGGTGCTGGATCCCGCCCTGTGGCAGCCTGGCGACGCCCTGGCGCGCGACTTCGGCCTGGAGGATGTGGTGCTGGATCTGGAGATCACCCAGAACCGGGGCGACGCTTTCTCCATCCTGGGCATCGCCCGGGACCTGGCGGCCCTGGACGGCCTGGAGCTGCGCCGTCCCGCCCTGGAGCCGGCACCCGCCGCCGCCGGGGACCGTCGCGTGCCGGTGATGGTGGAGGAGGCCTGCACGGGCTGCACGCGCTACCTGGCCCAGCTGATGGAGGGCGTTGCGGTGGGGCCAAGCCCGCGGTGGCTGGTGAATCGCCTGGAGGCCGTGGGCCTGCGCGCCATCAACAATGTGGTGGACGCCACCAACTATGTGATGTGGGAACTGGGCCACCCGCTGCACGCCTTTGATCTGCGTCAGATTCAGGGACCGCGCATCCAGGTGCGCTTCGCCAGGCCCGGGGAGACTTTCACAACCCTGGATGGTGTGGAGCGCGTGCTGGACGGCGAGCACACCCTCATCTGCGACGGCGCCCGCGCCGTGGCCCTGGGCGGTGTGATGGGCGGGCTGAATTCCGGCATCGCCGACGACACGGTCGAGATCCTGCTGGAGTGCGCGGCCTTCGATGCGGTGAATATTCGCATGGGCGCCCGCCGGGCGGGTCTGGCTTCCGACAGCAGCCGCCGCTTCGAACGCGGGGTGGACACGGAGGACGGCCTGGCCGTGCTGGAGCGGCTGAGTTCCCTCATCTCCCATCTGGCAGGCGGCCGCGTGGCGGGGGGCGTGTCGGAGGCCCATCCCCGTCCGCGCACCCTTTTGCCCATCCGTTTGCGCCCCGCCCGCTGCAACGCAGTTCTGGGGCTGGAGTTGACGGCGGAGCGCATGCGTCGCCACCTGGAGGCCCTGGGCGCCACCTGCCAGGTGCAGGGCGATGGCAGCCTGCTGGTGACCCCGCCGTCCTGGCGTTTCGACCTGGAGCGCGAGATCGACCTCATCGAAGAGGTGGTGCGCCTGGAGGGCTACGGCGCCGTGGCGGAGGCCCGGTCGGCCCGCGTGCCTTTGGGCCAGCGCCCCAATCCGCGCCGGGAGCTGGCGGATCGTGCGCGGCAGGCCCTCACCGGCCTGGGCTTCAGGCAGGTGATGAGCTACAGCATGGTCAGCCCTACACTGCTGGAGCGCAGTTTCCCGGAGCGCCCCGCGCTGCGCATTCGCAACCCCCTGGCGGAGGAGATGTCCGCCTTGCGCACCAGCCTGCTTCCCAGCCTGGTGGAGTGCGCCGTTTACAATCTCAACCGCCGGGCGGAAAGCCTGCGCCTTTTCGAGATCGACCGGGAGTTCCACCCGGACGCCCATTCGGGCACCGGTTGCCGCGAACCACTGCACCTCGCTTTCGTCATGGGCGGTCTGCGCCGCCAGGCGGGCTGGCAGGGGCCGGCGGAACCCATGGCCTTCCACGATGTGCGTGAAGCTGTCTTGGCCCTGTTGAAGGCGGTTCACCTTGAAGGCGCCCGCCTGCTTCCCTACCTTGACGGCGTCTTCTCGGCCAATTCGCTGGCCATTGAAGTCGGCGAAGAGCGGCTGGGCGTCTTCGGGCAGCTGGATCCCCGCCTGTGCGAGCGCATGGGCACGGAAGAGCGGCTCTTCGCGTTGGATCTGGATCTGGAAGCCCTGTTGCGCCAGGCACCGGGCCTGCCGCGCTACCGGAGCTTCTCGCGTCAGCCCTCCGTGTGGCGGGATGTGAACCTGATGAGCGCCACGGATGTGGCCGCCGGGGATTTGGCCGCCACCTTGCAGGAAGCCGGCGCACCCCTGCTGAAGCAGGTCCAGGTGGTGGACCTCTACCAGGGTCAGGGTGTGCCGGAAGGGCAGATCAGCCGCAGCTACCGTCTGTGGTTCAACGACCCGGAGCGCAGCCTGAACGACGCGGATGTGGATCCGGTGATGGCGCGCCTGCTGAAGGTGGCGGAAGCGCGCCACGGGGCCCGGTTGCGGAGTTGAACATGGACTCGCTGCCCCGCCTGGAGGAACTGGTGGATCGCCTGATGGCCGAGCACGGCCATTGGCGCAAGCGGGCGACGGAGCTGGAGCACCGCCTGCGCGATCAGGATCGCCATGCGCGGCAGTTGGATGAACGCCTGTCCCAGGCCCTGCGCCGGGTGCAGGAGCTGGAGCAGGAGCGCGCCAACCTGCGCGAACGCCTGGCCCAGCTGCCCGATCCAGCCAGCGTCGAGGAGGCCCGCCGCCGCCTGCGCCTGCTGCTGGACGACGCGAATCTGGACGACTGAACAGACCCGGAATGCGGGTCGTGGCAATAGATGACGGGATGGCTCCCGCGAGCGAACAAGCATGAGTGTCAGCCACACGGTGACTTTGCACGGCATTCGCGTGCCTCTACGCACGGCGATGGCCGATACGGACCTGGACGCCGCCGTCCTCTTGGTTCGTGAGCGCATGGACTTGATCGCCGGCGGTGCGACCCACCGCGAACCGGCGGTGACAGCAGCTCTGGCGGCCCTGAATGTGGCGGGCGAACTGCTCGCCAGGGGCGAAGGGGATGCTCCAGCCGGCGCCCTCGAGGCACTCTGCAAGCGGATTGAAGCACATCTTTCGGAGGAAGGCACCGACGGGTAAGCGTCGGGTGATTCACACAGAACGCCCCTGCGAACCCCATCCCTTGCAAAAGAACCGATTAAGTCGATCATGGGAGCTTGTCTCACACGAGTGCCAATGGCGGGCCGCGCCGCGCAAGCGGAGCTTCTTCGGAAGCCGGCGGATTTCAAACACACTCTGGCGGGCACCCACCGTACAAGTGCATGAGGTTTCTTTTGTCTGGCGAGTTCGCAGGGGCTTTTCACCGCCATGCCACGGCCGGCTTCCCTAAACATTGGGACGCCACATGTCCTTTCTGATTCTTCTGCCTGTCGCGCTGCTGGCCCTGGGCCTGGGCATCTACGCCGGCTTTCGCCTGGCCATGCGCGGCGCAAATTCCCACTACCAGCTCCGTCTGCGCGAGTCCGAGGACTTGTTGCGTGGCGCCCGGGGCGAGGCCGAGACCCTGGCCCACGAGGCGCGCCTGGAGGCGGAGGAGAGCCTGGCGCGCGAATTGGACAAGCTGGAGGAGCGTAAGCAGCAGCGCGAGGAGCAGCTGAAGGAGCGCGAAAACCAGCTGCGCGAGAAAGAACTGACGGTTGAGAAGAAGCGCGAACACTTGAGCGCCCGCGAGCTGGACATCAAGCACCGTGACCAGCTACTGGAGCAGCAAAACGAGCGGCTTGAGAAGGCGCGCAAGCGCGCCGAGGAGATCGTCGAGCAGCAGAACGAGAAGCTGGAGAGCATTGCCCGCCTCACCACGGAGGAAGCCCGCACCCAGCTCTTCCGCAACCTTGAGCACAAGGTGCAGAGCGACGCCGCCCAGCACTTCAACGAGATCCGCGAGCAGGCCCGCCTCTACGCCTCCCAGGAGGCCCGGCGCATCCTGGTGAACGCCATGGAACGCACGGCCGTGGAGCACAGCGCCCAGAGCACGGTCACGGTCTTCGAGCTGCCTTCCGATGAGATCAAGGGCCGCATCATCGGCCGCGAGGGGCGCAACATCCGCAGTTTCGAGGCCGTCACCGGCGTGGAGTTGCTGGTGGACGACACGCCGCGCACGGTGCTGCTTTCCTCCTTCGATCCCCTGCGGCGGGAGATAGCCCGCATCACCCTGGCCAGCCTCATCAACGACGGACGCATCCACCCGGCCCGCATCGAGGAGGTGGTGGAGCGTGTGCGCGAAGACATGGCCCAGAACATCCTGCAGATCGGTGAGCAGGCCATGCTGGACCTGGGCGTGCACGGCCTGCAGCAGGAGCTCATCCGCCACCTGGGCATGCTTTCCTTCAAGAACACTCAGGGCCAGAACCTGCTGGCCCATTCCAAGGAAGTGGCCAGCATCGCGGGGATCCTGGCCGCTGAATTGCAGGTGGACAGCCGCCGGGTGCGCCGGGCGGGACTGTTGCACGACATCGGCCGCGCCGTGGACGGCTACGCCGAGCAGGATTCCTGCCAGGTGGGCGCCGATCTGGTGCGCAAGTACGGCGAAAAGGCCGACATCGAGGAGGCCATCCGCTTCCAGGAGGCCGACGCCGGTGCGCGCAGCCTCATCGCCACGCTGGTCCATGTGGCCAACAAGGTTTCCATCAGCCGCCCGGGCATCCGGGGCGAGGACATGGGCCGCTACATCCAGCGCCTCACGCAGATCGAGGAGGTGGCCCGCGCCTTCAACGGCGTTGAAAGCGCCTGTGTGCTGCAGGCAGGCCGGGAGCTGCGCGTGTTGGTGAGTCCCGCCGAGGTGCCGGAGGACCAACTGGACCTGCTGGCCACGGAGCTGGCGGAGGAGATCCAGCGCCGCATCATCTATCCGGGCCAGATCCGCGTGACGGTGGTGAGGGAGTTCCGCAGCCTGGGTGTGGCGAAATAATGGCCGGCAAGGGCATCGCCCGCCTGCTCTTCGTGGGCGACATCGTGGCCGAGCCCGGGCTGCGCGTGGTGGAAAAGGAGTTGCCCGGGCTCATCCACGACACCATGGCCGACATCTGCGTGGCCAATGTGGAGAACGCCTGGGAAGGCAAAAGCATCAACGCGGACATCCTGAAGCGTATCCGCGCCGCCGGAGTGCAGGTGATGACCGGGGGCAACCACAGCTGGGATCGTTTCCAGATCCACGGCCTGCTGCGCAGCGAGCCGGGCTTGCTGCGGCCTCTCAACTACCCCCCCGGCCTGGCGGGTCGCGGCTGGACCACGCATCTGGTGCCCGGCCTGCCGCCACTGGTGGTGATGAATGTGCAAGGGCGTGTCTTCATGGCGCCCATCGACTGTCCCTTCCGCCGCATGGACGAAGAGCTGGAGGCGGTGGAGCGCGAAGTCTCCGCACGCAGCCGACCGCCCATCATCCTGGTGGATGTGCACGCCGAGGCCAGCGCGGAGAAAATCGCCCTGGCCCACCACCTGGACGGTCGCGTGAGCGCCGTGGTGGGCACGCACACCCATGTGCAGAGCGCCGACGAACGCCTGCTGCCCAAAGGCACCGCCTACATCACCGACGCCGGCATGACCGGTTGTCACGAGGGCGTGATCGGCATGAAGGCCGAAGTGGCGTTGCGCCGCTTCCTGTTGCAGACTCCCCACAAATACGAAGCCGTGGAAGGGCCCGCCTCGCTGGAGGCCGTGCTTTTCACCGTGGACACCGCCAGTCGCCGCGCCATTGCCGTGGAGCGGCTGCGCAAGCCGGATTTTGTGCGCACGGCCCAGGCCCCCATGGCTTGAGGCCCTGCCTCCAGGGAGGAATTCCATGGATGCCCCCCGCAGCGTCCTGCACGACGCCCTGCTGCACGATGCGCGCAGCGGGTGGCGTCGTCACGGCAGCGTGGTGATGGAGGGCGGGCGCATTGCCCGCATCCTGCCTCCCGGCGCTCCCCTGCCCGCCGCCGCCCACCGCGTGGATTGCCAGGGGCGTGTGCTCAGTCCCGGCCTCTACGACGCCCATGTGCACCTCGTCTTTGGAGGCTGGACGCTTCAGCGCCTGCAGGCCTCCTTCTTTCCCCGGCGCGAAGACCTGCTGGCGGAGATCCGGCGCCGGGCCGAGGCCGCGTCGGGTGGCCCGCTCCGCCTGACCGGCTGGGTGCTTGGGCAGGACCTTCACCCCGGCACACACCTGCCCAGCCTGGCGGAATTGGACGAGGCCAGTGGCCAAGTGCCCTTGTGCCTGGACACCCACGACTTGCACTCCTGCCTGTGCAACAGCGCGGCCCTGCGCTTGGCCAATGCCTTCGAGCGACCGGATCCCCTGGGTGGCGAGGTGGTGCGCGATGCCACGGGACAACCCACAGGCCTGTTGCGGGAGAACGCCGCCCTGTGGATGCGTCCCGTCATTCCCGCACCGGATGGCGCCGACCGCCGCGCCTGGCTGCTTGCCGCCCAGGCCAAGGCCCACAGCTACGGCATCACCGGCGTGAGTGAGAACTTGCGCCGTGAGGACCTGGCCCTCTACTCAACGCTTGAGGAGGAAGGCCTGCTTACCTTGCGCGTGCAAGGCTGGCGCAACGACGGCAACCTGAACGAGGAGGTGCTGGATCTGGCGCCGCATTTCAGCCCCCGTCTGCGCGTGGACACGCTGAAACTCTTCGCCGACGGCGCGCTGGGCAGCCGGAGCGCGGCCATGGGTGAGGCCTATGTGGACGGCAGCCGGGGTGGTCTGGTGGCGGAGGCCGGTGCCCTGCGCGACTGGATGCGCCGCGGCTGCCGTCCACATAGGCCTCGGTCATGGCCGCGCTGCGGCTGCCCAGTGCGCCGTCGGCGAAGAGTTTCAGCGTGTCCACGCGCAGACGGGGGCTGAAGAGCGGCGCCAGATCCAGCACCTCCTCGTTCAGGTTGCCGTCGTTGCGCCAGCCTTGCACGCGCA
>Ga0172373_10004070_pt1 | contig 20813 bp, 3 predicted proteins | sample Lak10m_2_FD_114546 | JGI IMG/M metagenome (GOLD analysis project Ga0172373, IMG submission 114546) | Freshwater microbial communities from Kabuno Bay, South-Kivu, Congo - kab_092012_10m | ecosystem: Environmental > Aquatic > Freshwater > Lake | place: Democratic Republic of the Congo: South-Kivu...
AAAGCTTCTCCCTGTATGGAGTGCCCTATTTCGTGGAGAGCTATAAATCTGGAAAAAGACTCCACCCCAGAAACTAAAGCCGCCCTATTTTTCGCAAAGTCATTTGCGCTAGTTATGAAATCCGCTACGGCTTCTGCTCTTTCTGCATCGCTGGCGCCACCCTCTGCGGTGATTAGCAGTCTTTCGTTACTTCGTAACGCTGGAATTCCAATCACTTGATTTTCTAAAATTTTGTCAAGATTAAAAAATATAGTTGAAACAGGTTTTCCGGTATCATCTATACCAAAACCAAAAGAGCCTTCATCTGGGTCTTTTGCGCGAGCTGGGTTTTTCGTAAACTTAACTACTTTTATTTTCTTCATGTGTTCAGGCATGAGTGCAAATTGCTCCAGCATTGTGGTTGCAAGTGCTCTTTCCGTAACTCTAAATCTTTTTATTTCTGATTGAATGAGTCTTTCTTGAATTTCGCTCGGCAGTTCATCAAACTTTGGCGCACCTGGTGTGTTTTTGAGCCTGTTTTTAAGTTGTGTTATGGAGAGTTGCCTGACTTGAGAATCAGTTAACTTTTCAATTTGTACATCCCATTGCCCGGTTTCTTTTAATCTGTCAAAAGTTTCATATACGTCATCGTTTTTTTCTTTTGCAGCTGCCGATGTATCTACACCTAGATTTGTCATTAAATCATCTACGGTTTTTTTTGCTTCTTTCAGTCTCCCCTGCGCTCTAATCATCGTGTTTTTAAATGTTCTTCCGCCTGCCGAATCTGGAACATCAACAGATGGCCAGTCTGGCGAAATCGGCATTCCGGTTACCGGGTCAAAACCAGGAGTCCTTCCAAAAAAATACTCGACGGGCCTGTTAACTGGAAGATTGTTTATCCCCTGGTTGTCATCCCATGAGCCAGTCTGAAACCACCTACTTGCTCTTCCAACAAAACGCTTAAACCCCTGAAGCTCTCCGGCGTCGGTAAGCTCTGCTGCTTTTTCATTAGCGAATCTTGCAAAACGTGATGCACTAAACCCAAAACACGTTGTTCCACGCATGTCCGTAAACTGGTTTGCCGCAGGAGTCCCTGGTGGACACCTAAATTTGTTATTTGCATCAGTTATCACACCGACCATTGCTGCGGCTCTGGCAATCAACCTTCCGCCAGGAATTCTGTCTTTGAGTGGTCTTCCGGGGAGTATTTTTGTTTTTATTTCATTTTTGCTAGTTATCCCGTTTACGAAATCATCAACAGTGTCGCCAGACATATGATTAAGTGGATTTAGGATTTGTTCACTTGATGGAATTATGTCATCTGTTTTTGAATTTACTTTATACTTTTTTAAAACAACAGTCGGTTTTTCTTTTTCCTCTTGCTCGCCACTTTCTGCATTTGGTGAAATCCAACCAAAATTTGGAGATTGCTTTATGTTTTCTCTCGTTAATCTATTTGGAAAAAGAACAAGTCTGTCTCCGGGTTCATATGTTTTATTTTTATCCCAAATATTTCCAATTTCATCTTTTTCTAGCCCAGGCGGAAGCTCACCACCGAAATCTCGTTTTTTGTTATCAGTGTCTTGATATGTTTGTTTTTGTGCTCCGCCACCAATTGATTCACCGATTGGCATAACGGATTTAACTGCAATATCTGGATTGAGTCTTTCGGTTTTTGCAGAAATGTATGCTGCGCGCTTAAATGCGATTGCACGCTCATTTTGTCCATCGCAGCATTTTTTGGGCGCGAATAAGCGCTGTGAAATAATGTGACGTATCTTTTTCATTTTTCACCCGATTGTTGCGGGCGACTTTTGTTAATTGTCGCTGTCGATTTGGTCTTCAAGAAGTTGGAATTCAACAAGTGAAGCCATGAATGAAGCATCATCCACCTCTTTTTCACTCTTTTCGTTTGTGCCGGCAATCCAATTTGCCGGAATCAAACTTTCGAGTTTGAGAGCTTTGGCGCGTTTCATAATGTGCTTCTTGGCAATCTCTTTATTCTTTGCTCTTCCGTATGCCTGGATTGCATTTCTCAAATCTGATTCACCAACTATTGGGTAAGAACCATCCTCGAGTGCCATTCCAGATTTAGCAAGTTCCGCTCTCTTTTCTTCCGAAAAAGCACGCTTGAGAGCTATTTCAGCAGCTTCTGCTTCAATTTCTAACGCCTCATCCTGCTCGTATCTATCGTATCCAAGAACTTCGCCATCCAAGGAAACGAAAACGTCATAAGACTTGCCGTCAAACCCCTCTATTTCAACGGCGTACGTATCGAAGCCTTCAAAAACGTCTGGCTCGACTGCGACAACTTGTCCATCAATTGATTTGACCGCAATCTCTGCAGCTTCAGAAAAATCGATAAGTTTGTATTCTGCATAATCTGATTTTTGTTCAAAATCGGAAATGTCAAGCTTATGAAAACCCATAATTTCGGCACTGGTTCCATCAACAAATACTTCCTTGACGGAACCATCTTTCGCCTGAACGTCAACGACGAACATATCAGCGTCTGGGGAATAGCCGGAATCAACAACTACGCCATCAAACATTTGCTCTGCAACGCCCTCTGCGTGAAGGATGCCAGGCAAGCCCTTTTCGGCAACACACCCACCAGGGCAATCGTCGCAAACCGGTGAAGAGCCGGGATATGCCTTTCTTTCAAGAGCACACAGATAACCGAAGGCCCCAAGGTCTGCTGATTTAATTCCGAGAGAGTTAATTCGCGAACGTCTAACTTCTTCCCAGTAGGTATCCGAAGTAGAGAAGGATTTTTCGGCCATCTCTTCGTCCTCTTCGTCCTCCTCCTCGTCTTCTTCCATTTCGTCGTCTTCTAGTTCTTCATCGTCGTCTTCCATGTCTGCCTCAAGAACGGCTTTTTTGCCAATTTTCTTTCGGCGACCATATGACTTCGTTTCTTCTTCATCTTCGTCTTCGTCTTCATCTGTCAATTCGACTTCTTCATCTTCCATGTCGACTTCTTCAGTATCTTCGTTTTCCTCTGTCGGCATTTCTGTTTCATCATCCTCATCATCTTCCTCGTCTTCATCCATCATTGCCATAGCGGCTTTGCGCTTAATGCGCTTAGATGATTTTTTGGACTTTGATGGCATTTCTTCTTCCATCATCTCTTCATCGTCTTCCATCATCTCTTCATCGTCTTCTGCGTCTACATCCATTTGTTTGTATCCCATTGATGTGCAACCCCCCTTGCATTCTGGGCAAGCTTCACTAACCATCTTGTTCTGCGCTTTGCACATAATGCCTTTTGCTTCTTTGGCATCCATGTCTTCGTCTTCCAAATTCTCTTCATTTTCTTCTGGGCTATTCATGCCATAGCCCTTTTTCTTTTTACTCTTCTTCTTCATTTTTTGTGGCATCTCTTCATCTACTTCTTCAACGACTTCTTCTTCGTCCATCTGAGAAACTGGTACCATTTTCATTTCTACAGGAGTTGCGCCACATTTGGCACAAATTGCAGCACCCTTGACAAACCCACACTCACCAACACCAGCGCCCTTGGCGCATTTCAATACATTCCCATCACTATCGATGCCAACAGTTGCTTTTTCGTTGTAGCTCATAGAACTCCTGAATGTGCAGGGAAATACCGTTGCTGGCATTAACCATTAATTAAATTGTACTAAATTATAACCTACCACGGGGTTTTGTTATGTATTGACAATACTTTGCGTAACTTTTATTCGTTTTCTTTTTTCAGTCGTGTTCTTACATTTGGTTTTCCAACTGGAGAGTGTGTTCCTGTCTCAATTCTTTCTTTTGCTGTTCGAAGTTGTTCGTCACTGAATATGTCATCAACTGTGTAGTCGGTTCCAAAAATATTATTAAAACGGTTTACAACATTTTCCAAATCTGAATCCGAATATCGTGGTATGTCTCCAACATTTGGCGAATATGGAATAGAGCCTTTGTTTTTGGCTGCTCTTTCCAAATACTTGCCGAGATTCAAGTCTTCCATTATTCTTGTTACTGAATCTCTTGTGTTAAAGCCGGACGTTCCATGTTTTTCTTTAATAAATGAAAGCAATGCTTCTGCGACCACGTATTTCGGTCTTGCTAGTTCTCTATCAAGCCTTGCGCCCGCATCTGTTGCCGTAAAGGTTGATTTGGCATCTTTAATTATTTTAGATTGAATCATTTCAGAAATGACGGCAGTCGGAATTCCTTGCGTCTCCCACCTGTTAAGGGTTTGACGATTCTGTTCTCCAATTTTGCTCTTTTTCAATATTTTATTTAATTTTTCATATTTTTCTTTATCTTCGTCAGATATGCCCAAACTCTTCATTAGTTCTGACATTCTAAATTCGTCACGTTTTGTTCTGGTTGTTGAATTCGGAATTTCTGTACCTTTTTTATTTGTGGGCAGTGCCGATATCGATTCGGGCGCCCGCATGCCCTCATACATCAACTCTGTATTTGCATCATCGGCATCGCCATCATTCCTGAACGCTCCACCAAAACTGAATCTCTCATCATCGTCAAGTATTGAATAATCAGATTGAGAAATCTTGTTGTCAACGCCCTTTTTTGAATCTATATACATTGGGAAAGCGTCTTTCCCAAAAGTTTCCAACAAAAATCTTTCTCTAAACTTTGCTCTACCGAGATTTTCCATGGCCATAGTCAATGCAGATTGATTAGAAATTTTTTCATCTGATTTTGTTGGCGCGAATAATCTCCATGAATCAAATATTGGTTCATTTCCTATTTCTGCAATCAAATACATGACATCGTTGTATGACAATCCAGCATTTGGAGAATCTAGTTTCTTTTCTTCTGTCGGATTTAGATTTAGAAGTTTTGACAATTCCTTATTATCAATTGGTCTTCTTTCTGTTACTTTGCCGTCTTCTCCCCAAGCCGTTGGAATGGATATCATTTTTTTGAGTTTTTCCGTTGGCAACATCCATGTTTCTTGATTTGCTGAGTCAGCGTCATTTTTTGAAACATCTCCAATTTTTACATTTCTTTTTTTCTTGGCAAAACTTGTGCCAACATTGGAAATTCCGTTGTTTATGGCACTTGTTTTCCTGGAGCCAATTTTGTCCATTGGGCCGCCATCGTCCGCTGGATTCAGCAACCAACCCCTTTGTCTTATCTGCCTCCAACTATTTTGGGCTATTCTATTAAAATCTTCGTCATCGCTGAATCCATGCAGCATGTCAACTTTTACTTCGGTTCTTCCGCTAGATAGACGATTATTTTTTCTGAGTCTCCTGCTGGCTCTGCCGCTAGAAATTCTTTCATCTGGTGGGAACTCACCACGCTTAATGAGGTCTTGATATTCTGCTTCCAGTTCTTCGCCTGTTGGGACTTTCGGCAATAGGTCATTTTCTATTAAATCTTTCATTATTTCTTCATCATCTGGGTCTTTGATGTCTTCGATGTCATCATCGTCCCCACCAGAAGAAAGTCTTTGTCTTCGATTTGCTCTTTGTGATGCTTTTCGTGATACTTTTCCTGAGCTGAGTCTTGTAAATTCTTCATCTTCTGGGTCGGTGACATCAAGAATCCAACTTGTTGACCCAGGAATAAGCCTCTTCATTGCTCTGGTATTTGCAACATATTGCAATCGAAGCTCTTCTGGCCCCATGGAATCAATCAATTCAAGTCTGAATTGTTCTTTTTCTTTTGGATTTAGAAGTTCCAAAAATTCTTTTAGGGTTTCAAATTGTTGGTCTGGGTCCGCCAATCGCCCTTGTTCGTGAAGTTCTTTTTTCCACGGCACAGACAGTTCGTCCCATTTTGGCGCTTTGAAGTCACCAGCAAGAATGAGATTGTCAAACTCAAGACCCTTTGACCGATGGGAGGTCTGCGCAATTATGTCTGGCCCCAAGTCGCCCCCACCAGCACCAGCAACACTGGTTGGCTTGAGCGTGTATCCGCCCTTGGCGACATCATTTGCTTTTCTAAGGTTTTCAAGTTTTTCGTACAGTTCTTCAATGCTGTTTGCTTCAGTCAACCACACGCCAGCTTCGCCATATTGTGGCTTGTCTTTGCCAACAAATGTAAATGTTGACCTATTTGTCTTCGGGTCTCGTTTTTTCAAAAGGTCTTTGACGGGGTATGTGTTGCCCTCTGCAACGGCAATAAACTTTCCGTCAACGTTTTTAAATCTTAGAGTTATCTCAGAATCAACAATTCCATTTCTATTTTTTTTGTATTTATCAAAATAAGAATATTTTGCGCCTTTGAGATAATTAAATATTTTTCCGTTGCCTTCAACGATTGGGGTAAATGATTTAATAGAATTAAACTCCGGTGAATCACCAGCCGGAATTCCATTTTCTATATCTTGAATTAGGTTGTTTAAAACAGATGCGCCAGCATCTATGTTTTGTACCTGCAAATACCACCCCTTCTTGTCTCTCTTTAGTCCAAATTTGCCTTCCGGGTCACCAAATTTAAATTTATATTTATCTTTATACAAAACCTTATAAGATAGGTGTTGGTTGAAGTCCCCTCCGTCTTGACCAAGAAAAACTTCATTTGTTTTTGGATTAAACCAAGCAATTAGTGTGCCACCACTTACAATTTCTACTGGGTCAAATTCATCAACAAGGTCAGAAGCTGTTACTTTTTTTCCAATCAATTTTCCACCATCAGTGGTTTCTATATTGTCGACGTGTTTTCTTAACTTATCCCAATCAAAGTTGAATTTTTTAAACAATCTGTAAGCCGTAATTGCTTGTTGGCCAACATCTACTACTTCTGCTCCGTCATTTTCGCCGATTGTTTCTCCGGTAATTAAATCTGAAGTTTTGTCTGTTCCGCCTGCGGCTTTTGCAAGCTCTGCCCAACTCGCCACACTCCAAAGTTCCGGAAATACACTTTTTGGTTTGTCTGCTTCTTTTCCGTTGATTGTTTTTCCGTTTTTTAACCATTCCGCATGATTAATCATGTCTGTCAAATCTTTTTTAAACGTTGAAACCGAACCCGTTCGTTTTCCCTTTTCTTGTTCTTCTATTATTCTTTCAAATGCCACAGCATTGGTTAAGCTTATAAAAGCGAGTGACTCTCTTTCTCCATTTTTCTTTATGGCTCTAGTTGCCGCAGTTCCAATTCCTTCTGGCAAAAATGATTCGGCTTCAAGCAATTCTCCCGGTTGGCCAGCGGCATCAATTCTTAATCTGGAAAAAATTGGACTCTCTCCAGTTTTTCTATCTCTTAATCTTTTTTGGTGGGCAGCAAGGAATCTGTTGGCTATTCCCTGTATGGCTCTACCGAATCTGAATGTTTTTGTAAGCGTTAGCTGATATTTTGCTTCCATATCCTCTAATTCATCAACAGCACCTCTAAATTCATAAATTGCTTGATTACTATCTCCAACGGCAACCCATTGAATTTTTTGTTTTCTAACAATGTCTGTCATTACCGGATTTGAATCTTGTGCTTCGTCAAAGAAAACTATGTCATTTCCGTCAACATTTTGCGACATTCCCCTACCGGTACCAAGGTCAGGATTGGTCAATGACCATTGTTTCATCACGTAGCTTCGGGAAAGCTCCAAGGGGCTGTTTTCATCAAACGAATCATTCCAAAACCTTTGAGCGTCGGCAACAATTTTGTCCACCTCTTCTCTGCTAAACAAATCAAAATTTGATATTCCCTGTTTTGCAGCAGCAAGAGTTACAACATATCTATTTATTTCTTCATGGGGTCTTTTTGTTTTTGGATTTCTTCCGGTAGAAAATTCAGTTGCAATTCGAGCCATGAGAGCGGCGCGCTTTCTTCTAGTTAAACCAACAGTTATTGGAATTAAATCTCCCTGTCTATTTTTTACCTGAACCTGTTGGCCGTAATCAGAAAATCCATAGTGATTTGCAATCGCATCACTATCCCTAACACCAATTATTCCAGAACTGCCGGAGTCTGATTTTTTTCTGAGTTTTGCATTTGTTCCTATTACTTGACTTGTTGCAACTGAGTCCCATGTTCTTACTTCGACATTTGGATAATTGGCAAATTTTTTCTTTGCCTCCTCTTGCATTTTCTTTGTGAACGTAAGATAAACAATTCGTTTGTCCGGCTCTTGGTCAAGAATTCTTTTTGCTGTTACCAAGAGTGTCGATGTTTTTCCTGTGCCGGCCAAAGCACGAACTATCACGTTGTCGCCCGTCATTATTGCATCAGAAACTGCAATTTGTTCTTCGGTGAGCTTTTTGTCCGTGGCCGCACTGTGGTCATACTTCATGTTTTGTTGTACATCTTCAAGACTTTTTATAACTCTTCTTTCGGACCTGCCAGAAGAAAGCCTGTCTTGATTTGCGTCATTTAGTATTTTCTTTGCCGCATCTCTTGTTTTGGGGCTCGATTTTTGATTATCAACATTGTTAAGTGCCCACATGACGTTGGCTGCTTTACCTATGTCGTTAATAAATTTGTCGCGCTTCGCCAAATCTTCTGGGCTTAAATCAAACAAACCAAGATACGTGTCGTTTAATTCTTCACTGATATCCATGTCTGGGTCATCTGGGCCAATAGATGCAAGATTTTTTCTGTTTTGAATTTTGTTTATGTTGCTTCTGATTGTGTTTCTATAAGCATCCAGAATGGTAATGTCTTTTTCTTTTATTGCTTGTTTTAGGTTTTTCTCAAAATTATCATTCCAAATTTTTTCAGTTTTTGGCAACAGTCTTGTTATTGTTTTTGGTCCATCAAATATCATTTTTTGATAATTTATTTTGCCAGAACTAATCCTGTCATCATCGTCTTCATTGTCCACATCCTTGCCACCAGCTAAATTGTCTTCGTCTTCGCCTGTTTCGCTGTCACCATCGTCATCGCCGACTATTGTGCCTTCGTTGTCATCTTCTTGTGCTGGGATTTGTGTTGGGTCCTGTTCTGATTCAGCATTGACCCTGTCATCATCATCGTCAGAAACGGGCGTAAAGGGGGTTCCACCTTGGCGCGGATATACAAAATCTTTTGGTTCTTCAAGAGAATCGGCAAGCTTTTTGTCTTCTGGGTCTCCGGTTTTTCTTAATCTGGCAACTTCTTCTGCAATGTGTGCCTGTGCCGCACTTCGCCTATCGCCTGAATAATAGAATTCTGCAAAAGCTGGACCAATATCAATTTGTTTTTGTGCTCTGGTGGCAGCAACGTATGCAAGGTGCATTCCTTCTCTAAACTGTGGCGATTTTTGGCCAATTTTTGCAAAATTGTCTCTTATTTCTTCGAAAGCATCTTTATAGCTTTCGCCAACAACAACCGTATGCGCTTCCATGCCCTTGAATAGTTGTGGGGTTGTTATGACAGCATCGGCTCCAGTCGTATTTGCTGCTTCAAGAATTTCTTCAGAAACTTGTCGTATTATTTCGGAAAGTCTTTCCCTACTGCCACCAAGGTCTTTAATGTCTATTACGTAGGCATCGTTTCTTGCGGTGTCGCTACCGGTGGCAGCCCTTCTCAACACTCCGCCATCTTCTACAAAATCAAAATAGTTAGAAAATCTTGGGTCTCTGGTAATTATTCGTTTTGCATCTTCAAAATAAAATCCACTTTTTCTTATGCCGCTTCCTTGCCCTCTTGTTTTTTGGCCGGTAATACCCTGTCCGGTGAGAACAACCCGACCGGTCCATTCTCCTGGTTTTTTGGGGTCGTGGTTCCATGTGCCATCAATGACTTTTTGCTTTCCATCTTTGGGGTCTCTTTGCGATATTTCCAAATTCCAATGAACAGCCGAGCGCTGTGCAGCATCGCCTTTGCCTTTTCCTTCTATTAGAACTATTGCTTTAATTTGTGAATCTCCGACACCCATTTTTAGTTTTGTTGTTGGGCTTGCGAGTAATTCTTCTAGGCTGTCTTCACCATCAGTTTTGTTAACGCGAAGTTTGTCGAATTTCGTCGACATTCTTAGTGCTTGTCTTTCTGGTATAACTACCGGGTTAACCATTATCCTTTCTGGGTTGCCATTGCTGTCTAATGTGCCAGTATTTATGAATCCACCATTAAACCTCCTCAGCATCTCACTTGGGCTTACTGGGCTTTCTCCCTTCGGATTCATTAACTTCCACAGCGCTCTTAGTTGATTATTATTGGGACGCTGAGCTTCTCTTCTTAACTGTTCCATGTCCCAAATATTGCCAATGAATTTGGATGCAGGTGGTTTTTTGCCAGAGGTTTTGCCAAACTTAGCATTCCATATCCATTGATAATGCTTTAAAAAGTCAACTATGTCTTCATGTTTTTTGGCTGATATGGCTACCTGTGGGACAAGTTGGGGTGGTTCTTTTTTGCTTGGGTTTCTTAATCTCCACTCCGCCAGCTCTAGTTGCATTTGGCTGTCCAGATGGGCGCTATATCTGAATGCTGCTTTTATTACTTCATTATTTGTTCCACCTAGAAAAGCAAAAGTCTCTCCCACCACGGGCATGAGTGGGTCAACTTTTTGGTAAATAATATTGTGTTTGTCGTCATGCACTGGATTGCCATCTGCATCAAGCACGGGTATCGGTCGACCCTTTTTGTCAAGTTTAAGAGCGTCCGCGTCGTATACGAATCCTTTTGATTCTTCTATTGATTTATCTTTTACACTATTTAGAAATTTGATTTTATCTTTTGCGGGAATTCCCTCATCGAATATAAGAACATCTTCTTTTTGTTTGGTTTCCACAGTAAATCTTTTTGAGAGTTTAAATTCTTTATCTAGAGATTTTAATATATTTAAAAGCGCTGTTTTTTCTTTTGGTGTTGCTGTATCAAATTTTTCAAGCAAAGCAATAGCATCGTTAAACTGTTTTTCAATAAGCTGGTGATGGTGGCCGGTAACCCATTGTCTTCGCGGCGCATTCTGCCCAGTTGTTTTTGCAAGCGCTTCGGCATCCAAATTTATGAGAGCTTGAATAATATTTCCAAGGTGAGCTATGTTGTTGCCAAATCTAAAAGATTCATTTAGTGGTAACACATAATCTGGGTCCATCAACTCCATTGCGTTAAGTGCGTTTCTAAAATCGTAAACAGACTGTCGTTCGTCTCCAACCAAAATTATTGGAAGCTTCTCTCTGTTGTTTTCCAAAACTGACAAAAAAGTTGGATTTATGTCTTGTGCTTCATCAATCAAAAGAGCATTTAGTTTTCTATTTGGGTGAGCAAAAGTTCTTCTAAGAGTAACTGTTCTATTTGTTCCTTTTTTGGCTTTTGTATCAACACTCACAGAAGTAACAATCCACAATGGTGTATCTGGGCTTACTTTTGAAACGTCCGTAATCACTTTTCCGTTTCTGTCTGTTACGTCTCCCCTTTTTGCAGAAGATGGAACAGCATCTATCTGTGTACTTCCGAGTGCATGGCCAACCATATATTTTGCTTCTGATAAATCAGGATTTGAAAGAGAAAATATTTTTGCGGTTTGACTCATGTTGGGAAGAATTATTGTCTTTTGTTTTTTGCCCTTTTCGTCTGTGTAGTGTTCATTAAGCAAATGCTCGACAACTGTTCTGCCCATTTTTAGCCACTCTTGCGGAACTTTAGCTTCTGGGTTATTGTAAACATCAACCCAAAATTGTGGGTTGTGGTCTGTGCTGCCAACCTCCACTTGTTCGGTTGTCATTTGGAATTTTCCAGTTGGTTCTCCGGTCACCGGGTCGAGTTTCGGTATCGGATTTCCAGATGCATCCTTCTTGACCACCCAGCCAGAACCTATTTTTACTTTGCCCTGCAGTATCGATGCGCCAAAACCACTTAATCTTGCTTCCACATCATCTTCGTCTGGGGCGAAGTGTTTTGCTTGTAGTTCTTCGTCACCGCTAAGTGTCCATTTTTCAACAGCTTTTTTTATTATTTCCGCAAGTGTTGCTACATCAAGAGATGGGAGTTCATCAGAGCCAGGCAGCGGACCTTTTTCTGCCAATTTTTCAAGTTTAAAAAATCTTTGATAGTCGTCATTTGTATCAAGCATTCTAAGACCGGTATGTTCCAATGTCGGCCGCTGGCCAGCCTGACTACCATCTGGGAGTGTTGCCGTTGGGTGCGGAGGAGTGGGTTTTCTTTGTCCATCTCTAAAATCAATATAGGTAAACTCGTGCGGAACCTCTTTACCGGTCTTTTCGTCTATTTTTGTTTGCGTAACAGGAGCACCTATTGGATTTCCATCTGCGTCAAAATCTCTTGCTCTATCAACTCTTGCTCCCGCTGCCTCCATTTTTCTTGAGATGTGGTCTCCAAATTTTTTGTCTGCTGCGCCAAGTAGGAGTCCCCATCTGGCAATTTTGTCTAGCGTTGAAACTCCTGTGTTTCCAGGAAACGCAGCCTGCGCCTCTAGTTGATTTTTTTTGTTAAAGACTGCATAGTAGAGTGATTTTGAACCGTATTGTTCTTTGAGTTTTTCGACTTTGTCCTTGATTTGTTTTTCTGTCATTTTTGAAAAATCAACGCTAAAACGTTGCGATATGTAATTGAGTTTTTCGGCTCTTTCTATGTCATTGCCTATTTCTAAATTAAACAAATTGTCAAGTGCGTTTGCGAGCATCTTTAGTGTTGTTGTTTTTCCGGTTCCAGCAGCCGCCTGAACAGAAATAACCGGGTAAACCATTTGTCCTTGTTTGTTCTTGAATGGCTTGAGCTGTCCGGTTATTGCCATCAATCCGACTTCAATGACGTCTTTTTGTTGTTGGGTTGGCTCATGTGGAAGATTGTGGGCAAACTGGAACGAAACATCTTCAACTCTTTTTATTTGTAGTTTTTTATCGTCGGGATTTTTTACTGACGATATGTACCCTCCACCACTGGAAAGTCTTCCTGTTACGTCAATTACTTTTCCATCTTCGTCTTTTTGCGGTAGAGAAACAAATCTTGTTTCATCATCGGTATTTAGATTGGCGACTTGTTGAACTCTTATTGCATTGGGCTGATTGAGACTTCTGAGAATTTTATTAATTCCCTGTTTATCCGAAACGGAATTCCACCCGTCGGATTCTTGATAAAACACTCCGTTTCTTATGAATCCCATTTTTGTCGAGTAGTGATAAATTTCTCTATCTCCATTTGACAAATCAAATGAACTCCAAGCGCCGCCGCTTCCAGCTTTTATCTTTCTTCCATCGACGTGTGGCTGTTTTACAAAATCTTCTATTTTTCCGGAAGACAACCTATCCAACATCTGCATTTCTGTTGCTTGTCTTGGTTCTTTTTGGCCAAGAGCTTTAAGAATTTTTTTGATTCCTTGTTTATCGGAAACTGAATTCCATCCAGTTGATATCTCAAAATATTCACCGTTTCTTATCACTCCCATCATTGTTGAGTAGTGATAAACCTCCCTGTCTCCATTCTGTCTATCAATTGCAGTCCACCCACGATTGCCAATTTTATGTGTTTTGCCAGATTTGTGTGGTCGTGTTGCAAAGTCTTCTATCTTTCCAGATGAAAGTCTTGCATCTTCAATTTCATCAATTGGTTGTTCAAATGTTCCACGAATAGGGCCAGATTTCGGAATCGGTTCAGAGCCAACCATTCCTTCAATAAGAGGAATTTCATATTTTAGGTCTGCCTCATGTTTTCTTTCATCTGGTTCAAATCCTGCAAGTTGTCTAAGCGTCGGTGAACGATTGATGAGATAATTGACTGCTTTTTGTGCCTCAAGCATTGCCCTTCTTAGTGCCGTATGGTCATTCTGTATTGCATCTGCCCAGCTCTTCAAATACACGCCATGGTCATCTCTGAATGTCGGTTCAATACCCAACATTCCCATCAAAAGCGAACTACCAATTTCTGCGATTAATTCTTCGAAAGCGTATTTTTTGAATTCTGGTGAAAACTCCGGAGCTGTCATTTTTCCGTGTGGCCTGTCCAAACGAGAACTAGCGCCACTCCAGTGAGTTAATTCATGCATCAATGTTGAGTAATACTCAACCGGGCTATTGAACTGTCCAAATTTCGGCATGAATATCGTGTCTCTACTGGGTGAGAAAAAAGCTCCGCCAAAATTACCCTCTTCTACCACTGGTCCTATTTCGCTTACGACTTTTTGAACATTTTCTATTCTTTGTTTTTCCGAAAGCTTCAATGCTGCTTGCTCTGCATACATAATGTTTGGCAAACCCTCAATTTGGGCAACGTTATAAACCTTGGTCATGTGGAACTCGCCAGTTCTTCTTCCACGTTCAATTGTTGGAGCAAGGATAAATGTTGGCTTTTCTCCTTTTCTAACTTTTCCGCCTAGGCTTTTCCATTGTTTTTCTCCAGCCCATCGTGCAGTTGGATATTTTTTATCAAAACCCTTCATTGACAGAATTACTTGCCCACTTCCCTCGTAGGCCCTCCCAGCAACATTTCTTCTTTTGTTTGTTGGATTTCTGGCATAGTTTTCTGTTCTGGCCCAAGGTCTAACAAATTTGGCTCCTGGGTTTTTGATTGCTTTCATAATTGATTCAAGAATTTGAACCTGCATATTGTCGTAATATTTTTGCAATTCTGATTCATTCAATGATTCGCCAGAGGAAAGTCTTTCCGCTCTCTTGGGGGTAACTTGTGAAAGCACAAATCCAACAGGGCCATCATCATTTAGTTTTGCGTTTGCGCCAGAAGAGATTCGACCATAACCGTCATATTCATCAAGTTCTTTTTGAATTTCTTCTGGTGATTTTGCTGTTTCTAAAACTTGATTTTCGATTTCGGCAGATTCTTTTGCTTTTTTAGCTTTTTCTTCTTCTATCTTTTTTACTTCGGAAAGAGCTATTCCTTTTTCTTTGGCAATTTTTCGGCGAGGTTTACCCGAAACAATATCTTCGTATATTTTTTGCTTTTCGTCATCGGTAAGTGCTTTAGCTATCTTTTTCTTTTTTATCAAATTTTTTCGTGTTCTTGGTCTTGGTTTATCAAGATTTTCTGGTCTTTCAATTTTTTTACCGGTTCTCAAAAATTGCATGTGTCGCTGTTCGGCTTTTCTTACATCTTGGCGACTCCAGCCCAGCGTGTCTGCGACTTCCTGAAGGGTTGCACCCTTCATTCTTCTGTTGTATATCTCTTCGTCACTCCATGCTTTTCTTGTAATTATTGGTCTTTCTTCGTCACTGTCCTCCGGGCCAAGAAAATCTTCAATTATTTTGTCGTAAACATCAAAACCAAGGTCATATGGCATATTTTCATCACCAAAGGGATTGTCTGGGTCGAATCCGTCATCCAGACCAGGAATATTTCTTACCCTTCCGCGCTCCCCGGCTTTCGGCGCATCGTGTCCGAATTGACCGGAGGAGAGTCGCCCATTTGAAATATCTGTGTTATATCCATAATTATTTAGCCACTCTGCGAGTTTTTTGGCGGTGTCCCCATCTTTGGCAGATGTGTTGGGAACGCGTTCGGCGACATGATTTGCTATCGCTTTTTTCAATCCTTCATTAAAATCTTTTCTGTCTTCTTTTTCAATTCCGTCGACAGCTTTAACAAAATTTCCAAGGTGTCCGGCATAGGCCATGAACCAATCCATGTATTCATCAGTTGATTTATTTTTTTCATTAAAATTTTCCGGTCTTTTGCCGTTTCCCCTACCCGTTCCGGCCCAAGCAACTCGAGCTTGATTTTCGCCCATTTCCATGCCGCGAAGGAGATTTTCTGAAACATTTTTATCAGAACTGGTTCGCGGTCTTTGTTCCCACCCCATTCCTGAATCGTTCCATCTTTGAACAATTTTGTCAAAGTCTTCTCGTCTTTGTTTTTCGTCTCTACTAATTCCAAATTTTTGTTCGTGTTGTTTTCCAAGTCCATGTCTGGAGAGATTTCTTCCTGAAGAAAGTCTTCTTTCTTCGTTTTCCTTTGGTCTCCTGGGGGCCTGTCTGGTGGTTTTTTCAACAGGTTTTTTATTTTCGGGCAAAACAGATTCTGCGCGCTGAATTGGCTTTCCCTCAATTAATTCGCCTTGGGTTTTATCTTTATCAATTTCTTGTTGAGGGGTTGTGTCGCGATTGTAAATCGAACCAGGGCCATATGGTGTTGGGTCTGGCTGTCTCCAGTCTGGATATTCATCAAATAGCCAGCCGTTTCTATTTCTATCTTCGCGTGTCTCTGGATTAAGGTCTCCCTCCGGAATCCCAAAACCGCGCGCACCCCTACCGCGTCCACCGCCAAGTCTCGGTCTATCTATTAGGCGAGAAGCTCCATATGAAGCGATTCTTCTACCTAGATTTTTTACCTCAATGCCGTCATCTAGTAATTTTTTTTTTATGTCGTTGTTGGTAAATGCGGTGTCAATTGCATCTATCAAATCATAATTTAATCCGGATTGAATAACAATCCCATCCATGTCGACAAATGTCTCTGCGCGATAGTAATCAAATATTGGGTCGAGAATTTGTTTTACTCTAAAAGCATCTTCTTGATTAATTTCGAGACAGTATCCCTTTTCGTCAATTTGTTCTTCATTAAACTCTGATAAGTCTTTATATTTTTTTCTTCTTTTTCTTCTTCTAAGTCTTGAGATTGCGCCACGGAGGCCAGCAAGGAGCAGTTCCCCGGGATATTTTACTTCAAGTTCAATCAAATAATCTTCTTGTTCTTTTGCTTCAACATCGGCAGCAGCCTTTTGGTCCGAGTAATCACCCTTAACAACTCCGTTTGGTATTACGGCAAATCGGCATTTGCCCTCGGGGTGAACCGGAAGAGAAATAATTTTGCAAGACGAACCGCCCTCATACATGACACAATTTGAGCACTTTACGCCAATTCCGGCTACTGGATTTCTTTCAGGTGGATAATATCCAGCCCACACACCATTGCTGTCTTCATTAAACTTTCCGTGTCTTTTTACTATTTTGAGAAGAGCGTCGCGAAGCTCTGATTCTTCTTTGTCTAGATTTTCTTTGTCTATTTTTGGTTGATTTCCTTCGTACTCAATTTTGGGAAGTGGAATCATTACGGTTCCTGGCCCAATCGGATTTGGTTTAATCGCAACCGGAATCGCCGGCATTTGCTGCGGTCGAATAATTCGTTGTGGTTGGGTATTCGTGGTCGATGGATTTGCTTGAATTATGACTGGTGGTTGCTGTGGTGTTATTTGAGGAATCTGTATTCGCTGAGGAGTTCCGAACATAAAGGTGCCTTGATTCCTCATCCAGTTACATTTGTATTTTTCGTATCCGCCTTTTTCTCCAGGCTTAATAAATGTTACGGTTTCTTCGTCTGCTTCAACTATATTTATTTTGCTTCCGTAAATATTGCTGAGTTGTTTTTGCAATTCCTCTCTATCGGGGGAAATAAAACTTTGTTGGTTTGTTGTCGGAGCATTGATTTGCTCTGACATCATGTCGGTCTTGACTGATATGGTCCCCGTAAGTTGGTTTGCTCCATGTAGAACTGGCGACACTTCATATAGTTCAAGTTCCCAAATTACATTTGCTTGAGATTTTTGGTCAAATTGCGCACGCAGCGTTTTGTATCCAATCGACCATTCTTGCTCTTCTCCAAAAAATGCAACGTTTGCAAAGGCTTCTTTGCCTTTTTCAGAATTTAGATTGAATTGAACTTTTGCAAAAAGACCACCTATATTGGCAACTTTCATCTTCATTGGCAAACGTGGGTCGTTTGGTGAGACTTCGTATATTTCCAAAACTTTGCCTATTGGGTCGTTCCAGTTATGGCCCCACACGACTCTTGGTTTGCGTCTTTGTAAACTTTTTGTAAAAGCACCAGCAGCAACAATGTCCCCAACGCTGTCTTTGTTGCCTATTCCGGCAACAAAACACTCAACGATTCCCTGAGCTTCGTCAAGATTTAGGGAATTTGACTTCGGTCCAATCGAACCAATGTTGCTTGATTTGTACTCAAACTGGTCTTGCATGAATCATTCTTTCTGTTTACTCATTAGATAATAGAACAATTACTTCTTGCTTATTGCAAGTATTGTGTTTTTGATGTTTTGTTTAAAGAAACTAACTAATTAATAAATTTCTTGACCAAAATTCCATGCAGCATTTACTTCTAAATCAGCAATATCGGTTTGTTCTTTTGCAAAAAAGTTTGCATACATTTCTACAATTTTCTGTTTGAAAGAAATGAATCTTTCATCTTCTCCCTTTATGTTGAACGAGTCAATCATAAATGAGTTTATTTCAGAAATGAATTTGCTGTTTATGTTTTTTATACTTGCAAGCCTTTCGTCAATTTGTTTTGCAACTTGAAGCGCTTGAAGATTTTTGGTTTTAATTCCCTTCGATTCAAAGTTAACTTGTTTTTGTTCATTTGAGTTGTTTATTATTGCCGAGAACAATGGCTTTATGTCTTCATCTATTTGCCTATTCCATGTTTCAATGGAGATAATTGTTTCAACGTCTAGTGTTCCAGATGAAAGTGCTTTTTTAGATTTTGCTCCATTTATTTTTTCAAGCACAACTCGCTGCTGTCTTTCAAAAACTCTTTCAATTCCTCTTGACAATATTTCCGACCATCTTTCAATTTCAAATTGAGAATCTTCTTGTTCTGATTTTGTTTGAATACCAGAGTCAGATGCTGTGGTGATTCCAGCTGGAGCCTGTGGCTGCATTGCTGCTCCAGTTGCTTCTGGTGGAAGTGGGCTTTGAGCAAGCGCCCCACTTGCTTCAGCCATTGCGCCCTGCATTGTGTTTGGGTCAAGCGGCGGTTCTTGTCCTGGCATTGGTGGCATTCCGGGCGCTCCTGGCATTGGTGGCATACCTGGCATACCCGGCATACCCGGCATACCACCTGGAGCTCCAGGGACCTGGGCAGCATTTTCTTCCATCTTCTTTTTTGTATTTGCAATCGGAATAAGGTTTGGATTCATCAGCAAAGAGTCGGCCAAGTCTGCCTCTACTTCTTTTCTTGCTGAACCGATTCTGTATTCGTTTACACTTATCAATCCGGCTTGAAGTTCCGACATTAGATAGCGTTCGCGTTCCTGTTTGTAGAGCATGAGAATTGGAACTTCTGAAGTATCAAAATCAATGTAATACTTATCGTCCAGTTCATCAAGCGCCCTGGAAACAACCTCCAAATGTGGTCCCATTGTTTCTACCCAAAAAACTCGTATCTCTTCTGCCGCATTTGAAAATGTTCGCCCTGCTGCATTTCCAATAACTGATTCTGGAACTCCGAAGGCTGAAAGTATTTCTTCTTTTGTTATCTGTCGCATTTGCATATATGCAGCATCTCTTGGTGATGCTGAGGTGTCGACAAAATCAACTCCTTCATCTGAAGAAATTACAGTTGTTTGACCAGTTTTTGAAATATTTCCCCTGAATCTACTTCTCAATTCATCTTTGTCGTCTTCGTCTATTTCTCCGCGAACCACAAGCAAACCACCTGGTCTTCCATCGTTTAACAGATAATTTCTGTTATACATTTTTGCCAGATTCTCAATCTCGATAGCAACACCAGATGCTTCAAGTGGGGTTAAAGACAAATATGGGTCTATGGGATGCGGTCTTCTAACCCAACACACATCTTCTGGTTTTAAAATTGTTTTTTGGCCATATGGCATCATCACCTCATAGCCAGAAACAAATTTCTTTGGATGCGGTATTGGGGCTGTTGATTGAGGTGGAAGAAGATTTAGAGCGATTATCCCGCCATCTCTGCCGCGTATTTTTTCTATGAATACACCCCTTGTTCCAAGCAGCAATTGAGCGGAAAGTCTGTACCTAAAAATAAATGAATTTTCACCAATGTTGGTTCTGTTGTTTAATATCTCCAAAATTACGGAACGTTCTGCTTCTTTTCCCCTTACTTGCTCACCGTGCTTGGAGTTGTCTTTTCTTAACATCATGGGCAATCTGGCTTGATTGCCAGAAATTGCGTCAATACAGCGATTGACCCAAGTAATTTTCGACATTCCCTCGCGATATGCGCGCTCGATGTCCCAACCATCTCTATATGCCTTATCGGCAAATGATGGGTTTCCTGATATCGGCAAACCGTAACCCAAAGATTTTGAATTTCCCGGGCGCAATGATTTATTGTTAGACGAACTGTTCCAAGCCATATATTTAATTGATTATTCTGAACCTAAAAGAAAACCGTATATTCCACATGCGATACCTGCGACCACCAAACCAGCTGGAGGAAATATTAACCCAGCTCCAATGCTTGTAAACATTATAAATGAAACCATCAATAAATTGGCGAATGTGCTGCGATTTCTCTTATTCCTCAACCAAGAAATAAATCTGTTCCAACTTTGGGTCAATCTCGCCATATAAGATACAGTAGCGCACAAATTGACCTTGGTGAGATTATCAAGAGTTATGATTGTTTAGGAAAATTTTTATGGCATCAAAAAAACAAGACTGGTCAAAGGTTTTGGACTATCTACAGCCGAAAATGCCGGAGTTTTGCCCTGAAGAACCGTCAATAAATCAAAAAGTTTTTTTGAGAACCTATTCGCTTGAGGCGCTGTTTGGCGGTGCGGCTGGCGGTGGTAAATCTTCCGCATTGTTGATGGCGGCCCTTCAATATGTTGACGTTCCTGGGTATTCGGCAATTTTGTTCAGAAGAACCTTTGCTGACCTTTCTTTGCCTGGTGCCCTTATGGATAGATTTCGCTCGTGGGTAAACGAATACGAAGATGTTCACTGGAACAGCAATACATTTATAGCGACTTTCCCTTCTGGTGCAAGGATTTCTTTTGGTTATTTAAATAATGCAAATGATTATTTGCGATATAAGGGCTCAGAGTTTCAATTCATTGGGATGGACGAGGTCACGGAAATAAGAGAATCTGACTATCGATACCTGTTTTCCCGTTTGCGTAGACCAGCTTCTGGTCCAGTTTCCCAGGTTCCGCTTCGAATGCGGTGTGCATCAAACCCGGCTCCGAATTGGGTGAGACAAAGATTTATCGTTGAAGGCAAAGAAGAGGGGAGAATCTTTGT
>Ga0172373_10004071_pt1 | contig 20811 bp, 13 predicted proteins | sample Lak10m_2_FD_114546 | JGI IMG/M metagenome (GOLD analysis project Ga0172373, IMG submission 114546) | Freshwater microbial communities from Kabuno Bay, South-Kivu, Congo - kab_092012_10m | ecosystem: Environmental > Aquatic > Freshwater > Lake | place: Democratic Republic of the Congo...
CCTGGCCCTCATGTGTCTCTCCATCACCCATAAGACAGTAAATCCGCGCATCTTTCTTATCAAGCCTCATTGCAAGCGCCATGCCATTTGCTAAAGACAAACCCTGGCCCAATGAACCGCTTGAAATTTCGATACCGGCAGGCGAATCTTTCTTTGAATGGCCCTGAAGCCGGCTGCCAAATTTTCTTAAGGTCAACAATTCTTCTTTAGGAAAATAACCAGCATGCGCCAGAACCGTATAAAGTGCTGGACAAATATGGCCTTTTGACAAAATAAACCTATCGCGGCCAGGCCAAGATGGGTCCTGCGGCTTATGGCGTAATTTATAAAAATATAATGATACCAATATCTCAACCGAAGACAAACTACCGCCGGTATGGCCGCTTCCTGCGGCTGTAAGCATTTTTAATATATCTATACGCACATTGCGCGCGATTTCTTTTAATTTTTGCACATCGGGCTGTTTATTCATATTATTATATCCTATATACTAAATTTACGAATTTAACAATTCGGTGGGGGCAGGTTCTTACAAACCTGTCCCCTATTGGTTTTTTGTCCTGCGAAGCTACACAGTTAATGTATATAACCGCAAGGGCTGACTGTGAGCGAAGAGTCAGCCCTTGCGGACAGAATAGCTAGCATTAACTGCTAGCGAAGTTTCTTTTTATGTCTATTCTTACGAAGCCGTTTTTTTCTTTTATGCACGGCCATTTTATGGCGTTTGCGTTTTCTTCCGCACGGCATATATGCTACCCTCCCTTCATGAATTTTAAAAAATGACAAATGTCAAATGACAAAATCCAAATCAATAATTTAATGATTTGTCATTATGCAATAACTTTATTTAATGGGTACTCGATAATACCTTCTGCGCCTTGAGCCTTTAGTTTCGGTATGATAGTACGCACTATTTTCTCGTCAATAATCGTATCAACATCAAGCCATCCGTCCTGGCTTAGTGTAGATATGGTTGGTTTTTTTAAGGCCGGTAGGACGCTTAGAACCTTCTCCAAATCTTTTTTTGCCACATTCATCTTAAGGCCGACTTTTCCCTCTGACATAATAGCGCCGTTTAATAAAAGCATAATCTCTTCTATCTTAGTCTTTTTAGAATTGTCTTTCCATGCATTTTTATTGGCAATAAACTGCGTGCTGGACAAACATATAGTATCAACTATGCGCAGGTTGTTTGCCCTAAGGCTTGAACCTGTTTCAGTAAGCTCTACTATTGCATCCACAAGGCCTGCGGCAACCTTTACCTCAGTGGCGCCCCAACTGAATTCAACATCTGCTGTTACGCCGTTTTTCTTAAGATATTTTTTGGTTACGCCTACAAGTTCTGTGGCTACGCGTTTACCCTCTAAATCTTTTACGGATTTTATCTTTGAAATTTCAGGCACAGCCAGAACCCAACGCACAGGCGTCATTTTCTTTTTTGCATAAACAAGATCCCCTACGCGCACTACATCAGAACCGTTTTCTTCTATCCAGTCATTGCCTGTTATACCGCAATCAAGAGCGCCATCCTCGACGTAACGCGACATTTCCTGGGCGCGTAAAAGTACGCTGTCAATATTAGGGTCATCCATGTTCGGGAAATAAGACCTTTCGCTGACAGATACATTATATCCAGCCTTGTTAAAAATTTTAAATGTAGATTCCTGAAGGCTTCCTTTAGGTAAGCCGAGCTTAAGTTTCATTTTTTTCTCCTGTCGTAAATATTATATGTAGGGACGGGGTTACCCCGCCCCTACATCATTATAATGTTGTTATATTTTACTATTCTTTACTACCTTTGTCAAATTGTTCTTGCCATAATTAACATAAATAGATATAATTATAATAATTAATGTAGGGGCACAGCATGCTGTGCCCCTACAAACTATAAACAGGGAGACACTATATGCTAAAATCAATGCGTAAAAACATGAAATTTATAATGTGGATACTGCTTATAACCTTTGTTCTATGGGGCGGTTCCAGCGCTGTGCTGTCACGCTCAAAAACTACAAATTATGCAGGCATAGTGTTTGGCAGTAAGGTTGGGTGGAAAGAATACGAAATAAATTTTAATGCCGTCCAAAACCAGGCAAAGATGATGTATGGCGAAAAATTTAACCAGATAAAACAATATCTTAACCTTGAAGAAGATACCTGGAACAGAATCGCGCTTTTGCGCTATGCGCAGAAAAAACATATAAATGTTTCTGACAGCGAGGTGATTAACACTGTCTGCGGCATATCTTTGTTCCAGGATTCCAGCGGAAGATTTGTACCGGATATCTACAAGCGCGTAATGGAATATTTTTTAAAAACCTCCCCCAGGGAATTTGAAGAAGGCCTAAAGGATTCCCTTAAAATCACAAAGCTAAGAGAACAAATAATCAAAGAAGTCTCTGTATCCGACGATGAAATAAAACAAGCCTATAAAACAAAAAATGAGAAAATAAACGCAGATTACGCGTTGATAAACGCTATTGAGTTCAGCCCGCAGGTAAATGCAACCGATGAAATACTAAAACAATATTACCTGACACATAAAGAGGAATTAAAAACGCCTCTTCGTTTAAATATAGAATATATCCCTTTTGAATATGATCAATATAAAAACGGCATAACTGCAACAACTGAAGAAATAGATAAATATTATGAATCCCGCAAAAAAGATTACCAAAAAGAACTTGATGATGCAAAACAAAAAGGCACGCCCGAACAAGACACTGTTACTGGCATAAAAGAGCGGATTAAAAGATTGTTGATAGATAAAAAGGCGCAGGACCGCGCAGATGACGCATCAAGCAATGTCTCCTATGAATTGGCGCAGGCCAAACAGCCGAATTTCAGGGACGTAGCAAAAAAATTTAATTTGCCTGTCAAGGAAAGCGGTTTTTTTGCAGCAGAAGAATCTATTCCAGGCATAGGCTTATCTTATGCAGTTTCATTCGAAGCCTTTAAGATGGAACTTGGACAGGTCAGCTCTCCGATAAAAGGCCAAAACGCCAGATATATCATAAAGCTTAAAGATAAAAAAGAACCTTACATCCCAACCCTTGAAGAAGCCAGGCCAAAAATTAAAGATATTATAATAAAAGAGGAAGCTAAAATACTTGCCATAAAAAAGGGGGAACAAATACTTTCGGATATAAAACAAAAAATTGACTCCGGTGAAAATTTTAAACAGGCATGCAGTGACTTAAAACTCGAAGTAAAAACAACGGGCCTTTTTTCAAAACAGGATTATATCCCAAACATAGGCAAATCTGATGAATTCGCAAATATTGCCTTTAGCCAAGATACCGGAAAACTGGCAGGTTTAGCAAAGGTCCCAGATGGAGCAGCTATAATTTTTATAACGGAAAGAACCGGGATAGACGAAGAAAAATACAAGACTGAAAAAGACGCTTTTAAAAATACGGTACTTGAAGAAAAACAAAACACTAGTTTTCAGGAATGGCTTAAAGATTTAAAACAAAAAGCGGATATAAAAGTTGCTATTACCGAAAAAGACCGGCAAGCCCCGCAGCAGCAAGCTTCACCGGCGTCGTTTCCCATGGATTTCTAATTATACGAAAAACACGTGGGGACACTTTGTTCTATGCAAGTAAACTTAAATAGTACAAAGTGTCCCCTCAAGTTTTATACAAACGTATTTATTTCATCTCTTAACCGATCTATAGTCTCCATTTCTTCCGGCTCAATATTACCTAAAAGCGGCTGCAGAAATGTTTTTGTTTCAGGACTAACAAACCACACGACCCTGTCAAATTTATCTTTATACTGATCTATTTCTTTAGCCACAGTTAACGATCTTTCTACTGGATCAACATAAATACATTTTATCTGTTCCGATATAAGTCCTTTCTCTAATATCAACCTATCTGCTTCTTCTCTGGCATTTTTATTATCAGTAATAATCAATATTGATTCGGCCCTGACTTCGCCTACGGCCCTTACTTCAGTTTGCCTAAGAATTCCCCAACTAACTAATTTTGCTATTGCCTTATCACCATCCAATTCTTCATAATCTTTGCCATCATAATATTCCATTGATAATTTTCTATTCCAATGATTTACCACGAAATCTATGCGGTCTTTAATAGGATCTCTACGGACAATATTAGATTCTCCTTTATCTACATTTGAAAACCGTCCACCTCCCCGGCTAATGTTTGGATGAGAATGCCCTTGAAACTGCATGTAATTAACATCCAATCCTCTTTGAAGGGCAACTGCTATTTCACTATGAAAGCCATCTCCGTAGTCAAAATTACGATAGCCAGTCCCAATCTGTACAATTAAAGCCAATTCGCCATTTGCAGCCCTATAAATAGACAGAGATCTTTCTGTAGCATTATTCACGATAGCAACAAATTCTTTATAGGATACCGGCAGTTTGATACAAAATATCTTCCTGTGGTTCTTACTATCATTCATTTGATCAAGCATTTTTTGGTCAAGAACCCTGGCATTCCGATAAATAGCCTCTGCAAATACCCTAGCCCCCATCGCATCTAAATCAAATCCTGTATCTAAATAATAGCTATTTTCAATGCTTTCTTCATAGACTATATCATGGATTTTTTTTATAGCTGTCTCGTCTGCGATATTCAAAAATCTCCTCACTAATGGCATTATAGCTTGAATTATTTGTTCTTCATTAACAGTTAGGGATATCTGTTTAGGCTGTGTTTTATCTCCCAAACCAAATTCTTGAAACTGATTTTTTGCGGTCTCTATGGGTAAAGTAGTTGCAAAATCGCGGAATTCAATCCTTATACGGCCATCCGGAATAATATCTGCAACTAATCCTGGACCATTACTCTGACTGGCCTTTTCATTTTTATATTCGACTCTTTGCCCTACATAAAAATCGCCTGTGCCCTTTGCTTTGGCTTGTGGTTCGCCTGCGGCTTGTGCAGCATTTTGGCCAACCATATCGCCCAAAAGTAAATGTATGCGCCAGGTTTCCCTGACAGCCGGGTATCTTGCCCAAATCTGCTGCGCTGATAACTCATCTGCATTGCGTATGCCGCGATATACTGCGCGCGCTTTTATAAAACTAGCCCTGTCAGTTTTGCCGGCAAAATATGTCCCAATGAGTATAAGCGACTGCGCAGGGTCATTTTTTGGATCAAATTTTTCATCCTGCGGCAACACACCCAATTCTTTAGCTCTGTTAAATTGATCCAAGGCTGTAATTTCCGTAAATTGGCCTATGCCTAAATAGCGATTAGGCCTTTTTGCAATCTCATCCGGGCTAATCTTTGTCTCCTGCAAGGCAACCGATAAGCCTAAAGTTATAGGTTCACCCAATTTATGATACGCCTCAAGCGCCTTATCCGCCTGCGCCTCTGTCAGGCTACACTCACTGCACAATGCAAGTAAAAGTTCTTTTCGCGTCATATAAAGTGTGCGGCCGGCTAAACGTTGAAATAAAACAGTTTTTATGCTGGGGTCTATTTCGATATTGCTTATTAATTCATCAGGAGTTCTATCTATTTTCATAACAATCGCGGGCGGCGTAGCCGGAGGCAATTGCTGAATAGGCCTTTCAGAAATACCCAAAGGAACAGCAACTATTGCAGCTGCTATAGCCAGGTTTCTCAAATTGCGCAATCCCGTTGCGTTAGCTTGGTTATCGCCTGCGGCTGCGGCAGCTGCCCCATAGTTACCCATATCTTCAAAACTAATAACATAACGTTTTTCTTCTCCATCTTTTCTGTGCCTGACAAATACCGAATCTTTCGTGACATTTATGATTTCTAAATTGGTTAATTTTTCTTCGGTAACACCATTTTTGACTATTTCTATGTTTACTTTATTTCCCAAAATACGATGCTTTTCAAAAAATCCATAGTTAAAAAATCTTAAAATCTCCTGAAAAAATGAAACTGTAACATCAAGCAGTTCTATTTCGTTGCTGCATTCATCAATTTCCCCGGAAAGCTTTTCAGCCCGCGCAATTAGAATCTTAAAAGTAACCATTTCAATATTGACTCTGTCAGGATTTGCTTCGGGAGATTTTGCTTCTTTTCGCAACTCTTTTATTTTTACTTTAAGCCTGGCTACAAAATCTTCTAACATTTTTTTAAAAACGGCTTTTTTATCCTGCAGTGTATCTTTACTTCCAAGTAAATTAACAAAAGATTCAACCACATCCGCAAATCCATTCTGGGCGATAACCTTTGCAAATTCGCCAAGTACGGCCCTTCCTTCAACAGTTGCTATAGCCAACGAAACAATAACAGCGTCAAGAAACTCTATTTTTACCAATCCTGCGCTGACTACAAGCCTTTCCAAACCTTCTTTCATTCTCTCATTGGCAGCATAAGTCTCAACCCTTTGGCCCGGGAAAAGCTCATTAATCAAATCTTTATAGGCCTGTTTCTTTTTACTGTTTTTTGGAAAAGCTATTTCCACTGCCTCAACAAACGCCTTACCTGTAGTTGTTAAATCTGATTCCCAGAAACCTGTGTAAAATCTAGATTTGGAATTTGCATGCCTGATTCTACTAAGAGTTTCCCGCAATCTCTTTTTCAAAACACTATCTTTAGGTTCAATACTTCGTGTCAAGGCATCTCTTAATATTTCATGGCCTTCCAAACCAGGTTTATTCATCCTTCTTGCTTCAAAAATCATAGATGCCGCGATAAGCAAACGAGTTACATCAGCTCTTCTCTGTTTATTACCAAGTGAACCGTCATCTAAAATAGCAAGTATGTTTTCTTTTAACTGCCGGCCTATAACCGAAGCGGCTGCCTCGCCTGCAGCGCCGGCAGTAGACAAATCGCCTAATATATTGCTGGATAGCAACTGTTTAAGGCCATCCCCTTTAACTTCTTCAATAGGGATAATTTTAATTTGTAACTCTTTACGCGGATGAACATAAACCCCTGTTTCATCAAAAATTTTTCTGCAGATTTCTGTTACAACATAATTATGAATTCTGGTTTCTGCTGCTATGCTTAATTGCGCATATAATGGCGTTTCATATTTTACTTTTATATCAATATCTGGAGGAACCGGCAACACCTCGATATTCTCCGGTGAATATCTGTCATATATTATTATCTTGTCCGCTTCTTCAAAAGTAATACTAGAAGGAAATATCCCTAGAGGGGGCGAATCAACATTTAAGAAACTCCCTGCTAAGCCCAATATTTCGATTTTAACCGACATTCCTTCAACCTCTGTCAATTGATCAACTGAATCAATAAACTGATTTATGGCACGCTGGTACATATCCAAAGCTAACATTTTTCCCCGTTGCGTAATGGCAACGCCGTATTGATCAAAATCCTGGGGATTTTCATTAAGTATGCGCAATCTTTTCGTCCTATTTTTTCCTAACGATAATTCTGTGCTGGCTAAAAGATCTCCTGCTTTCACGCGCATGCGATGCAATTTTTCTCCTTTTATTTGTTCATCTAATACTGTTTCAAATTTTAAATTTTCATACATAGTTATTGCACTAGTATTTTCAATATCAACATGAAGATACATATATTCATCAGGGCCATATATATTAATTGTGTTTTTAGCTAAATCATTAAGTAACCTTGTCCCGATACCTTGCCTTTGAAAAGCCTTTCCAACCACAAAATCATAAATATACACATCTAACAGTGTTTTACTATTCGGGTTTCTAAAAGGGCAAACAAAAATATAACCTACTGTTTTATTTGCAATTTGATAATATCGACTCAGCGATTGTTTACCATTTTCTGATTTATAGACTCCGTATTTTAAGAACGCTGTATAGTTTTCAACCGGCAAATGAGGCAAGGTAATTAGTGAACCATCGGCTTTTTCTACAGACTCGGCTTCTTTACTTAAAGGCATTATATTGTCATCCAAAAATTTTATTGTCTGTGAAGGTACATTATATACAGGCCAAATCCTGTCGTATTCATCAGTAATCCAGGATTCCTGCGGCACTAATTCTAAACCCTCGAATATTTTTATTTCACCTGCCGCGCTGGCATTTGCAATAGCTATGGCAGATTCTATTGCATCATATAATTTTCCGCAATACGGCAAAAGTTCATCAGGTATGGATTTTTCAAGGTCTGCTTCTGCAAATCGAGATTCTAAAGGTTTCTCGGCTTTTGGGATAGTCACATAATACCGATGCCCTTTTCTATGGTCCTTAGCATACTCACATGCAAAATTTGCCTTATCCGGAATTAGTCTCGCCCGCTGGCGCAATTTTACTTGATCATTACCGGAAATATGAACAACTCCGCATGCTACCGATGGCGTGAAATTTTCTACTATTTCTCCGCTTCTAAGCTGCGCACGATATGTAACCGGCTTGCCGTCAAAAAGCAAACCATTTTCTTCTCCGAACTTATTGTTGATATTTGCCAATCTATTATTGATTGCTTTTATTGCCTTTGTTATATCCTTGCTTCTTAAATTAGGAGGCCCCACTGCTACCCATTCATCGCCATTGCCTACGCGTACCACAATCATACCTAATTCAGCAAACACGCTTTTTATGATTTCCATACCCTTTACTTTTATTTTAGTCCCAACATCAATAGGCGCTTGTGACAGCAAATTAAAATCTCCGCTTACGAAAACCACGCCTTTCGTTCTATCCAAAAATGCGTTTATTAAAGTATTACTAACGCGCTCGCCCTGAAATACCCCATCCTCTGCAGTAATAGTTAACCGCATTTCTTCTTTAAGCAGATTTATTATTTCTGTCTCCAACTGCCTGCCTGCTTCACCTTGTTCAGCTAAAGCCTTATTTCTATCTATTGAGCCGGCCTCCAGCCTATCTTTCAAATTTCTTTTTTGCCTATTAAGATAGGTAAAATTAGGAATCCTTTTTGGAAATCCAAAATATTCAAATAATCGTTTATTAGCAGAATCTTTCTTTTTTTGTTTTATCCAACTATCCACCTTTGGTGTGTGCAAAAATACCCTTGTTGCATCTTGCGGCATAGCTTTAGAAAAAGCAGCGCCGTTGGTTATTCCATGCAAGCGCCGCCAATACCTGGGACCAAATTCATTAATTTTTAACTCATTAGGAAAATACTGGTTTTCTGCATATACAAGCAAATCACGAGGGTCATTCGCAGCTGCCTCTAAAAAACTTTTGCAATATTCTGCATCAATTTGCCCTTTTAAATCATATATTTGGCCTTCTAATCTTAAAGGGAGGCTTGCTGAATTAAGCTTAAATAAATCTAAAATTTCCTGTGCTTTTGATATATCAGCCTGTGTAATATTATCCTTGCTTTCTATATATCTTATAAAATTACTGACCGCTTCGTCTAAACGGTAACGATTCGCTGCATATAATGCATTAACAACGACATTTTTAGCTTTTTTGCGATATAGCTTTGTTTTTTTATAAGTTTTTGGCAAAGCGGTTAAATTGGAAATCCCCGCTATATAATTAAAAGCGCCCGGATAATCTTCGGCTCCAAGGCCGACTACTTGTCTTGCAGAGCTAACTGCATATGTTAACATATTATCCAAAAATTTTGTCAGTTTAGCATTAAAATCTTCGAGGTCAATTTTACTTGCAGCTGATTGCGTAAAAACAAAACTCCACCTGCCTCCATATGGGTTATAATATGTTGCGTAAAATTTTAATTCTTCTTCTGAAAAATTTTCTCTTAAAAATTTGGAAAGAAACTCATGGGCAGACTCAGCAAATGCATCTGTGCCTTTATCCACTGTAGCGTGCCCAAAAACACCGTTCAAACTGCTATAAGCAGTCGGCTGGGCAGTAACTATAACTATTTTTTCAGAAGCCATTAATTCACGCATAGCTAAATGCAAAGCTACTTTTTCCGTAACTACTGTATCTAAGCGCAAATGCCGCGTTAATAATCTGCCTGACTCATCAAGAAGTTCAATATATTTTTCAGGCGTCAGACCTACGGCTTTGGCTGCAGAGCTGATATTGGTAATACCAAAATCAGCGCTAATCGCTTTAGCAACATCTCTTGTTTGTTCAACATTAACCGGCCTAAGCTTACTTGCATAAGAATCCTGCCTTGTGCCAGCAGGCAAAGAAAAACCCACTTGAGTAACACAGAATGCCTGTATTACTAATAGGGCTAATATTCTTATTATTATGTTATTTTTATATTTAAACATTGTATTGGATCCCTGGCTTATTTGGCTATATTATAACATATCTAACTTTTTATATTTCTTAATTATTACATTTATATGCATATATTATCTATATTATAATGCTCTTACTATATATAACAATCAAAAAGTCCAAATATTCCCAACTTTTTAAAAGTATTTAATATCATATAGAATATTTATTTTCAATATGTTACATAAATAATCACTGATTATTACTATTTGTTATTATTGTTTTTTAAAAGGCGTGAGATTTCAGACATAAAATGGTTTACGTCTTTAAATTCTCTATAAACAGAGGCAAACCTGACATAGGCAACATCATCCAAATGCTGCAAAAGGCGCATTGCGGCTTCACCTATCTCCTTGGAAGGGATTTCCTTTTCAAATTTATTTTCAAGCGTCCTTTCAACCTCATCCACCAATTCCTGCATTTTTTCCATAGATACCGGACGCTTCTCACATGCCTTTATTATTCCTGCTAAAAGCTTATTTTTATCAAAGGGCTCTCTTCTTGAATCCTTTTTTACAACCATTATTGTAGATTTTTCTATATGCTCATAGGTTGTAAACCGCCTCTGGCATTTAAGGCATTCCCGCCTGCGCCTTATAATATCGCCGTCAGGATTTGACCTTGAATCAACTACCTTGTCTTCAATATTTCCGCAATAAGGGCATTTCATAGTTTTCTTACTTCAATGCCTGCCTGTTTTAAAAAATCTTTTGCCATTTCATCCGGATAATCGCCTGCTATAATAATCTCTGTTATGCCTGCATTAATAATCATCTTTGCGCAAATTATACACGGCTGGTTTGTAAGATATAAAATACTGCCTTTCAATGGAGTGCCATGAACTGCTGCCTGGATTATCGCATTCTGTTCGGCATGCAATGCCCTACAAAGTTCATGTCTCTGGCCAGAAGGAACATTTAATTTTTCACGCAAACATCCGATATCAAGGCAATGTTCTAATCCACTAGGCGCGCCATTATAGCCTGTTGCAAGAATTCTTTTATCTTTAACTATAACTGCCCCAACCTGCCTACGAAGACATGTCGAGCGTTTTGAAACAAGCTTCGCCATTTCCAAAAAATATTCATCCCATGATGGGCGACTTTTTACTTTTTCCTTTTTACTTTTGGCCTCTATCATTTCTTCATATCCTTGATTCTGCTTTTATATAACGGAAATTTTGCAATAAGGGCTGATACTTTTCTGCGTACTGCGGCAACCTTATTTTTATTATTTATATTCTTCAAAACCTCGTCTATTAGCGATGCTATGGCCTCTATCTCTCGCTCTTTCATGCCCCTTGTTGTAACCGCTGGCGTGCCTAAACGGATACCGCTTGTTACAAAAGGCGGCTGTTTATCATAAGGGATCAAATTTTTATTTACTGTAATCCTCGCCTCATCAAGCGTTGCTGCTGCATCACGCCCTGAAATGTTTTTATCAGACAAATCGACCAGCATCAGATGCGTATCTGTGCCGCCTGCAACAATTCTGTAGCCTTTCAAAGACAAAGAACTTGCCAATGTTTTTGCATTTTTTACAATCTGTTTCTGGTATTCTTTAAACTGCGGATCCAGCGCTTCTTTTAAAGCAACCGCCTTTGCAGCTATTACATGCATTAAAGGCCCGCCCTGGATACCTGGAAACATTATACTGTCTATTTTTTTTGCAAACTCTTCCCTGCACAACACCATTCCTCCGCGAGGCCCGCGTAATGTCTTATGGGTAGTCGTAGTAACTATATGCGCATAAGGTATGGGGCTTTGATGAAGTCCAGCTGCAACAAGCCCTGCTATATGAGCCATATCTACAAATAAATACGCACCTACTTCGTCACAGATTTTCCTGAATCTTGCAAAATCTATTGATCTGGGATAAGCAGAAGCGCCGGCTAAAATCATTTTCGGGCTGTGCTTTTTCGCTAGTTTTAAAATTTCCTCATAATCAAGCTGTTCATTTTTTCTGCTCACGCCATAAGGCATTATATTGTAAAACATGCCTGAAAAATTATGGGGGTGGCCATGTGTTAAATGCCCGCCGCAAGCTAAATCAAGCGCCATTACTGTATCGCCCGGTTTAAGCAATGCAAAATACACAGACATGTTTGCCTGCGACCCGGAATGCGGCTGAACATTTACATGCTCTGCGCCAAACAGCTCCTTTGCCCGCTTAACAGCAAGCTCTTCGGCAACATCTATATATTTGCATCCGCCGTACCATCTTTTATGCGGATAACCCTCGGCGTATTTATTTGTAAGCACTGAACCCTGCGCCTCAAGCACTGCCTCGCTGACAAAATTTTCGCTGGCTATCAATTCTAATGTTTCTTCTTCCCGTACTGTTTCGTCTTTTATAGCTCTGAAAATTTCAGGATCAACATTTTTTAACTGCCCCATGAAACACCTCTAGTTTTTCTATATTTTATTCATCTGTTTTACACGGCGCAAATGCCTGCCGCCTTCAAAATCTGTACTAATCCAAATCTCTACTATTTTTTTTGCCAAATCGAGTGAAATTTTATCTGCGCCCATGCATAGCACATTTGCATCGTTGTGCAATCTTGAAGATTTTGCGCCTGCAATATCCCAGCAAAGCGCTGCGCGCACACCCTTAACCTTGTTCGCTGACATTGACATGCCTATGCCGCTTTTGCATATCAATATCCCCCTGTCAAATTTTTTATTTGCAACAGCAGCTGCAACCTTCTTCGCATACAAAGGATAATCGCAGCTTTCTTCGCTATGCGTCCCCATATCTGCAACAGTTATTTTTTTAGAATCTAAAAATTTTATCAATTCCTGTTTCAGCAAAAAACCGCCATGATCAGAACCTATAGCTATTTTCATATTTACCTCAATTTAAATCCAACCTATTTCTTTTAACCGCTTAACCAAATTTTCTATACCCTCTTTTATTAATTCAAAAGATCTTTCATATACTTCCAGAGGCTTACCTATCGGATCAGGTACATCAGGTTCAATAATTTCTTGCGGGTCTTTCTCAAATTCCCTTAAAAGATGAATTTTTGATTTTGCCTCAGGCGCTATTTCTAAAATCCTATATTTATGATAACGCTCCATAACCAGTATCAAATCGGCACGCGCTATTAACTGTTTTAAAAGCGGGGAGCTTCTGTGATTTGTGACATCTATGCCTTCTTTTTGCAACACCTTTAATGTATTTTCAGTGGCGCGCATGCCGGGTGCTGCTCCAACCCCGGCAGACAATACCTCTATTTTGTCGTTGGACCCCAAATATTTTTTAAGTAATTCTGCAGCCATAACGCTTCGGCAGGAATTCCCGGTGCATACAAATAGAATTGTTCGCATATTAATACATGAACCCTAAGATTTAGTATTTATTTTGCCTATTACTTTTTCTATCGCCTTTTTAGTAACTGTGCCTTCTCTTAAAATCTTGGCTGGTCTTTTAGTTAAATCCAAAACCGTTGAAGAAATACCTATATTTGTCTTTCCGGAATCTATTATTATATCCACGAGGCCTTTTAAATCTTTAAAAGCCTGGCTGGCTGTAACTGCTGGTAATTCATTTTTAAAATTCGCGCTTGGGGCTACTATAGATGCCCTTGTTTCTTTAAGCAGCATAAATGCAACCGGATGAGACGGCATACGTACGCCTATATTCTTTTTAGTTTTAGTGCTCAAAACCAATGTTAAAGGCCCTGGCCAGAATTTTTTTATCAAACTGGCTGTCTGTTTATTAATTACACATTTTAATTTTTCCAGATCTTCCGAAGAGGCTATGTGAAAACTAAAAGGCGCGCCCGGCCTAGCCTTAAGACAGCGAAGCCTTGATATAGTTTTTCTATTCTTGGCATTAGCCCCTATGCCATACACTGTTTCTGTAGGAAAAACTACCAGCTTGCCTTTTTCTAAGGCGTCGGCAGCATATTTTATTTTTTTCGGATCAGGATTATTCGATTTTATCTTTATAACACGTGTCTTCATTTTAATTTAATATCCTTGATCTTCTTTGCCATTGATTTTTTATAATCGGACAATTTATTTTCTATATTTTTATCTGTCGTGCCCAAAATCGCCAGCGCAAATATTGCCGCATTTTTCGCGCCTGCCTTACCTATAGCCATTGAGGCAACCGGAATGCCGCCAGGCATCTGAACTGTTGATAAAAGTGAATCAAGCCCACCCAGATTTTTAGTTTCAATAGGCACACCTACTACAGGCAATGTTGTATGTGCAGCAATAACACCTGCCAATGCCGCTGCTCCGCCGGCGCCGGCAATAATAACCTTTATACCGTTTTTACGCGCACTTTCGGCATATTCAGCAACTTCTTTTGGTGTGCGATGCGCGGACAAAACCTTCATATCATATTCCACGCCAAATTCTTTTAATAAAACGGCAGCCTCATTCATTGTCTCTAAATCAGATTGGCTTCCCATTATTATAGCAATTTTTGCCATATACATACCCCCGCATTCTAATCGGCTTGCGTGCCTATAAATGAATCCTGTAAATTCTTTTCAAGCGCCCTGTGGCCTATATCTTTACGATAATGCATGCCTTCAAATTTTATTTTATCTACTGCCTTATATACATTATCTATTGCCTGGCGTATATCTCTACCTAAACTGACGACGTTTAAAATCCTGCCGCCATTGGTGACTGTCATAAGCCGCGAATCATGAGTTGCAAGTAAAGTCCCGGCGTGAAAAACATAAGTATCATTTGCGGCCTTCCATGCAACATCATCCAAGCCTTTAATCTCAAGGCCTTTTTTATAATCTCCCGGATAGCCGCCTGATGCCAAAACAACACATACAGAAGATTTATTTTTCCATTCTAATTTTATTTTATCAATATTGCCTTCAATACTGGCAAGGCACAAATCAACCAGGTCTGTTTCAAGGCGCGTAAGTATAACCTGGGTTTCCGGGTCGCCAAATCTAACATTAAATTCTAAAACCTTAGGGCCTTTTTCTGTAATCATAAGGCCCGCGTACAAAACACCTTTATAAAATTTCTTTTCCTTGGCTAATCCATTTACTAAAGGATAAATTATTTCTTTCATTACAATTTGATGCATATCTTTATTTACAACAGGCGCAGGCGAATAAGCACCCATGCCGCCTGTGTTTGGGCCCTTGTCATTGTCAAAAACCCTTTTATGATCCTGGCTTGACGCAAGAGGCGCAACATTTTTCCCGTCGCAAACAACTAAAAAAGACGCCTCTTCACCCTTTAGGCACTCTTCCACAATAAGCCTATCGCCAGCTGAGCCAAAAATACGCTTTACCATAATATCATTTATGGTATCTAGCGCTTCTTTTTTATTTTTACAAATTATTACACCTTTACCGGCTGCCAGGCCATCGGCCTTTATAACAACTGGGTAAGTTTTATATCCTGAAATATATTCTTTTGCAAGAGCGGCATCTGTGAAAACCTCAAAATCAGCAGTAGGGATGTTAAAGCGCTCCATGATTTCTTTTGCAAAAACCTTGCTTGATTCAAGCATTGCAAGCTCTTTTGAAGGCCCAAATATCTTCAGGCCTGCCTTTGTAAATTCATCAACTATCCCGTTAGCTAAAGGCGCTTCCGGCCCGACGATTGTAAGGCCAATTTTATTTTTCTTTGCAAAATCTAAAAGCGAATTAATGTCTTCCGGTTTTATGTTGACGCATTCCGCATCTTTTGCAATACCGCCGTTGCCTGGCGCTGCGTAAATCTTATCAACCTCAGGAGAGCTTTTTATCTTCCAGATAATTGTGTGTTCGCGGCCGCCTGAACCTATAACTAAAACCTTCATATTATCTCTACTCTTTTATTGCCTTTGGTCACTTCGCCTATAACCCAGGATTTTAAGCCATGTTTTGCTAAATCTGATATTATATTTTTTGCAGAAGAATCTGCCGTCACAAGAACCATGCCTATGCCCATATTAAGAGTACGGTACATATCTGTTTTCGGCACATTTCCCTTTTTCTGTATAATTTTAAAGATAGCTGGCACTGTCCATGTATCAGTATAAATTCTAATACCTAACCCATTGGGAATTATTCTTGGAATCTTATCGTAAAACGCCCCGCCTGTAACATGCGCAATGCCTTTTATCAATATGTCATTCTGAGGAGTCCCCGAAAGGGACGACGAAGAATCTAACGTTAGATTCTTCGGCCGCTTCGCGGCCTCAGAATGACATGACAACAAAGATAAGATCGGCTTAACATAAATACGTGTTGGCTTAAGCAATTCTTTGGCATACGTCTTAAGTTCTTGCCTTGAAAAAACTTTTCTTACCAAGGAAAACCCGTTTGAATGCAGGCCATTTGACTCTATGCCAATTAAGATGTCGCCTGATTTTATCTTTGAATTATCAACAATTTTTGATTTTTCAACAACGCCTGTGCAAAAACCGGCCAAATCGTATTCGCCCTTTTTATAAAATCCGGGCATCTCAGCGGTTTCTCCTCCAACCAATGAACATCCAGCCTGGCGGCATCCTTCTGTAATACCCTTTACCACGTCAACTAAAACACTCTTTTGGATATTCCCGGTTGCAATATAATCAAGAAAAAATAATGGCTCGGCGCCCACGCAAAGCACATCATTGACATTCATCCCAACTAAATCTATACCGACTGTATCATGTTTTCCAGCTAAAAAAGCGATCTTTAATTTTGTGCCCACTCCATCAGTCGAAGAAACCAGATACGGGTCTTTATATTTTTTTATGTCAAACTTAAACATACTGCCAAAACCGCCTATGCCCCTGGTTAAAGGTTTTATTGCTTCGACAAAACGGTTTGCCTTTTCTATGTCTACGCCTGATTTTTTATAGGTTATCTTTCGCATATTCAATCGCATTCTTAAAAATCTGAAGTCCATCCCCTTCGGTTTCCACTAACCGCTTCGGGTGCTGCTGCCACGACAAGTGCCTTTCAGGATGAGGCATTAAACCAAAAACTCTTCCTGTAGGATCACATATGCCTGCAATATTATCTACGGCGCCGTTTGGGTTAAAAGGATAACCCGCTAAATCACCCTTATTATCTGTATATTGTAACACAACCTGGCCGTTATTCCAAAGCTTTTGGAGGACATCTTTGTCTTTTGGAATAAATTTACCCTCTCCATGCGCAACCGGCAATTCTATTATTTCCGGCAGATCTTTCGTCCAAATACATTCTACTTTTGCCTTTTTACTTTTAACTTTTGACTTTTTTAGATAGACCCAGCGGTCTTCAAATTTAGCTGAGTCGTTTAATGTCAGGGTTGCCTGGATAGGTTCTGGGTTCTGGGTTTTGGGTTCTGTTATTGCCGGTAAAAAACCTGCTTTGACCAAAATCTGAAAACCATTACAAATCCCAATAATTAATTTGCCGTCATTTATAAATTTCAACAAATCTTTATTAAGTTTAAATCTTAATTCATTTGCCAATATCTTTCCGCTGGCTATATCATCGCCATAGGTAAAACCACCGGGCAATGCAAGGATTTGATAATTTTTTATCTTCTTTTTGCCCGCAACAAGTTCATTTATATGCACAAATTCTGCTGCACCACCTGCCAATTCAAAAGCAAAGGCAGTTTCCTTGTCGCAATTCGTCCCTGCTGTGCGCAATATTAATATTTTTGGTTTTTTGACTTTCATAATTTCACCTAAGCGAGCCGGTTTGTTCTAGTGATAGGCCGTTAAGGTTAACTGTGAGCGGCGAATTTAATTTTTTTCCAGCAAAAACGACTGGAAAAAAATTTGTTGAGCCGCGAACAGTTAACCTTAAAACGGCCAAACAGCGAGCAACCCGTGAACTACCATCTTAATGGTGCCTGCCACGCCTCTTTCAACTCATTTATACCAACATCTATTACGCAATGGCCGTCCAGGCCGCGCGCAATAAAATTTTTATCTTTTGTAACCTTGCCAATCAAAGAAAAAGATATTCCTTTCATTGCCTTCTCAAACTTTTTCTGATCTTCCTGGAAAACTTCAACAACAAATCTTGTATTTGATTCTGAAAATAAAATAATATCGTCTCTTTTTACTTTTTCCTTTTTACTTTTTACTTTGGAAAGGTCTATCTCCATGCCCAACCCGCCGCTAAACGCCATTTCAGCAAGGCTGACGCCTAGCCCGCCTTCTGAACAATCATGAGCTGCCCTTACCAACCCAAGCTCATTTGCTCCTGCCAATGTATCCATAATCTTTTTGCCCTGCCTGACATTTACCTTCGGAACATTGTTGCCTATCAATCCTTTATTTGCCAGGTAAACAGAACCTCCAAGCTCGTCATAAGTATTTCCTACTATATATATCAAATCTGTGGGATTTTTGGCATACATTGAAATCGCCTTTGCAGAATCATCCATAACTGCCATTGCAGAAATTAAAAGCGTGCCCGGGATAGCAACTGACTTGCCATGTACTGAATATTCATTATTCAAACTGTCTTTCCCGGAAATAAACGGGGTGCCATAACCCAACGCCGCATCATAACAACCATATGAACATCTAACTAAACCACCCAAGCGATCAGGCTTATCAGTATTTCCCCAGCAAAAATTATCAAGTATTGCTACCTGTTTTAAATTGCCGCCGCAGGAAACTACCTGCCTCAATGCCTCGTCTATACAAGAGGCAGCCATCCAGTAAGGATCAATAAGGCCGTACCTCGGATTAATACCGTTTGTTATTATAAGGGCTTTTTTAGAACCAAGCACCGGCTTTACTATACATCCGTCGCTTGGGCCGTCATTATTTATACCTACTAACGGTTTTAAAACACTTGAACCCTGCACTTCATGATCATATTGCCTGATAACCCATTCTTTGCTTGCAACATTTGGGTGTGATAAAATACTCTTTAAAGATTCAACGAGGTCTTTTGGGCATTTGAAATCCATGTCTTTATACTTCTTTGGAACCCAAACCGCTTTTCTTGTAAACCTGGGAACGCCATCATGCAAAAATTCCATATCCAGGTCGCATACAGGGTTATTCTTATAATAAAGCTTTAATCTTTTGTCTTTAGTAAACTCGCCTATATGCGTTGCCTCAACATTTTCCGATGAAAAAAGATCAAGCAATTCCTTCAAATTTTTCTTTGGCACAGATAAAACCATTCTCTCCTGCGCCTCTGATATCCAAACTTCCACATAAGAAAGACCTGCGTATTTCAGCGGTATATTTTCCAGATTTACCAAAGCGCCTGTTTCCTGGCCGAGCTCGCCGACAGCGCTGGACAAACCGCCTGCGCCGCAATCTGTTATGGCATTATATAATTTTTTATCCCTGGCCTTTAAGATACAATCTACTAATTTTTTTTCTGTAATCGGGTTACCTATCTGCACGGCGCCCGATGATATCGTCTCTGATTCGTGGGTTAACTCTCCGGAAGAAAATGTTGCGCCATGAATGCCATCTCTGCCTGTGCGGCCGCCAACAACAACAATCAATTCTCCGGGGCTTACTTTTTTAAACGATTTATCTTTCGGCATTATGCCCACGTTGCCGCAATAAACAAGCGGATTGCCTATGTAACCTTCATCAAATAAAACCGCGCCATTGGCTGTTGGTATGCCCATTCTGTTTCCATAATCACGCACGCCTGAAACCACGCCCTTTGCAACGCGTTTAGGATGTAAGGTGCCTTTTGGGATATCTTTAACCGGGTAATCAGGCGGCCCAAAACAAAATACATCTGTATTTAAAATAGGTTTTGCGCCCAGGCCTGTGCCTAAAGGATCTCTTATTACCCCTCCTATGCCGGTTCCTGCGCCGCCATAAGGCTCAAGGGCAGAAGGGTGATTATGTGTCTCTACCTTAAAACAGACATTATTATCCTCGTCGAATTTTATAATTCCGGAGTTATCCTTAAACACCGACACGCACCACGATTTATTAAGTTTTTTTGTGACCTTCATTATCGTAGCCTTGAGAAGATTATCTATTTTTTTACTTTTTACTTTTGACTTTTTACTTTTGACTTCTTTATATTCTATCTTTCCCCTGAATGTCTTATGAACGCAATGCTCGGACCACGTCTGTGCCAAGGTCTCAAGTTCAATATCGATAGGATCCTTGCCCTGTGATTTAAAATAATCTTTTATTGCTCGCATCTCATTAATATTTAAAAACAGTTGGCCGTCCTTGCTTATTTGGAGCAATTCCTTATCATCGGCATCCAACACATTGATTTTTTTTAATTTGAATTTGTACTCGGGTTGATCAGGGAATGGATTTTCATTTTTGGCTACGATATGCTGTATGACTTTGTTCATTAAAATCTTTTCACAAAAACTGAGCAGCTTTACTTCATCTATGCTGCCTATAATTTTATATATCTTTGAGGTTTTTACTGAAACTGGCGCTTTAATCCCAAGGTCTAAAATAGCCTTTTTTAAACTCTCCTCCCACGGATCCATAACGCCCGCATTATAGGCTATTTCAATAAATCTGTCATCCTGAGCCCCAAAGGGGCGAAGGATCTCTTTTTTAGATTCTTCGCTTCGCTCAGAATGACAAGTCTGGATGGCAAAACTTTGTGTAATCGGATCAGTTAAAATGTCTCTACATATTTTTTCAACAACATCAACACTCAGGGTACCTTTAATATAGTACGCCTGTTCGAAATTTATACCCTTGATGCCTGTTACGCCTAGATCAACAAAATCTTTTTTAGCGCCGGCGCCAATAGC
>Ga0172373_10004072_pt1 | contig 20811 bp, 18 predicted proteins | sample Lak10m_2_FD_114546 | JGI IMG/M metagenome (GOLD analysis project Ga0172373, IMG submission 114546) | Freshwater microbial communities from Kabuno Bay, South-Kivu, Congo - kab_092012_10m | ecosystem: Environmental > Aquatic > Freshwater > Lake | place: Democratic Republic of the Congo...
CTCTGTCCTGTTCCAGATACGGGGGCCTGCCGATAAAAAACGTAGACCATTGTAACGCAGCTTTTTCGGGGATATTGTACGAAAGGGACAGGAGGCAGGAGCTAGGAGTCAATTGCAAATTGTCCATTGCAAATCGTCCATTGCAAATCGTCAATCGTACTTTCCCCTTTCGCCTTACGCCTTTTTCCTCACAAAACAAAAGCCCATCCCGACCCCGATAGCTATCGGGACGGAACAGGCTCTTGAACAGAAGGTAGGAAGGGCTACGACACCACTACGGTAGATACCATGCTGAAGGTGCTGCTGAGCCCCGGGTCGGTGGTGTTCACCCACTGTGCATACACATGCAATACCTTGCCAATATTGCTAAGCCCCAGCTGCTTTGTGAAATTGGCCTTGGTGCTGAAGTAGTGTTCAAAACCATCGGTGGGTATGCCATTGAGCTCATCAGAGGTTTTGGCATCGGTGTCGGGCGCTCCATCCTGTGGTTGGTTGGCCGGTGGTGGCACCGGAACAGGCGGTGCAGGTACCGCAGCATTGATGGGCAGAAAACGGTAGTATACGTTGACGCCATTGCTTTCGGGATGCCGCCCCGTGCGCTTGTTAGACGCCTCTACCTTGAACATGAACTTCACCTCGCCACCACCCATGGGCACCAGCTTCACAATGGGTGAAGTGGTGATCTTCGTACGCTTGGAAGGCGGGTTCAGTCCGCGCGGATTGAGCCCAAGGGCCTTGCGTTGGTCAATGGGAATGACCACGTTATTGGTGAGAAAACTCTGGCAGAAGCTGCGTAGAAAGGCGTCATAGCTTTTTCGGAACGCATTGTAGGCCAACATCTGCTGGCGGGTTCGGGTCTCCTCATTGACAATGGGCGCATAAACGAGCCCAAAGGCCACACTGCGGGTACTGAGGTCGGTGGCTATGATGGCCGGAATGTTCCAAGCAGGGGCATTGGCCGAAACCTGCGTGCTGAGGTTTGCTTGGAAGGTATTGAATTGAGAGGCATTGCCGGGTATGTAATCTTTAGAACTTGACATGATGTTTACTTTTTTGAATGTTGAACTATGGAATGGATCGTATCTGTTTTTGGGGCGCCATGCATGCATGTGGCCCATGGCCATGGTGGTGCCCTGCAACCGCACTTTATGTATTCAACCCTGGGGCTGCTCTGCGTGGCGCGGTTGCTTGCAGCACGGGGGTTACAGATTCGGGTGGTGTTTCTGACAATTTCAAGTGGCTTCAACAGGTATTTCCGAAGCCGTACCATGCATTCCATGCAGCGCTTAAGGAATATCTGGCGCTGTTTCGGTGGATCCTGTAGCCGGGCCGGATATTGCTCTGCCGCACATGGATATGGCCCTGCGGGACAGGGGTATTGCTGTGCCGCGCAGCGGTATAGCACTGGCGCAGATGGATGTATCTGTGCGGAGTAGTGCTTTATCTGTGGCGAGCGGCCGATCATGTTTGCTGCAACTTGGAGTAGGTATGGGCCCAAAGGCGTTACTCAAAGTTGGCGGCCTGCATTGGTTGCTGCAACAGATAATGGACGTAGCGGCCTACTGAGTTGACGGGGCGTCCGTTTCATTAAACGAATCGCCCTTTTTTGTAAACGGAATGATCAGTTGCCTGCTCAGAAGCTCCTTTACTTTTTTCCATTTTTCCTTTGGAATTCGGAATGTTTCGCCCGAATCGATGGTAACGGTGCGGCCAGCACCATGGCGTATCACCTTACTTCGGTTGACAATGATGCTCCTGTGCAGTTCCACGAATCCATGTTTGAGAATGTGCTTGAACTTGCCGATGTTGCCCGATTGCAGACTGCTTTTCTTTTCGCCTTTGTCATCTACATAATGAACAAAGGTGTAATTGCGGTCGGCCTTCAAATAGCGGATGCTCTTTAGCGGAAGATGCTCGCAAGTGCTATCATCCCGTAACAGAAACCAGATGTTTTCCATGTTCCCTTGCGTTAGTAAATTATAACACTAAGTTATTCATTTGGCCGAAAGAACTCCGAGATTGAGGTTTGATTGTTGGAGATTGGTGACAGGGCATGTGCAATGACAATTTGCAATTGGCTACTGTCTACTGGCTCCTATCTCCTCATTACTGTCTCTTTTTATCAAGTTCCTTTTTTTTTGCAAGCCCAAACAATCCTTATCATCATGCCTGAATCCGTAAGCATCCGTCTGTAACACCCCATGCAGCATTATGGCATCTTCAACATTTTCAAGTAAGCTCAATACATACTTCAAAGAGGATTACAGCCTATTTCAGCAGGTGGTTTACTTTCTCGGTGTTATGGGCTTTATCGGCCACTTGCTGTTCTATTTCGTGCTGCAAGAGGTATTCGGCATGTGGGAGTGGTTTCCGGCCAGAGCCATGGCCGCGCTGCTTTATCTGTCGTTGCTGTTGTTGCCGCGCACCGGCCAACTACAACGCTGGCAGGTATTGTATGTTGAGGGCATGTTGGCGCTCACCCTTCCGTTGCTGTTCAACGTGTATGCGTTTCAGAATGAGTTCAGCACCTATTGGTCAACCGGTATATTGTGGGCTGCCATTCTCTACGGACTGCTTGCCAATCCTGCCCGTTCCATGTTGCTTTACCCCATTTGTGTGGTAGGGGCCGTGTTGGTGGTGAAATATATCGTTGGCCGAACTGTATTACCCGAAGAACTTTCGAAGTACATGCAACTCAACTTCATGTCGTATTTCCTCATGTTCCTTATAAGTGTATTTCAGAGCATAATCAACAATGCCTACCATATCATTGAAGCGGAACGTCACCGTTCAGATAATCTGTTGGAGAACATTCTGCCCAAGCCGATAGTGTCTCGCCTGAAAGCCGATAAGGCGGTGATTGCCGATCATTTTCCAAGCGCCAGCATCATCTTCATCGACATACAGAATTTTACCAGCTATTCCTCTACGGTAGGTGCCGAAAAAGAGGTGTGGATGCTGAACGATGTATTCTCCAGATTGGATGCGGTATTGATGAAACACGGACTGGAAAAGATAAAGACCATTGGCGATTGCTACATGGCAGCAGCAGGACTGCCAGAACCCAATGCCGACCATGCACTGAATGCCGCCTCATTTGCAAAAGAGGCCATGCAAGCCCTTCGGAACTACCGTACAGCCGATGGCGAACCCATGCATTTCAGATGCGGAATAGACTGTGGCCCTGTGGTAGCAGGGGTTATCGGTGAGTTCAAATTCATATACGATGTGTGGGGCGATGCCGTGAACACGGCTGCACGAATGGAAAGCCATGGCACTACCGATCGGATTCAGGTTACAGACCGCTTCCGAAGCGAGGTTCTGGCCCGGATGGCTGCCAACGACCAGCGTAGAAACATGGACCTGAAATTTGAAGAACGCGGTGAGATACATGTGAAAGGCAAAGGCACCGTAATGACCTACTTCCTCCATTGCTAAGCTGAAAGCTAAATGCTGCAAGCCGCAAGCTAGTAGTCACCACTTAGGAATTAGGAGACAGAAGGCAAGTGAACAGGGACAAGGGACAAAAGCCACCCACCACCAGCCACCAGCCTGCGGCAATTAAGAATGAGTAATTAAATATTTGGAGTTGAAAGGTGTTTGTGTCACCAACCACAGGTAAAAGCCCTCCTAACTCCTGTCTCCTCACTACTGCACAATGGCCTTCAAGCCCCGCAGTCCCATGTCAACGGGTATTTCGCCCGAGTCGTATTGTTGGTTGCCGTTGGTGTCGGTCCATTCAAAGCTCATGTTGGTAGAGAAGGAGAGGGCCACTTCTATGTTCTCGGTCTCGTTTCCGGTAATGGTGAGCGGGGTTTCGAAGGGTCCGGTCACCAAGCAGCTTCCGGGAGGGATGGGACTGTTGGAAAGCGGATTGACAACGGTGGTAAAACCGGCAGGTACCTGTCCGGCCAAGAAGTAACTCTGACCGAACACGGTGGATTCAAACCCCCAGTAACCCTGAAGTTTGTTGGCATTGACCACCACATGCTTTGTGTTCACATCATACGAAGTGATGTACGTATTGAAGCCGATGAAGGAGGCGAGCGTTCCGGTAAGGTCTGTGAGGCCGTTGGCGTTGTAAACAATGTCAAAGTCCTGATACGTGACCGATACGCGGATGTACTGATAGGTTCCAGCAGCAATGGAGCTCAGCGGAACGGAAAGAAAAACCTCGTTCTCGCCCACAACCACTGCCTTGTCGAAATCGATGGCACGGCTTCCGCCCGCGTAGGTTTCAGGGCCTTCATACACGATCTCGCCTGTGCCCAAAGCCGTCCACTCGGTCGGTATCATCTCTACATAGTGCCCCGACATCTTATTGAAAGAAGGCGACTGCGCCCAGTTTCCGGCAGGAACTGTGGATGGATTGCCGAAAGCGTTCAATCGCGCTTGCGTTGGGTCGAATTTGAACTTGAAAACAAGCTGTGGCCCGAAGATGCAGCTGCCATCGTCCTCTGTAGCATCGGCATCGTAGTTATCGGCAGTTGCATCGGTGCAGCCTTCTTTCTGCGAAGTGTTGCAGGCACTGAATGATGCGATAACGGTAGCTGTAGCAAGTAGGAATAGGGCGTGTTTCATGGTAGAGAGTTTCAGTTACAAAAGTAATTCTGGCCTATTTACCGACATCATTGCCACATCGGTTTGTACAACTAATTTGGAAACTGCTTTCTTTGAGGGAAATAAATCATCATGGAATTCAGCGTCATCGATCTCATCACGTTTTTCGGTTTCATTTTGCTTGTACTTGGCGTTTCGTTGTGGGCAGGCAGAAAGGAAGATACGTCAGAAGATTATTTCCTTGCGGGAAGGGGACTGACGTGGTGGATGATCGGCCTTTCGCTTATCGCTTCCAACATCAGTACCGAACATTTCGTGGGAATGGCAGGGCAGGGGTTCATGGCCGACATAGGCATGGCCATTGCCAGTTATGAATGGATCGCGGCCTTGGCGTTGATCCTTGTGGCGCTGTTCCTACTTCCTCGTTTTTTGAGATCAGGCATTTACACCATTCCAGAGTTCCTGGAATATCGGTACAACAAATGGCCAAGGCTTATTATGGGATTTGGTCTGCTGTTCATGTATGCAGGCGTCACCATGGCCACAGTGCTGTATGCCGGTGCTTTGGCCGTCAACACCATCTTCGGCATCGATATGGAAATCGGTGTATGGGTCATAGCAGGCATTGCCGGTCTGTACACGGTTTATGGCGGATTGAAGGCGGTTGTTTGGTCAGATGTGTTGCAGGGTGTGGCGCTTCTGGCAGGAGGTATTATCGTTACAGTATTGGCGATGGATGCTGTTGGCGGTTGGGGCAGCTTTGTCGAACTGTCATCTGGTCGATTACATACCATTCTGCCTGCCGACCATCCTGAATTGCCTTGGACAGCAGTGCTTATCGGTGGTATGTGGCTTCCTAATATTTTCTATTGGGGTTTGAACCAGTTCATCACGCAACGAACGTTGGCGGCAAAGAGTCTGGCAGAAGGGCAGAAGGGCGTGCTTTTCGCGGCTTCCATCAAATTGATCATGCCGATGATCGTTGTGTTTCCAGGGATCATAGCTTTTGAACTGTATGCCGATCAGATTTCGAATGCTGACCTCGCATATCCGACCCTACTCAAGAATCTATTGCCTACAGGGCTCATCGGCATCATGTTCGCAGCCTTGTTCGGTGCAACCATGAGTACGCTCGATTCGCTGCTCAATTCAGCGGCCACCATTTTCACCATGGATTTTTACAAACCCTTTGCACGGCCAAACGAAACATCGGCACATTACATCAAGGTAGGGCGCGTAGCAACGTTGGTTTTCGTGCTTTTGGCAGGTTTCAGTACGCGTTTCGTGGCCGATTTTGGTGAAGGTCTTTACAAGTTCATACAGGTTTGGTGGGGATGCATCCAACCTGGTATTGTTGCGGCATTCGTGCTCGGTTTCTTCAGTAAGCGAACCTCTTGGCAGGCGGCTGTTACGGGAATGTTGGTCAATATTCCGCTTTATCTGTTCCTGTTGGACCGCTTTCCGCACATTGCATTCCTGCATCACATGGCCATATGTTTTGTGGTTTGTGTGCTGGTTATGGTGGGCGTTTCTGCCATCAAGCCAGAAACCAGAGAAATAACGTATCCAGTAAATGAAGGCTACGACATGCGACCCAGTAAAACCGTTCTGGTTTGGAGTGCGTTGATTTTCGTTTGTACCGTTGCACTTTACTGGTTCTTCCGTTAATTGCGAACCAATTCATGCTTCAGCAGTTACTACAGCGCTTCAGTGCCTTTTCAGACGTTAAGAAGCAACTGATCAAATTCACGTTGATCGGAGTGCTTGCCGTTCTGGTCGACCTTGTGTGCTATTACCTGCTGCTCAACATACTTCCTGAAGAACTCTTTGACCGTGTTCCCAACGAGTCTGTGGCGAAGTTCTTTTCGTTTCTGTGCGGTATGAGCGTCACTTACACCTTCAATAAATTATGGACTTGGAAAAAGCGCGACAGTTCTAATTTGCGAATGGCCAAATTCACGTCACTTTACGGCTTCTCGTTAGGAATGAACGTTGCTTCCAACTCGTTCTTCCTGTTCGTATTGCACGAATACTCCAATGTTGTTGACCTTCCTTACAAGTACTTCATAGCTTTTGTGGGTGCCACAGGATTGAGCGCTTGTATCAACTTCCTCGGGCAGAAATTCTGGGTTTTTAAGGAAGTAGAACATAAGTGAATTCAGTTCACTGTTCTACTCCAAGCTGATAGTGGTATTTGTCCACATCCGCTGATGGAATCCAATCCTCGTACTTCATCTTCTCATCCAAATTCACAGGATTTCCAAGATAATCCAACCGCTTGGCAGGCCAAATGCAAGTTTTCCAGAGGTAGGGCAGCAGTCTTTTCTGATTTAGGTTCGGGTGTAGGTTTGGAGCGATCTCCTTATCGTGGTATTCGGGTAAGAGGCTCCAATGCAAATATGGGTTGTTGTGGTGCGCCCCATGGAACCCATTGTTGAACGCAATGAAATTCAGGAACTTGCCGGTAAAATTGCGCGAATGGTTGTACGGATGGTTCTCATCGCACCCATCGTGTTGCCAATAGTTGGTGCCTACAATTCCCCAAGCGGCATAGAGGTGAGGCAGCCAAATGAGCAGCAGCGCATATTCCCAGTTGTAGATGGTAATGGCGATCTTGAAACCGATGACCAACACCATTTCCATCACATACTGCGCAAACCACTTGGGGCGCTCATTCATCATGCGTTTGGCAAATTCGTTCTCATCCTTCATGATGCCCGGTGCATTCTGAAAGAAGATCATGAACTGATTGAGGAAGTTCCATTTGTAGTGCATCTGCGTGCTGCGAATGCGGTCCATTGCCTTCTGCGTATGCTGGTGGTGACTGAAGTTATGCCCTGAAACGTAAGCACTTACCGAATGGCCATACGTGAACGAAAGCACCACTTGAAAAACCTTGTTCAGCCATCGACTTTTGAAGATCGGATGATGGATCGTATTGTGAACGATGACCGCACACATGAACGAAAGCACACACAATGAGGCAATGATCGGCAAACGCAAATACCATTCCTCTGGAAAATACATCCAACCAAGAATTGTCACCGAGAAATAGAGTGCAACAACGGCAAGCGTTCGGATGTCTGCTTTGTATTCGAGCATGGGGCAAACTTAGCAATATCGGTTAGAGCAATGGCCGAGAGACCCCCTTACCTCGTAATAATGATACTGCGGCTGTACTGACGGTTATTGGCGGTGATACGGTAAACGTATTGGCCGCTGGCCATGCCCAAATTGGCCGCATTCACCGGCACACGATACGTTCCAGCAGTGCGATAACCGGCATTCAATTGTGTGACCTGCTGCCCCATGATGTTGTAGAGGTGAACCGTAACGTTGGCACTTGTCAGTAGCGCATATTCTATTACAACCGTACCATCGGGCATGTAAAGTGCCTGATGCTTAAGGCCTTGAGGCTCTTTATCTGCAACAGAACTTACACACTCGAATCCGAGTTCCAAGCGGTCGTAGTTCACATCAAGCAGCGTTTCGTTTACAACTTCGTTAGGAATGCACAGCCAATGTTCGAGAACCGTGGCGTACAGTTGACGGTAATCCGTTTCAAAGAGCATGTTGCCTGCATAGTCCAAGTTGCTGAGCGATGGATGATCACCTATGAACCCATTGCCATTGAGTGCGGGGCCAAAGAACATGCTGGGTGCAGCTGCCCCGTGGTCTGTTCCATTCGAGGCGTTCTGCTCAACCCTTCGCCCGAACTCAGAAATGGTCATTCCAAGTACATCGTTCTCTCTTCCAGATGCAGCAAGGTCCTGAAAGAAAGTAGTGACACCATCTGCAAGGTCCGTAAGTAGTGTCTGATGAGCATCGGGCTGTTCGGCATGTGTATCGAAACCATCGAGCGTTACCAGATATACTTTGGTGCCCAATCCACCTTTTATCAACCGCGCTATCAACGCCAATTGATTCGACAATGGCGAATTGGGATAGGAGACGGAATTGGTCGCTCCGTTATACGCTTCGTGAATGACACCTGCGTACGTGTAAGTGCTGTTCGTAATGGCTCGTAGGAAACCCAACTGTTCTCCATACAGGCATTCAGGAAGGTTCACCACGTCATGCAGCCAACCATTCTGCGCCAACTGATAAAGCTGATTCGGGTCGGCAACAGAAAATGCATAATCGGTGTTGTCGGAGCCTCTGAACATGAGGTTTCCAACACTACCGATCTGGATGGCCAAAGGCTCTGCCGGTGGATTGTTCAAGTAATCGGAATACTGCTCTTCGTAGTATCTTCCGAGGAAACCCGAACTCAGCACTTCGTCCTCATCGGTTCCAGTTGCCCAAATATCAGATGAACGGAAATGTGAAAGACTTTGGTCTGTATAGCCAACGCCATGCACCACTTTCATCTTGCCATCATTCCAAAATGCTTCAAGGCTGTCCATGTAATTGGGCATGGCAAATTCAGAATTGAGGCTGAACGTGTCCGATTGATTGATTCTGACGGATGTCCTGTAACTGGCATATGTTGAATAGTCGTAAATGGGAATGATGGTGTTCAGACCGTCATTACCACCTTTCAAACGGATGAATACCAGAACACGGTCTGAACTTGCAGCAGCCAATGCACGTGTCAACGGGCTGAGTGCGGTTGCTCCAACACGCATTCCACCAAGCATGAGCGAGCCACCAACTCCAAGCCCCAAGGTTTTGAAAAACGACCGTCTGTCCCAGTTGGCATGTTCGCGGGCATGCTCATCCTGTTTTTCCACTTGTTTGTAAGGCATGTTGAACAGAAGCCCTTTCGTGTGATGATGTCCACTCATAATGTTCGTTTCTCAGGTAAGTTGGAATTCAGGAAGGCGAGAGATGTGTCCCAACAGGAGATAAACCTGATAATGGGCGTATTGGGCATTCAGATCCCAAAGATTGAGGGTGTAGTAGTTGGCCGGATAGACATCGCGGAAAACGGTTGCCGCCTGTTCGTATTCTGCCGCAGTTTGAAGACCTCGGGGAACAAAATGGTCAACGATCTTCTGCGTTACAAGGTCAGGGTCGCTGGTAATGCCACCTACAAGGTCAATGGCAAGGTTTCGGAACTGTTCCTGATCCTGTGAGTACGAATACTGTAGGAAATAATCAATGATGAGCCAACGGCCAGTAATGGTGCTGGTGTTCACCCATTCATGGTTTCCCTGCCATCCGGCAACGTCAACCGGGTTGAAGATCTCCTGACCAAGCAAACCGCCATAATACTGAGTTCCGTTGATAACAGTAGCATCGTAACCGAACCCACTTTCAATGATGAATCCGACCATCATTTCCATTGGACTTTTGATGTTCACCCCAATGATGTCATCATCGAAGAAATGCTCGCTTTTGAATAGCTGTTTCAGCACAGGGGCAATTTCGTAGCCACTGCTTAAGAATGTGGAAACCATTCCATCAATGATGGTCTGGTCGGGCGTTGGACTGACGAAGAACGTGTAGAGTTTGGTACAAATGTGTTGAGCTACCTGTGAATCGCGCTGCGCGAAGAGAATATCGATCACATCATCGTAGCCCCAATCTCCAGTCTGCCCGAATATGGTTTTATTCTGATGCGAATGACTGGCATCATTGAAAGTGATGGGAGCACAGAACTGCGTGAAACCGTTCCAACCGGTAAGAGCCTTGGCCGTTTCAACAATATCTGTTTGTGTGTAACCATTGTTCAACCCAAGTGTGAACAGTTCATATAGTTCGCGCGCATAGTTCTCGTTGGGCGAAACGGACGTGTTCTCGTACGAATTGAGATAGACTATCATGGCGTTGTTGATGCCCGCAGCATGCACGAAGTCTTTGAAATTGCCAAGTCCATTCACTTGCAGCAGGTTGTAATACTGATACATGTATGACGGGCACTGATACACATCGAGTTCTGTTACGAAATGGTTGCTCCAGAAGAGTGTCATCTTGTCGCGCAATCCATTGTTCAACATGTCTATAATGAACTGTGCGTACCATTCCAGCACTTGTTCAGGTCCTTGGGTGCCAATGTTGCTGTAATCGGTCACGTCCCAGTTTCCCCATGCTGGTGCAGCCGTAGGAGGAAGCGCAATCGCTTGATCAACCAGCACATCGACCAAAGTCTGTGGATTCATGGCCAATGCTGCCGTCATGGTGTTCAGGTCGGTGCCGAAACCCATTCTCCGGTAAAGGTGTTTCACACGTCTTTCGTCCCAAGGTTTGGCCGTGCTAGGCATGTAAACCTCAATGCCGTCCAGTTCGCATGCAGGTGGTGGAGCAATCATATTGATGTAAACTTATTTCAGTGTAATGTTAGCGATTACCATATTTGAAATCTTGACCAATGTCATCAGAAGAATAACAAGACCAGAGAGTTTAACGAAGGTTTAATCAGACGCCTACAGCATTAACTTTGCGGCACAGATCAACGAGATGGAAGCAACTGCCAAACCAACCCAGTTCAGAAACTACAACGAAGGCGAAACCATTGCCACCGTACGTGAGAACTATCGAAAGATGCGCACGAACCAAACCGTGGCGTACGTTCAACACATGCAGAAAAAGTATCTGACCTTCGACAAGCCGATGCACGTTTGGGATGCGATGGAAAAGCTGAATGTGTTTGTGGATCTCAGTGATCCCGACATGAATCTTCCAAATCTGCATCATCTCGTTCAAACGGCAGAGGGAATTCGGGCTGACGGTAGACCGGATTGGATGCAATTGGTGGGGTTGATACACGACCTTGGGAAATGCATGTTCCTGTGGGGTGAGGATGAGGACGGAACCAGCATGAAGGAGCAGTGGGGATTGGTCGGGGATATCTTCCTTGTGGGCTGTAAATTTCCACAGACGTTGGTCTATCCTGAGTTCAACGATGCCAATCCCGATATGCAGGATCCTCGCTACAACACCGACCTTGGTATGTATTCCAAAGGATATGGATTGGACAATGCGCTGAAAGCTTGGGGGCATGACGAGTACCTGTTCCAAGTACTTTCGAACCACAAGGAAAACCGAATTCCGAAGGAAGGAATGATCATGGTGCGTTACCACAGTTTCTATCCATGGCACTCGGGCGGTTCATACATGGATATCATGGCAGAAGATGAAAAGCCTTACTTGGATTGGGTGCGCGATTTCAATCAGTATGACCTTTATACCAAGCGTCCGCAGACGTACGAACTGAATGACATAAAGGACTATTACCTGCCGATCATTGAGAAGTATCTGGGTAAAGAGCCTGTTTATTGGTGATGTGACGGCTTAGTGCCCACACTCGAAATCCGTAAGACTGAGGTTGGCAAGCAGTAACCCTTTCGGGTCGCCAATGTCGTAGCGTTCGCCTTCCAATTTTACGCCATTCATACCTTCTGCAACCAACAGTTGCTGCATGGCATCGGTAAGTTGTATTTCATTGTTCTTGCCACGCGGTGTTGTTTCCAAATGCTTGAAAATAGAAGGCGAAAAAACGTAGCGGGCACAGAAGGCCAAGTTTGAATCAGTTTGGGAAGGGTCGGGTTTTTCCACCAATTTCTTGCCCTGAAATATGCCATCTTCGAATTCGGTTCCTTCAAAAATGCCATATTTGGAAACCATGCATTCGTCCACGGCTTGCACACCAACAACCGAACGACAGTATGTTTCAAAAGCTCTTACCAATTGAGATGTAAACGCAGAACAATCATCCGTTTGAATGATGCTATCACCAAGCAGAACCGCAAAAGGCTCGTTGCCAACTGCCTGTTTGGCGCAAAGCACAGCATGACCCAAGCCCAATTGTTCCTCTTGGTAAACGACCGTTATTTTGGCCATATTCCAAATGCCTTCCAGCATTTCCAATGAATCGAGGTCGTTTTTGGCAGCCAACTGCTGGGCTAACCGGTCATTCCGTTTAAAGTAATCGGCCACCGATTCCTTGCCTTTGCTCAAAACCAGTATCACTTCTTCAATTCCTGCATGCACGGCTTCGGCAACCACATGCTCGATGACGGGTCGTCCGCAAACAGGTAACAGCTCCTTGGGTACAACGGATGTGATAGGTAACATTCGGGTTCCGAAACCCGCAGCCGGTATCACCGCCTTTTTTACGCTCATGGGCTGTAAACGATCTGAGGTAGGATGATGTTCATTCCGTTCTTCATCATTGTGGTTTTTAGCTTCTGCAGAACGGAATCATTCATATACATACCGATGATGGCGCCACCCGAACCGCAGAACTTGGCACTCGCGCCAATGCTCCTTGCCAACTCTATCAATTGTACCTGTTGAGGATGCAGTTTGCAGATGTCGTTGCGCAGGTCAAAATTGGCGTTAATGCAACGGTTCATTCTTTCAATGTCGCCCTCGTTCAATGCCTGCTTGAACTCAAGTGTCAGTGCTTTCCAACTTTCCACGGCTTCAAGCACTTTGGTTTCCCCTGCCTTGAAACGCGCTTGAAGGTCGGAATGCGTCTTTTCCGAACCCTCTGCAAGTTTGTCGGAGAAGGCGATGTAAAGGTTCTTGAGCGGGCGGTTCAACTTTTCGTAAAAGCCATGCGGATTGGTGTTGAAGTGGCTTGCGTCAAAATCCATGAATACGGGGTGATTGTATGCTTGTGCAACTCGGTCCTGCAATCCGGCAGGAATACCCAGTTCCCGTGTTTCCACCTTCCACGCCAAATTGGCCAAAAGCCACGGTTCCATCTTTACGCCATACCAACTTCCCAATGCACGGAGGCAAGCAGAAATGATGGCACTTGAACCGGAAAGCCCCAACAACTGTGGTATGTCAGTCGTGTAACTGAGTCTGAACCCTCTGTTGTGCAGCGAATGACCGTTCTCTTCGCAATGCTGCATGAACACAAGTAGGGTGGCTTTCAACAATCGAAGTCCACCGTAATAGCCCATTGTGGCAATGGATGAACGGAATCGATCTAAGTCGGTCCATTCCAAATGATCGGCATAACCGGGAATCAACTGAATGTGGTCATGTTCTTCCAACTTCACTTCAGCATGGAAATCGCTGAAAACGAATGCTATGGTCATTCCACCGAATCCGTCTGAAGGATTGCCAATAAGCGCTGCCCTTGGATAGGCTATTCCGATGACTCCTGCCGCCATGCAGCGAATATACTGTTCTCATCGATCGTGCAATTTCCGACTCGGATCGTTCAACCTTTGTACCTTTGAAAAAAGAACAAGGCATGGGACGCTTCTTCTATTGGTTGGCGCATTTCCTTTGGTACAGACTTGGCGGATGGAAAGTAGTGACTCCGTTTCCGAAAGGGGTGAAAAAGGCTGTGATAGCTGCAGCACCTCATACGGCAAATGAGGATTTTCCAGTAGGCATCGGTGCCTGGTACACTGAGCATAAGAGTGCGGCTTTCATAGCAAAGAAGGAGCTTTTTGATGGACCTATGGGTTTCATTTTCCGTTCAACAGGTGGGATTCCGATCGATAGGGCGACCAGCAAGAACATGGTCGATCAGGCAGCTGATTTTTTCAAAGACCGTGATGAACTTTATTTGGTCATTGCGCCAGAAGGAACGCGCGCTTGGAGACCGCGTTGGAAGACCGGATTTTACTACATCGCCAAGAAAGCGGGTGTGCCAATTGTGCTTGCCTACATGGATTTTGCAAAGAAGGAAGTTGGATTGGGAGAGCTATTCTATCCAACAGATGATATGGAAGCGGACTTCAGATATATTGAGAGTTTCTATTCGAAGGTCACAGCGAAGAACCCTGCCAACTACAATCCGAAAATGACCGAAGAGGCGGCTGGCTGATGCACATCGTCACGAAAGAACTGCCAGCGGAATTGAAGCATGCTGAGAAGTTGGCATCGCTTATGGATGATCGGTTTCGTGTGCCGATCATCGGTTATCGTTTCGGTCTCGACCCAATGATCGGTCTCATCCCGGGAGCTGGTGACGTTGTTTCAGCTGTTATCTCGTTGTTTATTGTGCGGGCCATCACCCGAGCAGGATTCCCGCGGAAACTGCTGTTGCAATTGCTGATAACGGTATTCTTGGACCTTGTAATTGGTGGAATACCAGTGATCGGTGACATTTGGGATTTCTTTTTCAAAGCCAACCGCAGGAATTTGAAGATCGCCAAGCGGTATTTCGAAGAACAGGCAACTTACAGCGGGAAGTTGTAAACTGCATCACCGTCACGAAAATGATAATCCATGACTCGGGGCCATTTCGGGGCCATCATTTCCTGATCCCAATCATTGTATTGCTGTTCAAGCATTTTCACGGTTTCCGGCTCGGTATCGTATCTATTCACTTTCTCCTCTTTGTCGGTCGTTAGGTTATATAAGCTGCGATTGCCGCTCATTCCATCTACAACCATTTTCCATTCGCCATATCGTATTGCATGGTTGTATCCCGAACGCCAGCACAAACGTTCGTGCAATTCCGTTTCGATGGAATCAATGAGTAACGGCATCAATGAACGTCCATCGATCGTTCTGTCATTTGGGGCTTCAATTCCAGCCAATTCCAACGCAGTTGAGAAAATATCCATCGATATCACTGGCTTGGAAAACTGAATTCCTGGATCGATTTTTCCGTCATAACGTACCATGAACGGAATATTGATGCCGCCCTCAAAATTGGTGAACTTGCCTCCTTTCAGTGGCGCGTTGTCGGTGGCCAATGTGTAAGTGGCACCGCCATTGTCACTCAAAAAGAAAATGATCGTGTTGTCCATCAATCCCGATGATTCCAATTTGTCAACAATGAAGCCTACGGCATCATCCAATTGCCATATCATGGCGTTGTACACGCGTTTGTTCCGATCAGTAATGTGTTCGAGCTTGTCGTAGTATGCTTTCGTGGCCTGAAATGGTGTATGTGGCGCTAAGAATGGCACATACAGAAAGAACGGTTCGCTTTTGTGCTCATCAATGAAAGCGTTCGCTTCTTGGGCAATACGATCGGTCAAGTAGTACTTTTCGTCAATAACCTGATCATTGCGTCTGATGGCGCAATTTCCTGTTCGGCCTTTGCCCCAAATGAATGGATCGGAGAAATCTGTATGTCGCTGGTTGACGATGCTTGGGTCGCTCGTGTCAGCCATATACAATGAGTAAGCTTCGTAAAATCCATATTGATAATCGAATCCGCGATTAATAGGAATAGCGTGCTCGCCAAATCCCAAATGCCATTTGCCAATGATCCCAGTTCTGTATCCAGCCTGCTGAAAGATTTCAGAAAGCATGATCTCGGAAGGCGGCATTCCGTTTTTGATGATGTCTTCGAACTTCGGAAAGTCGATCTGGTCCGCAACGGTCCAATCTCCAGTGGCAATAAAGTGTTTGTACACGAACATCTCGATCCGATTTTTCGGATAGCGGTCGTGTGGCTGATATTCAAATCCGAAACGCTGCTGATACCTGCCGGTGAGCAACGCAGCACGCGAAGGCGCGCAGATAGGAGAGGAGATGTAACCTTCGGTAAAGGTCATGCCTTTCAATCCAATGGAATCGATGTTCGGAGTTCTGATCGGTGGATCGCCATAAAGGGAAATGTCGGTTTTGCCGAGATCATCTGCAATAATGATGACGATGTTCGGACGTTTAATGGAGTCACTCTGAGCAATTGTATTCAGATACGCCCGCTTGCCATCGATCTTGTCCTGATCGAACGTGATGGACATATTCTTACTTGGAAGTGGCCAAAAGCCGTAAACGAGCAGTGTCGAAACGAGCACAACTGCGAGAAGGAAATACCGATTCTTGATGATCTTCATTCCGCAAACTTAGCGGAACGAAACTTCAGGCCAATTTCTTCAGGTCGCGGATAAGGATGCTGGTACGATCGAAATTGATGAGGTCTTCTTTCTTCAATTCGTTCAGAACGATGGTTACCAACTGACGCGAAGTGCCTGTGATGTTTGCCATGTCCTGATGAGTAAAACCATGTCGCACCAGGGTTTCGTCTCCGAATTTCATGCCCACTTTCAATGCCTGTTCATGAAGAAATGCAATGATGCGAGTTCTTGCATCGTCAAAGATCAGTTGTTCCAGTCTGCGTTCAGAACGCGTGATGCGCTCTCCTAACTTCTCGATCATGCGTAAACCCACTTCCGGATTCTTACCGATGAGCTCTTTCATGATATTCACCGGGATCCGAACCACTTCCACTGGATTTTTGAGAGAAGATGCAAAATCTGGTCGTAAGGCAACTCCTGAAAGCCCAAGTTCTCCGAACATCTCGCCAGGGTGGAAAATGTTCTTTATCACTTCTTTGCCTTCATCATTTATCGTCCCTGTCTTCACCACGCCATCCACCACAAAATACAGGTGTTCCGCAGGTTCACCGGGATGATAGATGAACGTGTTCCTACGATAGGACTTATTCTGAACGTAGCGACTTAAAAACTCAAGTTGTTCTGAAGGCAGATCCTTCAGTATATCGATCTTGTCCAAGTTATCTAGTTCAGCGGTCATGTCTTTTGTCATCTACACTACCAAAATTCCACTTTTCAATTGAGGATGTCAACAGACGCTTGTTTCATCGTATTTCAAAATTGTCTCGCGTACACTGTAATAACACGGAATTGAAGAATTAAACTGCGTTTGTGTCGAATTGTTCGTGCAGCGGTTTGATGCTTTACTTTGCATCATCAATCATTAATCATACTTATGAAGGCTCTAAGGATTTTTGGGATCGTAGCAGTTTTATTGCTGCTCATTTGGTGTGCCGTTGCGGTATTGGCTCCCACATCGCTCAGAATTGAAAAGTCTACCGTTATCAATGCCCCTGTAGAGGTCGTGTTCCAGCAGGTGCAGTGCTTTGACAATTGGCCGGCTTGGAGTCCGTGGTCGGCCATGGACCCGAATATGAAAAACGTTTATTCAGACGACCCATGCGGATTGAAGGCTTCCAACTCTTGGACAGGCGATAAGGTTGGGCAAGGAATTCAAACCATTGATGAGATCATCACTTTCAGCTACATCAAAACCTCTTTGGTGTTCGGTGCAGACCCTACTCCCCAAACTTCAGAATGGCGCTTTACCGAATCAGATTCTGGAACTACCGTTGTGTGGAATTTCATTGGCACTGATGCCCCGTTCATTTATAGACCGATGAGCTATCTGTATGCGTATTTCATTTCCAGTGCCTACGTTTCCGGTTTGGCTTCTTTGAAGCAGGTTTGCGAAGCCATTCCAGTTGAAGTAAAGCCAGTTTATGAAGTGAAAACGATCGAGCTTCCTGCCGTCAATTACTTATTCGTTAAAGCTGATATTCCAGTATCGGAGATCGGTCAGTTTTATGCAACAAACTATGGGAAAATAGGAGCGTACATGGCCAAGAACAAGTTGGAAATGGCTGGCGCTCCGAGCGGTCTGTGCTACAAATGGACCGACTCCATCGTTTCGTTGGCTGCAGCCATTGCAGTTGACAGACCGGTAAAAGGAGAAGGCGAGGTGTTGTTTCTGACCATGGAAGCAACAAAGGGGTTGCAGGTGGATTACTATGGGAACTATGATGACATGGGAGATGCCCACCATACGTTGGAAGATTACGTAAGCGAAAACGGCCTTGAATTGAATGGTCCGGTCCGAGAGGTTTACCTTACCGACCCTGGTGCAGAGCCAGACACAGCGAAGTGGGTAACGCAGATCATCTATCCGATCAAATAGCGGCAAAAAAGGGGCATCAGCCCCTTTTTCATTTAACGTATCTTTGATTCCCTTTTGAAAATCGTGGTGCGTTCCATTTTCGGTCTTTTCGTATGCGTTTTCCTGCTTCAGTACGCTTTGGCGCAGAACACGACTCAAACCGTGCGTGGGACCGTTCTGGACAAAGACTCACGAACACCACTGATAGGTGCTTCCGTGATCGTGTTGGGTTCGGACCCTCTCATTGGGTCAACAACTGATGTTGATGGCAGGTTTGCTCTTTCCGGTGTGCCAATGGGAAGACACGACATTCAATTGACATACTTGGGTTACGAACCCAAGATCGTGTATCAGATTCAGGTTGGGAGCGCCAAAGAGATCGTTCTCAACATTGAAATGATCGAATCGACCATGCAGGTTGCCGAGGTAGTGGTTTCAGGGAAAAAAGATCCAAAGGATCCGAACAACGAAATGGCTGTGGTGAGTACGCGCTCTTTCTCATTGGAGCAATCGGAACGGTTTGCAGCAAGTATGAACGACCCGGGGCGAATGGCGCTTTCGTTTGCAGGAGTAAATCTTACAGATGACATCACCAATGAAATCTCCATACGTGGAAACGCGCCAAAAGGACTTCTTTGGAGATTGGAAGGAGTGGAAATTCCCGTTCCGAACCATTTCAACATCGAAGGTCTGTATGCGGGAAATGTGTCCATCTTGTCGAACAACCTTTTGGACAGGAGCGACTTCTCCACTGGTGCGTTTCCTGCGGAATATGGCAATGCTTTGAGTGGCGTTTATGATCTCCGACTCCGAACGGGTAATGATCAGAAGCGTGAATACACCGTACAGGTCGGTTTTCTTGGCGTGGAAGCATCTGCTGAAGGCCCGTTCGTGAAAGGAAAACGGTCTTCCTATCTGATCAATTACAGATATTCCACACTCGGACTTTTCAAGGCGACAGGTGTCGATCTGCAAGGTGATCTGATAACCGCTTTTCAGGACATCAACATGAAATTGAATTTTCCGACCAAAAAGTTTGGGACATTCTCAATTTTCGGAGTAGGTGGTTTGAGCAATGCAGGATTCGAAGCTGAACGCGATAGTTCAAAATGGTCGTCAAAAGGTTGGGATCAGAATCGAGTAGAGGAGAATTATAAGAATCACTTTTTAGCTTCCGGCATTACGCACCAGTACATCATCAACGAAAAGACATACGTTCATACCACCCTTGCTTACACCCGTTCGGGCAACAACCTTCTTCATAGCTATTTCACTGATTCGCTCACATTCTTGAATTATTGGTGGTATAATGTTCACAACAGCGCCATTCGACTTTCAACTCAGGTCAATCATAAGTTCACCGCGAAACATCATTTACGTTACGGGTTCAATTATAATAGGCTGATGTTCAGTCTTGAAGACCGATGGATTGAGGGGTGGGGCGATCATTTTACCGCAAACGGAGACGCGAATTTCTATCAACTTTACGCACAACATAAATTCAGAATAACCTCTGATCTTACGTTCATAAGCGGATTTCACCTCAGTTATTTCGATGCCAACGGAAAGTTCTCATTCGAACCCCGACTGGCGTTGGATTGGAGGTTTGCGCCTAAACACAAATTGTCGTTGGGCACAGGAATGCACAGTCGTCAAGAAAGTTTGGCGTTCTATTTCATTCAAGCCGATAGCAGTTCCCGTTACATCAATCGTTACTTGGATTACAGCAGAGCAGTTCATGTGGTCTTAGGTTACGGTTATCAGATACTCAGACACTTGAATCTTCATGCCGAAGCGTATTATCAGTACCTCTATGCAATTCCGGTGAGAAGGAAGAGCGATGCCTATTCTGCAATAAATGACGATCAGGCTTACATGAAGCGGACATTGGTCAATGAGGGTCTGGGTATGAATTACGGACTGGAACTTACCATAGAAAAGAGTTTTGCTACGAACTACTACGTGTTGGTAACTGGTTCACTGTACAATTCGCGATATCAAGGTTCGGATGGTGTTTGGAGAAACACGAAATACAACGGCAACTACATTACAAGCCTCACCGCTGGAAAGGATTTTCGTGTTGGCAAGGGGGGGAAGCATGTTATAGGACTGAATATCAAGTTGTTTTATGCCGGAGGAAGACGGATAACCCCGATCGATCTCGAAGCATCCATTGCCGCTGGCCGAGAGGTGAACTATGACGAACAGAAGTTTGAAGGAAGGGTTGCAGATTACTTTCGGTTGGACACGAGGGTTCATTTCAAACACAATTTGAAGCGAGCTGCCTGGGAGATCTCATTGGATATTCAGAATGTGACCAATCGATTGAATCAGATCGATGAGAAGTACAATCCTGGCACACAGTCCATTAAGCAACAATATCAACAAGGTTTGATACCTGTGTTGAAAATCCGGGTCGAATTCTGATTTCCGTCATGCAGTGTATGCGTTACCTTTGTTGCGCATTCGATAAACGACCATAACAATTGAAACTTTATTGGTCGGTTGTTGTATCGAACCTAAAATGAACAGATTACTGTTTTTCATTCTGACAAATGTGTTTGCCCTACAGGCAACGGCACAGCTTCGCAATGTGAGCGTCATCCATGACAATGTCATGTTCAACTACACCATTACACGGTATTCACCCGCTTGGGAGATTCAGTC